>WNFJ01251507.1_pt1 | contig 10591 bp, 9 predicted proteins | sample 5400461 | NCBI WGS metagenome assembly WNFJ01 (sample SAMN13153349, study PRJNA577476) | soil metagenome | isolation source: 115 cm saprolite on Douglas fir-dominated hillslope | place: USA:California | collected 2013-09-17
CTCACCCCCGCTCCATATGACGGAAGCCTTGGGTCACGATGAACAGGCCGGCGAAGAGAGTGAAGTTATACGCCACGTGGATCAGCACGCAGAACGCCACTGACTTGGTCACGACTCGGGCAGCGGTCAGGACCGAGCTTATGGTCAACAGAACTACCAGCGGAGCCCACGAATTCCCGAGTTGGGGAGCGTGGATCGCGGCGAAGCTGATAGCTGTCAATCCGGCAGCCGGGAAGATACCTATCGGCCTCGCCAGAGCAGGATAGAGGAGGCCACGAAAGAACAATTCTTCCACCAGCGGCGCCACCAGAATCCCAAAGCCGGCCAGCATGTAAGCCGACGCCGGAGTATTAAAATACTGTTCGATGGGCAGCGACTTGGGAATCCATCGCTCCAGCAAGCCGGATAGAACTTGCGATGTCAATCCCAGGGCTACGCCCCCGCCAATCGCGCCCCAGGCCAGCTTGCGCCGGGGCAGCTTCCATCGGACGGCGGTCAAGAATCCGGTACGGTACTTTCGCCAGATCAAGAGCACCATGAAGCCGACCGTCAGAATGTAGGCCGCAATCTGCATGGGTACAATCACCAGGGCATTCTGTGCCATCTGCTTGACGTCAAAACTTTGAAAGCCGTGGACTGCCACGAATACGAGAGTGCCGATGAGCGGGCACACAAACAACAGGCAAGAGATCGCCACCAGCGCGATGAGCAAGACATCGGGAAGATTAAATACCGGATTCTCGCCCGACTTGTTGGGCGCCGGCAAAGGCGGCGGCGGAGGAGGCGGCGGAAGCTGCTGGGGCCAGGTTGTGTCGTTGAGGTCCAAGACTCGGCGGGAAGATGCCCCTCAAATCAATTTACCACCAAAGAGGCTCCAGAAAGAGTAAAGGGGTAGCGTTTGAAGCATTGGAAGCCAAAGTCGCTACCCCTTCTATTGTGCCCAGGTATAAGGAGAAGGTTGCAAGCAATGTACGGCAAGGGTGAAACGGTCAAACAAAAATCCAGACTTGTTCCATATTCCTAAACAATCGGGTTATCAAGCTGTGGTTTCAGCAACTTACGAGCCTTACGAAAGTACTCCGCCATGGCTTGCCCGGTGTACGACTTCTTGATTCTAGAAACCTGGTCGGGCGTTCCTTGCGCGACGATCTGTCCGCCTTGATCTCCGCCTTCGGGACCTAGATCGATGATCCAATCGGCATTGCGCACGACATCCAGGTTGTGTTCGATAATGATGACCGAGTTGCCCAGGTCGGTGAGGCGATGAATCACCTCCAACAGCTTGCTTACGTCTTCAAAATGCAGGCCGGTAGTGGGTTCGTCGAGCAGGTAGAGCGTGCGTCCGGTCTGGCGCTTGGAAAGTTCTTTAGCCAGCTTCATGCGTTGAGCTTCGCCGCCGGAGAGCGTGACCGCGGACTGCCCCAGCTTGATGTAGCCGAGGCCAACGTCGACCAGAGTCTGCAGCCGCTGGCGAATCTGCGGGATGTCGATCAGAATCGGCAGCGCATCGGAGACCGACATCTCCAGGAGATCGGCGATCGAGCGATCTTTGAATTTCACCGCCAGCGTCTCCTGGTTGTAGCGCCTGCCCCCGCAAACTTCGCATAGCACGTAGACGTCGGGCATGAAGTTCATCTCGATGCGGCGCTCGCCTTCACCCTGACAGTGCTCGCAGCGTCCGCCGGAGACGTTGAAGGAGAATCGTCCGGCCTTGTAGCCGCGCTCGCGCGACTCCGGCAGCATGGCGTAGAGATCGCGGATGTGAGTGAAGACTCCGGTGTAGGTCGCAGGATTCGACCGCGGCGTGCGCCCGATGGGAGATTGATCGATGCGGATCACCTTATCGATGTGCTCTCCGCCAACGATGGCTTTGTGCGCGCCCGGTTCCTCACGGGAGCGGTAGAGCTGGCGCGCCAGAGCCTTGTAAAGGATGTCATTCACCAACGTCGATTTGCCGGAGCCGGAGACGCCGGTCACGACGATGATCACGCCCAAAGGAAACGTCACGTCAAGGTTGCGCAAATTGTGCTCACGCGCGCCCAGAACGGTGATGGCTTTTCCGTTGGTGGCACGCGGTTCAAAGCGCGTGGCGATGCTTTTGGCGCCGGAGATGTACTGGCCCGTCAGCGACTGCGGCTGCCGGGTAATTTCAGCGGGCGTACCGCGGGCCACAACGTCGCCACCGTGCAGACCCGCGCCCGGGCCGAGATCGATCACGTAGTCGGCGCGGCGGATGGTCTCCTCATCGTGCTCGACCACCAGCACGGTGTTGCCTAGGTTGCGCAGCGACTCCAGCGCCTGCAGCAGGCGGTCGTTATCGCGATGATGCAGCCCGATAGAAGGCTCGTCGAGCACGTAAAGCACGCCGCGCAGGCGAGAGCCGATCTGCGTGGCCAAGCGGATGCGCTGGCCTTCGCCCCCGGAGAGCGTGGCCGCCGAGCGATCGAGCGACATATAGCCCAGCCCTACGGCAAAAAGAAACTGCAGGCGTTCGCTGATCTCGGCAAGAACGCGGCCGGCGATGATCTTTTCGCGCTCGTTGAGATGGATCTTGGCGGCAACGTCGACCGCGCGCGCAACCGGAAGAGCGGTAAAGTCGGCGATGGACAGCCCGTTCACTTTCACGGCCAGGCTTTCCGGCCGCAAACGTTTCCCGTGGCACGCGGCGCAGGAGGTCGCCGACATGAAGCCGAGCAGCCACTCGCGATAGCTTTCCGAGGTCGACTCTTCCAAGTTTTGCTTGAGGAAGCCGAGCACACCGCGATAGCCGAGCCGCGGCGCTTCCTTTTCGTCGGGTCCGTAAAGCAGCAGGTTCTGGACCTTGGGGATGAGTTTCTCAAACGGTGTTGCCAGATTGATTTTGTGGGCGGCCGCGACGATCTCGACCATCCGGCGCAGATACGTCGAGCCGGAGCCGGGGCCCAGCGCGCCATCGAGCAGCGGTTTGGACCAATCGACGATGATCTTGGCCGGATCGAAATCGTACTTGCTGCCCAAGCCGTGGCATTCGGGACAAGCGCCGTACACGCTGTTGAAGGAAAACGATCGCGGCTCCAACGCCGGAATGTTGATGCCGCAATCAGGGCAGGCCAAGCGCGCGGAGTAGAGATGCTCGTCGCCGCCAACGACTGCCACCTGCACCAGGCCATTTGCGAGCTTCATCGCCGTGGCTACGGATTGCTCCAGCCGCTTCTCGATGCCGGCTTTCACCAGCAGCCGGTCGACCACGACTTCAATCGTGTGGTTCTTGCGTTTGTCGAGGCGGATGTCGTCCAGCTCTTCATCGAGATGGCGCAGCTCGCCATCGATACGCGCGCGCACAAAGCCCTGCTGCACCAGCTTGGCCATTTCCGCCTTGAATTCACCTTTGCGTCCCCGCACCAGCGGCGCCATGATCATCACTCGCTCTTCTGGCCGCAGCTGCATCACCTGCTGCACGATCTGCTCGGCCGACTGCCGGCTGATGGGCTTGCCGCACTGCGGGCAATGCGGCACTCCCACAGACGAATAGAGCAGGCGCAGATAGTCGTAGATCTCGGTGATGGTGCCGACGGTCGAGCGCGGGCTGCGGGATGTGGTCTTCTGCTCGATGGAGATCGCCGGGCTCAAGCCGTCGATGGAGTCGACGTCGGGACGCTCCATCTGGTCGAGGAATTGGCGTGCGTAGGCGGAGAGCGTCTCCACGTAACGGCGTTGGCCTTCGGCGTAAATCGTGTCGAACGCCAGCGACGATTTGCCTGATCCGCTTAGCCCGGTGATTACGGTGAAAGTATTGCGCGGGATCTCGACCGAGATATTCTTGAGGTTATGCTGGCGCGCGCCGCGGACCGTGATCTTACTGATAGCCATGGACCTTAACCGTAATTCGTAGCTTCGAGAGCCGGATCAGCCCCTCCGAACCGAAACCGGCGGTCTACAGACAGGTCCAGAGCGGTGAGCACGCAACTCTACTCCGTATCTTAGCGGCGGGGACGAGGTTGGTCAAATGCTAGGAATTATAGTGTGGAGCGCAGCCGCCCTCGGCTGCGTTCTTACACCCTCGAAGATCGTCGCGAAAAAAGATGAGATTTTGGTCACAAAATAGTGCAGCCGCCCGCTGTGCTGTACAAAAAAACGCAGGCGAGGGCGCCTGCGCCATATGTTTTTCGAAGTTGTGCTCCGATACAAGTCTCGCTTGTTGGCGTACTTTTCCCGGTCAGGGCATTAGCTCAAGGAGAATTCCGGCTAGGCCGATGCAGCTCTGGCCTGGCCGGGATTAAACGCGGCACTGACGTTTGGCTGCAGCAGGTACCAGAGGATCCAACCGGCTATCGCAACGCGAACGGCCAGCCAGAAAGTAGCGATCACGCTGAAGTGGACAAAAATTGTTGTCAATCCAAACAATGATCCCAGAATCGCCAGTCCCATCAAAACCATGGTGACGATGCGCGCCCAGGCCTTCAGCTTCAACATGCCCCAGCCCACCAGGACATACAGCACTCCAAAAATCAGGAAAACCACCCCCAAGGCCGCACCGATTCCAGCCAAGAGACCTGCGCCAGCGGCGTTGCCTTGGCCTCCCGATTGACTTATCAAGGTCGCCATAAAGCCGCCACCCAACATAAACGCAAGTCCGCCCAAAAGGCAAAACGCGGCGCCCAGAAACTCAAGAACAGCAATAAGTGTGACTCCCACAGGCCTGTTCATGACGTATTCCTCCTGTTGTTTTGTTAGTTGCTTTGTTAGGGTCGTTTCTGCCGGGTATTGTATCCACACTTGCTAAGTTCACAGCGACTAATTTTTCGCCCACCGATTAGTACAGGGGTAACCCTCCACAAAGATTGCCAGGACTGCCAAAATTGCCGAGATCGCCGGGATTGCATTGTTGGAGCGATGACCGACGGTTTTCAATCTTCAATCTTTGGCAATCGTCAATTCTGGCAATTGTTCGAACTGGGATGGAGCAAGGTACACCGCGAGTGCAATGTCTTCAGCGTTTGTGCAGATCGTAAATAAACGTGTGCCGGACTGTGGCAACGAGCCGTGATTCACGCGCGCCATCGTTCGCCGACATCTCGACCGCGGCGACGGCAAAGTGGCGTCCCTTGCGCTCGAAACATTCCTGAATCACTCCGCTAACCATGATTTCCTGGCTGCAGGCAGCCAAATAGTGATGGCGTACTTCGCTTCCCGCATGAATCCAGGGGCTCAAACGGAAGTTCTGCACCATGATCTCGTTGGCCATTCGCAACAGGCGTTCCGGAATGTCGGCTTCGTTGGTGACATCCAGTGGCTGGCGGATGCTGCCGAGTTGCCCTGGCACGATGGTCTGCGGAGAAGCGATAGGGCGTTCATACGTCTCCGGAAGAGGGCGAAACCCCAAGGACGCGGCAACAGGCCTGGCGCTCTCGTCCATGTCAACGACACCGGAAGCGTAGAGCGATCCGTCCTCGCGTTCCGCACTGACCGTGGATCCGTCGCAACGCACCAGGACCATTTCTCCTTCGTAGCACGGAGCGACAAGACGCAGACTCATCCCGCCGTGCTCGAGCCAGGCGCGTCCCAAGCGCTCCAGAACCGGCGGAATCATATAGCCGTAGACAGTCACACCGGGAACCAGTCCTCCACGAAAGCCATAGGCCTGGGCCACGCGATCGTCGTGGATCTTGTTTTCGGAGTCAGGCGCGGTGTTGTGAGCGGTAACGCGAAAGACCTTATTTGCTGTCTGAGTCATCGTCGTCATCAGTCCGTCGCCCGAGGCCAACCGTTTGCGTTGTTCGCAAGATCACGCGCGAAAATGTATCACATGTGCGGCAGGATATGGCATATCCGAATCCCGCCGTTTCGCAAAGAAAAGCTTTCAACACGGAGGAACGGAGTAAGCGGAGGATTGCTGGCGTCGGTAAATCGGGTCAAGGCCTGCGCCAGGCAAGAATCCATTTTCCTCCGCTGCCTCCCTTCCTCCGTGTTGGAGGTTTTTTCAACAAGGCGCCCGTTACTCGGCGGTGACCAACGCAATCGCAAATCCGTCGTAGCCTTTGCTGCCTACGGTTTGTAAAACCGTGGCGTCCATGCGCGGCTCCGCGGCGAGCAGCTGGTTGTAGCGGCGCACGCCCTGGACGTTGGCATCGGTGGTCGAGGCCCTGGCCACTTCGCCTTTGCGCACTACGTTGTCGGCGATGATCAGGGTACCGGCACGAGAGAGCTTGAGTGCCCAAGGCAGGTAATCGGGATAGCCGGTCTTGTCGGCGTCGATAAAGATGAGATCGAAGGGGCCTACCTTTTCGGTGGCGAGCTGGGGCAGAGTGTCAATCGCCCGGCCGAGACGCACTTCCACCACTTGAGCCAGTCCGGCGCGGGCGATATTGCTGCGCGCTACCTCCGCATGCTTGGGATTGAACTCGAGGGTGATCAGGCGACCGCCGGCGGGCAATGCCCGCGCCAGCCAGATCGTACTGTAGCCGCCGAGCGTGCCGACCTCGAGAATCTTGCGCGCTCCTTGGGCGCGCGCCAGCAGATGCAGCAACTTGCCTTGCGCTGGAGAGACATTTATCGCGGGCAGGTCAGCGGCCGTGCTTGCAGCCAGGGCGCTCTCCAGTGCAGAATCGTGCGGGATGAAGAGGTCGTTAATATAGTGGTCGACTGCGGTCCATTGATCTTGAGCCAATAGATCCCCTTACAAACGCGTCCATTTTTCGGATGCGTCGTTGTGACGTTTGCCCAGCCAGCTTACAACATGGCGTCGGACGCGGGCGTGCGCCCGGGGGAATTTGCAGAGCCGCCAGTCCGGACTGCCCTCTACCGATCCCCAGTCGATTCTTTTGCGAGAATTCTAAATTTGATGAAAGGAACCGACCATGGCCAGCACCCCAGCGACTCCAAAAAGTCTCAGTCAGCCGGCACCCGGCGCCAAACCCTGGTGGCGCGAGCGCAGCCTTTATTTTGCGCTTGTCATCTGGGTCGCGTGCATAGCCGCCATCTACCCGATTAGTGGAGGCGTGCTGCCGTTCAATCGGCCCAATATAAGTGGGTTGTCTTTTCGGCAGCAGATAGTATTCCAGGTCTTCCAGCCCTTGGTCTTTTTCATCTTCCTGTCGGTGATCTATTGGCTGACCCGCCGTCGTGCCATCCCGGATATGGCCCACCGGGCGCCCGATCGAGCTCTCGCCGCCCGTGAGACGTTGCTGATGTGGATCTACGGCGGCGCCGTCTTAGGAGTTGGGCAGGTCGTCGGCACAAGGCTCTTTGGGCAGGGAATCGGCTTGCACCTGAACGGATCGCTTTTAGGCATCACCCATATGCAGACGCCTCGGGAGATATGGTTCTGGGCGGCGTACAACTTCCTGTTGTACGCGGCCGTTCCGTATCTGGTCTTTTGCGGGCGCGGCTACTCTCGCGAGGCGCTGAACCTGAAATCGGCCAATCCGCGGAACGACACCCTGGTCATCCTGGTGGTGCTCGCCATGGAATCGGCTCTTGAATTTGGATTAGGCGGCGCTCCTAGGCTTAGCGGCCATCAATTCATCCTAGGGGCCACGCTCTCGTTCATCGTCCACTTGCTGGGGACCGGGCTACCCATCATGATTTTCATCTACAGCATTCTGATGCCGCGCTACGCGAAGCTAACCGGATCGGCAACCACGACAGTTCTGTTGGGTGCCGTGAGTTATGCGGCGCTGCATGTCACCGAGTACTGGACTATTTATGATTCAGCCTCGCATACAGCTTTGTCGATCATCTTTGCGACGCTGACGTTTTTCTGGCCAGGACTGATCAAGTCCTTTCTGACGGTGAGGACCGGCAACGCTTGGGTGCATTTGTGGGCTTATCATGCGATCGCGCCACACGTCACCAGCGACACAGGTAACATTGTCAAGTTTTTCAACATCAAGTAACTCAATTCACTTTGTGAGTTCAGGCGGGCGCCACGGGTTGAAGATTTCGGCGGTTTGCGCCGGGTTAACCAGCTGGACTTGGCAGTGTGCGAAAATCGTTCATGGATCAGGCGCAGCCGTCGGGTTTCGCAATCCGCCAAGCCTTGGTGCATGATGCGCCAGGGATTTTGGAGTGCCTGAGCGCCGCCTTTGAGCCTTATCGCACCAGTTACGCCCCGGACGCTTTCAAAGACACGGTCCTTACGCCCGAAACAATTCATTCCCGACTGGTGACAATGACTGCCTTCGTCGCCACGGATGGAACGGGCAGAGTCATCGGTACGGTGGCCGGCGCCGTCGTGAGTAAGAGCGAGGGACATCTACGCGGTATGGCGTTGCTGCCGGAATGGCAGGGACGCGGGGTGGCTGAACAACTGCTGCGTGCAGTAGAAGATCACCTACGAAGCCTCGGTTGCTCGCGGATCACGTTGGACACGACTGAGCCCTTGAAACGCGCAGCCCACTTTTACGAGCGACACGGTTATCGCAGCTCCGGCAGGGTTTCGGACTTCTTTGGGATGCCGTTGTTCGAGTATGTAAAGGACGCGTAGCAAAGATGTTTGTTGTTTTAACATCCCGACCCTGAGCTTGCCGAAAAGGGGAGGGATCGCTATTCCCTGAACTGAATTGGAGGCGATAGGGATCTCTCCCCTTCGGCAAACTCAGGGTCGGGATTGCAGAAAAAAGATCACCGGCACGGCTGTGCGCGGCATCGCTGTTGACCTGGTCGTAATGAGTGTAAGCGGGGAATAAGTGCTGGTCGTGGCACGCTACCTGAGAAGGTCCAAGCAATATTAATCTTATGGCCCCGCCAGCCGATGGTATTAGACGAGAAGCTTCGCGCCTGGAGCTTTAACCCAAGAATTAGGCAATTGTTCTCAGTAACTAAGATTGTTCACCCAAAACGCCCAATGACTTCAGTTACTTGCGCAAGGGGTGACCAAAGGGCATGATGAATCTACAAGCGGGCAGCCACACCTGTACTCAAGACAAAGAAAGGGATTTTGCGGAGAATCCAACCAGCCGGCGCAGATTTTCGGCATCTAAGAGTTAAAGAATGAGACCGATCTTGGCTTACTCGACTGTCCTGTTCACCATCCTGTTTTCATTTGCGTTCGGTATTGCCTGCGGATACGTGGTGATCTTCGGCATTCTACGCACCTTTGCCCGCGACCCGCAGCCGGCTGCGCCGACAAAGACCACGGCCCCCAGCGCAACTCCTGCCGCCTTATCGTCAGTTAGCAATTAGCTAATAGCCGGCCCTCAGTGCCTCTTTCTAACATCCCGAAGCGGAGCGAGGGATCCCTATCCCGTCGGGTGATCGGATCATCGGGAGATCGGGTGATCGGAAACCGAAGACTCGCTCTGCGCTCGGGAATTGGCGCAGCGGACCGCACGAATAATGCGTGACTCACGCGGATGGCCCGATGACCCGATCTACGGATCTCCCGATCTGATAATGGATCCCTCCCCTCAGCAAGCTGAGGGTCGGGATTTCAAAACAAAGCTGAGTGCTTGATTGCTGACTGCTGACTGCTAATTTGGAACCTTTTGCGGAGCTGCCTGCGTTTGCTGTTGCTGCTGGCGTAGCTGCAGCTGCTTGAGTTCCTCGAAGAGCTGCTCCGGCGTTTTGGCAGCGGGGTCGCCTTGCTGCTGCGGCGGGCCTGGCGGCGGTGGAGGAATTGGCTGGGCCTGCATTACCGGAGGACGCGCGGGCGTATCCTGCGGAGCGCGGAGGTTGTCCGGATCGTCATCTGCGGCCTCCTCCTCCTCGCCCGAACTGGCAGAAGGCGGCCCATCGGCCACCGGTGCGGTGGAGCCGCCGGTACGCGGCGTCAAAAGCACTCGCTGAACGATTCCCGGGCTGTCCTGACGGTCAATGGCAATGTAATCGAAGTGCGACCCGGTAAGAATGGCGGCTAAAACCTCTCCCTCAGAAGCTGGTCCCATGGAGATGACAACCCTCTCTGAACCCGAATCCAGGCCTTCAAACTGTATGCCAGTCTTGTTGCGGATGGCCGTAAGCACGCTGCCTAAAGTGCTGTTGAGGGCTTGCACCGTAAGCTGGCCGTCGCGATAAGTTACTTGGGGCGGCGTTGGCGGTGGCAAATTGAGTTGTCCTTGGGCCTCGCCTGACGCGGGTACCGGAGTTGCGGCTTGCCCAGGCAGAGCCTGACTGGCGTTCGTGCCTCCGGTTTGAGTTGGCTGGACCGGCGCCGGAGCAACCACCGTCCCCACTGGCCGGGCTTGGGCGGGTTGGAACCCGTTCTGATTCGGCTGCGCCGCCGGAGGCGTCTCGCTCTCAGATGAGGGCATCTGCAATGCACGATTCATTCGCGCGCGCCGATTGGGAGGTACCTGCGGTCTCGGCGCCGGAGGATCCTGGGCGTAAGAAATGCCGGCCTGCAGAAGCACGATTGCGAAAATAACCAGTATGAATCGCATGACAAATGTAACGAGAAGAAGCCCCCAGCTCGGCGTTATCTTGAAATCTTACTCCTTCACAACAAAGAACGTCTCAAGAAAGAGGTTTTGCTTGCGAAATCCAGAGTTCCAGTGGCTAGGCATTGCATCTGAGTTGTTGCTGGGCGCATCCTAAGAGAGGCCCGATTACCATATTCTTATGAAACGATTGAGTTTGCATATTGTTGGGGCAGTTGCTGTGGCGGTCGCTGGAG
>WNFJ01320246.1_pt1 | contig 10591 bp, 11 predicted proteins | sample 5400461 | NCBI WGS metagenome assembly WNFJ01 (sample SAMN13153349, study PRJNA577476) | soil metagenome | isolation source: 115 cm saprolite on Douglas fir-dominated hillslope | place: USA:California | collected 2013-09-17
GCCTGACCGGTGCCACGCCCATCCAGAACGTCGGCGCCTACGGTCAGGAGGTCGCCGAGACGATTGTCACCGTGCGCGCCTACGACCGGCTGCTGGACAGGCCCGTTGAGCTGGCGAACGCCGACTGCGGCTTCGGCTACCGGACGAGCGCCTTCAAGCGCCGCGCCGAGGCTGGCCCCCGTGCCGGGATGACCCGGGCCGGGATGACCCGGGCCGGGATGATCCGGGCCGGGATGACCGGTGCCGGGATGACCAGGGCCGCGCCGAGCCGCGCCGCGATAAGCCCGGCCGCCGCGACCGGGAGGTTCGTCGTGCTGGGCGTCACGTTCCGGCTCGCGCGCGATCCGCTGTCGGCTCCTGTCGGCTACGCCGAGCTGGCCGGGCGGGTGCCGCTCGGCGATGCCCGTTCCGCCGTGCTCGCGCTGCGCCGCGGCAAGGGAATGGTGCTGGATCCGGGCGACCCGGATACCCGCAGCGCAGGCTCGTTCTTCACCAACCCGGTTCTCGACCGTCGCCAGTTCGCCGAGGTGGAGCGCAGGGCCGCGGCCATGTCAGGGCGCCCAGGGCAGGAGGTGAGCGTCCCGCATTTCGCGGCCGCGGACGGGCAGGTGAAGGTCCCGGCCGCGTGGCTGATCGAGCACGCTGGCTTCGTCAGGGGATATCCGGGGGACGGGAGCGCCCGCATCTCGTCCAAGCACACGCTGGCGCTGACCAATCCGGGCGGCGCCAGCGCCGCCAGCCTGGTCGCGCTGGCGCGGGAGATCAGGAACGGCGTCCGGCAGGCCTTCGACGTCGAGCTGGTCAGCGAGCCGGTGCTGGTCGGCGCCGAGCTCTGAGCAGGTCCTGCTTGTTCACGCGGAGTGGCGCTGGAGGAAGGCCAGGGTCTTCTGGTTGAAATCCCCGACGTTCTCGTAGATCGGCGCGTGAGCACAGTCTTCGAACACGACAAGGTCGCAGTCCGGGATTGCCTCGCGGATCGGGTCGGCGAAGCGGGTCGACGTCACCGCGTCATGCCGCCCGAACGTGAGCAGGGTCGGCGCCTGGATCGATCCGAGCACCTCCCGGGCGTCGTGGGTCAAGACGGCCTCGGACTGGCGGAGGAAGGCATCGACCGGCGGCATCGGGCGGCCGCGCACGAACTCGGCGAGCGAATCCACGTACTCGGGCCGCGTGGCGTACAGCTCCGGGGTGAGGCACCAGGGGAAGATCCCCTTGATCACCATCTCGGTCACACTGCCCAGGCCCTGGGCCATGATCCGCCAGCCCTCCACGACTACGCGCAGGAACAGATCGGTCCGATGCCAGGCACTGTGCAACGACAGGGACCTCACCCGGGCGGGATGCTTGGCCGCTAGCCACATGCCCGCCGCCGCGCCCAGGGACAGCCCGAAGACATGAGCGCTGTCGATGCCGACTGCCTGCATGAACGCCGCGACATCGTCGGCGAGCAGCGCAGTGGTGTAGGTGCCTTCCGGCTTGCTGGACAGGCCAGCACCGCGCAGATCCACGCTGAAGCAGGTGAAGTGTTTCGCGTACTCTGCTACCTGGAATGCGTAGCACGCCTGGTCGGCCGCGAGATACGGGATAAGAACGATGGGCTCGCCGTCGCCCTGGCTCTCGTAATTGATGTCTATGCCGTTCGCCTGCACCGTGGGCATCGTTGACCCTCCCAATCCAGCCGGGCCGCCCATATCTTCGGGGGCTGCCGCTGAGCCGATCATGCCGTGCCGCGGCGCAATAGGCCAGGAGCTTGCCGGGCAGCGTCGCCAACCTCGGCGGCGAAGCAGTGCACCTGGTCTGGGTCGGGTCGGACGCGGCTACCCTCCGCCCGCCTGATCAGCGAGACTTCATTGCCGACCGCGAAGCTGCGTCCTGGCTAGCGGCGTCGGCTGTGCTGGGAACGGTCGCGCTCCAGGTCAGCGACTCTACTGGGCCGTTGAACCAGTGACCGCGCGGGCACCGGATTCTCGCGCTTTCCAGGGGCCCGTCGGTCGACCCGACCGCGTACCGGTATTCCACCTCAGCAGGAAGCCCGCACCTGGCCGCGCCGTGCCCATCCATGTATGCCGGACAGTCCAGGAACATAACCTTGGCGTCCATTAACAGTCCCCCGTCCCGTGTTCGGATCGCAAGAGCCCCTGCAGGCAAGAGCACCGAACGGCACGGCTGATACACCTCGGCAGCGTCCCGCCGCCGGCCCACGGCGCGGCGGTCGGCGAGCGCCTCGCGTCAGCTGCCCTTGAGACTGCCGATGTCGAGCGATCCGGACGGCAGCCTGGGACGGGCTGTCCGCTCTGCCTCGCGAACATAGGTGGCTGGGTCCTTGTCCACCGGCTGGACGCCCGCGAAATGACGCGCCTCGAACGCGGCGAAGGCCACGGCCAGGTCGTGCCGCAGCCGCAGTCCGGCGCCCCGGCGAAAGTCGGTGAGGCCCTCGCGTTCCTCCTCGGCCATGTGGTCGCCGTTGGCTCGGTTCACCGCTGCGACCGCCTCATACCATCCGTTGCTCCCCACCGCATCGCCCGGGACGGCCGCAATGGCGTCGCGGATGTCGTTGTGGTCGTGGATGGCGTCGAGGGTTTCCGCCTCCGCAGTGCCTGCGTGACCGGCCCGCAGGCCCACGCTGAGCAACTGGGGGTAGAAGACCTCCTCCTCCGCCGCGGCATGCACCTCCAGGAACGCCGCGAGCCGCGCCCAGATATCGCTCAGAGTGCTGGTGTCATCCCGGTCGATCTGCTCCAGGATCGCGAAGAGCCGGCGCTGTTCGTGGTGGTCATCGAGGATCAGCTGGGTGATGTCCAAGGTGCCTCCCGGCGGCGCGAGTCGCGGTCACGTGCTCAGAGTCCCACATGCCGCGTTCCGCGCGGCGCAGCGTCAGCGGAACGGCCGGAAGAATTCGCGCACGTCGCCGACCAGGAGGTCGGGCTCTTCCATGGCGGCGAAGTGACCGCCACGGTCGAACTCGGACCAGTGCACGATGTTGTTGGACAGCTCGGCGAGACGCCGGACCGCCTGGGCGATCTCCCGCGGGAAGACCGCTACCCCGGTGGGCACGGTCGAGGTCGCCGGCGGACCCCAGCCGCCGGCGCGGGCGGCCTCGTAGTAGAGGCGGGCCGATGATCCTGCGGTTCCGGTCAGCCAGTACAGCGTGACGTTGGCGAGGAGCTGGTCGCGGTCGACGGCCTCGTCGGGCAGCCCTCCGTCGGTCCACTCACCGAACTTCTCCACGATCCAGGCCAGCTGGCCCGCGGGTGAGTCGGTGAGCCCGTAGGCCAGCGTCTGGGGGCGGGTGGACTGGATCGCGCCGTATCCCGACCCCGTGGACCGGAAGCGCCGCAAGGCCTCCACGCGGGCCTTTTCCTCGTCGGTCAGATCGATCTGGTCGTTCGGCACATAGGGGGAGAGCATGTTCAGGTGCACGCCGATGAGGTGCTCGGGGGCGATGACGCCGAGCTCCCGGGAGATCGATGAGCCCCAGTCGCCGCCCTGGGCGCCGTACCGCTGGTAGCCGAGGCGCTGCGTCAGCTCATCCCAGGCCAGCGCGATGCGGTGTACGTTCCATCCCCTCTCCCGGGTGGGCCCGGAGAACCCGTAGCCGGGAATCGACGGGACGACCAGGTGGAACGCGTCGGCCGGATCCCCGCCGTGCGCCCGCGGGTCGGTCAGCGGGCCGATGATCTCCATGAACTCCACGATCGACCCCGGCCAGCCGTGGGTGATGATCAGCGGCAGAGCGTCGGGCTCGGGGGAGCGGACGTGCAGGAAATGGACGTTCTGCCCGTCGATGGTGGTGGTGAACTGAGGAAACGCGTTCAGCCTCCGCTCATGAACGCGCCAGTCGTAGCTGGTGCGCCAGTACTCGGCCAGCTCCTGCACGTACTCCAGCGCGATGCCGTAGTCCCAGCCGACGCCGGGCAGCTGGTCGGGCCAGCGGGTCCGGGCCAGCCGGGCCTGCAGGTCGTCCAGCTCGCCTTGCGGGATATCGATGCGGAACGGCCGGATATCCGTCTCACGGGATTCAGTGTGATCGTCCATTGTTCTCTCCTTGTCATCCGATCCGGCCGGCAGCTCTAGCGGCCGGTGGCCACGCGCGCCAGGGCGGCGTTCATGGCACGGAACTGGGGGAGCGTGTCGGCATGCAGGCGGCCCTCGAAGAACGGGACCGCCACGCCGGTGAACTCCTCCCGCTGGGTCAGCAGCACGCGGCCGGGTGCGATCTGCCTGATGGTGAAAGTGTGCTCGCCGTCGAAGATGCCGCCGGGCCCGACCCGGCCGACCCAGCGCAGCTCGCGGCCCGGCTCGACCACCAGCACGGTGGGGGTGAAGGTGGTGTTGCCGGTGGCGTCGTGCATGCGGTTGGTCAGCGTGGCCCCGACCTGGACTCTGCCGCTCGCGGAGATGATGAAGGGGTTCCAGCGCGGGTAGGCAGGCAGGTCGGTGAGGACCGCCCACACCCGCTGAGGCGTCGATGCGATCTGGATCGAGGCCTGCAGCGTGTAGGGACGGATGTTGGTCCAGACGGCGTAGCCGGCCACGATGACCAGGATGGCGGCCAGGGCCGCCAGCAGAACACGGCGGCGGCGCCGGACCCGGCCGCGGCGGGCCGGGGTGGCGGCCATTATTTCGGTCACTGTCATTTCCTTTGCTCCCTCGGTGTGATGGCTGCGCCGAGCACCGCCTCCACGAGGCGCTCGGCGTAATCTCGGTCGGCTGGCGCGCCGGTGATCAGGATCCGGTAGTAGATCGGCCCGACCAGCTGGTCGACCACGACGGCCTGGTCAATGTCCGGGCGAAGCCCTTCCTGCTCGATGGCGCGCTGCAGCCGGGCCCGAGCCATGGCGTGCCGCTGCGCGTACCCGGCGCGGACGGCGTCGCCGATATCGGGATGGCGGGCGGCCGCGGCGACCAGCTCGGCGGCCAGGCCAGCCGACGCTCCGCCGCCGGGGGCGCCCGCCATGCGGACCTGGTTGAGGCTGGCGGCCAGCGCGGCGGCGAATTCCGTCAGGTCGCGGCGCAGGTCGCCGGTGTCGGGGATCGGGACCTCGCCCAGCATCTGGGCGGCCACGGCGACGGCCAGGTGGTCCTTGGTCGGCCACCGCCGGTAGAGCGTCGTCTTCGCCACGGCCGCACGCTCGGCCACCTCATCCACGTTCAGCCCCGCGTAGCCGCGGGCATTCAGCAGATCCCAGGCCGCGCTCAGGACTCGCCGGTCGACCGCGCTGTCGCGCGGGCGGCCGCGGCGGGCCACAGCGCTCTCGATCATCGCAGCCCCCTCTCTATTCCGCTATCTTCGTAGCGTAATTGAGGCTACAGCGGGACCCGCGGATTACGCAACTCAGGTTTCGTATTCCGGCCGGCCAGAGGCACTCGGGAGAGCCGGTCCCCCTGGGCCTGGTTCTGCTGGGTAACCTGGTCGGACTGTGCGGTCGTGATCTTTACCCCTCGAGGCTCGCTCATGATTCCGTTGTCCCGCATCGCCGGCCTGGCCGCAGACCGCGTGCTTGGTCTTCCCTCCGCAGCGGCGCCCTACGTAGTCCGGCCCAACGTCGCGGTCCCGATGCCGGACGGAGTGGCCCTGCTCGGTGATCATTACCGGCCCGCCGGGCACGACCGGCCGCTCCCGGTGGTCCTGATCCGCTCGCCGTACGGCCGGGCCGGCCTGGCCGGGTTCGTGTTCGCGGCGCCGCTGGCGCGCCGGGGCTTCCAGGTGTTCATCCAGAGCACGCGCGGCACGTTCGGCTCGGGAGGCCAGTTCCGGCCCTTCCTGTCCGAGCGAGACGACGGCCTGGCCACCGTGGCCTGGCTGCGTGATCAGCGGTGGTGTGACGGCGCGGTGTCGATGGTGGGCGGCAGCTACCTGGGCCACACGCAGTGGGCGGTTGCGCCCTACGTCGATCCTCCGCTGCGATCGGTCTCGCTCAACATCACCATGGCGAACTTCAGCGCGGCCTTCTATCAGCACGGTGCTCCGAGCCTGCTGAACACGCTGGGCTGGACCGGGCTCGTCGGCAGGCAGGAACGGGGCCCGCTGGGCATCATCCCCAACCCGCGCCAGCAGGCCCGGATGAAGCGAGCCTTGCGGAAGGTTCCGCTGCAGGCCGCGGACGTCGACGTGGCGGGCGCGCCGGTCGCTTTCTGGCGGGACTTCGTCGAGCACGCCGCCCCCGGCGACGAGTTCTGGGCCTGTATTGATCACGACGGCAGCGACCTGACCCGGCTCCCGCCGGTCAGCATGGTGACGGGATGGTGGGACCTGTTCCTGCCGGGGCAGCTGCGCGACTACGCGGCAATCCGGGCGGCCGGCGTGACGGCCAGGATCACCGTCGGGCCCTGGCTGCACGGCGAGCCGGGCGAGCTGAAGGAAACCACCCAGCAGGACATCGCCTGGCTGGACCACCATCTGAACGGCGGCCCGCGGCCTTCGGGTGCGCCCGTGCGGGTCTTCCTCCAGCAGGCCGGCACCTGGCTGGATTTCGAGGCGTGGCCGCCGCCGGCCGCTGCGGGCACGGCCTATTACCTGCGCGCCGCGGGCGGCCTGAGCGGGGGCGGCCTGAGCGCGGACGCCGAGCCCGGCGAGGCCGCGCCCGCCACGTTCGTCTACGACCCGGCGGACCCGACGCCGTCGGCCGGGGGACCCCTGCTGCAGCCGCCGGGCAAGCAGGTCGATAACGCCGCGATCGAGGCCAGGCCCGACGTGCTGACCTACACCAGCGAGCCCTTTCCCGCCGATCAGGACCTGGTGGGGCCCGTCAGCGCCCGCATCTTCCTGCGCACCAGCCGCGAGCACGCCGACCTGTTCGTCCGGGTGTGTGACGTCGACGCGAAGGGCGTCTCGCGCAACGTCGTGGACGGCATCCGCCGGCTCAGCCCGCAGACGGTGCCCGCTGCCGACGTCCGGATCGGCGACGACGGGATCCTGGCGGTGGACGTGGAGCTGTATCCGACGGCCTACCGGGTGCGGGCCGGGCACCGGGTCCGGGTGCAGATCAGCGGGGGGGCGTTCCCGCGGTTCGCCCGCAACTTCGGGACGCCCGAACCGTTCGGCGCCACGACCAGGGCGGTGCGGTGCCGATTCGAGATTCATCATGACTCCCGGCACCCCGCTCACGTCCTGCTCCCGGTGCTGCCCCGCTCCTGACCGCGTTCACGTATCGGTGCCGAGACCGGCCAGGCGCTGTAGCGGAGCTGGCGGCGGGACCTGGCCTCAGGTGCGGGCGCCCTCGCAGTGGATGCGGGCCCGCGGGACGATCGTGATGGCGCGGGCGAGCACGTCGATGTCGCATCGCGCCGGGGGTCACGGGAAGTGGGCGCTGGCACCGTTGGCGAACAGCAGCGCGATGGCGCCCGCGATCATGAACGGGCCGAACGGGATCTGTGAATTCCGGGTGGCCCGCCGCGCCACGATCAGCCCGATCCCGGTCAGGGCGGCGAGCAGGTAGCCGCCGATGATCCCGGCGAGCAGGGTGCTGGCGCCGAACCAGCCGAGGTAGAGGCCGATCACCCCGGAGAGCTTCACGTCACCCCAGCCGATCCCGGCCGGGTAGACGAAGGCTTGCAGCACGAAGAACAGCCACACGGCGGCCATGCCGATCACGGCGTACACCAGATGGCGGCCGCCGGAGCGTATGAACGGCGCGGCGACGCCGAGCAGCAGCAGTGCGGCGGGGTACGACGGCAGCGTCATCAGGTCGGGCAGCCGCCTATGCCTGGCGTCGATGAACGCGAGCGGCACGCCGACCGCCACCAGGTAGCAGAACGCGGGCAGCAGCGGGCTCGCTCCGAACCGGAGCCACAGGCCACTGAACGCGGCGGCCGTCACGAGGCCCGGCGGCCACCACGGCTCCTCGCCGGGCACGATCCGCCTGGCCAGGATGGCGACACCGGACCCCGCGCCCAGACCGGCGACGGCCATTCCCGCCGCAGCCGCCCAGCCCGCGCCGCCCATGCTCCTCCTGCCCGTCTGCCCGGTTTATCACTGTAGGGAAGGCATCTGGGTCGTTATTCCGGCGCCGGTCCCGGCTACGGGATTGCCAGCGAGGTCATGACCGGGAATCTCGGCGGGCCGGCTCCGTCTAAGATCTCTGAGGATCGCTGCGGTGACGATTTCATGATTGGCCCTGGCCGCGAACGGCCCCTGCCCGCCTGGCTACCTTGGTACGTTACGTAGCGATATGCGGCGCGGGGGGCGGCCGTGCCTCCCGCGCCCGGGAGCACGGGGCGGTGATGACGGTGACAGCGGTCAGTGGCGGCTCAGGGGAGGCGGGTGCGGGCCTTCCCGAGATCGTGATAGCGCCCGCGCGCCCGGACATCCGCCCGGGCCACGATGGTGATGTGATCTTCGAGGTCCGCCAGCTATCGGGCGCCGGCCGGGCTTTGCCGGTTTTCACGACGGTCCAGCGGCTGGTGGCGGCGCTCGGCCCGCGGCAGCCCTGGGTCGCGATCCCGCTGCGGAACGTCCAGGCGATCCTGGGCGGCGCGGGCGTGGACCGGGTCGTACTCGACCCCGAGGCCGACCCCGGCGCATGGCGCTGGCAGGCCAGCGACCTGGAAGCCCTGGGACGGAGGCAGTAGTGGCGTTTGCTCCAGGCGGCGGTGGCGGCGACGGGTTCCAGGTCGTGATGTCCGACCTGCTCGACGCGTCGACCACGTTCCATAACGAGGCAGCGACGTACAAGGCGATCATGCCGGACGGCGGCCCGGCGTGTCCGGACGGCGGAGACGGCGCGTTCAACCAGAGCCTTCAGGTCGCGGTCCAGCTGATCGGCGCCCTGCACCTGCAGGCCGCGGGGGTGATGGAGGACGACTCAGCCAAGCTGAAGAAGGCGCACGACAACTACGCGAACACCGAGGAGAGCCTGACTCAGCTCTGCAACCAGATCAGCTCCCCGCTCACCATCCGCTGATGCCAGCGAAGGAAGTGACGTGGCCGGTACCGCTACCCTCCCGACGAAGTCCCTGCTGCCCCTCGCATCCTTCGCCCATGAGTGGGTGGGCGGCGACATCCACGGCCTCGGCGCGTTCGCCGGCGCGCTCTACGGCTACGTGCCCGAGATGGAAGACGTGGTCACCGCCCTGAACAAGAAGGTCGGCCAGATCGTCACCGACGCGGGCTGGCAGGGGTCGGCGGCATCGGCCTTCACCAGCAACTGGGAGACGATCTCGGCGCAGGTCAACGCCATCGGCCTGGTGGTCATCCAGACCGGGAGCATCGTCGACCAGCTCGCTCAGGACCTGTCCAAGATCGAGAACGCGCTGGAGAACGCCGCCGGGCAGACCGCTGCGCACGGCGTGCAGATCGGCGGCGACGGGCAGCCGCCGCAAGTCTGCTACACCAACAAGAGCCAGGAGGACTGGCGGCTCGGCTACGACTCGTTCTACCAGCAGGCCAGGGCCGACGCCCAGAACGCCCGGGTCTCGGCCGCGGGCGCGCTGCTGAAGATCTCCCACGCGATCACCTCGGGCAAGCCGGCTAAGTCCGGCGGCGGCGCCCCGAGCCAGGTCCCGACGAGGGGTCGGCGAGGGAAACACGATCGCCGACCTCCTGACCGACCTGCTTGCGTCGCCCACCGCCTATGCGAACGGCGTCAGGGCCAAGGTCGAAGAGGCCACCACGAGCCTGGACAAGGCGCAGAAGGCCTGGCTTAAGGCGCAGGCGGCCGCCCGGCAGGCAGACGGCCGGGATCGGCACGGGGCCGGGCATCGGCGGTGGCATGGCCGAGGGCGAATTCGGGCCCGGCAACACGGGGGCGACCGGCTTCGTAGGAGCCGACGACGCCGCGACCGAACCCGGCGGCGGGCTCCCGATGCCGGGCGGCGCCGGTAGCGGGCGGCGCGAGAACGAGCGCTACCGACAGGCCTGGATGGCCGAGGACGCGGACATCTGGGAAGGCGAGACCACGCGAGCCCGTCGCTGATCGGCGCCTGACCAGTTCTCCGGGCGCGACAGCGATTGGGTGACTGGGTACCGTATGCGCTCGCAGATGATCAACACGCCGATTTGATCACGGATGCAGGTCCTGATTCCAGGCTCTGGCGCCGATTCCGTGATGATCACGAGGCGCATTCCATGATCCCGGACCGAAACCCACTCTATGCGTGGGTTTCGGTCCGGGATCATGGAATGCGCCATGGGAGACCAGGCCGGCGAGCGCTCTCGTCCCGTCAGGTCGGCCGCTTTGGCCCAGTTTTAGCCGAGTTCCTCACTGCTTCGCTGCGGGGAGGTCCGCCCGGGCCTGGCCGGAATGACCTCGCTTCAGAAGAAGCCAGAAGGTCCTTCACGCAATTCGCGCCAAAGCCAAATTGATTAAATGATCGTGGACCCAAACACATAAAATACACGGGTTTGGGTCCACGATCATGGAATGCCGCCCGGCCAGGCGCGGGGCGGGCTGAGATAGCCGTCCTTGACCCAGGTAGGCGGTGGCCTGAAAGTGCTGTCAGATCCTAAGGCCATATACGCCTTCGGCCTGGCTCCGGGCAGCAGGTGAGCGCACACCTGGTCCGCATTGTTGCTCGGTACGTCGGGCTGTTCCACAAGACCGTGAACACCCCTCAGCCCGATTTGCCATACGACCGCTGGCTGCGGATCAGA
>WNFJ01214269.1_pt1 | contig 10590 bp, 9 predicted proteins | sample 5400461 | NCBI WGS metagenome assembly WNFJ01 (sample SAMN13153349, study PRJNA577476) | soil metagenome | isolation source: 115 cm saprolite on Douglas fir-dominated hillslope | place: USA:California | collected 2013-09-17
ATGACCCGCACCGCGACCGTCATGTTTTCTCGCTCGCTCGCCTCCGGGGCGCCTTAAGGCGTCGCCTTCCCTCGTCGCTCGTGCTCTGTCTCCCGCTCGCCTCCGGGGCGCTTTTTAGGCGTCGCCTTCCCTCGTCGCTCGTGCTCTGTCTCCCGCTCGCCTCCAGGGCGCTTTTTAGGCGTCGCCTTCCCTCGTCGCTCGTGCTCTGTCTCCCGCTCGCCTCCAGGGCGCTTTTTAGGCGTCGCCTTCCCTCGTCGCTCGTGCCTCGCTCCTCAGTCCAGGCGGCGCCGCGCCCCTTTGGCTCGCTCACTGGGCCACCTCGGCCAGGGCTTCTTCCAGGGTGAACGCGCCCTCGTACAGGGCGGTGCCGACGATGACGCCCTCCACGCCGAGCGGGACGAGCGACGCGATCGCGCGCAGGTCGGCCAGGCTGGACACGCCCCCGCTGGCGACCACCGGCGCGGACGTGCGCGCGCACACGTCGCGCAGCAGCGACAGGTTAGGGCCGCGCAGCGTGCCGTCCTTGAGCACGTCGGTGACCACGTACCTGGCGCAGCCCTCCGCGTTCAGCCGGTCCAGCGTCTCGAAGAGCTCCCCGCCTTCGGCGGTCCAGCCCCGGGCGGCCAGCCGGCTGCCCCTGACGTCGAGTCCGACCGCGACCCGCTCGCCGTGACGGGCGATGACCGAACGCACCCAGTCCGGCTTCTCCAGCGCGGCCGTGCCGATGTTGACCCTAGTGCAGCCGGTGCCGAGCGCGCGGGATAGCGAGTCGTCGTCCCTGATGCCGCCGGACAGCTCGACGCACACGTCCAACCCGCGCACTACTTCGGCGAGCAGGTCCGCGTTCGACCCGCGGCCGAACGCCGCGTCCAGGTCCACCAGGTGGATCCACGAGGCGCCGGCCCGCTGCCAGGCCAGCGCCGCCTCCAGCGGATCGCCGTAGCTGCCCCCGCTGCCCGCCACGCCCTGGACGAGCTGGACCGCGTGTCCTTCGGTGACATCCACGGCGGGCAGAAGCGTCAGCCCGGTCACAATGTCCTCCGCTCGCTTCCGGGGCGCCTTGAGGCCCTCCAGCTCGCTCACAATGTCTCCAGCCAGTTGGATAGCAGCGCGGCGCCGGCGTCGCCGGACTTCTCCGGGTGGAACTGGGTCGCACACACCACGCCCTGCTCGGCCGCCGCGGCGAACCGTTCGCCGTGCTCGGCCCAGGAGATGAGGGCGCCCGCGGCGGCGAGCTCGCCGGCACCAGCCGACCGGAGCGCGTAAGAGTGCACGAAGTAGAACCGTGTCTCCGGCGAGATCCCGGCGAACAGCGCCGAGCCCGCCGCCGGCGACACCGTGTTCCAGCCCATATGCGGCAGCACGCCGGCGTCCAGGCGCTCCACCGTCCCCGGCCACGCCCCGCAGCCCTCCGTCCAGACCCCGTGTTCTACGCCGGCCGCGAACAGCACCTGCATGCCCACGCAGATGCCGAGCACCGCGCGCCCGAGCTCGATCCGCTGCGCGATCAGCTTGTCGCCGCCGACCGCGCGCAGCCCGGCGATGCACGCCGCGAACGCGCCCACCCCGGGCACGGCGAGCCCGTCGCATTCCAGCGCGGCACCGGCGTCGGCGGTCACCTCGACGTCCGCGCCGACCCGCTGGAGCGCGCGCTGCGCGGAGCGCAGATTCCCCGACCCGTAGTCGAGCACGACGACGCGCGGCATAAGGAGAGCACGCCCTTGGTACTCGGGATGCCGCCCGCCCGCGGGTCCGGCGCCGCAGCGGCGCGCAGCGCCCGCGCGACCGCCTTGAACTGGGCCTCGACGATGTGATGCGGGTTCCGGCCCTCGATGACCCGCACGTGCAGGCAGATTCCGGCGGAGAACGCCAGTGACTCGAAGATGTGCCTGGTCAGCGCGGTGTCGTAGCTGCCGATCAGCGGGGCCATGCCGTCCGGCTCATGGTGCACCACGTAGGGCCGCCCGGACAGGTCCACGGCGGCCTGCACCAGCGTCTCGTCGAGCGGGACCAGCGCATCGCCGAACCGGGAGATGCCCGTTTTGTCGCCCAGCGCCTCCCTGAGCGCCTGGCCGAGCGTGATGGCCGTGTCCTCCACGGTGTGATGCGAGTCGATCTCGGTATCGCCCTTGGCCCGCACGGTCAGGTCGAGGCAGCCGTGCTTGCCCAGCTGAGCGAGCATGTGGTCGAAGAACGGGACCCCGGTGCCGACCTCGACCACCCCGATGCCGTCCAGGTCGAGCTCGACCATGATCTGCGTCTCGCGGGTCAGCCGCTCTACCCGCGCCATCCGGTTCATGAACTCAGCACCTCGTCAAGCACGTCGTTAAGCGCGGCACGGAACGCCGCCATTTCCCCGGGCGTCCCCACCGTGACCCGCAGCCATCGCAGCGGGCCGACCTCTCGGATGAGCACGCCGCGGTCGAGCAGCCCCTGCCAGGCGTCCCGCCGCGAGTCGAACTCGCCGAAGAGCACGAAGTTCGCGTCGGAATCGGCCACTGCCAGGCCACGCTGCCTGAGCCAGCCGACCAGCGCGTCGCGTTCGGCCCGCAGCGCGGCGACGGTGGCGAGCGGCTCGGCGGCCAGAGCGAGCGCGGCTCGCGCGACCGCCTGGGTGACGGCGGACAGGTGGTAAGGCAGCCGCACGATGAGCAGTTTCTCGACCACCTCGGGCGCGGCGGCCAGGTAGCCGATCCTGGCGCCCGCCATGGCGAATGCCTTGGACATCGTCCGGGTGACCACGAGCCCCGGGTAGCGGGGCAGCAAGCTCAGCGCGCTGCGGGTTCCTTCGCGGGCGAATTCCGCGTACGCCTCGTCGACCACCACGATCCCCGGCGCCGCGTCGCAGACGGCCTCGATCACGTCGATCGGGGCGGCCGTCCCCGTCGGGTTGTTCGGCGAGGTCAGGAAGACTAGGCTCGGCCGCGCCTGGCTGATCACCCGCGCCGCCCGCTCCGGGTCGAGGCCGAAGTCCTCGTCGCGGTCCGCCGCCACCCAGCCGGTGCAGGTCACCCTGGCGATCAGGGGGTGCATGGAATAGCCGGGATCGAACCCGAGCGCCCGCCGGCCCGGCCCGCCGAAGGCCTGCAGCAGCTGCTGGATGACCTCGTTCGACCCGTTGGCGGCCCACACGTGGCTGGCCGTCAGGCCGTGCCCGAGGTAGTCGGCCAGGTCCTTGCGCAGCTCGACGGCGTCCCGGTCCGGGTAGCGGTTCAGGGTCTCGGCCGCTTGCGCCACGGCGTCCGCGATCGCCCGCACCAGCCGGGGGCTGGGCGGGTAGGGATTCTCATTGGTGTTCAGCCGCACCGGTACGTCGATTTGCGGCGCGCCGTACGGCTGCAGGTCCTTCAGGTCATCCCGAACGGCCGGTGGTGGCTCCCTCATCAGGACGCACCACCTGTGCTAGCCCGGGAGGACGGTGTTGACCCGGGGGGACGACCCCCCGGAACCCCCCGCTCACGGGGGGAACCATCCCCCCGTACCCCCCTGGCCCCCAGACCCCCCTTGGGACCCCCCTGGGGGGGCACCCGGACGCGGACGGCCGCGACGTGTGCGGCCAGGTCCTCCGCGCCGCCGAGCGCGTCGATCAGCGGTGCGGTGGCGGCCAGCGCCTCGCGATCGCACTCCACCACGTTCACCAGGCGCAGGAACGGGAACACGGAAAGCCCGCTGGTGTGCCTGGCCGTCCCACCGGTGGGCAGCACGTGGTTCGAGCCGGCCAGGTAGTCCCCGAGCGACACCGGCGAATACGGGCCGACGAAGACCGCGCCCGCGTTGGTGACCCGCGCCGCCAGCTTGGCCGCGTCACGGGCCTGGATCTCCAGGTGCTCGGGCGCCCACGCGTCGCTCACCGCGAGCGCCGCGTCCAGGTCATCGACGAGGACGCACGCGGACTGGCCCGCGAGCGCCTTTCCCACCCGCCCACGGTGCCTGGTGGTGGGCACCTGACGGCCTAGTTCGGCGTCTACCTGCCCGGCCAGGCCGGCGTCGGTGGTGACGAGCAGGCAGGCCGCGAGCTCGTCGTGCTCGGCCTGCGCGATCAGGTCGGCGGCGACGTGAGCAGGGTCCGCGGTGTCGTCGGCGATGATCGCCACCTCGGTGGGGCCGGCCTCGCCGTCGGTGCCCACGACGCCGCGCAGCACCCGCTTCGCAGCGGCCACGTAGACGTTGCCCGGCCCGGTAATGACGTCCGCGGGCGCGCAGTCCGAAGTGCCGTAGGCGAACATCGCGAGCGCCTGCGCGCCGCCGGCCGCGTGGACCTCGCGCACCCCGAGCAGCGCGCAGGCGGCGAGTACCGACGGGTGCGGCAGCCCGCCGTGGCGGGACTGCGGCGGCGACGCCACCGCGATGGCGCCGACGCCGGCGACCTGGGCCGGAACGATGTTCATCACGACCGACGAGGGGTAGGCCACCAGCCCGCCCGGGACGTACACCCCGGCCCGCCCGACGGGGACGAAGCGGCCGGTGACGGTCAGCCCGTCGGTGACCTGGGTGACGATCTCGCTCGGGATCTGCGCGCCGTGCACCAGCCTGGTGCGGCGGGCGGCCTCCTCCAGGGCGATCCTGACGTCCGGGTCGAGCCCGGCGAGGGCCGCGTCCAGGGCCTCGGGCGGCACCCGGGTAGTGACCAGGTCCACGCCGTCGAAGCGTGCCGTGTACTCGCGGACGGCCTCGGCGCCACGGCGCCTGACGTCGTCGCAGACGGGGCGGATCTGCGCTACGGCCGCCTCGACGTCGGTCGCCGCGCGCGGCAGGACTCCGGTCAAGGCGGTTCGGCTGAGGCTGCCCGGTCCGCGCCCGCGCAGGTCGATAACGGAGCGTGCCCCCACCCCCCATCCACCTCCCCTTCCCCCTTCATTCCCTATTTACTGCCCGCTTGTCCACATGCCGGATGCATCAGCAGCGTCGGGCCCGGCGGCCGCGGCGGCGGACCGGCGGGCGCCCGACCCGGACAGCAGGATGACGACCGAGGTGAGCATCGGCCAGAACGCGAGCGCGCTCTTGGCCCCGAGCCCGAGCGAGGCGTGAAAGAAGGCCCCGACCGGGCTGGACGCGAGCAGGTGGTTGTACGTCCCCAGCCCGATGATCTCGCCGATCCAGAGCGCAAGCAGGGCGGCCGCCACCGCGCCGAGGACGAGCCCGGCCGCCGCGACCCAGCCTGCCCGCCGGATGAGGAGGCGGTAGCCGAGGGTGCCGGTGATCACTCCCCCTACCACGGCGATCAGGCAGAACCAGGCGTCGGCGGCGATGAACGCGGTGGTTTCCGCGTTCACCAGCTGGGCTTCGCCGCGGGCTACCTCCTGCAACAGGGCCCGCGGAGCCACCGCGGCCCAGATGAGCCCGGCAACGATGCCGAGCAGCGCGCTGCCGGCCAGCGCCGCCACGAACGCGGCAAGTCGCCCCTTCGTCAGTCCTCCCTCATCGCCGAACCACTCCGGCACGATCGTACCCGTCGCCCCCTGTCCCCACCCGGTGGCCAGCAGCGGGCTTCATCAGAGCCTGGACCGGGCCGTCCTGATCGTACGCTGGTGGAGCGGGCGGCTGGGATAGGGGTTTCCTGCCTGTTTAGCCTGGCCCAACGGGGGGAGTCGGAGTGGCGGTTCCGACACCTCACGGAGGTCATCATGTCGACCGGAGCAATCATAGGCATCATCATCGCTGTCATCGTCGTGGCGGCAGCGGTAGTGGTCGCCTCGGGAGAACTGCGACGGGCACGGATGCGCCGCCAGTTCGGCCCCCAATACGATCGCCTGGCCAGGAAGCTAGGCAGCAGCAGGAAGGCTGACGCCGAACTTACCGCCCGGCAGCGCCGGGTCGAAGCGCTCGGCATTCGCCCGCTGTCACCCGAGCAGCAAACCCGTTACAGCGGCGACTGGACCGCGATCCAGGAGCGGTTCGTTGACGCCCCGGCCGAAGCCGTGGCAGCCGCGGACACGCTGATCTGGGACGTCATGCGAGACCGCGGTTACCCCGCCGACGACAGGAACGCCAGCATGCAGGCCCTGTCCGTCTATCACGCCAACTCGCTGGACGGTTACCGGCAGGCGCAAGACGTGCGGACCGACTCGGCGACCACTGAGCAGCTCAGGGAAGCCATGATCCGCCACAGGGCCCTGTTCCAGGACCTGACCGGCCTGACAAACGGCCGAGGACGGCCTGACCGCGACCGCGTTGCGGAGGTCCGCGCCCACGCCGCCGAGAATAGCGCAGTTACCACCGGGCACCGCGACCTGATCGAAGAGCACGGCGACAAGCCCGCAGAGCACCGCGACCTAGCCGCGGAGGACATCGACCGCACCGCGGATACGCCGCGGTAGCACTCAGCAGTAAGGATGATTCCTATGACGCAGGACCAGCACGGCCAGGCGCCGAACGCCGGCCACATCCGCGGCGACGTGGTGACGGACGACGAAACCGAAGAATTCCCGGCCGACCAGGCCAAGCCGGTGACCCACTTCCAGAAAGTGGCTTCAGCCCTTCGCGGCAACGCACAGGACCGGGACGAACCTGATCAGGCGGGTCCGGATCAGGCGGGCACGGACCAAGCGGGCACGGATCAGACGGCTCCGGTTCAGGTCGCTACGGCGACCAGCGCGGACGCCCCGAGCGCGGACGGGGCGGCCGTGGCGACGGGCCACCGCGCCACGCGAGGCAACTACTGGGACAACGAGGCGGACAGGCCCGCGGCCGGCCAGGACGAGGCGGCCAGCCAGGACGAGGTAGTCGCGGTGACCAGCCCGGATGTTCCGGTCACGGATACAGAGGCAGATCCGCTGACCCGCCCGGACGAGACGGCCGACCGGGCGCGCCGTGACGAGGTGGCCGACCAGGCGCGCCCAGACGCTCAGGATCACTCGACGACTCAGCCGGATATGTTCGGCACCACCGTGCGCCCGGGCACCGGGGACACCTCGGCGTCTTACCAGGACTCTCGGGGGCAGGCCGGCGCCGTGACCGTCTCAGCTGTCGCGGCCACCGAGGCACCCGGTACCGCGGGACGGCATGCTGCCGCTCGGGCGGACACGGAGCTGCGGCCAGGCGAGGCCGCGGGAACGCTGGGTGATCTCAGTGACGTCACCTTCGGGAACCTGATCACAGACGCGGCGGAGTTCAGGTCGCAATGGCAGCAGATCCAGTTCAGGTTCGTCGACGACCCTCGCGGCTCGGTGACCGAGGCCGCCGATGTCATCGCGCAGGTGACCGCCAGGCTGGAAGCGGCTGTCCAGGAGAGGCAGCGGGCCATTCAGGAGCGGCAGCGCCTTCTGCGCGGCAGGTGGGGCGAAAGCACAAACGCCGACACCGAGACGCTGCGCGAAACGCTGCGCATGTACCGGGCCTTCCTTGACCAGCTCATCGGCCCTCGGGTCTAGCTGACACAGGCAGGCCCGAGTAGCTGCTTCAGGTCGCCGATCAGGGCGGGCGAGGTGGCGACCCGGAGCTTGTCGTCAAGCCGGATCACGGTGGTGCGCTCGTGGCCGCGCAGCTTGAGGTGCACCTCGGTCGGCCCAGGGTGGGTGCACAGCACCTCCCTGAGCCGCTCCACCACCGGCGGCACGCACCTGGCCACCGGCATGGACACCACCAAAGGGCCCGAGTCATCTACGGACAGATCGGGGATGGTCAGGTCCATGGCGATCAGCTTGGGCACGTCGTCCCTGCGGTCCACCTTGCCCTTCACCACGACCACCGCGTCCTCGGCGATGGAGGTGGCGTACAACTGGTAGGTCTGCGGGAAGAACAGCACCTCGATGGCCCCGCTCAAGTCCTCGAGCGTGGCCGCGGCCCACTGGTTGCCTTGCTTGGTCACCTTGCGCTGCACCCCGGACAAGATGCCGCCGACCTTGACGATCTGCGCGTCCGACCGGTCGCCGCTACGGGGCCGCGGCTCGGTCTCATCCGCCATCAGATCGGCGAGTGAGCAGTCGCTTTCCCGGGCAATGATGTGCTCGATGCCGAAGAGCGGGTGGTCGGAGACGTACAGCCCGAGCATCTCGCGCTCGAAGTTCAGCAGGGTCGATTTGTCCCACTCCCCGGCCGGGACGGGCACATCGAAGACCGCTTCCGCCTCGACATCGCCGCCGAACAGCGAGTCCTGGCCGATCGCCTCGTTGCGCTTGATGTCGATCACGGCGTCCACGGCCTGCTCGTGCACAAGCACCAGCCCCTTGCGCGCATCTCCGAAGGAATCGAACGCACCGGCCTTGATCAGCGACTCGATTACCCGTTTGTTGCACACGACGAGGGGGACCTTGCGCAGGAAATCGGGGAAGCTGGTGAACCCGCCCTTGGACTTTCGGGCGGCGATGATCGCCTCCACCACGTTGGTGCCCACGTTGCGGATCGCGGCTAGGCCGAACCTGATGTCCCGCCCGACCGGCGCGAACGTGGCCACCCGGCGGCACTCGCTCAGGTAGAGCGCTGACTTGTCCTTGTCGTCGCCCACCGAGGTGAGCAGCGCCGCCATGTACTCGGCGGGGTAGTTCGCCTTCAGGTAGGCGGTCCAGTACGACACCAGGCCGTACGCGGCAGAGTGCGCCTTGTTGAACGCGTAGCCCGCAAACGGCACCAGGACGTCCCAGACTGCCTGGATCGCCTTGTCCGAGTAGCCGCGATCCCGGCAGCCCTGACGGAACGGGACAAACTCTTTGTCCAGGATCTCTTTCTTCTTCTTGCCCATGGCACGGCGGAGCAGATCCGCCTGGCCCAGCGTGTAGCCGGCCAGGATCTGGGCGGCCTTCTGCACCTGCTCCTGGTAGACGATCAGGCCGTAGGTCGGTTCGAGCACCTCCCGCAGCGGCTCCTCGAGCTCCGGGTGAATGGGCGTGATCTCCTGCTGCCCGTTCTTGCGCAGCGCGTAGTTGGTATGCGAGTTGACGCCCATCGGGCCCGGGCGGTACAGGGCGCCGACGGCGGAGATGTCCTCGAAGTTGTCCGGCTTCATCAGCCGTAGCAGCGAGCGCATCGGCCCGCCGTCGAACTGAAAGACCCCGAGGGTGTCGCCTCTGCCGAGCAGCTCGTACGTGGCCTTGTCGTCCAGCGGCAGGCCGAGCAGGTCGATCGTGATGCCCCGGTTCTTCTCGATCGCCGCGACCGCGTCGGCCATGATCGTCAGGTTGCGCAGGCCGAGGAAGTCCATCTTCAGCAGGCCGAGGGCCTCGCAGGTCGGGTAGTCGAACTGCGTGATCACGGCGCCGTCGGTATGCCGGGTCCAGACCGGGATGTGGTCGGTTAGCGGCTCCGCGGACATGATCACCCCGGCCGCGTGCACGCCCGGCTGGCGGATCAGCCCCTCGATCCCGCGCGCGGTGTCGATGACCTGCTTGACTTCCGCTTCGGCCTCGTACAGCGCGCGGAGCTCGCCCGCCTCCTTGTACCTGGGGTGGTCCTCGTCGAAGATCCCGGACAGCGGGATGTCCTTGCCCATGACGGCCGGCGGGAAGGCCTTGGTGATCCGGTCCCCCAGCGCGTAGGGATGGCCGAGCACCCGGCAGGAGTCCTTGATCGCGGCCTTGGCCTTGATCGTGCCGTAGGTGACGATCTGCGCGACCCGGTCCGAGCCCCACTTCTGGGTCACGTACCTGATCACGTCCGCGCGCCCGCGCTCGTCGAAGTCGATGTCCATGTCGGGCATGGACACGCGCTCGGGATTAAGGAAGCGCTCGAAGATCAGGCCGTGGTCCAGCGGGTCCAGGTCGGTGATGCCTATCGCGTAGGAGACGATCGATCCGGCCGCCGATCCGCGGCCCGGGCCGACCGCTACGCCGTTGTTCTTCGCCCAGTTGATGAAGTCCGCCACCACGAGGAAGTAGCCGGGGAACCCCATCTGGCAGATGACCTGGATCTCGTATTCGGCCTGCTTGCGCCGCTCCTGAACAGGTCATCCTCGGACTCGAAGCCGTCAGGGATGGGGAACCGCGGCATCAGGTTGACAAACTCGAACATGCCGCTGGTGTCGATCCGGTCGGCCACCAGGAGCTGGCTGTTACGGCAGCCCTCCTGCCACAGGTCACTGCGGTCCAGGGCGTACATCTCGGCGGCGGGCCTGATGAAGTAGCCGGTGCCCTCGAACCGGAACCTGTCCGCGTCGGCCAGCGTCTTGCCGGTCTGGATGCACAGCAGCATGTCCTGGGCCCGGGCGTCTTCCTCCCGGGTGTAGTGCGAGTCATTGGTGACCACCGGCGGGATGCCGAGCTTCCGGCCGATCTCGGTCAGGCCGTCACGGACCCGGCGCTCGATCTCCAGGCCATGATCCATCAGCTCGAGGAAGTAGTTCTCCTTGCCGAAGATGTCTTGCCACTCGGCGGCCGACGCCATCGCCTCGTCGAACTGGCCCAGGCGCAGCCTGGTCTGCAGCTCGCCCGAAGGGCAGCCCGTGGAGGCCAGCAGCCCGGCGGCGTGCGCCGCGATGATCTCCTTGTCCATCCGGGGCCACTTGACCAGCCAGCCCTCGGCGTAGGAGCGGGAGGAAAGCCTGAACAGGTTGTGCAGGCCCTCGTTGTTGCGCGCCCAGATGGTCTTGTGCAGGTAGGCGCCGGCCGCGGAGACGTCGTCCTTCTTCTGGTGCGGCTGACCCCACAGGATGCGGTTGGG
>WNFJ01089864.1_pt2 | contig 10589 bp, 9 predicted proteins | sample 5400461 | NCBI WGS metagenome assembly WNFJ01 (sample SAMN13153349, study PRJNA577476) | soil metagenome | isolation source: 115 cm saprolite on Douglas fir-dominated hillslope | place: USA:California | collected 2013-09-17
CTCAATCGCATCTTGACCGCCGAGCACGGCCGCCGTGTCGCCGGGATCATCAACGAGTTCGGGGAGATCGGAATAGACCATCATCTGCTGCTCTCCTCCAATCAGGAAGTGGTGCAGATGAACAACGGCTGTGTCTGTTGCACCGTGCGCGGAGATCTCGTGCGCAGCTTCTTCCAGCTCATCGAACACCGCGACAAGTTCGACACCGTGGTCATCGAGACCACCGGCCTCGCCGATCCCGCGCCAGTGGCACAGAGCATCTATGCCGACGAACGCATCAGGGCTCAATTCACGCTGGCCGGCGCCGTCACGGTAGTCGATGCCAAATACATCCCAATGCGGCTCGAGGAGTCGGCGGAGGCTTGCGAGCAAGTCGCCTTCGCTGATCTGATCGTCCTCAACAAGACCGACCTTTCCACACCAGAGAAGCTAGACGAGACCGAGCGACAGCTCGCACGACTGAACAAGGTCGCGAAGATCCATCGCACCAAGAATTCAGAGATGGACCTCTCGGCGATTTTCGACATCGGTAATGTCGACTTCTCTCTCAAGCTCGAGGGCTACGACAATCAGCATGACGTTTCGCACGACAGCCATGATCACCCTCATCACGGCTATCATCACCACAACCATCTGCAGAACATCCACACCGTTTGCATCGAGCAGCCGGGCGAACTAGATGGTCTGAAGGTGAGTATCTGGTTCCGCTCTATAATCGGTGAATTCGGCGACAAGATTCTGCGGATGAAAGGGATCCTCAATCTCAAGGGCGACCATGACCAATTTCTATTGCAAGGCGTGCACTGGGATTTCGAAGGACGACCGGGCCGCGCCTGGAGCGCCCACGAGGAGCGGGTCAACCGGCTGGTCTTCATCGGCCGGGCGCTCGATCGCAAGAAGATCACTGATGGCTTCGAGCGCTGCTTCTTTACTGCCGGATCGCGAGACCCGGCGACCGATGCCGACCCGTTTGGCCGCTACATCGAAATCTCGCCCTACACGCTCGAACAAATTCGCTACTGGATGAGACAAAACTTCAACTTCCCGAAAGAGGTCCCTATCGTCATCAAGGAGGTACCTTGCGTGAAGGATAAGTGCCCGCCAATTGAAACATCAATCATGGCGATGGAAAAGAATGCACCACCGCGGGCGTTCAAGGTCCAAAAACCAATCAATGAGATTACATTCGATCATATTTATAACCTGATTGAAAATCCAATGCCCTGCTGCTGAGAACATAGCAACAATGATGCTTGGTCAACCCGTCCATTTTCCCCCAATCAACATTTTGACGTGCACTGGTTGCTCTAACATGTGAACACCCTCGGTGTTGGACGCCTCAACGAACTGCAAGCTAACGGACCTGGGTATCACCCAAGCGGATGGTCAGATTCCGCAATTCATCGACTAGTTGTCGTATAAGATCAACGGACGCCTGATCGATCAGCCGACCTTGTTCATCAAACTTCGTCTTGGCATTTGTTATGTCGACATGCGGTGCATTGACCGGAATCATATTCAACGACACGCAGATGTGACGGAAGTGAAACTGCCCCCGCGCGGTGCCAAGCGGACTCACAGATGCGCCGAGCACTGCGCAAGGCTTGCCGTTTGTTGGTGAATTAGGGGGCCGTGACAACCATTCGAGTGCATTCTTCAGCACCCCGGGGACAGAAAAATTATACTCTGGCACAGCAAAGATCAGTGCGTCGGCAGCTTCGACTTTCCTTCGAAAGCTCTCAACTGCTATAGGAAAGCCGCGCTGCTCAACATCAGCATTGTAGAATGGAAGGTCAGCCAAGCTGGCTACGTCAAACTTCATGCCTTCAGGCAGAACAGAGCCGACCACAGATAGCGCCCCGGAATTATAAGAGCGTGCCCGCAGACTTCCGGAAATGCCCAACAGCTTGATGGTTGACGGAGCGCTCATCCCACGCCTACTCCTTCAAGGTAACCGCTCGAACCCCGTGAATTGCCGATGTAAGCAGAGCCATCTCAGACTTTTGAGATTTCAAAAACGGACGGATGGAAGATTTCTTCTGCGCTGAGCTTTCGTGTCGCGAGCCCCTGTTCGAACGAATAGCGTGCCAGAGTTTCGATATCCCGCGCGTTCTCCGCAACGCCATAGCGCCAGAAATCTTCGCCCATGAGTTGGATCGCATCTTGCACCGACGCCTCCGGCCAGGGCAGTGTGACCTTTGCGGCAGCCATTCCCTTCATTTCGTCGATTGCAATCTTCTTGGCTTGGCAGAACGCTTTGTAGACGGTGGCCGGCAGCCAGGGATATTGCTCGACAAGGATCTTTCGGATTCCGATCAAGTGCATGATCGGAAACATGCCCGACCGCTTGTAATATTCCATTTCGACTTCCCGATAGTTCGGGAACATCAACCCGACGTCTGGTGCACGATTAACGAAGCACGACAGCTCGCGTGCGCTGAATACCGCATCGAGTTCGCCATCAACCAGCATGTTGTTCAACGCAATCGGCTGCAGGTCAACGTTTCCGCCCAGCTTTAGTGGAGTTCGTTCATCCCGTCCGGGCTCTTCTTGTCCACCGGTGCGCCAGTGGATGTCCTGCGGTTCGATGCCGTATTCCTCTTTGAAGATGCCGCGCATCCAGACATTCGCCGTCTGCTGATACTCAGGTAGCCCCACAAGCTTGCCTTTGAGGTCCGCTGGGCCACGAATATTCCGATCTGTTCTGATGAAAATCGCTGAATGACGGAAATGCCGAGATACGAACGCCGGGATAGCGACGTAAGGACAGACGTTTCGTGAGGCGGTCATCAGATAACTGTTAAATGACAACTCCGCGACATCGAAGTCATGGTACCGAAACGCGCGGAAAAACAGTTCTTCTGGTTCGAGCGGTAGATAAGTGACCTCGCATCCGTCCACTTTAACGCGCCCGTCCCTGATCGCGCGCGTCCGATCGTACTCGGCGCATGCGATCGTAATCGGTACCAACCTTGACATTTACTCTCCAAGCCTAGTGCTGCAGTGAGTTTTCAGCGTAGTTGCAGCCACAAAACTGATGGTCATCACTCCGTGGTTAGCACGCCAGGTGCACCTCTCGATGCCCCTTCGACGATTGCAAAATCGCCAGAATAGTTTCGATCGTCGCCCTGCCCCATCGAGCATCGTGAATGCACCGCCGGCCCTCACGGACTGCTTGCCACAGCGCATCGAGCGCATCCCCTTGCCCCGGGCGGCCTGGACCGCGGGGCACCGCAAGCTCCCGAGTCCCCTCAGTACCGTGGATCAGAATGCCATTCGGTGAAAGTCGCATGTCGCCGCGTTCACACGTCACAACAATAAATCCAAAGTGCGGCAAATAGGGCTGCTTGGTTGGAAGCACGCGAGCACCGAAGCCGAGATCCTGGTGACTTCGTCGTCACTCGTTCGCGCTAGAAAGGCCTCCCGTGTTTTGCCGTGCCGATGCGGTTCCTTATTGGTGCCACCCTCGGCAATCCAATGATGAAGTTCATCGCTGTCAAAAAAATCGTATGCGCTAAAGACGACAGATGCAGTGGCGCCATTCTCGAGTTCGAGAAATGCAGTGCAATGCCCCGCTGCAGGACGGTTCTCATCTAATGCCCCTACACTGGCGCGGACACTGCGTATCCGGCCTCCGAGCAGCCGCACAATCTCGATTTGATGCGCAACCTGATTGAACGCGATTCCTCCACCCCTGTTCTTATCAAATTCATCTGAGCGATGTGGACGGAACAGAAAGTCGTTGTAGTTAAACGTGAGGATCATTCCGAGTCCGCCTAGCTCGCCACTGTCAATAATCCGGCGCATCTCTCGGATGTTTGGATCGAAGGCGTGCGTGTGACCGACTATAAGATGCAACCCAGTACGATCTGCCGCTGTGACTACGTCATCGCACTCCTCAAGCGTCAGAGCCAATGGCTTCTCGACCAGAACGTGCTTACCCTCTTCCATCGCTTCAATCGCTTGGCTCGCGTGAAATCGATGGGGCGACGAGATGTAGATCGCTTCAACAGACGGGTCGCGGCATAATTCATGAAAATCCGAATAGACCGGCGCGTTGAACTGCCGACCAAATGCCTCGCGTGGGTGAGATAAAGGGTCCATCCCAGCACAGAGTGCGATTCTTGGATGTGCTACCGCCGCACGGATCATGAACGAACCAGCGAGCCCAAGTCCTGCAATTCCAAGCCGGATCGGAGGCAGTACGGCGCGACCAGTCGTTTCTATATTCATGAAACCCAGCCTTACGCCGGTACAGTCGGTAGCTTCAGAGCAACGTGCTGAGTGCGCCGTCGAACAGCATGATGTGGTCGAGCCGTACGGAGCGTCGCGCCAAGCGCCAATCTGAACCAGACTTCCGCAGCAGGTCCTGTCGTTCGGCGACGTAAAACCCGCCCTTGGGAGCGCTCGGTCGGCTGCGGTAGGCGAGCAGGTAGGATGTCGCTGAGAACTCGCTCGGAACCTTGCTGTGGTACGCTTCGATATTTGAAACGACGCGGCGGGTCATAGAAGGTGGATTTTCAGCCCGAGTAAGCCTCGGATTCGAGATCTGATCGATTCGAGACTTCAAGCCAACCAAGTTCTCGTCAATGATCGAGTAGTCGACCGCGTTGGCGCCGGCGTCACGTGACACTGCGGCGGTTACGCAGTACTGAATGTCCTCAGTCGTCAACGCCAGCCACGCCCCGTATTCCCGACGATCAAGCAACGCGGCCTCACGGAACAAAAATCGCTGGATCTCAATGTAGAGGGCTCCGTCGACAGCGATCGGTTCTTGGTCACTCATTTTCCGAAATCTCTATCGAGCATTACGGAGCCGACTTCATGCAGCGATCCCATTGTCGCATAAATTCGAGCTGTGCCACTTCGGTGTCTGCTGGCTTAAAAGCACGGCCTGGCCACTTGTGATCCTTTTCCGGCGCGTCGATGTACGGCAAGGCAGTGTGGAAGCTATAGGGAAATTGCTTGGCGATCGCGTTATTGCTCGCGTAAGTCGCTGACGCCCAGAGCTCCAGGTCGTCCTGCTCGAAGACACCAGCGACGCCGAAGTTGTGGAAGCCATTTCGCAGGACAGTGGTCTTATACTCTGCAGGGGCCTCTTTCTCGGCTAGCACCCAGCTTAGAATCTCCATTTCCGTCCCACTGATTGGCCGCCACTGGCGAACAATGACGGCCTTTTGCGCCGGGCCAACCTGAGTCTCGATGAACGAAAGGTTCGGAAAAATGGTGCCGACGATGACGCGCAAGCGGTTCAAGAGCTGGCGCTGATCGGCCTGGAGGACTTTGCCATAGAGAGGCTCAAGATCTGGTGGATGTGTTTGGTAGGCTTCTTCTGGAAGGCCGGGTGCCAGATACGTCAATGTGCACCCATGCCCCTGGTCGGTGACTACCTGAAAACTGTTTTCGGCTGCCGTGGCAAAGCCAGCGCGGGCCGCACGGACCGGATCGAGCGTCAGCGGTCCAACATGTGTTGTCAGAATATGTTGACTATCGCCGACAAAGTTTAGTGCACCCACCTTCCAGTTTGATTTGGCTCTCCAGCGATGTGGCGGTGCCAGCACCTCCATGCCTTGCGGAGAGCGGGACAGAAACGGATCAATGTACCAGGCTATTTCGCCAAAATATTCGCTAAGAGGAACAACGTTCGCGTTCCAACTCCCAAAAATCAATCCTTTGTGGACCTCCACGCGAGGTACACGCACGAGTCCGTGTTCGGAAAGAACAAAGTCCTTGGGAAGGTGTCGGTCAAATGTCGTTGTCATAAGGCGACCAGACCGCTCGTAGGTCCAGCCGTGATACGGACAAACAAAGTTTCGAACGTTGCCAGAATCCGGACGACAAACGGTAGCGCCCCGATGACGGCAACTGTTCAAAAGCACATGTATGGTGTCATCGCTGTCGCGCACGACGATGACCGGGGCGCTACCCAAGCTCCGGGAGACAAAATCTCCGGCTGCTGGAATCTCTGTCTCGTGGGCCAAAAAAACCCAAGTGCGATCGAAAATCCGCTCCATCTCGAGGCGGAATATCTCGTCGCTTACGAAAACGTCGCGGCTCACCAGGCCGCGCCGCACATCGACCCAACCATTATTCTCGAATGCCGAACTGCGTACAGCCATGGGCCCCGCCCGCATCTGTGAAATATCACTTACTCTTCAAATTAGTCTAATGGGCGTCCCATGGCAAGCTTCCCGCCGCCTCTTCTCCTTCGAACGATCAAGCTATAATAGTTTTCCCTTGAGATTTGCTGCTTCTGAACCAACTCTAATTCCTCCAAGTTTTACGCGCGAGTCCCTGATGGCGGCGAAGCGAACGAGCGTGAGCAGAGGCAAAACTAGATCCCAGCTGGCTCACACTAGCGTGACTACCGCAGCTTCTCTACGGGATGCGGCCTACGATGCCATCAAGCATCGAATCATCACCTGTGAGTTCAGGCCGGGGGAATACATCAACGAACTGCAACTTTCGTCGACGTTGAAAATTGGCCGAACACCCGTCCATCAAGCGCTGGATCGCTTGATGATAGAAGGCATGGTCGACGTCATCCCGCGTAAAGGCGTTATTGTAAGGCCTGTAAGCCTTAATGAGGTTTTGCAGATTATCGAGACCCGTCTGGTCAACGAAACCTACTGTTCGCGCCTTGCGGCCGAACGAGCTAACAATTCCGATATTTCCGAATTGGCTGACGTGCTAAAGCGTACCAAGCATTGGGCGTCGATGCGCAACATAGAGAATATGATGCTGCTCGACCGTGAATTTCATTTGCTTGTCGCTCGGGCCGCAAAAAACGATGTTTTGACGGAACTGCTTCGGAGTTTGCACGAGCGGTCACTTCGATTCTGGTTCATTTCACTCAACGCACCGGCGCAATACGAGAGCGTGCATGATCAGCATGACGCTATTTTTGCCGCCATCCGCCAGCGCGACCCTGACAAGTCCGAAGCAGCCATGCGTGCGCACATCGAATCCTTTCGCGCAAACGTCTCCCAGTTTCTTTAGTAGACTGGCACGGTTCCTTTCAGGTGTGCAATCTACTAAAGATGTCGAGCAACGCTTCGGCGAAAAGCCTCAATGTGCGCCCGCATGGCGCTCTCTGCTCCATCGGAATCATGGTCGCGGACGGCAGCGAAAATTGCTTCGTGCTGTTCATGGAAGCTGCGGTGGTGATCCGGCGTGGTAAACGAAATAAACCAAAAGCGCAGCGACCGCTCATTAAGCTTTCGCACGACCTCTGCTAGCTCCAAGTTTTTAGTCGCGCTCGCTAAGACGAGATGAAATTCACGGTCGAGTGTCATAAGGGCGTGAACATCGCGCGCAGCAATTGCGTTGCGCGCGCGATCTATAATGCCAACGAGACTTTCTATGTGCGTATCGTCAGCTCGCGTAGCGGCGATTCGTGCGCAATAGACTTCATTTATTAGGCGCACGTCGATCATCTGCATTACGTCCTGCAGGATCACCGGCTTGACGATGACGCCCTTGCGGGGAATGACTTCAACCATTTCTTCAAGCATCAGCCGATCGATTGCTTGGTGCACCGGGGTACGCCCTAATCCGAGTAGGGCCGAGACTGATGCTTCATTGATGCACTCACCCGGCTTGAACTTGCAGGTGATGATCCGATGTTTGATGGCCTCATAGGCCGCATCGCGGAGTGATTGGCGCGGCAAACGCCGTCGTGATGCGACGGCACCGACCTTGCGATTGCGCGGGCTGGCGCCTTTTTTACGAAGGGGTTTCATATGCTTTACAAGCCGGTCATTATCCGAGACTAACTATACAACTGATATTTCACGCTTCTCTCCAAGTCAACAAATGGTCTAAGCTCCGCGCAACCTGTGACCTCTCAACCTGAGTCACCGTCGACCGACGCCCGATTCTAAATTCCTCCCCGAAGCCGACTACTCCGTCACTGCTATGAGTAACGTAAAATTTGGCCAAGCCCTGCCGCGCGTGGAGGATAGAAAGCTCTTGACGGGTCGCGGCTGCTTTGTGGACGACATCGATCTCCCAATGCAGGCTCATGGTGTTGTTGTCTATTCGAATCACCCTCGCGCGCGCATCAGATCAATCGACACCAGCCGCGCACTGCGGTCACCGGGCACGTTAGGTATTCTCACGGGCAGTGATATCGCTCAGCGCGGTCTCGGTGGTTTGCCGCCGCTCTTTATGCCGGAAGACACCGGAGGTCCGAAAGCTTACCGAACGATTCGGCCGCTCCTTGCTCAGGGCGAGGTTCGGCATGTCGGCGACCGAGTAGCGTTTTGCATTGCGGAAACGCCTGCTCAGGCCCGCGACGCTGCCGAACTGGTTGAGATCGATTATGAGCCGCTTCCTAGCGTGATCGACCTGCCGAGTGCAGTCCTCCCGGGTGCCCCAAGACGCGGTGCCCGGCAACGCATGCTTCACACTCAGAATCGGCGATGCTGCCGCCTGCGAAAAGGCTTTTGCCGGAGCTTCGCATCGCGTGCGGCTGCGACTGGTCAACAATCGCGTCACCGCCAGTTCAATGGAGCCGCGCGGCGCGATCGGACAGTACAATTCGGCCGAGGAGAGCTTTGTCCTTTACTCCAGTACGCAAAATCCCCATCGGGTACGAGAAACGCTGGCTCAGTCCGTTTTCCGAATTCCCGAGTCCAAATTGCGCGTCATCGGCCCAGACGTGGGCGGCGGATTTGGGATGAAGGGGGATACATATCCCGAGGAGGGGATCGTATTACTCGCGTCGCAATTGATCGGTCGACCAGTAAAATGGATTTCCAACCGCAGCGATGCATTCATTTTAGACAATGCGGGTCGGGACCAAATCGTCGATGCCGAGATGGCTCTAGACCCTGTAGGGCACATCCTAGCAGTGCGTGTGAAGGCACTCCACAATCTCGGCGCCTACATGGTTGGCGCTGCGTTGGTGCCTTTGGTGTTCTCTCTCAAGCTCATTCCCAACGTGTACCGTGTGCCGACCATCGATCTTTGCACCCAAGGTATTTTTACCAATACGGCTCCGACTAATCCCTATCGCGGCGCCGGACGTCCCGAAGCAATCTACGTAACAGAACGCCTCCTCGACTTAGCAGCAGATGAGCTAGGCATTGACCCGGTTGAAATTCGAAAGCGCAATTTCATCGATAAGGCGGAGCTGCCGTATTGCTCCCCAACGGGGCTCACATATGACAGTGGTGATTTCCGGACGGCCGCCGACGCTTGTATTGCGCTTGCGGATTGGGATGGTTACGCAACGCGACGCGACGCCAGTGCGCGCAATAATAAGCTGCGCGGGCGAGCCATCGTTTCCTACATCGAAGACACCGGGGTCTTCAACGACCGGATGGAACTTCGGTTCGATCCATCAGGCGCAGTGACGATTATTGCCGGGACTTTTTCACACGGTCAGTCACACGCCACAACCTACGCCCAGTGTGTCTCCGACTGGCTTTGCATCCCATTAGATCAAATTCGATTGCTCCAGGGCGACACTGACCAAGTTTCATTCGGCCGAGGCACATACGCCTCTGGCAGCGCCATCATCGGCGGGAATGCTTTAAAGTCGGCTGCGGAGGCGGTAATTGAAAAGGCCAAGCGTCTGGCAAGCATTCTTCTCGAAGCAAGCTCCGAAGATCTAGAGTTTCGCGACGGCCGTTTTTGCATTGCCGGCACTGACCGCTCCATTGGCCTCAAGGAGGTCGCTAGATCGGCGTATCGTCCCGCTAAGCTTCCGAAAGGGATCCCTCTGGGATTGGAAGCAAGCGCCTATTTTTCAGCGGAGCCTCCTGCGTTTCCCAACGGCTGTCATATTTGCGAGGTGGAGATAGATGCGGCGACAGGTGCAACGACGGTCGACCGGTATGCAGCTGTCGACGATTTCGGCCGGTTGATCAATCCGTTGATCGTCAACGGGCAGGTGCACGGTGCGCTAGCGCAAGGAGTGGGGGAGGCTGTCGGCGAGCACATAGTCTATGACGCCTCAGGCCAGTTGCTCACGGCGAGCTTTATGGACTACGCGATTCCCCGAGCCAGTGAGATGCCGAGCTTCGTGCTGGCATTCAATGAAGAACCATGCAGAACCAACCCTCTGGGCGTAAAAGGTGCTGGCGAAGCTGGCTGCGTGGCGGCACCCCCTGTGGTTATCAACGCCATCCTGAATGCGCTGCATCCCCTGGGTATTCGGCACATTGATATGCCGGCCACGTCCGAGCGCATTTGGCAGGTGATGCGCTTCAATATCCGTGAGACGAAACAATGAAAGATACTGAGCACTGGATTGCAGTCGCCGACCGATCTTCGGTCGGGCCCGACAACGTTATTGGTGTCAAGGCTGGCGACCTTGACGTAGCATTGTACAACATCGATGGTCAGATTTACGCAACGCACAACATCTGCACGCATGCGCAGGCCCTCCTTAGCGAGGGCTGGCTGGACGGTGACATTATTGAATGCCCTCTTCACGGCGGTCGCTTTGAGGTCAAGACCGGCAAAGGACTTGGTGCACCATTTACCTGCGATCTGAAAACGTTCCCGGTGCGCATCGTGGGGGATGCCATTCAAGTCACGTGTCGGACTAGCACTACTTTGGCAGATTTATTCACGCTGCT
>WNFJ01163951.1_pt2 | contig 10589 bp, 17 predicted proteins | sample 5400461 | NCBI WGS metagenome assembly WNFJ01 (sample SAMN13153349, study PRJNA577476) | soil metagenome | isolation source: 115 cm saprolite on Douglas fir-dominated hillslope | place: USA:California | collected 2013-09-17
CCGCCATAGAATACCAACCTAATCGATGGGTGTAATAGAACACCATTGGTCGACGTCCGGCTTCGACGTGGCGCAAGAGCGCTCTCGGGCCCGCAAAAGCCGAACAGTCAACATCGCAACGGTGCCAGCACATCGTTCGAGGCGCGAAGTCATACAGGAACGGCAAGCCGATCAATTGGCCGCAAACCGCGCTGAAGCGCGCGGCCGATGCGATGCGAGATCGGGCGATTGCATCCTGCTCGCCAAGGCTGCGTTACAGGCCGCGATCAGAAACGAACTGGATATTCTCGAACTGCTGCCGCCGGCAGGATCAACGCCGTGGCGTTCTGTCGAAGAAAAGCCAGCCAAGCCCCGGAAACTGATGCGTCAGCTTGAAACGATCATCCGTCCCTGAAATGTCCGCCGACGCGGTATTATGGCGCAAACGCCACCGGGGCGAATCGCCGCCCCGGCCTACGAAGGAGCCCCTAGGGTAGGAGCCGCGCCGTGTGGGCGCGGGCGGCTTGGGCCGCATTAGCTTGCGTCGTTGTGATGTTCGCTGGCATGGGCGATGGCTACGCCATCGTCAAAAATGACCGTGCTACAAAAGTTTGTATAATGCGCGTTACCAAAGACGTCCCGGTATTTATCGGTACCGTAGGTATAAACACGGAACCCACCCTCGCTATCTTGAACGCGCATCATTTCATCTCCAGTCAGGGGCCTCTCTGCAGAGCTCTCGCTCTCGATTGTTTGGTCGGCACCCAAAACGCCACGACTGGGATCAGCCCCAGTTATCAAGGTAAAATTGAATGGCAGTTTAAGCGGATATTCCATGACGCGAGTTCTAGAGACGATGCTCAATTGGTGGGCCGGCGTTTGACCGGTGTTCGTAATTGTAATCGCCACGACGATTTTATCTTTCAAAATATCATCAACCGAAATGCCGGTAGCTCTGGCAACAATATAAGCTCTCAGCTGCCTTTGGGCGGTATCCTTAGCAAGCGTGACGGATTCCCTGGTGGCGTCGGCAGAGTCCTGTGCGGCCTTGGCCGCCCTCTCGGCATCTCTCAGGCCTTGGCCCATGTAGCGCAGTTGAACGAAGAAAAGCAGGGCTTGGCCTACGCCAATAATGACGAGCCCAAAGGTGAAAAAACCAGCCGCGTCTTTCGTGAGCCACGTAGACCCAGTGAGTTCGGGATCTGGGCTCTCGGCTTTGTGGCCTTGAGCGGGAGTTTCCTGTTGTTTTACGGATTGTGTTGGGCTGGTGGGCTGTTCCTGCCTAATGAAAAGCATTCCAGTCGTAAAGACGGCGACCGTTAGAAAGCATCCCAGAAAAAGTTCTGGCGTTCGGAATCGATGCATCGGCCCCCGCCGCTAAATCTCTTCCAACACTACCCCTTCCAATTCCATTGTCGCAAGGCTGGGCCAGAGACATCCCCACTATTGTGACTGCGGTTTAAACCGAGGCGCAAGCGGCCTAGTTGTGAACATCGTCGGTGATCTCGGTCGCGCGACTGATGCGACCTTGCTCCGATGCCACCTTAGCGAGTAGGTTGGTGTGGGGGCATTTGATATGAGCGTTAGACAATTATCGGCAGGCTTTGCGCTGGCGCTTGCCGGCTGTGCGGCCAATTCTGGAGTCGCGCCAACAGGCCCGGATTCGTTTATGGTCTCTCGACAAGCGGCGACCGGATTCTCGGGATCGGGCAATCTCAAAGGCACTCAATGAGGCCGGCCAATACTGTGCTGCTCGCAGCCAGGTTCTCTTGGTGACCAATTCGAAGGAAGTTGGGCCACCTTACGTCATGGGCAACTTCCCCAAGGCAGAAGTTGAGTTTATGTGCCTTAATCCCGGCGATCCCCGCCTAGCACCGCCGTCTCCCGCTCAAATCAGACCAATGCCAAGATCAAATTAGGCGAGTGTTGAAGCAGATCCGCGCAATTCTGAAGGAATAACCCGCGCTGGCCGCTGATGCGTTAGATCGCGACGGCCAGGGCCTGGAATAAAAACCACATGGCTGTTTTAGATATTGCACCAATGTTGCGGGGTTGGCTGTTATGCCAGATTAGATTTCGGCAACGTCGGGCTGCGGCTTTGTTTGCGAGCCGTGATCTGGTGTTCGCTATCCCGTCGAAATGGCACCTTGGAGCCCAGCTCACTGCAGAACGCTAAGGCGCTGCCTTGTTAATTTTTGCTAATCGCCAGGCATTGATCACGCTGCTGGACCGCTTCTGCGAGGCAAGACTTAGATGTTCCAGTCGCATCGGTGCCCATTTGCATCAGCTTCGGCGTATGCCTTCGGCAGGCCGCCATCTGTTGCTGAAACACCCTCCTGCAGGTCGCCGCGCTGGTCGTTGTTATGGGCTGTGGGTTAGCGCTTTCTGATCCTGCCGAGCCACCACCGCCTTGCTTGCCTAGACAAAGTTTCTCACGCTTGGAGGCATCGGCTCTGCAATTTGCTCCTGCGTTCCCCTGCGGACAGCCTTTGATCGCGTTTGCGTACGCTACCTCGCAAAAATTCTGCCCGTCCTGCTGGTCAGTAAAAACGGTATCTGCACCGGGGTTGCTATGATCCTCTGGCAAGAAGGGCTTGGTACGATCCACTGGCAATGCTCTTACGTCATCACCAGTAGGCGCCTTATTACATCCTTCACTATCGTCTTTTGCCCCGTCTAAGGGTTGTGTTCGTTCTTCGGGCAGGCAACCAGCAATTGCCGAAGTGCAGAATGGCGCGCTTCCTGCTAGGATCAGAGGCGTGACTAGGGCGAGAGCTCTCAATGAAATCATTGCAACCTCCCTTGCTTTATAGCGATCATCCTTCTCGAGACTTATTCGGAGGAATGTCCGCTGCCGCCATGGTCTGAGGCTGGATTGCGCTGAGTTCCAGGGCGCAACAGACGAAACTTGGCTGCCCTCATGACTGCTTCCCCCGCATCTTCCGTTCGAAAAAAATCAAACCTGACTGGGGCAGTACGCTCATAGCGTACGTCAGTGATGGAACATTTGCCTCCCGGTTCAGGGTACCGTTTCGCCGTGCGTTGTCCGACGACCTGGGACGCTTACCCGACGCACCGCTGCGCTGCCCGCAGGGTCCCGCAGCAAATATCACCGCCTTAATTTTTGGGTCCCATAAAAACAAAAATGGATCTTCCGAAAATATGGGACCCGCTGAGACAGCGAGTGGAAGATAAATTCCACCGCCGTCGCCTCATTAGGCGGCTCTACCGGTGGGTCAGAGGGTCCGTTTAGGAAACGAGGGCGAGGCCGGTGGTGCGGCTCAAGGCTTCGCCGCCAGCATCGACTTGATGACGGATGGCGAGAACAGCTTGCCGGCCTTGTTGAGATGGCCTTGCTTCGCCAGCTCGGCGGCGATGGCGCGCAAGGATCGCGTGTCGCTCTTCGTCAGCTTTCGCAGCGCCTGGGCCTTCCGCGCCAGCTCCTGCGCGTGCTCGGGCTTGAGGTTGTCGGACCATGACTTCCTGCCCTCGACCTTGCCGCCGGTCGCCGCGCGCTTGCGATCCCGGGCGGCCTTGAGCTTCGCGACAAGCCGGGCTTTCTCATATTCATGAAACGCGCCCGCGATCTGGCGCATCATCTTCCGCGATGGATCGCTGCTATCGGTCAGATCGTCGCCGTCGGCCGTAAGCACGCGCACGTCGCGCGTAATCAGCGCCATGATGCCTAGCTCCTGTGTCGTCAGCTCGCGGGCGAAGCGGCTGGCATCCTCGACGATGACAACGCGGACGCCGTTGCCCTCGATCGGGTCCAGCTACTTGGCAAAGCCAAGTTATGCTTGCGGCAATGCAATCGTGCGTCGGGATGCGTCCAGCGCGGACGATACGATCTCAGCCGGCCGCGACGGACGAGCGAGGCTCCTCGGTCGCGAACGCGGCCTTACCGGGGGTTTGGCCGTTGATCTGTCGCTTCAGAATGGCCGACGGCTTGAACACCAACACGCGACGAGGGGAAATCGGCGCCTCAGTTCCGGTCTTGGGGTTACGGCCAATGCGCTTACCCTTTTTGCGCACCGTGAAGGAGCCGAACGAAGACAGCTTCACCGTCTCGCCCTTCTCCAGGCAAGCGGCGATTTCCTTCAAGACCAGTTCGACCAAGGCTGATGATTCCGTGCGCGACAGTCCCACCTTTTGGTAGACGGCTTGGTACAAGTCGACGCGTGTGACCGCATTTCTGGTTTTTGTCATCGCCTACCCCCACCCTCGGCTAACAATAAAGATTAACGCATCACGGTCAACGCCGCCGTGATCCACCTCGCGTAGCATGCCCTACACCGGGCCAGAAACGGCCGCCCATGCGGCGGATCGCTCTGCTGGCCGACATTAAGACAGCGCTGGCACAAGCAGGTGCGTGATGAGCATGGCCGATCCGCGAGGTATTGGCGGGATGGATGATCCCAAAATCAGGCTGTATCCCGACGAGTCCGGGGCTTGGAATTGGGAGCTATTGCTTGAGGGGAAAAGGATTGCCTATGGCAGGTCGCCGGGCACGCAAGAGGTTGCCTTCGCGGCTGCCAGACGTGCCCTTGCCAGGGAACGGGAGCGCCGGTCGAATCGATAATATGTTTGCCCTGCGTCGCCTTCGGGTTTCGAGAGCCAGCATCTTCAGCAGCAGGCGATCATGGCCGCGCGCGATGGTACCAATCACCGCCATCACTCCGATCACACTCGGCGGGATAGCCCGCATGCGTCGGATCGCGCTGGCCGCTGTCCGGTGCCGCGCCGACCATGCGCGCACCAGCGGCCTCCGCAGCGAACAAAAAAATGAAAAATAAAAAATGCCGATGCGCGCTCGGAAAAATTTCCAAAAAAAATTGCGGAAAAATTTGCGGGTCCCATCCCTGCTGGGCGCAGGGTAGCGCGCCGCTGATGTTCGGAATTCCAACTTCCACAAATGCGGAAGTTGTTTTCTTGCGGGCACGTCTCACGATCTCGCCGCCTGCGATCTCGTCAGCGATGGCCCGGTCCCGATCTCGCAAGCGGCGAAGATCGGGAAATCCGGAAACTTTCCGGATTTGGAATTCGCCGGAGTCCCAAGCCAGCAACGCGCCAAAATATGGGGCCCCTTTGACGACGAGGGGGCAACCAAATTTCTTGACGCCTCGCGCCATTAGCGGCCTGCCGGCGGGGTTAAAGGGTCCGTTACAGAATCGGATGGTCGCCGGTGGTGACCGCGGTCGTGGTGGTGATCGCCGCGATGTCGATGATCGGATCAGAGCCGGCCGATCGTGGTGTGCGACACGCCAAAGGTCCGAGCGATCGCGGTGTGCGACTCGCCCGCATCGCGCCGGGCAATGGCCTCGCGGCGCTGATCGCGGTTAAGTTTCGACGGCCTGCCCATGTGAACGCCAGCGGCCTTGGCTCGCGCCCTGCCCTCGCCTGTCCGAGCCCGGATCAGCTCGCGCTCAAACTCAGCCAGGCCAGCGAGCACAGTCAGCATCAGCCTGCCGTGCGGCGTTGTCGTGTCCGCCCAGGTGTCGGCCAACGACTTGAAGGCGGCGCCACGCTTGGCGATCTCATGCATGGTGTTGAGCAGATCGCGCGTGCTCCGCGCCAGCCGATCAAGGCGCGTCACCACCAGCACATCGCCCTCGCCGAGCCGCGACATGGCCTTGCGCAGTTCGGCGCGATCGGTCTTTGCCCCGCTGGCCTTCTCAGCGAATACCGTGGCGCAGCCGGCGGCGCGGAGCGCCGCGTCTTGCGCGGCCAAGGTCTGCCCGTCAGTGCTTACCCTCGCATAGCCAAATGTCGTCATGATCAGCCCCACTTTCGTGCATATCTTTCGCACACAATAAAGCGAGGTTTTTCAGTGTCAAAGATTTTGTGCGATAATCGTGACTTTCGTTCAGCGCAGCCAGCGTGCCTTGAACGTCGTCATCTGCGCCGGCCTCGCCTTCCTCGCATGCCGGCGGATCAGTGAGGCAAGCGGTTTGAGCCCAACGCGAGCCAACTCGTCTGCGGCTTGGCGAAGTGACTCGCGTGTGCTGCCAGCCTTGGTTTCGGTCAAGAGCTGATCGACGCCTTCAAGGCCAAGCAACTTGTTGGCTGCAACGAGCGTCTCGGTCAAATCTTCGCACTGCGCAAACGCGCCAACCTCTTGCAGCCGCCAGTCGGGGATTTCAGAGATCGGGATCATTGTTGATCACGGTTAGCCGGCGAAGCCGCCGGGCGCTGACCTGCGGCGCGGCGCCCAGCATCTCGGTTAGCTGATTGAACGCCTGTAGCGCGCTCCCAACGTCGTGGAGAGCCGTCAGATCGACATTGACGTCGAGTTCGGTTTTGCGCGGCAAAAGATCGGCCCAGACTTTCAAATAAACTTCGGGCCGCTCGGTTCGGACGCGCTCGATCACGCTGGTGCCAAACTTCTCAACATCCGCTGCGAACTTCGCCAAAAATTCCTCGCCCAATTTGTTGCGGCTGCCCTTCACCCGGCCAGGGCCGCCTTTTGAGCCCGTTTGAAAACGGCCGTGACTATCGCGATCTGCTTGCGTCGTTGTCTCGCTCATGCCGGGCAGGATACGGCATCGCACCCAAGAAGTGAAGGATGCCTTGCCACGCGAGACGGTGGTGGCCTCCATCGGCGCTTCGAGAACATTGCATTTCAAGCTTGGCCCATATCGTCTTCATGAGTTGCGATCAATCGAGCGAGAGAGCGGTCTGATTCTGTCAGCGTCACCCTGATTGCGTGGTCTCGATCGTAAATGGCCTCGATTGCCTCAATGAATGTTTTGCGCTCCTCCGGCCGACGAAGCCGAGGCTCCGCCTCCACGAGCTGCTTGGCAATGTTCGCCTTTATTTCTCCGATGGTGCCGGGACGGATGCCGTTAGGCTCTCCGGACACAAATCCTATTAGATCCGCATAGAATCGATCCTCAGACTCGCGGTTCATTTCCTCCATCGCCGCCGTCCAAGCATCCTCGGAGTCAAACCCCCAATACTGGGGCTCGTATTCCGAAAAAATCTGGCAGTCGAACGTTGTTGCGATGGCCCGTAGAATCTTAGATGGGGCGTTCCCCCCGAATCTTGTCAGTCCGGAAACCAAGCCCTCATCATCAATATACATCCAGATATAGTTGCGGCCATCGGTAAGACACTTCGAGGTGTGGGTCGTATCGCCAGATATGAACTCGTGAACACCGAGTGCATCAAGTCTTCCATCAAGGAGATCAGCGGCACGAATTGTTTTCATAGCCCTATAGTCTGTCGACATGTTGCTCTCCGGTTACTAATGCCGAGCTCGGTTGATCTGCAACCAGAAGCCGAATCTTTGGTTTGATAGCTCTGGCGCCACCGGTTTCACATCGGCATCGTAGTCAGTGATGGTCGTGTGACCTCCGCGATGGCGTCTGCGACCGCGCTGCCGCATGAGGCCATATCGGCTAGGATGTTGAGCGCGAATGGCGCGGTGGCTGCGGCGCTGCTTATTCCGCAGAGGGTATGGCAAACTGTAGAGTGTCTCTCTCTTGGGACTGTGAAATGAATTTGAGGGGCTCCACAGTCCCAGCACAGGGCCATAAACGTTGCTATCGGGCGGCACGGTCCCTCCTGACAGCCACATGTGGCTCCCTGGTGGGACTGTTCGTCTCCCTGGTGGGACTGTGAAATGAATTTTGCGTCGCTCTTGTGGGGCTAGGGATGGGCGTTGGTGGAGTCCAGCTCATGAAGTCCTTCGTCGCGATGTTGGTGCCGGCAAGGGTGTCATCCGGAAATTCCGTGAGAAGCCATTCCGTCGATGTGCGGCCCTTGACGTTGAAGCCGCTGCGCTTCTTGGCTACGATAAAGCCGCGTTCTTCAAGGTGATGAAAAGCGCGGTTTGCGGTGTTGCGGCTGACCTTCAGAGCGACGGCGGCTTCTCGAACGCTGTATGGGATTTTGCCATTGTTAGAATTTGGTCCGCGATATCGACGGGCCATTTCAACGTATAGCGCGCGCGCTACCGGATCGAGCGATTGCCATGCTCCCGACGCAAGCATGAACTCCATGATGCGAACGTGCCGACCTAGGCGGTCTTTCGGGATGCGGTTACGGCGGGACATCAGCGCTGTTCCGGCATGAAAGCGGCGCGCCAGAGTGCCGCGCGTATGGCCGCGTCAAAGGCGATCACCTCTCGGTCGATGATAGGAGGGTCGATGCCTCGACGTTTCAGATTTTCGAACTGAATACGGAGCTGGCGATCAAGATACCGTTCACCAGCGTCCGGGCTCATGGCCGCAATCAGCCTTGCATGCCTGTCGACGAAAGCGCGTCTGCATGCGAGCGGAAACGGCACAACCTTAGCCACATTCCCCTCCATCACTGCTGGCACCGGCTGCAGGCTGGCGTGCCGGGAAGCTAAGTCACTACTCTTCGCCTGTCCTTTCCCTCTCCCAATACGGCTCATTTAGCATTCCTCCTATTTGCCGCGCCGCTGCGCCGACCAGGCGCGCGTTCTATCGCGATCTGTGATGACGGGGTTGCGATTGCCGCACTTGGAACATCGCAGGTTCGGCGGCTTGTCGATAAACGTCATGACGACGCCTTGGTGGCCACACTGCGGACAGCGCACGGCCAACCGCGTTGGATATTTACGGATGACAGGGGCGTCGCCTTTGCGGGTCTTATTTGTCACGCAGCGACCTCCGGTTGGTCGACTTCGTTGCCCCATGCATCCCAACCGACGCGGGCGGGACCGCGCCGGTTCAGTTCGATCTTGGGTAGCGTTGGGAAATAAGCCTCGATCATTTCGAGGACCCGCTCCGGCTTCTCGGAATGTTCGCCGACCGGGGCGAAGATCACCGATGACCACTGCGTTCCTGGTGCCGGTGCTGGCGGCTTTCCCTTGGTGCCGATGAACAGGGTCTCATGCTGGTTCCGATTCCAGTAGCCGGTCCCCGGATGATCTTTCACCCACGCGAAGTTGGTGACGTACCGGAAACCCCAAGCCGCCATAACCTCCAGCGCCTGCGGCGTCATCGGCACGGTGCCCCATAGGAACAGGACACAATCGTCGGCGCTGATGCTGGCGACGTCGCGAGCCTTGATCTCTGCGAGCGCTGATGTCGGATAGTGGTTGTCGGGCGAAGTGTTGACGAGACCAAGCTGCGACCATGTCTCGAACTTCCACTCCGGGTCACCGTCCTTTTTCGGATCGAACTGCTTGATGTCCTTGTCGGTGATGGCGATGCCGGCCGCCAACGCCGCGCGCCAGCGGTTGCGTCCGTCGAGCAGCATGCCCTCGTACATCACGAGTGGCTCGCGCAGCCCGTTTGCCTTGATGTCGGCGACCAGGGCGTCGAAGGCCGCGCCTTCCATCAGCGGGAAGATGTTCGCCAGCGGGTGATACTTCATGACCCGCTCGCTCGCGCTTTCGCCAGCGCGCCGCCGGGCCGGTCGATGAATGCCTTGACGACACCGTGATGCCCGCATGGACAGCGCACATGCAGCTTCGTCGGATATTTCTTGATGGTGGCGCCGGTGCTGATCGCTGGCTCGCCCGGTTCCAGGTTCGGTGAGCCAGAAGGCTTAATAGTCGTTTGGGGCCAATGAGCCCCTTTAGCCCGGTGAGCCAATTTAAGTGCTTGATCCGGGCTATCATGCCCGTTCTGCTGGGATCGCCAGTCATTTCAATACCATACGCGTTCTGTTCGCCTTAAATGCGTGTACCATGCCGCAACGAAGAAAACCCTTTAATACCAACCTTTCCCGTTTAGTCGCGCTGAGTCCGTGGTACACGGATGGTACATGGCGTTTCGCTATTTGTTCTCAGATCACACCCCGCTGACCTGCGACGCAAAAAGCCGATTCCGAAATCTTTAATAAATTCGGACCAGCCTCCGTTAGCGACAGGAGGTGTACCATGCGTAATCATGACTTCGTGTCCGACGGATTCCGGATTCCTCGCGCTAATCGTGACCGCTCTTGTGCTGTTGTGCTCGAGCTTGCTCGTTATCGCATTTGGCTAGTCTGGCCTGGCGCCCTCACCTCTCATCGTCCGGACGAGCAATGTGCCTACGCCGTCGACGGCATGTGTCCGGCCACAATAGGCAAGCGGGCGGCTTTCGCGTGGCTTGCGGAATCATGACGGCAAGGGCGTGCAGCGGGCTAACGAGGGCGCGCCCGCGCGCTGGCGCTTGAAAGAGGTTGCCGACTAGTCATAACTTGATCCTCCGCACTTCGCCGCGCCGGAGCACTTCCGACTTCCGGGTAAGCGTTAGCCGTCGCTCAGAGAGCACTGCAACATAGTTTGTTGGAATGACCTGTTTCACAGCCGCCACAGCGTTGGCCTTCGCCACCGCCGCAACCCAAAGGGACTTCTGGCCATCGGGCGCGATGACTTCCACTATGGGAATTTTGGTGCGGACGTTGGGCATTATCGGAATATGCGCCCCCGAGTTGGGCGTTTTCCAGCCCGGAACCCTGCCGCAATCAAGCTGACCCTGCACTACTATGGATACACCCACCGACCAACCCACCCGGATTGTCTAATCCGAACGGGTTAATCCAGAAGGTCGCGCGCGGGGTGAACAGGGACCGTGCTAGGGTCGCTCCATTGTGTGTCAATCGGCGTTCAAATTTGACCCCGCATCGGCGTCCAATTTTGACCCCTTTGGGCG
>WNFJ01285336.1_pt1 | contig 10589 bp, 5 predicted proteins | sample 5400461 | NCBI WGS metagenome assembly WNFJ01 (sample SAMN13153349, study PRJNA577476) | soil metagenome | isolation source: 115 cm saprolite on Douglas fir-dominated hillslope | place: USA:California | collected 2013-09-17
AGAGCGAAAGCTGAAGGATAGTCGCTGCCTTGGTCTCCCGCGCCAGCTTGCAGTCATAGACCTCATACGACCATGGGCCAATCGTGCTTGGTTTTTCCACGCGGCGCAGGACATCGGCCCTTCCCAGCCAGCGTCCATTGCATAGTGTGGCCTGCGCGATTACTTCGGCGCCGCTCTTGATAGCAACCAGCGTTTCCTTAATCGCGCGCTCCTCGATTTCTATTTTGCGAAGATCGGCAATCGAAAGACCCAGGCCCTCAAGATGATTGAGATAGTTTTGCTCGTGTTCAAACCCATGTTGCTGCAGAATCCACGTGTCCGGACTCTTCCATTGCGGCGCCACCTTTTGCCCGCGGGCAACCGCAAGGTCATTGGCCGTGAGGTGATGGCAAACCAGATGATTGCTGAGATCTGTGGCAGAAAGGCGTATGCTTCCATTTTCGGCTTTCATGGGCGGATTCCGTGGGCTTCAAGGATACGCCTGTTAGAGGACTTAAGATAAGCACAAAAGTATCTTTAGGAAGGCTTTCAGCCAAAAAAGAGAACTACATATGCAAGATCGTCATCCTGCCAACTTGACGGCGCCCGATTTCAGAGCGATGTTTCAAAAAGCCTGCGATTTCCCGCCTTACGCTTATCAATGCCGCCTCGCATGTGGCGACAATGTAGACCCAAGCCAACCCCAGACACTGATTCAGGGACGCGAATGCACTTCTCTGCTGATCAACATTCCTACCGGCCTTGGAAAGACCGCCGCGGTCGTACACGCCTGGCTGTGGAACCGCGTCATTCACCCCGATGATAAATATCCGTGGCCTCGTCGTCTTGTTTATTGTCTGCCCATGCGGACGCTCGTTGAGCAGACAACTCGCAATGTTTGCGACTGGCTGAAAAAACTCAATCTGCTCGATTCGGTTAGCGTTCATATTTTAATGGGCGGGGAAAAAGCGACGGACTGGGATATTTATCCTGAAAGTCCGGCCATTCTCATTGGCACACAAGACATGCTGCTCAGCCGTGCTCTCAACCGTGGCTACGGTATGAGTCGCTATCGCTGGCCGATGCACTATGCGCTTCTAAACAATGATTGTCTGTGGGTAATGGATGAAATTCAATTGATGGGTCCAGGGGTGGCGACAGCATGCCAATTGGAGGCGTTCCGCTATCCTTGTGCGAACGGTGCCGGGCCTAAAGGTCTGAGTTCCTTTTTTGGCTCCCGCTCTGCGACATGGTACGCCTCGGCCACGACCAACTTGTCCGCCTTGGAAACCCGCGAATGGCGCAGTATTCAGCGTCCCACTAACTGTGGACATTCGCTCACGGATGTAGAAAAGACCGATGCGAAGTCTATCCTAGGTCGCCGTCGATTCGCCCTCAAACATCTGGAGATGCATCGAGATTGGCACTTCGGCCAGAAGCAGCCATCAGATGAAAGAATCTCTGAGCTCATTGCACGCCACGGCGAGATGGCAGTTAAACTGAAAGGACGTAATGCGCCCGTCGAAGTTCCCTGCCGCTCGCTGATCATCTGCAACACGGTAGATCGTGCTATTGCCGTCTTCGAAGCATTGCGTCAAAAACAAAAAATAGGCGAACTCTCTGGCATTGACCTGCTCTTGCTCCATTCACGTTTTCGTCCACCGGATCGAAACGCTCAAATAGAACGATTGAAACTGGAGTATCTTCAAAATCTCCTCAATGGCCAGATCGTAGTATCTACGCAAGTCATCGAAGCCGGTATTGATATCTCCAGTGGCATTCTCTGGACTGAGATTGCACCGCTCGCTTCTCTTGTCCAACGTCTCGGTCGCCTCAACCGAACTGGAGAATTTGGAGCGAATGACATACCTGCTTACGGATGGATACCTGTTGCTTCGATTCTTGGGCTGGATCTGCCACAAATTCCAGAGACACCAAAGAACGCCCGCGAAAAAGCAGAGCGGGAAACGCGTCATCGTCATTTGCCCTACGATTGGCATTTCTGCGACGATGCTTGGCAGGCACTACCCAAACTGAATGGCAACGCCTCACCCGCAGCGCTCGAAACAATACGCCAGGCCATCGCAGATTCAATTGAACGCTGCCCCTATTCTCTCCAGCGACACGAGTTGCTCGATTTCTTCGATACCGACAGCAATCTTTCATTGGGTTACACAGATGTGTCTCCATTCGTTCGCGGGTTGGACAACGATACAGATGTTTATGTTCTCTGGCGCGAGTGGGTCGGCTCAGACAAAGGCGAATTGCCACCTTTCTTTGGCGAAATCCAGCGAAACGAACTTTGCGCCGTGCCTATTAACAAGCTTAAGGCCGCTGTGGGTATCTGGAGTAAAGGCTGGCTTTGGCTTGGACGAGAGCGTGGTTGGGCGTCTGCAGGAGGTCAAAACATCTTGCCCGGTGCAACGCTTCTGCTACCGATTAGCGCGGGCGGTTATGTTGCCTGTCATGGCTGGACAAGCAACGCCCATGACATACCTGATAGTTGTTATCAACCTGCCGAACTGCCGTCCGACGAAGACGCTCTGTCTTTTCTAAATCACGGCTGGCGATCTATCCCTGCTCATACGGACGATGTGCGGGCTATGCTGTCTCTTATTCTTCAAAATCTTTCCTCAGAGTTAGCTTCCGATGAGATGGAGCATGTGTGGTCTGAAGCGGTGGATTGGCACGACATCGGCAAAAACCACAAGGCATGGCAAGATGCAGTGACCAAAGCTTTGAAAGAGGCCGAAATTGAGCCTCATTCAAACCACCTACCTTTGGCCAAGTTTTCCCTATCGGATAGCCCTAAGCTCAGGGATGAACAAGGCAACCTGCTTACGAGGGCTGAACTACAGCACAAAATCTATAGCCTGAAATGCAGTTTCCGTCCAGGCATTGCGCACGAAGTTGCTTCCGCACTCGCCTTGCGCCAATGGCATATCCAGACCGCCAGTGATTTGCGCTCGCCCGCGAACGAAGACACTTACCTTGCCCAACTTTTGGCGGAGTATCTTGTGATGAGTCATCACGGCCGCGTACGAAAAGTCTTGCGCGATGAGATTCCCAAGAAAGCACCACGAGAAACGAAAGATGCTGAAACTGCGCGTGGCGTGCAAGAAGGCGACTCAATTCCCCCCATTACGGTCAATGGTCAATCGTTAGCCTGCGAAGCTCTTTCGATGGAATGCCGTAAAATGGGCCGCGATGCCCACGGCCACGAAAGCTACACGCGGAGTGTTCTGCGCCTGCTCGATCATTATGGTCCGTTCTGCCTTGCTTACTTGGAGGCGATTTTTCGTGCGGCGGACGGACGAGCCTCAAGGGACACGCTCAAATCCGCACCGGTGCAGAATTGCCCAGGACAAGAGGAGGGAAAAGCGTGAATTCGATACCGGTTCCAGGATGTCGTCACGATATTCTCGGCCATAATCTCAAAGCGATCGGCCTACTCCGGGCGCTCGCCACCTGCGTTGAGCCAGAATATCGCGATATTGAAGCTGAGGGCTGGTGGGATTTGGATAATGCCTGCTTCTATCTGCGTTCGAAGAAATATTCGCACGAAGAAAATCTCGTAGAGTTCTTCACTCAACATTATCGCCCAACAAGCATTTTAGCTGCATGGAACAAAGATGTTGGTCTTAAACAAGAGTTCGCGAAGAAAAGCGGTAGAGCTTTGGACTGGGACAATGCCAACGTATTTTCCTCAAGAGTCGCAAGTAAGACACTAACCGGTAACGAAGCCTTTCTGCATTATCGAGAATCAGTGGACGATTCGATCTCGTCGGTGCTTGATTCTATTTCGTCCTCGTTCGTAAAACGCGACCACAACAATCCTATCTTTCTCAACAAAGGCATTGCTGGCCATGCACATGTCTTGCGGACTTACTGGAGTTGTGTTCAGGATTTTAGCTCGCACAAAATGAGCTCGAATTTGGCGGAAGATAGTTTGTTCGGCGGATGGAGCTTCGGAACTGCGAAGATAGGACAGCCCACTGGAAAGGGGGCACCGTTCTTTCCTGACGCAATCAAAACCTATAACAATGGCCTAAACTGGGTCACTGAAAGATTTCTTTTCAATGCTCTTGATTACCTTCTCGCTGTCGAAGGGGCCCTTGCCTTCCGCGGCTCCGTTTCCCGTACTCTCGCTGCGAATAGTCGCCGCTTTATCGCATTTCCTTTCGTCTTTGATACCGGCGAAGACAAGGTGAGCTACACCGGGGAAAGCAAAGGTATAGCAATAGCTCTTTGGATCCCTCTTTGGTCACGGGCAACAACGTATCACGAACTCGAATCGTTCATTTGCGATGCTCAGGCGCGCTTGCCGAGAAAGGAGGCTCATTTCTCAGCTGAATTCGCTCGTGCCATCCGTGCTCAGGGTGCAGATGCTGGCTTCGCGGGCTGGCAAGAATTTCGGTTCAAGATGCGAGCGAGCGACATCCCTTGGCCCTGCACTGGGCGTTTTTGGGGCACAGCCCATATCCGCCGCCCTGCGTTGTTCAGTGAGGCACTCGCGCCACTCGATGAAAGTGGGTTCCTTGACCAGTTCGAGCCACTTTGGAAAGGGACCAAAATTGATTCACGTAGTCCGCATCTAATACGCACCGCACTTAATGGGGTAATTGAGGATGCGATCGCCGAGCCAACAGCGGAAAACTGCATTGAAGCTCTCGTTAGCCTCTATGAGGCATGTCGGAAACTGGCACTATCCAAAACACTGCGCGATAAAATCTCTGGTCAACGTGTAGTATTCTTCGGCCCCCTGCCACAAGAACAATGGCAAGAACTACTTGAAGGACTTGAGCATTCACCGGAGTTTCGCATAGCCCGGGCACTCGCATCTATCAAGGGGCTCGCGAAACAGTCAAACGGTGAATTTTCTTCCGCGCAGCCATTTCTTGGTTCTCTGCTACCTATCAAGCGCGGTTTCAATGGCTGGTATTTACCCAATCAAACGAATGATCTATCGAAACAGGCTGTCTGGAGCGGCAGTAATCTTTGCTCCGATCTCGGGCGTGTTCTGGCGCGGCGCTATCTCGATTCGCTCCATGATGATCGGCCTGCGCTCATGTCGTGCTGCCCAGCCCCGCTTCAGGACATCCTAGCATTTCTCAGGGATGAACTCGACGACTACCGAATTGCCCGCTGGACGGAAGCTTTGAGCCTTATCGGTTGGCGCAGTGATAAGAAAGAGAACGAGACTGAATCCACAGGGGGGAACGAGGAAGCTCCACCAGAAGATAACAATAACCTCGAGGTAATTCCCATTGCATACGCGGCATTGCGCTCGCTTCTGGAAGTCGAATGTGAATGGCAAGAGAACAATCCCTCTCTCTGGAAGAAGCGCCGGTCTCAACGTCCGGTCGCGCTCCTGTGCCAGCAATCTCCGTCATCACTCACCCTTGCGGTTGAAGATGCTCTGCGCTGGCTCTCCATTTGGGGCCTGGAAAATTATTGGAATGGAGTCAGTAGTCAAGAAACAACGCGCCTGTCTGGACGAGCCATCATTCGTGTTGATCACAATACAATTCGTTTCAATGATGCACGATTCGTTCAGCGTATCGCTGCCGCAGTTGCCTTACCACTCGATTGGCAGGATCATGGGAAATTATTTCGTTACATTACATTACCACAAGCTTTGACATTAAACAGACGAGGACTAACTTTATGAGCACCGCTGCCTTACGAAAAACATCCCTGCTCGAATTCGGCGGGTTCACTGTGCCTGCTGATTGTAGGCGAATCTTTATAACCGCAGAACTAGAATCTTCTAATAGAGACCCGCGTATCCAGCCTACAGGGTTTCCCGATATTGGTCCGGTTATGTATCCCGATCCGTCAGGCAAAGAGGGTCTTATTTGCCTTATTGAATCGGAAGCTTCGATGGCAAATCGGTTGGAAGAAGTGTGTCTCGCGGACAAATATACGGGTGAACTCAAAACTTCGCTGAAGGGGTTGCCGTACATCAAATTGACTGATACAGGGCTCCCGAATGGTCAACTGATCACCGCTTCGACTATCGATGGCCATCGATTTGCTTCTGAATACATAATGCGTGCGCTTGGGCATATTCAGAACTCACCGTTGTCGATTAAAAGTTTTGACCCTGCCACACCATCGGATGTCATTGAGGATTCTGCTGGCAAAACAAACCCGAAAAAAAGAGAAAAAACGAAGTCCAGCAAGCCCGAATTTGTTGCTTTCGTAAGGAAATATCTTGGCATGACGACCCCCGACAGATGTCCCACGGCCAATGTGCCAAATATTTTTGTCCTTGCTATGGAATATGATCCGCTGTCATTAATTCATGGATTTCAAATCTCTATTAGGAAAAAGTTGACCTTTGTTGGATTGCGGTCGCCTCGCGCTCTCACTGCAAGCATTGTCGCTTCTAAATGTGAACGGGTGATTGTTCCCGGTGTCCGTTTAGATCCCATCGGTACGGGAGATGCTGGCCAAGCGATCTTTCAAAAGCAACGCATTACTGCAGGTAAAATTGAGGCTCGTTTTTCGGTTGATGTCGGATTGCTCGCGTCATTGCGTCTCGATTCTCCGGGTACGAATTCTCGTCAGAACGCCCGATTACAACTCTTGCTGGCCATCGCTCTATGGAAGATAGCAACGTTTCTTAACCAATTGAAGGTAGAACTGAGCCTGCGAACTGAATGCAAACTTAAGATCAAGGATCAACCATTTTTCCGGGCGGAAGGAACTGGGTCGCCCTTTGAGGGCATCTTTCCCTATGAAGAGATAACTAAAGATAGCCTTACAGGCGGTCAACATAAAACAGATGAGAAAGGATTCATCAGTAATGCTGGCTTCAGCGAAGGGCGTTCACCTCTGTGGCTGAAATTCGAGAAGAGCGCGGATAAGGAAAACAAAGATCAAGAAGCGGAGAATCCAGAAGAAATTGAACAATCCGCAGATTCCGAAATTGTGGATGAGTGATTAGGACAATGCTTACCTTGCAACTCACATTTCCGTGGGGCCGGTATTATGCCCATCCGTGGGGATTAAACCCCGCACGCCTGCGAGAGGCCGAATGGCCTCCCAGCCCGTGGCGGTTGCTCCGCGCCCTGGCTTCAGGTTGGTTCCGAGCTCATCTTGGCGAAGCACCCACTCCAGAGCTGATCGAGTTGCTGCACACACTGGGACGGGAATTACCCGATATTGCTGTCGGTTCGGTAACTTTCTCTCAAACCGTTCATTGGCAACCTAATTTTGGCGAATCGGATAAAGATGAAAAAGCAGCGGCAACTTACAAACGCACCCGTCATGAAAACCACTTTGCCGCAACGGAAATGCCGGTCTTTTTTCGTTGGAAGGAAATCGCTTTCGATAAAAGCCAACGCTCGCTGCTCGAAAATACAACCCTACACGTCAGCTACTTTGGTCGTGCCGAATCGCTGTGCTCACTCAGTGTGATAGACGATGACTTATCTGACAGGAGTAAACTTGGCTGGTGCAAACCATGCTTGGATAAGAAAACAAATGTTCCAATCCGCCGCATCGCCGAGAATTGCCGTGACGTTTTTTGCCCCGACCCAACGAGTTTTCAAGCTGCTGATCTCTGGTCTCGTCGCGCCGGTCGGGAACTCAACCCTAAGCACGCGCCGCCACATCTCATTGATGACTTGCTTGCCCACCAACCTCTACCCGATGGTGCGCGATGGGTATCGTACCAAATGCCTGAAGGCTGGCCGGGACAGTGGGTCGTGCGCATTGCGAGATCTGTGCGATCGAAGGCAACCAATAGCTCACCGGCTCCCCGCATTGCTCATCACCTGCGATTCTCTCTCCAATGCCGAATTGCTATACCACTAAAGTTTACGGTGCCGCTTGCGGAACAATTCCGTGCTGCTGCTGTCCGGCATTTTTTTAAGGCGAACGGCGACGGAGCTGCATCTTATGCTCTCACCGGACATCACAAACCTCCAGACGCCGAGGGAGAACATCAACACGCCTTCTACCTACCATTAGGCACGAACCAAAGCCATCCTGCTTTGCTGAATGAACTTCATGTTTGGTGTCCCTATGGCTTCACTCAAGCTGAAACCGAAGCCCTGATGCGAGTCCAACGTCTCTATTGGGGAAGCGGAAAATACCCCATTCGCCCAGTCCTGCTGGCCATCAACGATGCCGTCCCAGAGAGTTGCCCAATTCCCACAGGACAACTTCGTAGCCGCATCTGGCGAAGTCGTACTCCCTTCGTCCCTCCACGCTACTTCTACCGTGGAAATCTGCACGGCGCAAAACTGAAGATCAAGGACACCCCTGAACAACAACTCGCTCAATGTCTTCGGCAGATTGGCATCGACATTCAAGGCGAAATCCGCCGTCTTAGATCCAACGGAAAAACTCAACAATCATTACTGCCTTTATCTGATTGGGACATTGTTCGCGCCCCTGAAGGAGAAGAAGAATTTCTGGCAGATGGTGTAGTAACCGCCATCCATGTTCCACTGAATTCTGAGATGCGTATGGAAAAGACCCGCCGCATTGGTTTGTTTTTCGAAATTGTTTTTGATACCCCAGTAGCCCTACGGCTTCCGGCACTCGGTAATTCCTGCCACTTCGGTCTTGGCATGTTTATACCAACCAAGGATTTAAGCTAATGCGCACCTCCTATCTAGTTTGTTACGACGTCTGTGATGACAAGCGGCTGCGCAAGGTCTTCAAGACCATGCGCGGCTATGGCGATCACTTGCAATACTCGGTGTTCGAGTGCCAGCTTACGGCCTCGGATCTGGTCCGGCTGCGGGCGGAGCTGGGGGGAATTATCCATCACAAGGAAGACCAGGTGCTGTTTGTGAATCTTGGTCCGGCAGAGGGGCGGGGCGACAGGGTGATCACCGCGCTCGGCAAACCGTATGTCACAGGGGACGCGCCCTGCATTGTCGTGTGAAAAAACAAAGTCAAAATCTAACCACAAAGGGTACAAAAGACATTACAAAACACGAAGGATACGAAGGAATTATTTCATGGTTACACCTTCCCTACTTCCACAACCTGAGCCGGAGCGCGAGCAACGCAAGCTGCCGGACTACCTGCCGGCGCGCATGGTCAACGAGTTTGCCTATTGTCCACGGCTGTTTTTCTACGAATGGGTGGAAGGCGTGTTTCAGGAGAGCGCGGACACACTCGAAGGCTCGGCGCAGCACAAACGCGTAGACCGCGAAGGCGGCGGCCTGCCCGCCAGCGAAGAGCTTACGGAAGACATGAAGACGCGGTCCATTACGCTTTCGAGCGAGCGCCACCGGCTGATCGCAAAAATGGACCTGGTTGATGTTTCCCAGGGCACGGTGACGCCAGTGGATTACAAGCGCGGCAGGCCCAAAGATACGGAACAGGGCCTGGAGGCCTGGCCCAGCGACCGCGTACAGCTCGCCGTGCAAGGCATCGTCTTGCGCGAAAACGGCTATCAATGCGAGGAGGGAGTTGTCTACTACGGCGCTACGCGACAGCGGGTGCGGGTGGAGTTCGACGATGCGTTGATTGCCGAGACCCTGCAGATTGTGGAGCAGGCATGGGCGACGGCGCGGGAGGGCACGATTCCGGCGCCGCTGGTGGATTCGCCGAAGTGTCCGGCGTGTTCGCTGGTTTCCATTTGCCTTCCGGAAGAAACCAACGCGCTGCGCCTGGCTGCGGAAAGCGACGGCCAGCTTATGCTGTTTTCAGCGGGAGTGATGCCTCCCAAGAAACCTCCGCAGTCGGAGGTGCGCCGGCTGGTGACGCCGCGTTCGGAGCTGAGGCCGGCTTACATCGAAACGCAAAGGCTGCGTATAGGAAAATCCGGAGAGGTACTGCAGGTGAAAGATAAAGACTCCCTTGTGCAGGAAATCCGCATTGGGGAGATTTCGCAATTGAACCTGATGGGCAACATCCAAATCACGACGCAGGCAGTGCAGAGTCTGTGTGAAAGCGAAGTGCCCGTCTGCTATTTCTCGCAGGGTGGATGGTTTTATGGCATCACCACAGGCATGAACACCAAGAACGTGTTCCTCCGGCGCGCGCAGTTCCGGCTGGCAGATCAGGAATGGTTCTGCCTGAACTTGGCCCGCAAGCTGGTGGCTGGCAAGATTCGTAACCAGCGCACTATGCTGCTCAGGAATCATGTAGAGCCCGACTCGCAGCCGCTGTCGGAGATGAAAATGATGATGGAAAGCGCTGACAATGCTGAATCGCTGGAAGAATTGCTGGGCATAGAAGGCAATGCGGCTCGTCTCTATTTTGGGGCGTTCTCCGGAATGATTAAAGTGGAAACCGATGAAGAAACGCCAGCGGCGTTCCGCATGGATTTTGCCAGCCGCAATCGAAGACCACCGAAAGACGCCGTGAATGCGCTATTGTCGCTGGCTTATAGTGTGTTGTCCAAGGACTTCACAGTGACGTGCTATGCGGTCGGGTTTGATCCTTTGATTGGGTTTTATCATCAGCCGCGCTTCGGGCGTCCGGCTCTGGCGTTGGATCTGATGGAACCTTTCCGTCCGCTTATTGCAGATTCTGCTGTGATCAATGCCATCAACACCCGCATGATCACGCCATCAGATTTTGTGTCGATTGGCGGCAGCGTGGCTTTAAAACCTGCAGGCCGTAAGGCGTTTTATCGC
>WNFJ01285671.1_pt1 | contig 10588 bp, 10 predicted proteins | sample 5400461 | NCBI WGS metagenome assembly WNFJ01 (sample SAMN13153349, study PRJNA577476) | soil metagenome | isolation source: 115 cm saprolite on Douglas fir-dominated hillslope | place: USA:California | collected 2013-09-17
AGCACATCGGCCAGGGTCTGCCCCACGCTGCCGTTGGCCTCGTCGGCGTAGGCCACGAGCGCCAGGCGGCCGCGGTGCGCGCGCAACGCGTGCAGCCGGCCGCCCACGTCGCGCACCAACGTCAGGGCTCGCCCGGCAATGTCGTTCGCCGCGTCCTGGTAGTGGCGGCTGCCGACGACCCGCATGATCGAATCGAGCGGCGCGGTGCGGCGCTCAAACAACCCGAGCCGCCGCTTGATCTCGAGCATCCGGCGCACCGACTGGTCGAGCCGCGCGGGCGGAATCCGGCCGCCGGCGACCGCCGCGGTCATCGCTGCCACGGCGGAGTCGGGATCCGCCGGGATCAGCAGCAGATCGGAGCCAGCGAGGAACGCCCGCACCGTCGCCTCGCCCGCGCCGTACTTGGCCACGATCGCGCCCATCATCAAGGCGTCGGTGACGACGAGGCCGTGGAAGTGCAACGAGTCGCGCAACAGCCCGGTGAGCACGGCTGCCGACAGGGTGCCCGGCTCCGCCGAGCCCGTGAAGGCGGGGAACGCGATGTGCGCGCTCATCACCACGTCCGCCCCGGCCGCGATGCCGGCCCGGAACGGCGCCAGCTCGACCGAGTCGAGCCGCGCATAGCCGGCGGCAATCACCGGTAGGCCGATATGCGAGTCCATCTCGGTATCGCCGTGGCCGGGGAAATGTTTGAGCGTGGCCAGCATCCCGTGGTCCCGCAGCCCGCGCACGTACTCGACGACCAGGCGGGACACACTGCGCGGGTCCTCGCCAAAAGAGCGGATGTTGATGATCGGGTTCGCGGGGTTGTTGTTCACATCCGCGTCGGGAGCGAAATTGACGTGGATCCCGACGGCTCGGCCTTCCACGGCGGCGGCCTCCCCGATCGCATAGGCGTCGCGCGCGTCGCCGGTAGCGCCCACCGCCATGATTTGCGGAAAAGCGGTGGCCCCGATGACCCGCATCGCAGCACCCCATTCCAGGTCTGCCGACACGAGCAGCGGCAGGCGGGAGCGCCGTTGCAGGGCATTGAGCTTGGCCGCGATGTCGAACGGCGACCCGACGGAGATGATCAGGCCGCCCACCTCGAGCGAATCGACCCAGCGCGCGGCCACGCCAAAGAGCGAATCGTCGAGCGCGGTGTAGTTTCCCGGGAGCCATGGTACGACCAGCTGGGCCACGCGCTGCCGCACGCTCAGGTGGGCGAGGATCGAGTCGACGTACTGGGTCGGGCTAGGCGGCAGGGTTGGAGTCGTGACGGGGGCGACGGGCGACGGGAAAGCGGGAGAGCGGCCCGCTCCGCCACCCGCCCGCGCGCCGCCGCAGCCCAACACCAGAGCAACGACTAGGAGTCTATGCGTTCGCATTGTCTCTCGGTGGTGATCGTACTCGCGTGCGCCGGGCCCGCGGCCGCCCAGGTGCGGCCGGGCATCGAAGTGCTCTTGTCGGATTCGATCGGTCTCGTGACCGGCAAGCGCGTGGCGTTGCTCACGAACCAAACCGGCGTAGATCGTCTGGGTCGCCGCGACATCGATCTCTTGCGCGGCGCCCCAGGGGTGCGGCTCGCCCTGATCCTGAGCCCCGAACACGGCCTCGAAGGAGCGGCCGATCGCCCCGGCCTTCCTGACGCCGTTGACGCAGCGAGCGGCCTACCAATTTATAGCCTGTACGGCGGAACGCCCCTTCCGAACATCGCGGCACTGGATTCGGTGGACCTGGTGCTGGTTGATCTCCAAGACATCGGCGCGCGCTACTACACCTACCCCGTGACCGCCGTCTTACTGATGGCGGAGGCGGCACGGCGCGGCAAGCCGCTCCTGGTGCTCGACCGGCCGAACCCGATCGGGGGTCAAGCCGTCCAGGGGAACCTCTCCAGTGCGGCCCATGCGATCGAGCGCATCGGCGACGCCCTGCCGGTGACCATGCGTCACGGGATGACGCTGGGCGAGCTGCTCGCGCTGGCAAACGACGTCCAGCGCCTCCACGCCCGGCTCATCGTGATTCCTGCGGCGGGGTGGCGCCGTGCCATGTACGCCGACGACACCGGGCTGCCGTGGGTGCGGCCGTCCCCCAACATGCCCGACCTGGAGAGCGCGCTGCACTATCCGGGGACCTGCTTGTTCGAGGGCACCAATCTCTCGGTTGGGCGCGGGACCGGGTTTGCGTATCAGGTGGTGGGCGCACCCTGGCTCGACACCGGCGCCGTGCTGCTGCGGCTGCGAGGCGTGGGCCGCTCGGCGCAGGAGGGCTTGCGCGGCGTAGACGTGACGGGGGTGACCTTCACGCCGCGGGCGCCGACGGACGGGAAATACGACGGCGTGGAGCTGCGCGGCATCCGCCTGCGCGTCACCGATCGGCGGCACTACGATCCGACCCGCGCCGCCGTGCTATTGCTGACCGCGATCCGGGCGGCGCACTGGGACTCGCTGCGCTTCGACGCCGCGCGCTTCGACCGCTTGGCGCAAGGCTCGGAGCTGCGGCGCGCGATCCTCGCCACGCGCGCGCCGGAGGCCGCGTGGCGCGCGTGGGAGCGGGGGCTCGCGCGGTTTCGACGAGACCGCGCCAAGTACCTGCTCTATTGAGACTCGGGCCACCCGCCGCTAGCTTCCCCGGGCCATGAATCTGATCCCCCAACAGGTGCGCGACCGCTTCGGGACGTTGCTCGATCCGCTCGCCCTGTTGCTCATTCGCTGGCACGTCCGGCCCAACCTGATCACGACCGTGGGCACGCTGGTGGTGGTGGGGTCCGCCGCCGCGTTCGCGCTGGGCGACGTGCGCTGGGGCGGGTGGCTGCTGCTCGTGGCGGGCTTGTTCGACATGGTGGACGGGCAGGTCGCGCGGCAAGGCGGCACGACCACCACGTTCGGCGCGTTCTACGACTCGACGCTCGATCGCGTGGGCGAGGCGGTGCTGTTCGGCGGGATCGCGCTCTACTTCCTCGGGGGCGGGGTGCCGGCCACGCGCGTCACGCCGGCGGTGGCGGCGACCCTCGTGGCGCTCGCTGGGTCGCTGCTCGTGTCTTACACGCGGGCACGGGCCGAAGGGCTCGGGCTCTCGGTGAAGGTGGGGATCGCGCAGCGCGCCGAGCGCGTGCTAGTGCTCGGCGTGCCGACCGCGGCGTTCGGCGCTGGGAACCAAGGGGCGCTGCTGTTTTGGATCGTGGTTCTGCTCGCGCTCGCCACCGCAGTGACGGTGGTCGAGCGCGTGCTTTACGTCGCGCGCGTCGCGGGGGATACGCCCCTGCGGCACAGCGCGCGCCCGCGGGACACCGTGGCCAGGCACGCGCCCGCACTGCACATTCCGAAAGGACCGTAATCGTGGCACCGCCGTCCGGCCGGGATATCGCGCCTGCCAAGGGGAAGCTCGGGGTGCTCCTCGTCGGGCTGGGCGCCGTGTCCACCACCTTCATCGCGGGGGTCGAGAACGTGCGCCGCGGCAACGGGCTGCCGATCGGCTCCCTGACGCAGATGGGGACGATCCGACTCGGCAGACGTACCGAGCGGCGCGCCCCCAAAATCAAGGACTTCGTCCCGATTGCGGACCTGAAGGACTTGGTGTTCGCGGCGTGGGACCCGTTTCCCGACGACGCCTACCGCGCCGCCCGTAAGGCCGGTGTGCTTGAGCCTCCCCACCTCGAGCCCATCGCCGACTTCCTGAAGGGCATCAAGCCTCTGCCGGCCGCCTTCGACCAGAGCTACGTGAAGCGGCTGAACGGCCCGAATGTGAAGAGCGGCAAGAACAAGCGCGAGCTCGCCGAACAGCTGCGCCAGGACATCCGCGACTTCAAGCAGCGCTCCGGGGCCGAGCGCCTCGTGATGATTTGGGCGGCCTCGACCGAGGTGTTCCTGACGCCGGGGCCGGCGCACCAGACGCTCGCCGCCTTTGAGAAGGCGATGGAGCAGAACGATCCCGCGATCGCGCCCTCGATGCTCTACGCCTACGCGGCCCTGATGGAGCGCGTGCCGTTCGCGAACGGTGCGCCCAACCTCACGGTGGACGTGCCGGCGCTCGAGCGGCTCGCCGAGGAGCGCACGCTCCCGATCGGCGGCAAGGACTTCAAGACCGGTCAGACGATGATGAAGACCGTGCTGGCACCCGCGTTCAAGGCCCGCATGCTCGGCCTCGCCGGCTGGTACTCGACCAACATCCTCGGCAACCGCGATGGCGAGGTGCTCGACGATCCCGAGTCGTTCAAGACCAAGGAAGAATCGAAGCTCGGGGTGCTCGAGTATATCCTGCAGCCGGACCAATACCCCGAGCTGTACGGCAACATCTTCCACAAGGTGCGGATCAACTACTACCCCCCGCGCGGCGACAACAAGGAGGGGTGGGACAACATCGACATCTTCGGATGGCTTGGCTATCCGATGCAGATCAAGGTGGACTTCCTGTGCCGCGACTCGATCCTCGCGGCGCCGATCGTGCTCGATCTGGCGCTGTTTTTCGATCTGGCGCAGCGCGCGCGGCTCGGGGGGATCCAGGAATGGCTGTCGTTCTACTTCAAGAGCCCGCACACCGGCCCGGGCCTCTACCCGGAGCACGATTTGTTCATCCAACAGACGAAACTCAAGAACACCTTGCGGTGGCTCATGGGCGAGGACCAGATCACCCACCTCGGCATCGAGTACTACGAGAAGGCGTGAGTATCGCGCAGTCCGTCGTCACGGCCGCCGGCCTCGGCGCGATCGGCTGGGTGCTGTGGTATTTCCTGTTCTCGCGCGGCTCGGCGCAGGCGGCGATCCTCAGGGACGGGGGCGTCCAGGACGTACGGATCACGGTGAAGGGTGGCTACACTCCCGACACCATCGTCGTGCAGGCGGGGACGCCGGTGCGCCTGCAGTTCTACCGCGACGAGACGGCCGACTGTTCGGAGCGCGTGGTGTTCGAGGACTTCGGGATCGACAGCGCCCTACCTGCGTTTCAGACCACAGCCGTCGAGTTCACGCCGCAAGAGGCGGGCGAGTTCCGGTTTCGCTGCGGCATGAACATGCTGAAGGGGCTGCTGGTCGTGGAGCCCGCCACCGCCGACCGCCGGCCCTCCGCCTCACCCCACAAGTTCCATGACTAAAGCGCGCATCATCCTCCCCATCGAGGGCATGAGCTGCGCGTCGTGCGCGGCGACCGTGCAGGAAGCGCTCGGGAGCGCGGGCGGGGTGGCGAGTGCCGCCGTCAACTACGCGACCGGCAAGGCGGCCGTGGACTACGACGACGCCCAGACGCACGTGGGGGAGCTGATCCGCACCGTCCGGGGCGCCGGGTACAACTGCGGCCAGGCAAGCGTCACGTTCGAGGTGGAGCAGCTGCACTACGCGCCCAGTGTCGCGCCGCTCGAGCAGGCGCTGCGGCGCATTCCCGGCGTCGTCCGGGCCGTGGCGAACCAGGCCACCGAGACGGTCACGGTGGACTACGTGCCCGGTACGACCGGGGCCGAGGAGCTCGAGCGCGCCGTTGCGAGCGCCGGATTCGAGGTCGCCGCGCCGATCGCCGCCGAGGATCCGCTCGAGCGAGAACGCCTCGGGCGCGAGCGCGAGATCCGCGTGCTCACCCGGAAATTCGCGCTCGCCGCGGTGGTAGCGGTCGTGAGCATGCTCGGCTCGATGCTCCTCATGACCGGACCCACGGACGCGACGCTCCGCAGCGTCGATCTCCTAGGGCGGGCGCTGATGCCGCTCGCGCTCATGCTTCAGGAGGCGCTCGCCCGCGTGGGGCTGATCGATGCACACTGGCTCATGGTGGGCCTCGCCGTGCTGACGCTCCCCGTGGTGCTCTGGTCGGGCCAGCAGTTCTACCGCGGCGCCTGGAGTGGGCTCAAGCATCGCACCGCCGACATGAACACCCTCATCGGCGTGGGTACGGGCGCCGCGTACCTCTACTCGCTCACGGCCACGTTTTTCCCTGGTCTGTTTGTGGCCGCCGGCCGCACGGCGGACGTCTACTACGAGGCGGTGAGCGCGATCATCGCGCTGATCCTGCTCGGACGGCTGCTCGAGGCGCGGGCCAAAGGCCGCACCTCTCAGGCGATCCGCCGACTCGCGGGGCTGCGCGCGAAGACGGCCCATGTCGTGCGCGAAGGTAAGGAAAGCGAGATCGCCGTCGAAGCGGTCGCGGTGGGCGATCTGCTGATCTCGAAGCCGGGGGAGAAGATCCCGGTGGACGGCATCGTGACGGAGGGCGCCTCGGCCGTCGATGAGTCAATGCTGACGGGCGAGCCCATGCCCGTCGCGAAGAAGATCGGCGACGAGGTCATCGGAGCGACCCTGAACACGACGGGGAGCATCACGTTTCGGGCTACCCGGGTCGGCAAGGACTCGGCCCTGGGCCAAATCGTGCAGCTCGTCGAGGATGCGCAAGCGACCAAGGCACCGATCCAGCTGCTGGCCGACCGGGTGGCCGGCGTGTTCGTACCGGTCGTCATGGCATTGGCGATCGCAGCGTTCGTGCTGTGGTTCGATCTGGGTCCCCCTCCGGCGCTCGTCTTCGCGACGGTAGCGCTCGTGACCGTGCTCATCATCGCGTGCCCGTGCGCACTCGGGCTGGCGACGCCGACGGCGATCCTCGTGGGCACGGGAAAGGCCGCAGAATACGGCATCCTGATTCGGAGCAGCGAGGCGCTCGATCGGCTCTCGCAGGTGCGGAGCGTGCTGCTCGACAAGACCGGGACGATCACCGAAGGGCGGCCGACGGTCACCCACATCGTGACCGCGAAGCGGCCCGACGGCACCCCGCTCGCGCCTGCCGAAGTGCTCAAGTGGGCCGCCTCGGTGGAGCAGCGCTCAGAGCACCCGCTCGCGGTCGCCGTGCTCAAGGCGGCCAAGGACCGGCAAGTGGACCTGGTCCCCGTCGAGAAGTTCGCGGCGATGGAAGGGCGGGGCGTGCGGGGCACGGTGGACCGCCGCATCATTGAGGTGATCTCGCTGCGTCACGCCCGCGAGCGGAGCCTCGAGCTCGGAACGCTCGGGCCGGACGCCGACCGGCTGGCGGCGCAAGGACGCACGCCAGTGATCGTGGTCGTGAACAACACTGTGTATGCGGTGATCGCCATCTCCGACCCGATCACACCGACCGCGCGGGAGGCGATCGGCTACCTGAAGAAGATGGGGCTCACCGTGATCATGATCACGGGCGACTCGCAGCGCGCGGCAGACGCGGTGGCAAAGGAGGTCGGGATCGACGCGTTCGTGGCCGACGTGCTGCCGTCCCAGAAGGCCGAGCTCGTCAGGAAGCTGCAGCGCGAGGGGAAGCGCGTGGCGATGGTGGGCGACGGCATCAACGACGCGCCAGCGCTCGCGCAGGCCGACGTGGGCATGGCGATTGGCACCGGTGCGGATGTGGCCATGGAGGCGTCCGACGTCACGCTGATCCGCGGCGACCTGCGCGGCGTCGTGACGGCGATCCAGCTGTCGCGGCGCACGATGCGCACGATCCGGCTGAACTTGGTGTGGGCCTTCATCTACAACGTGCTGGGCATCCCGATCGCCGCCGGGGCCCTGTACCCGGTGGCCCATATCCTGCTCTCGCCCGTGCTCGCGAGCGCGGCGATGGCTTGGTCGAGTCTGAGTGTGGTGCTGAACAGCCTCACGCTGCGGCGCTTCAGGCCGGCGTGGGCGTGATCCGGAGCGCGAGCGGGAGGAGCGGGTGCGATACTTTCATCGGACGACGCTGAGCCCCCAGGACGTGCTGACGCACGCCAAGGCGTTCTTCGGCACGCGCCTCGCACCGGCGGACGAGGCGGCGCGGCGCCGCACCTACGCCGGCCCGCTCGGTCGCGTGACGATCGCGGCGCGCGCCGAGGGCGGGCACTACACGTTCGTCGATGTGACGACCGATCAGGTGGGAGAATCCGAGCTCGACCGGCTCGCCAAGCGGTTCCTCGCCGAGCTGCACCGCCAGGCCGAGCCGAGCCACGAGGTGCGGGGCGCTTACTAGCCCGCGACCTTCGCCCCGTAGCCGGCCTTTGCCACCGCGGCGATCAATTGCTCGGTCGTCGCCGTGTCGTCGTCGAAGTCCACTTCCGCCTCGCCGGCCTGCAGATCGACGATCGCGGAATAGACACCCTTGGCGCCCTGCAGCGCCTGCTCGACCTTCGCCTGGCAATGCCCGCACGTCATGCCCGTCAACCGCAGCTTCAACGTCGCCATCTGACCTCCTTCACGCGGAACTTGATTTGCCCGCCCGGACAGGCCAAGTTTCACGCCCACTACAATTTACGTCATGGCATCCCACGCCGCTCCGACCCCCCAGGCGCCGGCCGTTCCGGCGGGTCTGACGCGCGCCCAGTTGCTCGAAATCTATCGCTACTTGCGGCTCACGCGGACCCTGGAAGAGCGGCTGGTCGCCCTGTACCGCCAGAGCAAGGTCGTGGGCGGCCTGTTCCGCTCGCTCGGCCAGGAGGTGGAGTCGGTCGCCTCGGCCTACGCGCTTGAGCGCGGCCGGGATATCCTCTCCCCCCTGATCCGCAACCTGGGCTCCATGCTCGTCATGGGGGCGGAGCCGATCGCCATCCTGCGCCAGTACATGGCCAAGGCCGAGAGCCCGACCCACGGGCGCGAGCTGAACCTGCATTTCAACGACCTCGAGCAGGGCTATCTCGGCCAGATCTCGCACCTGGGCGACATGATCCCGGTGATGGCTGGGATTGCGCTCACCTTCAAGCTCCGCGGCGAGGCCCGGGTAGGGCTGGTCTACATCGGTGACGGCGGCATGTCGACCGGCACGTTCCACGAAGGGCTGAACTTCGCGGCGGTGGCGCGGGTGCCGCTCGTGGTGATCGCGGAATACAATCGCTGGGCGTATTCGACCCCGCCCGAGAAACAGTTCGCGGTGAAGGATCTGGCGGAGAAAGCCAGGGGCTACGGCGTCCCGGCTGTGACCGTGGACGGGAATGATGTGGTGGCGGTGTACGAGGCCACGAAGGCCGCCGTCGAGCGCGCCCGACGCGGCCACGGCGTGCACCTGATCGAGGTGAAGACGTACCGGCGCAAAGGCCACGCCGAGCATGACGACCAGCACTACGTGCCCAAGGACGAGCTCGCCTGGTGGGCCAAAGAGAACGACCCGATCGACCGCTACGCGCGGCGGCTGCTCGAGAGTGAGTGGGCCACGGAGGATGAGTTGCAGCAGATCGATGCCGCGGCGCGAACCGAGATTGACCGGGCAACCGACGCGTGCGTCGACGAGCCACTCCCGGTCGGTGCATCGGCGCTGGGCGGGGTATACGCCGATCCGCTGGCGGCACCACGACACTGGTACCGGAGCCTCTGATGGCCGACGTGACGTACCTCGAGGCCCTGCGCCAGGGGCTGTGGGAAGAGATGGAGCGCGATCCGCGGGTCTTTATCCTGGGTGAGGATGTCGGGTTGTATGGCGGCGCCTTCAAGGTCACCGACGGCTTCGTGAAGCGGTTCGGCGAGGCCCGCGTGATCGACACGCCGATCTCCGAGGCGGCGATCGTCGGCGCGGCCGCCGGCGCTGCCCACATGGGGATGCGGCCGGTCGCCGAGATGCAGTTCATCGACTTCATCTCCTGCGCCTACGACATGCTCACGAACTACGTTGCCACCGCGCGCTATCGCGCCGGACTGGCGACGCCGATCGTAGTGCGGGGACCGTGCGGTGGGTACGTGCGCGGCGGGCCGTTCCACTCCCAAAGCCCCGAGGCGGCGTTCTTCCACACGCCCGGCCTGAAGATCGTCTATCCCGCAACGGCGCGGGACGCGAAAGGCCTGATCAAGGCCGCGATCCGCGACGACGATCCGGTGATCTACTTGGAGCACAAGTGGTTGTACCGCCGCATCAAGGAGCCTCTGCCGGACGGGGAGGACCTGGTCACGCCGATCGGCGAAGCCCGGGTCGCCCGCGAGGGCAAGGACCTCTCAATCGTCACCTACGGCGCGACGGTCTGGAAGTCGCTCGAGGCGGCGGACCAACTGGCACAGGAGGACGGCCTGGCCGTCGAGGTGCTCGACCTCCGGACCCTGCTGCCGATGGACGATGCGGCTATCATGCGCACGGTCGAGAAAACCAACAAGGTGCTGATCGTGCACGAGGACACCCGCACCGGCGGCGTCGCAGGCGAGATCGCCGCGCGCATCAATGAACAGGCGTTCGCGTGGCTCGACGGGCCGATCATGCGCGTGACCGCGCATGACGTGCCGCTGCCATACGCGCCGACCCTGGAAGACTTCGTGCTGCCGCAAACGGAAGACATCGTGAAGGCGGCGCGCTGGTTGGCGGCGTACTGAGGAGACCGCATGGCTCGTGTTGAAGTCTTGATGCCGCAGATGGGTGAGTCGATCGCCGAGGGCACCCTGAGCAAGTGGCTGAAGCACGTCGGTGATGAGGTGAAGCGCGACGAGCCCCTGTTTGAGATCTCGACCGACAAGGTGGACGCCGAGATCCCGGCGCCGTCCGCCGGCGTGTTGGCGGAGATCAAGGTGGAGGAGGGTCAGACCGTACCGGTACAGACGCTCGTCGCGGTGATCGAGACGGAGAAGGGAGCCGCGAAGGCCGCGCCGCCGGCGGCGACGCCCGCTCGACCCGCAACGCCCGCGCCCGCTCCGGCGGCGGCCCCAACGCCTCCCGCGCCCCC
>WNFJ01285782.1_pt2 | contig 10588 bp, 10 predicted proteins | sample 5400461 | NCBI WGS metagenome assembly WNFJ01 (sample SAMN13153349, study PRJNA577476) | soil metagenome | isolation source: 115 cm saprolite on Douglas fir-dominated hillslope | place: USA:California | collected 2013-09-17
GCATGTAACTCTTGCCGCGGTTCAGCGTGACGCTCACCCCGCCGTCGTGGGCGACCATGTAGCGATCGGGGTTGGCGGGGTCGATCCAGATGTCATGGTTGTCGCCGCCGCCCTGGTATCCCGAGCGGCCCAGCGTGCGGCCCCCGTCCCGCGACGTGCTGAACCGCACCGAGGCGAAGTACAAGCGGTCCTCGTCGTCGGGCGCCACGGCGAAGCGCACATAGTAGGGCGCCCGCTCGGCCATGGCGTGGTCGCGGCTGACGAGCCGCCAGCTGTTGCCGCGGTCGTCGCTGCGATACAGCGCGGGATCCTGATCCTCGATCAGGGCGTACACGGTGTTCGGGTTGCTCGGGGCGACGGCGACGGCGATCTTGCCCACCGGGTGCTTCGCATCGGGGAGGCCGTGACCCACCAGGCGTTTCCAGGTGACGCCGCCGTCGCGCGAGGCCCACAGGCCGCTGCCCGGGCCGCCGCTTTGCAGATGCCACGTCTTCACGTCGAACTGCCACATCCCGGCGAACAGGGTCTGGGGGTCGCCGGGATCGATGGCGAGGTCGGAGCACCCGGTGTTCGGGTCCACGAACAGCACCCGGGTCCAGCTGCGGCCCCCATCGCCGGTGCGGAACACGCCGCGGGCCGGCGCGGGGCCGTAGCCGCGCCCGAGCGCGCACACCAGCACGACGTCGGGGTTGGTGGGGTGGATCACGATGCGGGCGATGCGTCCGGTCGAGTCGAGGCCCATATGCTGCCAGCTGCGCCCGCCGTCCGTCGTGCGGTACACGCCGTTCCCGAGCGCCGTGGTCGAGCGAATGAAGAAGGTCTCGCCCGTGCCGGCCCACAGCGTGGTGTGTGCCGAGGGCGCGAGCGCCAGGGCGCCGATCGCCTGCACCGGCTCGCTATCGAAGCTGGCCCGCCAGTGCACGCCGCCATCCTCCGTCCTCCACACCCCGCCCGACGCGGCGCCGATGTACGCCACGAGGGGGTTGCCCGGCTCGCCGACGACCGCCACGGCGCGGTTGCCCTCGGGGCCGACGAAGCGGTAGCGCAGGTGCGCCCACAGGGTGGTGTCCGGCTGCTGGGCGGGCGCCGCGGCGGCGCCGAGCGCGAGGAGGGCGATGACGCTACGGGTGCAGGTCATGGGGGTCAGGGCCTCGGGTGCGAGCGACGGACGCGTGGGTGACCAGCCGCGCTGGGCCGGCGGGGCTAACAATGGCGGACGCCGCGCACGCGCGCGAGGGGGCGGGCCGGGGCCGCGGGGCCTTGAGTCTTTTCTCGCGGCGCCGCAGGTTACGCTGCGTGCGTGGGCTCGCCTCGTCCCTCGGGGGCCCGTACCCGGGAACCTCCTGACGGGAGCCGTCATCAGGGTGGTACCAGCAGCGCCATCCCAAGCCTCGTTCGCCCGGCCCAGCGTGCGGCGCCGGCCGCGCCGGCCGCGCCGGCCGCGCCGAGCGTAGCCGGGCTCCGGCGTGTCCGACTTTCGCATCGCCCTGGATCAAGCGCTCGGCCCGACGTATCGGGTCGAGCGCGAGGTGCGGCCCGTGGGCGCGTGCCGGCTGTTCGTCGCGCTCGCAGTCCCGGTAGGCCCGGCGTTGCTCGTGAAGGTGCTGCCGGCCGAGCTATCGCTGCCCCTCGATGCCGCGCTGTTCGAGCGGGAGCTCGTGCTGCTGGCCGATCGACTGGCGCATCCGCAGCTCGTCGCCCCGCGCGGCGCCGGCCGCGCGGGCGTGTTCATCTACCATGCGCGGCCCTTCATCGAAGGCACCACGCTGCGGGCCTGGTTGGCCCGAGACGGCGAGTTGCCGCTGCGCCGGGCGGTGGAGATCCTGCACGACGTCCTCGCGGCGCTGGCCCACGTGCACGCGGGCCGTGGCGCCCACGGCGACCTGAAGCCTGAGAACGTGCTGCTCGCGGGGACCCGGGCGCTGGTCGCCGACTCAGGCATCGTGGCGGCGGTCGCGCGGGCCTTGCCGAGCGGTGCGCAGGCCGCGGCGGGCGCGATGTTGCGTACTGCCGCGTATGTCGCGCCCGAGGACCGCCCGGAGGTCGCGGCCACCGGGCCGCGCGACGACATGTTCGCCGTGGGGGTGCTGGCGCACGAGATGCTGACGGGGCACGTGCCCGCCGCCGAGGCCGAGCCGCTCGAGCAGGTGCGCTCGCTGCCGCCGTGGTTGACCGACCTGGTCCGCCGCTGTCTCGTCCCCGAGTCGGCGGGGCGCTGGGCCGACGCCGGGGCGGCGCTGGCGGCCGTCGGGCGACCGAGCTGGGGTGCCGCCTGAGGCGCATCCCGGTGCTGTGCTATCACCGAGTCGGGGGACCGCTCGAGCTCGGCGTCACGCGGCTGTCCCGGCGCGTGTTCGAGCGGCAGATGCGGGCGCTCGCCGCGGCGGGGTGGCGCACCCTCACCCTGGGCGCGTTCCTGGCGCGCTGCCACGACCCGGCCGCGGGCTCCGACCGCGAGCTGCTGCTCACCTTCGACGATGGCTACGCCTCCCTGGCGGACCGCGTCTACCCGCTGCTCGCGGAGCTCGGCCTCACCGCCACCACCTTTCTCATCACCGATTTCGTCGGCCGCACGAACACGTGGGATGTGCGCTATACGTGGCGTCGCGTGCCGCACCTCGACTGGGGCGCGGTCGAGCGGTGGGCCGCGCGGGGGTTCGATTGGGGGTCGCACACGGCGTCCCATGCGCGGCTCACGTGGCTGGACGACGCCCGGGTCGCGGAGGAACTGGGGCGCTCGCGCGAGCGGCTCCGCGGGCAACTCGGAGCCGTCGCCGGGCAAGCGGTGGCGTATCCGTTCGGCGCGTGCGACGCGCGGGTCGAGCGGCTCGCCCGCGAGGCGGGCTACGGGCTCGGCTGCGCGGGGGTGCGGGGTAGCGGCACGCCGTTCGGGGTGCGGCGCGTCCCCGTCTACCTGTGGGACCGGGGCCGCCTGCCGCTCGGCGTGCGGCGGGACGGGCTCGGCGCGGTGGGCCGCCTCGTCGCGCACGGGGCGAACCGCTGCGCGGTGGGAACGAGCTGGATGCGGCGGCTCACAGCAGCTCCCCGCCCGTGACCACGACCCCCATGGCGTGGTAGCCCTTGTCGACGTAGATCGTCGCCCCCGTGATGGCGCTCGCGAGCGGGCTTGCGAGGAAGGCGGCGGTGACGCCGACCTCGTCGGCGCTGAGCGGTCCGGGCAGGGGAGCGTTGGCCGCGTAGTGGTCCACCATCTTCTCGATCTTCCCGATGGCGCTCGCGGCCCGGGAGGCGAGCGGGCCCGCCGAGATCGTGTTGACGCGGAGGCCGTATTTGCGGCCTGCCTCGAAGGCGAGGGTGCGGGTGTCGCTTTCCAGCGCCGCCTTGGCGGAGGACATACCGCCGCCGTAGCCCGGCACCACCCGCTGGCTCGCCAGGTAGGTGAGCGACAGGAACGCCCCGCCGGGGCGCATCAGCGGGCCCAGCCGGGCCACCAGGGAGACGAGCGAGTAGGCGCTCACGCTCACCGCCGTGAGGTAACCGCCGCGGCTGGTCTCGAGCAGCGGTTTCTTCACCTCGGGGCCGTTGGCGAGCGAGTGGATGACGATGTCGAGCGGGTGGGCCCCGAAGTCCTGCACCAGCCGCTCGGCGAGGCCCGCCACGGAGAAGTCGCCCACGTCTTTGTAGCGTTTGTTGGCGCGGAGTTCGGCCGGCGCGTCGGCCAGGGCGTCGTACGCGGCGTCGAGCGGGTAGATCCGCTCGAACGTGAGGAGCCGGCCGTCGGCGAGGCGGCGCGCCGCGTCGATTTTGCCGCGTTCCAGCAGGTTGTGGAAGATGTTCAGCGCCGGGGGCCAGGTGCCCGCGCACACGCTGGCGCCCGCCGTGGCCAGGGCCTTCGCGATCGCGAAGCCGTACCCGGCGTCGTCCGCCACCCCGGCGACGAGAGCGCGTTTCCCTGTGAGATCGATGGGCAGCATGGGCGTCCTTGTTCTTAGAGGAAGAAGCGCGCCGCCACGGGCAGCAGCTGCGGCTGCCGCACCAGGGCGTGCGCGAAGATGCGGCCGAGCGTGCGCTGGTCTTCGGGGATCGCGTTCGCCGTGCCGGCGAGGGCGTTGTAGAAGTCGTCGGCGAGACCATCCACCGCCTGTTTGATGCGGTAGTACTTGAGGTGGTCCTCGCCGAGGAGGTCCATCCAGGCGCGGTGGTAGGCGGCGAGCGCGGTGGCGCTCGTGTCGCCCGCGCGGATCGCCGCGGCCGCCGTGCGCCCCGCGAGGCGGCCCGCCTTCATGGCGTTCACGATCCCCGCGCCCGAGAGTGGATTGATCATGTGGGCGGCGTCGCCCGCGATCATCACGCCGTCGGCGCAGGTCTGCCGGACGGTCGTGTGCACGATCACACCGCCGACCGTGTAGCCGGTCTTGGCGCCCCCCGGGTAGCGGCGGGCGATCCAGGCGTCGAGGTACTGGCGGGCGTTGCGGCCGTCGGCCCGTAGGGCGACGATCCCGAGTCCGACGTTGGCCACGCCGATGCCGCGCGGGAACAGCCAGGCGTAGCCGCCCGGGGCGATAGTGCGACCGAACTGCAGATAGATCGCCTCGGGGTCGAAGTCGATGCCCTGCAGGATGTATTGCGCGCAGGACTCCATGTCGCGCGCCGGGACGCGCGTGTCGAGCCCAGCCCAGCGGCCCACCATCGCCTCGACGCCGTCGGCGCCGATGACGATGCGCGCGCGGTAGGTCTCCTCGCCGTGCGGCCCTCGCACGCGCACGTGCCAGCGGCCGTCGCCGTCGCGCCGCATGCCGGCGGCTTCGGTCCCGACGAGCAGCGCGGCCCCGGCCGCGGCCGCTTCGGCCGCGAGCGCCGCGTCGAAGCGGGTACGGTCGAGGATCCAGCAGGGGTAGCGCCCGCCCACCCGCACCTCGGTATCATCCGGCGCGAGGAAGATGACGCGCCGGATCTCGCGGGCGACCCACGGCGCGCCGTCGGGGTTGGCGAACTCGCGGAGGCCGGCGTCGCCGACGCCTTCGGCGCAGCGCACCGGTGTGCCCACCGCGCGATCCCGCTCGAGCAAGGCGACATCGAGCTCCGGGGCGGCGCGCTTCGCCTCCCCCGCCGCCACGGCGCCCGCCGGCCCCCCGCCCACCACCAGCACGTCCACGGCGGGCATCAGGGGGGTACCATGGCGAGGGCCCCCACGGGGCAGGGCGCGATGCACTTGCGGCACCCGGTGCAAGTGTGGCGATCCACCACCAGGTCGGTGAAATCGAGGTGGATGGCGGCGGGCGGGCAGAGCGGCAGGCACAGGCCGCAGCGGTCGCACACCTGGAGGTCAACCACCGCGACTTGCGGCGGCGGGAGGGCACGCATGGGGCAAAGCGTAGCCGCCGCCGCGAGGGCCGTCAAGCATCAGCCTTGCTTGAGGTTACGCATTTCATTAGGTTGAGGCGCTCGCGGCTGCGCCCCCCGGACCACCTTCACTCGACGAATCGCGCTCACGTGCGTCTACGCTGGCCGAACCTGAAGCTAGGAGCCTGGAGTCCGGCGAACGAGATTGCCGTCGACTTGGGCACCGCCAACACCCTGATCTACGTGAAGGGCGAGGGCATCGTGTTGAACGAGCCCTCGGTCGTAGCAATTGAGAAATCCACCGGCAAGATCAAGGGTATCGGGCTGGAAGCGAAGCGGATGCTCGGGCGCACGCCGGACGGCATCCTCGCGGTGCGGCCGCTCAAGGACGGCGTGATTGCCGACTTCGACGTGACCGAGAAGATGCTGCGGTTCTTCCTGAAGACGATCATCGATCGCCATCTGTTCCGTGTGAAGCCCAAGGTGATCGTGTGCGTGCCCAGCGGCATCACGGAGGTCGAAAAGCGGGCGGTGCGCGACTCGGCGCAGTCGGCCGGCGCCAAGGAGGTCTACATGGTCGCCGAGCCGATGGCGGCGGCCATAGGTGTCGGCCTGCCGGTCGAGACGCCCACCGGCAACATGGTGATCGACATCGGCGGCGGCACGACGGAGATCGCCGTGATCGCGCTCTCGGGCATCGTCTCGGACACCTCGATTCGCACCGGTGGCGACGAGCTCGACCAGGCGATCGTGCAGTTCATGCGCAAGAACTACAACCTCCTGATCGGGGAGCCGACGGCCGAGCAGATCAAGATCCAGATCGGCTCCGCGGCGCCGGTCGGTGAGGAGCGCGAGATGGAAGTGAAGGGCCGCGATCTCGTGTCCGGCATCCCCAAGATCGTGCGAGTGCACTCGAGCGAGATTCGCGAGGCGGTGCAGGAGCCGATCCAGCAGATCGTCGACGCGGTGCGGCGCGCGCTCGAGATCACGCCACCCGAGCTCGCCAGCGACATCGTGGACCGCGGCATCGTGATGACGGGGGGCGGGGCGCTGATCCGCGGCCTCGACGTGCTGCTGCAGCAAGAGACCGGACTGCCGATCCATCTCGACGAGGACCCGATGACGTGCGTGGTCCGGGGGACGGGGCGGATTCTCGACGATCCGGAGAAATACCGTAACGTCCTGACGACGTAACGCGATGGCGTTCCGAGCCGACCGCTACGCCTCGCGGGCCGACACCCTCATCTTCGTCGGCTGCGTCCTGCTTTCGCTCGCCGCCATGAGCCTTCCGGCGCGACTGCGCGATCCCCTCACGCACGCGCTGCGCCAGACGGTGCTGGCCCCCTTTCTCGCTCTGCAGCAGCAAACCGAGCTGCTCTCCGCATCGCTGCAGCGCTACGACGCGGTGGTGGCGCAACGGGACTCGGCGGCCCTGGCGGCGACCTTCGTCCCCGAGCTCCGCAGCGAGAATGCCCGCTTGCGGGGCCTACTGGGCTTGGGCCCTCGGCTCGTGACGGGCTACGTCTCGGCCGAAGTGCTGCACGCCGCGGAGCCCACCAATCCGCTGACCTTCCTCGTCTCCGCGGGAGCGAAGCGGGGCGTCAAGCCGCTCGCCGCGGTGGTGAGCCCGGAAGGGTTGGTGGGGATCGTGAGCGCGGTGGACGCCCAGACGAGCGTGGTGGTGACGTGGGCGCATCCCGAGTTCCGCGCCAGCGCCATGGCGGTCGACGGCAGCGTGTACGGCATCGTGGCGCCGCACGGCAGCGAAGGGCCGCACACCTGGCTGCTGCAGTTGCAGGGTGTCGGCTATCGGCAGGCAGTGGCGCCCGGCACGGTGATCCTCACGTCAGGCCTGGGCGGCGTGCTGCCGCGCGGCATCCCCATCGGCACGGTCCTGGGCGTCGCCGCCGAGGCGGAAGGATGGGAGCGGACCTACCTGGTGCGGCCCGCCGTGCATCCGGCCGCCGTCACCCACGTCATGGTGCTGACCGCCCAGGCGGGACGGGGCGATTTGCGGGCGCTGTTCGAGGCGGGTGGCGTGACCCCGTGAGGCGAAGCGATCGGTATCGCTTCTACGTGATTCTTGGGGTGCTCGTGGTGCTGCAGTTTTCGCTGCGCACCCGGCTCGGGGATAGCCGGGTAGCGCCCGACTTTCTGCTGCTGGCCCTGCTGATTTACACGATCCGGGCAGCACCGGGGCCGAGCGCCGTAGCCGGGTTCTTGGTGGGGCTGTTGCGGGATGCCCTCACGCCAGCGTCGTTCGGCGCGGGCGCCCTGGCCCACACGCTGGTGGCGTATCTGGCGTCGTCGAGCAAGGCGGTCTTCTTCGCGGAGAACCTCTTCGTGAACGGCTGCCTGTTCTTCGCCGGCACCTGGTGCCGCAACCTGGTCGTGGCGCTGGCCTCGGGGAAACTCGAAGGAGGGCTCTTGGGCTGGGAGCTGCTCGTCTGGTCGCCAATCCAGAGCCTGACGACGGCGGTGGTGGGCGTCGCCGTGCTGTGGCTGTTCGGGCGACACGTGGCCATCCGCTGGAGTGACGCATGAACGCGTTCCATCCGCACCTGCTGGCCCGACGTGAGCGCTGGGCGCATGCCGTGGTGTGGGGCGCGGTCGGGGTGCTCGTCGTGGCCTTCTTTCGCGCCCAGATCCTCGAGCACTCCAAGTTCGAGGTGCAGTCGGAGAGCAACCGGCTGCGGCCGATCCCGCTCCCGGCGCCGCGCGGCATCATCACCGACCGCAACGGCAAGATCCTCGCCGAGAACCTCCCCGGCTACACCGTCTCGCTGCTGCCGGCACCGGAGCGCACGCTCCGCGCCGCGCTCGAGCGCCTGGCGCCGGTCGTGAAGCTCGACGCGGCAGGCATCGAGCGCATTCTCGCCCGCTACCGGCGCACGCCGTATCTGCCCGTCACGGTGCTCCCCAACGCCCGGTTCGACATCGTGTCGGCGCTCGAGGAGCGGCGGTTGCTCTTGCCGGGCCTGCTGATCCAGCCCGAGCCCAAGCGCTACTATCCCGACTCCGGCCTCGTCGCACACCTGGTCGGCTATGTCGGCGAAGTGGCGGAGGGTGAGCGGGCCCAGCGGGGAGTGCGCTTGGGAGGGCAGGTCGGCAAGGACGGGCTGGAGCGGGAATACGACGACTCGCTGCGCGGCGCCGACGGGGTGCGCTTCGTCGAGGTGAGCGCGCTCGGGCACGTGGTGCGCGAGGCCAGCGCTTCGTCCACGCTGCCGCCCGTGCCGGGCCGCGAGCTGCACACCACGATCGATCTCGACCTGCAGCGCTACGTGGCGCAGATCTTCCCGGCCGGCAAGCGCGGCGCGGTGCTCGCCCTCAACCCCAACACGGGCGAGGTGCTCGCGCTGTACAGCGCCCCGGGGTACGACCCCAACGCCTTCGTCGGAGGGGTGGATCCCGACTACTGGCAGCGCTTGAACGGCAGTGAAGCCCACCCGCTGTTCGACCGCACCATTCAAGCCCGCTATCCGCCGGGGTCGACCTGGAAGCTCGCGATGGCCGCCATGGCCCTGAAGCGCGGCCTAGTCACGTTTCGCAGCCATATGCCGATCCCCTGTCGCGGCGGGCTACAGTACGGGAATCGCTTCTTCCGCTGCTGGTCGCCGCGGGGGCACGGTGACCTCACGCTGGCCGATGCGATCGCCCAGAGCTGCGACGTGTATTTCTACCAGCTCGGTCTCAAGCTCGGGCTCACCTCGCTGCTCGAGGACGCCAACGCCTGGGGGTTCCGCGCCCGCACCGGGATCGATCTGCCGGGCGAGATGACGCCCGAACTGCCCGGGGGGATAGAGTACTACGACCGCTACTACGGCCCGCGGCGCTGGACCGCGGCGGTGACCCTGAACCTCGCCATCGGCCAGGGCGAGAACGCCCAGACGCTGGTGAACATGGTGCGGTTCTATCAGATGCTGGCGAGCGACGGGCGGGCCCGCGATCCCTATCTGGTGCGGCCGCTCGCCCGCCCCACGGTGGCGCTGGCGCTCACGCCGGAGCAGCTCGGCGGCCTGCGTCAGGCGATGATCAGCGTCGTGCAGCAGGGCACGGCGCGAGGGGCGGCGCGCTTCGGCGGGACGATCGCCATCGCCGGCAAGACCGGCACCGCCCAGAACCCGCACGGCCCGGCCCACGGTTGGTTCATCGGCTTTGCCCCGGCGGAGAAGCCGGAGATCGTGGTGGGGGCCGTGGTCGAGTTCGCCCGCGAGGGTCCCTACGTCGCGCCGCTCGTGACCCGGGTGATCGGGCGGTATCTCGGCGTGGATACGACGGTGGCCTCGAACGTCCGGATCGTCCTGCCGACCGACACGGCGCCGCGCCCCACCGAGCTGCTCCCCGCCGAGCCCGGCGCGGACACCGTGACCCTGCCGCCCCCCGACACGACGCATGCGACCCCCGCTCCGCGAGATCGATAGGCCGCTCGCGGCCGTCGCGCTGGCGCTCGCCGCCTACGGGCTGGCGACGGTGTACTCGGCGGGCCAGACCGACGCGGCCACGTTCGTCACCACGCTCTGGCACAAGCAGGCGGTCTGGCTCGCGATCGGCGTGGTGGCGGCGGTGCTCATGTTCCGCGTCTCGCCCCGGCTGCTCGAGTGGGCCACGCCCTACGCCTACGGGCTCAGCGTCGCCGTGCTGCTGTTCACGCTCCTGGCGGGCCGGGCCGCCGGCCCCGGCACGGTCGAGCGGTCCTGGCTCAGCGTCGGGGGGGTGCGGCTCGGGCAGCCCGCGGAGCTCGCCAAGCTGTGCCTGATCTTGATGCTGGCGCGCTGGATGGCGGCGCGGCGCGAAGGCCCCGCCACCTTGCGCGAGCTGGTCTATCCGATCGGCATCACGGCCGTGCCATTCCTCCTGGTGTGGCGGCAGCCCGACCTCGGCAGCGCCATGGTGTTCGCCGCGATCCTGTTCGCGATGCTGTACTGGGCGGGCACGAAGCCGTGGCTGCTCGTGCTGTTGGGGTCTCCGGCGCTGGGGTTTGTCTTGGCGTTTTCGACGGTGGCCTGGGGGCTGTGGATCGTCGTCCTCATCGGGCTGCTGCTGTGGTGGCGACCGTATGTGTGGGAAGGGTTGTTCGTGATGCTCATGAACGTGATGACCGGCGTGTTCGCGGTGCCGTTTTGGCGCCGGCTGGCGCCCTATCAGCAGAACCGGCTGCTCTCCTTCTTGAACCCGCAGGTGGACCCCCGCGCCACCGGGTGGCATGTGATTCAGTCGCAGATCGCGATCGGCTCGGGCGGGTTCCTCGGTCAGGGGTTCACCCACGGCCCCCAGAAGCGGC
>WNFJ01489539.1_pt1 | contig 10588 bp, 9 predicted proteins | sample 5400461 | NCBI WGS metagenome assembly WNFJ01 (sample SAMN13153349, study PRJNA577476) | soil metagenome | isolation source: 115 cm saprolite on Douglas fir-dominated hillslope | place: USA:California | collected 2013-09-17
GATGAAAATCTTGTCGAGGCCTTCGGCTTCCGCCTGCTCCTTCACGATGCCCGAGCCCGGCACGATCATCGCATTGAGATTGCCGTTGACGGTCTTGCCGGCAACCACCTTCGCCGCCGCGCGCAGATCCTCGATCCGGCCGTTGGTGCAGGAGCCGATGAAGATGCGATCGAGCTTGATGTCGGTGATCTTGGTGCCAGGCTTCAAGCCCATGTAATTCAGGGCGCGATGTTTCGACAGCCGCTTGGCTTCATCGGCAATCTGGTCGGGATCCGGCACCACGCCTGTTATCGACACCACGTCTTCGGGCGAGGTACCCCAGGTCACAATCGGCGGCAGCTTGGCGGCATCCAGCCTGATCTCGTGATCGAAATGCGCGCCGTCGTCAGAGCGCAGCGTTTCCCAGTAGCGCATCGCGGCGTCCCAGTTCTCGCCCTTCGGCGACTTCGGGCGGCCCTTCAAAAACTCAAAGGCCTTTTCATCCGGAGCCACCAGGCCGGCTCGGGCGCCGCCCTCGATCGACATGTTGCAGACCGTCATGCGGCCTTCCATCGTCAACGCGCGAATCGCATCGCCGGCGTATTCCAGAACGTATCCAGTGCCGCCGGCGGTACCGATCTCGCCGATGATGGCGAGAATGATGTCCTTGCCGGTGACGCCGTCGGGCAATTTCCCGTCGACGACGGCACGCATGTTCTTGGCTTTTTTCTGGATCAGGGTTTGGGTCGCCAGCACATGCTCGACCTCTGATGTGCCGATGCCGTGCGCCAGCGCGCCGAAAGCGCCGTGCGTGGAAGTGTGGCTATCGCCGCAGACGATGGTGGTGCCGGGCAGCGTAAAACCTTGCTCGGGACCGATGACGTGCACGATGCCCTGGCGCTTGTCGAATTCGTTGTAATATTCGATGCCGAATTCCCTGGCGTTCTCCGCCATCACGCTAATCTGCTCGGCGGATTCCGGGTCCGGATTAGGCTTGCTGCGGTCGGTGGTCGGGACGTTGTGATCGACTACGGCCAGCGTCTTCTCCGGCGCGTGAACCTTGCGGCCGGTGGCGCGCAGACCTTCGAATGCCTGCGGCGAGGTCACTTCGTGGACGAGATGGCGGTCTATATAGAGCAGGCAGGTGCCGTCATCGGCCTCGTGAACCAGATGAGCGTTCCAGATTTTGTCGTACAGCGTGGTCGGTTTGGACATGAGCGTAAGCTCCAAAAAAAATTGCGTAAGCAGGTGAGCGCGGATACGCGCGAATTCAAGGAAACGCCAGCGCGGCATCAAAGCACGCGTGGAAGTTCCGATGTCGCCGAGGTCGTGAACCGTCCGAAGAAGCGGCCGGGCAGGCGGCTGCGATCGTCGATCACGATCGGCGCGGCGAGCTGGCAACCAATGCTGCTTTTATCTGGAACCATTCTAATTTTCTAACACAGCGCCGGCCATCGCGACAATCAATCGATGAGCGGCGGATATCATTTACATAAGTTTACATAGGTATGTCGCAACAAAAAAGCGCGGGGTCAGCCCGCGCTTTTTCGTCAAATCGATTGCGGCGGGATCTACTCGCCGACGGCGGCGGCGCGGTCCGTCTTCTTCTCGACGATGCGGGCCGACTTGCCGCGCAAATTGCGCAGGTAATACAACTTGGCGCGGCGCACCTTGCCGCGGCGCACCACCTTGATCGAGTCGATCATCGGCGACATCACGGGGAATACGCGTTCCACGCCTTCGCCGTAGGAAATCTTCCGCACGGTGAAGCTCTCGTTGAGCCCGCCGCCGGAACGGCCGATGCAAACGCCTTCATAGGCCTGAACGCGCGAGCGATCGCCTTCGACCACCTTGACGTTGACGATCACGGTGTCGCCCGGTCCGAATTCCGGAATCTCCTTGCCGGCGGACAATTTCTCGAATTGCTCTTTTTCGAGCTCTTGAATGAGGTTCATCGCAAAATCTCCATCGGCGGCGCGCCCCAGCCTGCTGGCCGCGGGCTGCGCGAACGTCCATCTATCCTGCCATTGCGCGGATTTGGCATTCGTATACGGCAAAGGCGCTGCGTTGTCACCCTTCCGTCGTGCTTTTTGGGTGTTTTTGGCCCTTAGTCTTGGCAGCCCAGAGATCGGGCCGCCGCGCCTGCGTCAGGGCCTCGGCCTCGGCCTGCCGCCAAGCCGCGACCCGGGCGTGGTCCCCCGACAGCAGGGTTTCCGGGATCGGCTGGCCCTCGAACTCCTGCGGGCGGGTATATTGCGGGTATTCCAGTAGCCCGTCGGAAAAGCTTTCGTCCGCCCCGGAAGCAAGTTTTCCCATTACGCCGGGCAGCAGCCGGACGCAGGCATCGATCAGCGCCATGGCTGCGATTTCACCGCCGGACAGCACATAATCTCCGATAGAAACCTCCTCGAGCCGGCGGGCCTCGATAACCCGCTGGTCGATGCCCTCGAACCGCCCGCAGACGATCAGGGGCCCGGGACCTAAGGCGAGTTCCACAACCCGGGACTGGGTCAATGGCCGACCCCGCGGGCTCATCAGTAGCCGGGGTCGATCCGCAGAAATATCCGCGGCATCGATAGCGCTCGCCAGCACGTCGGCACGCAGCACCATGCCGGGACCGCCGCCGGCCGGGGTGTCGTCGACGCTGCGGTGGCGGTCAGTGGCAGAGTCCCTGATATCGCGCGCCTCCAAAGCCCAAACGCCTGACGCCAGCGCCTTGCCGGCGAGACTCACGCCGAGCGGACCCGGGAACATCTCCGGAAACAGCGCCAGCACGGTTGCGCGCCAGATTTTTGCATCAGCAGCCATGCTCAAGCACCCGCATTGGAGGGATCGTCGCCGTCAATCTCATCAGGCAATTCGATCACCACACGTCCGCCCGCGACATCGACCGACGGCACCACGGCATTGGTGAACGGCAGCAGCATGGTTGCGCCATGCGGCGGGGCGATTTCGATGATATCGCCGGCGCCGAAATTGTGGATCGCGATGACGCGGCGGAGAGGCTCATTCGCGGCGTTGACAGCGGCGAGCCCGATCAGGTCGGCGTGGTAATAAGTTTTTCGCGCGCGATGTAGAGCTCGACGCCATTGAGCCGTTCGGCATCTTCACGTGTTGCGATGCCTTTCAGTGTCGCGACCAGATGGCCCTTCGCCTCGCGGGCGTGCGTCACCTCGAACTGACGCGCGCCGTCTTTGGTCAGAAGTGGCCCATAGCGCTTCACGGCAAGCGGGTCTTCGGTGAAGGTCCACAGCTTCACCGCGCCGCGCACGCCATGCGCGGCGCCGATACGGGCGACGCAAATTTGCGATGGCGGCATCAGTTGGCCTCATCCTTCGAGACGCCGCTTCGCGGCTCCTCAGGATGAGGAAGGAGCCCCTCATGCTGAGGAGCACGGCGAAAGCCGTGCGTCTCGAAGCATGGAGCTACGATCATCGGTGAACCTTACGCCGTCTTGGCGGCGGCTTCGGCTTGCGCTTTACGCTCCTTGCGCGGCACGGCCTTTTCCGGATTGTTGCGCGCGGCGCGCTTGGCGACACCGGCGGCATCGAGGAAACGCGACACCCGATCCGACGGCTGCGCGCCCTTGGCGAGCCAGGCCTTGAGCTTCAGCCGCGCCTCGTTGTCCTTCGGCAGGAGCGGATTGAAATGGCCGAGCCGTTCGATGAAGCGGCCGTCGCGCGGAAAGCGCGAGTCGGCGACGACGACGTGATAGACCGGGCGCTTCTTGGTGCCTGCGCGTGCAAGGCGGATAACGACTGACATTTAGTTCTCCTGGTAGTGGTTTGATTGAAATTGGTTGATCTTGTGAAAGTGTGGTCCGTCACCCTGAGGTGCGCGCGACCTCTTGTCGTGCGCCTCGAAGGGCGGCGGACCGCTGCACGCGCAGCCATCCTTCGAGGCTCGCCGCAAGCGCGGCTTCGCACCTCAGGATGACGACGAACCTGTGGAACGTTCTCACTTCTTCTTCCCCAGTCCGGGGAAGCCGCCGAGGCCCGGCAAGGTCGGCTTGCCGCTTAGCCCCGTAAGTCCGGGCAAATTCGGCAAGCCCGAGCGCAAGCCTGCGGGGAGATCGTTCGGCAATGCGGGCGTGCTGCCCGGCGCTGCACCGCCCGGCATCTTCTCGGCCAACGCCTTCATCTGTTCGGGCGACGGCATGCCGCCGCCAAAGCCCATCGCCTGCGCGATGCCGGCCATCGGGCCGCGCTTGCCCGAGCCCATGGCCTTCATCATGTCGGCCATGTTCCGGTGCTCGACCTTGAGGCCGGCGCCGGCGGCGATACGTTTTTTGCGGCTGGCCTTGAGGATATCGGGGCTCTTGCGCTCCTGCCGGGTCATCGAATCGATCACCGCGATCTGACGCTTCAAAACCCTGTCGTCGAGATTGGCGGCGGCGAGTTGGTTCTTCATTTTGGCGATGCCGGGCATCATGCCCATCAGCCCGCTGATGCCGCCCATATTCGCCATCTGCAGCAATTGCTCGCGCATGTCGGAAAGGTCGAATTGACCCTTGCGCATTTTCTCGGCGACGCGCGCGGCTTTTTCTGCGTCGATGTTCGCGGCAGCTTTCTCAACCAGCGACACCACGTCGCCCATGCCGAGAATGCGGCCGGCGATCCGGCTCGGATGGAAGTCTTCCAGCGCGTCGGTTTTTTCGCCGGTGCCGATCAGCTTGATCGGCTTGCCGGTGACCGCGCGCATCGACAGCGCGGCGCCGCCGCGGCCGTCGCCGTCGACCCGCGTCAGCACGATGCCGGTGAGGCCGACGCGCTCGTCGAAGGAGCGCGCGAGGTTGACCGCGTCCTGGCCGGTCAGCGAATCCGCGACCAGCAGCACTTCATGCGGATTGGCTGCGGTTTTGATCTCGGCGGCTTCCGCCATCATCTCTTCGTCGAGCGTGGTACGCCCTGCGGTGTCGAGCAGCACCACGTCGTAGCCGCCGAGCTTTGCGGCTTCCAGGGCACGCTTGGTAATCTGCGCCGGCTTCTGGCCTGCGACGATCGGCAAGGTCTGGATATCTAGGTCGCGCCCGAGCACCGCGAGTTGCTCCATCGCCGCCGGGCGATAGATGTCGAGCGAGGCCATCAGCACCTTGCGCTTGTCGCGCTGCGTCAGGCGGCGAGCGAGTTTTGCCGTGGTGGTGGTTTTGCCGGATCCCTGCAGGCCGACCATCATGATCGCGACCGGCGGCACGGCGTTGAGGTCGATGGTCTGGCCGTCGGAGCCGAGCGTGGCGATCAGTTCGTCATGGACGATCTTCACCACCATCTGGCCGGGAGTCACCGACTTGACCACGGTGGCGCCGATCGCCTGCTCGCGGACCTTTTCGGTGAAGCTTCTGACCACGTCGAGCGAGACGTCGGCCTCGAGCAGCGCGCGGCGCACCTCGCGCATTGCGGCATCGACGTCGGCTTCGGTCAGCGACCCGCGCCGGGTCAGCCGATCGAGAATGCCTCCAAGCTTTTCCGACAGATTGTCGAACACTTATTTTCTTCCTGCTGCCTCACCCTGAGGAGCAGGCGCAGCCTGCGTCGCGAAGGGTGGCGGTTGTGCCGTATCCCATCCTTCGAGACGCCGCTTCGCGGCTCCTCAGGATGAGGTCTTTGTTTATTTTACCTCTCCCGCGAAGAGCGGGGCGAGGGAGAAGATAGTCCAAACACTTTTGCGCCCGAGGGCGCATCGCGCTGTCGGGCGTTGACCTCCGGCCTCAAGGGCCGGGCGGCGGGTCGAAAAGAACGTCTTTCCGATGATTGCGGGCGTTAAACCCCCGCAGCCCGCAAAAGTCAAGAAAAGTCCCGGGAAAGTGGCGTTTTCGTGAAGCTCGCCGACCGGCTTCCCCCTTGCCGAAATGCGCGTTTTGAGGCCAATCGGGCCATGAAAATCACCCGCCGTCACGTGCTGGGGCTTATCGCCGGCGCTGCCGCTGCCATCGGCGTGCCATCGATCTGGATGTCTCGTATGAAAACCTATGCCGGGCCGGTGTCGGACCATTTCGACGGCTTGCAATTTTTCGATCCCGATGGCGTGCCGCCGAAATCTCTCGGCGACGTGCTGCGCTGGCAGTTCGGCCCCGGCAGGCAGCGGCAGGCCTGGCCGGATTGGGCGCCGAGCCCCCACGCCGACACGCCGCCGGCGCGGGTCAGCGGCGAGAAGGTGCGGCTGTCGTTTGTCGGCCACGCCAGCTGGCTGATCCAGGCCGCCGGTCTGAACATCTTGATCGATCCAATATGGTCGGCGCGCGCGTCGCCGCTCAGTTGGGCCGGACCGAAGCGTCACAACGACCCCGGCATTGCGTTTGACGCGCTGCCTCCGATCGACGTCGCGCTGGTCTCGCACGGCCACTACGATCATCTCGACATCGCGACGCTTTCAAACCTCGCCGCGAAATTCTCGCCGCGGGTGGTCACGCCGCTCGGCAACGATGTCACCATGCGCAACGCCGACGACGCGATCCGCGCCGAGGCGTTCGACTGGCACGACCGTGTTGAACTCGGCAACTGCATCACAGTAACGATGGTGCCGACCCGGCATTGGTCGGCGCGCGGACTGTTCGACCGCAACAAGGCGCTGTGGGCGAGTTTCGTACTCGAAACTCCGGCGGGCAAGATCTACATCGTCTGCGATTCCGGCTATGGCGACGGCCAACATTTCCGTCGCGTCGCGCAAGCGCACGGTCCGTTGCGGCTGGCGATCCTGCCGATTGGCGCCTATGAGCCGCGATGGTTCATGCGCGACCAGCACATGAACCCGTCCGATGCTGTGAAGGCGTTGGCCGATTGCGGCGCAGAGCAGGCGCTGGCGCATCACCACGGCACGTTTCAGTTGACCGACGAGGTGATCGACGCACCGGTGACCGCGCTGCACGCCGCACTTGATGAAGCGAAGATTCCGCGCGAGCGATTTGTCGCGCTCAAGCCGGGGCAGGTGTGGGAGATCTAGAGGAGCCGTCACCCTGAGGTGCTGCCGCGCAGCGGCAGCCTCGAAGGGTGATGATCAATCAGCGCTTTCTTTCGCCGCCATCCTTCGAGGCTCGCAAGTGCTCGCACCTCAGGATGACGCCTTCGAAGAGATCACTGCGCCGGCTTGATCGCCCAGGACACACTCACCGTGACCCGAAGCGTCTCTTCGCCCTGCGCCACCGGCGCGGATGCGGCCATGCCGGCCGCCATCTTGCGATAGGGCATCGGGCCGGGTGCACCTTCCTCCGAGATGCTGAGCGCCGCGCCAAGCGTGACGCCGGCGGCCTTCGCGTAAATCTCGGCCTTGCGGCGGGCATCGGCGATCGCCTGTTCGCGGGCCTCGTCGAGAAGTTTCGACGCCGCCGACACCATGAAATTGATGCCGCCGATATCGTTGGCGCCCGCGCCCACCAGCGTATCGATCACGTTGGCGACCTTGGTGACGTCGCGAAGGCGGATCGTCACCCGATTGCTGGCGCGGTAGCCGACGATGGCAGAGGGGCCCGTGCGGTTCGGCGCGCTTTGCGGCTGCAGCGACAGCCGCGAGGTCTGGAAATCCTTCTCCTCGATGCCGGCGCCCTTCAGCGCCAGCAGCACCCTGCCCATCGCCGCGTTGTTGGCGTCGGAGGCCTCGCGGGCGGTTTTAGCCTCTGACGTCACGCCGCCGTCGATCTGCGCCAGATCGGGCGCCACCGATACGGTGGCCTCGCCGGTGACGGAAATCACCGCCGGGGGCATGGTCTGCGCCAGCGCGGGCGCGGCGAGCAGCGTGCCCGCAATGATGGCGGCGGCGAGAGGACCGCGATGCTTCATGAGCCTCACTTCAGCGGCACATAGACGTTGATCACCAGTTTGTCCTCCGCGGTCTTCAGCGGATCGGTGATGTATTCCTCGATGAAGGTGTCTTTTGCTTCGAGTTTTTTATCGTCGAGGTGATTGGTGATGGCCTCATAGGTGTTGTCCATATTGTCGTAGGAGCCGCGATGGACAAACTTCAGCGCCTTGCCTTCGGGCGATTTGCCCATGCTCATGTCCTTGGTCAGATTCTTTGGATCCTGATCGACCGGAATTTCCGCCAAATACGTGAAGCCGGTATCGTCGGTGGAGGTATAGACGATCATCGGATTGCCGGCAGGCTTGATGCCCTGCTTGTCGAGCAACGCTGACAGCGACTTGAACGAATCGATCAGGGTGTCGAACGCCGAGTCCCAGTTGGCGTTGCCCTTCATGATGACGACCGTTTTCGGCGCCAGCGTGATTTGCTCGCCAAACGGATCCGCGGTCTGGACCGGCGCGGCAGCCGGCGGCGGTGTCGCCGGGGTCTCCGCGGCTGCAGGCGGAGTTGCTGGAGCGGGCGAAGGGCTAGCTGCCGGAGCCGGGGTTGCCGTTGGCGCCGGGGCTGGCGTTGCTGACGGGGCAGGCGGCGGCGATTGCGCCAGGGCGCTGCCAAGACCTAACGAAATCGCGGCTATCGGGATCAGCGCAACCAAGGCAAGGCGGAAAGAGCTGATGCAATTCATTCGGTTATTCTCCATGGCCGTATCAAGCGGTCGCGCTCGGCTTGCGTGTCCCGGTTCACGTCGGCGAAGCGCGTGACGAACCACCGTCATGCTAACACGCGGGGCCCGCTTTCGTCCCATGACAGATGCGTCATGGGCCTCCCCGCTCCAGCAAAGGTAGTCGACACAGATTTGCCGCACTGGCCAATCCGCCATCATTCGCCATATAAGGCAGGCACAGGTCGGGAAATTTCCATGAGCGCGCTCGCCAATCATGCGTTTGCCAAGATGAACGGCATCGGCAACGAAATCGTCGTGGTCGATCTGCGCGACAAGCCGGGCCTCGTCACATCAGAGGAAGCGCGCGCGGTAGCCTCGCCTGCGGGCGTGCATTACGACCAGTTGATGGTGTTGCAGCCGCCGCGCCTGCAGGGCACCGAGGCCTTCATACGCATCTACAACAATGACGGCTCCGAAGCGGCTGCCTGCGGTAACGGCATGCGCTGCGTGGCGCGCCGGCTGTTCGAGCGCACCGGCCAAACCGCTGCTACCTTCGAGACCAGCGCTGGGCTCCTGAATTGCTGGCAGGGGCCGTCCGACGGACTCTACACCGTCGACATGGGCCCGCCGAAATTCGGCTGGAAGAATATTCCGCTCACACGCGCTCCATCGAGTTGCAGATCGGTCCGATCGACGCGCCGGTGCTGCACACGCCGTCCGCGGTCAGCATGGGCAATCCGCATGCGATCTTCTGGGTCGACGACGTCAACGCCTATGATCTCGCCCGCTTCGGGCCGCTTCTGGAAAATCATCCGATCTTTCCGGAGCGCGCCAATATCACGCTGGCGCATATCGTCGATCGCGACCACATCGCGATCCGCACCTGGGAGCGCGGCGCGGGGCTGACCAGGGCCTGCGGCTCTGCTGCGTGCGCTACCGCCGTGGCGGCGGCGCGGCTGAGGCGCGCCAATCGCATCGTCAACATTTCGCTGCCCGGCGGCGAACTCTTAATCGAGTGGCGCGAGCGTGACGACCACGTCCTGATGACGGGTACGGCGACCTTTGAGTATGAAGGCCGCTTCGATCCCGCGCTGTTTGCATCCGTCGCTTAAAGATGAGCGTCGACATCGTCACCTTCGGCTGCCGCCTCAACGCCTTCGAATCCGAGGTGGTCCGGCGCGAGGCGGAAAGCGCCGGGCTCACTGAGACAATCGTCATCAACAGTTGTGCGGTGACCAACGAAGCCGTCGCGCAGGCCCGGCAATCGATCCGCCGGCTGAAGCGAGACCGACCATCAGCGCGGATCGTGGTCACCGGCTGCGCGGCGCAGACCCAGCCCGAGATGTTCGCAGGCATGGCCGAGGTCGATCGCGTCATCGGCAATGACGACAAGATGCGCACTGAGGCCTGGCGCGCGGCCCGCACGGCATTCGATGCCGGTGCAGGGTTCGGCATTGCCCAGAGCGAAAAGATCGCGGTCACCGACATCATGGCTGTCAGGGAGATGGCGCCGCATCTCCTGGAAGGATTCGGGAAAGGCCTGCCGCGGGTGTTCGTGCAGGTGCAGAACGGCTGCGATCACCGCTGCACCTTCTGCATTATCCCCTATGGCCGCGGTAATTCGCGTTCGGTGCCGATGGGCGTGGTGGTCGAGCAGGTGCGCGCGCTGGCCGAGCGCGGCCACGCCGAGATCGTGCTGACCGGCGTCGATCTCACCAGCTATGGCGCGGATCTGCCGGGCGCGCCAAAACTCGGCATGCTGACCAAGCAGATCTTGCGGCACGTGCCGGAATTGAAGCGGTTACGGATTTCATCGATCGATCAGGTCGAGGTCGATCGCGATTTGCTCGACGTGATCGCGGATGATGAACGTTTGATGCCGCATCTGCATCTGTCGCTACAGTCAGGCGCCGATCTGATTTTGAAGCGGATGAAGCGGCGGCATTCCCGTAACGATGCCGTTCAGTTTTGCGCGCAGGTACGGCGGCTGCGGCCGGACATCGCGCTCGGCGCCGATATCATCGCGGGCTTTCCGACCGAGACCGAGGAAATGTTCGCGCGCTCGCAGGATATGGTGGAAGAATGCGACCTCACCTTCCTGCACGTATTTCCCTATTCACCGCGTCCGGGTACGCCGGCGGCGCGGATGCC
>WNFJ01087950.1_pt1 | contig 10586 bp, 10 predicted proteins | sample 5400461 | NCBI WGS metagenome assembly WNFJ01 (sample SAMN13153349, study PRJNA577476) | soil metagenome | isolation source: 115 cm saprolite on Douglas fir-dominated hillslope | place: USA:California | collected 2013-09-17
GGCGTCGATGACCTGGCGGAGCAGGTGGGCGCACGCGGTAGGGTTCGTCGTGACGAGCTGCCGGAAGGTGGAGCCCAGCTCCATGTAGATGTTCCGGAGGCCCGGCTCCTTCCGCTTGGCCTGGCAGAACTCGGTGGTCCAGGGGACGTCCCCCGACGGGCCGGCCGCCGACACGCCGAGCAACCCGGCGTGGTAGACGAGGAAGTCCATGTCCGGGAAATCGGTCGCCGCCTTGATCAGGTCGCCTGGATGGTTGTAGTCCGCAACGGGGCCGAGGGGCAGTCCCTTGTGAACGCAGAAGCGCCGCACGCCGAGCGCACGGGCCTTCTCGAGCATGGGATAGGCGATCTTCTCGTCGTCGACGAACCAGCCTCGGTCGAACCCCTTGGGGGCGGCCCCGGTATACGCCTTCCAGGCATCGACCTTGAGCGCCGCCGCCTGGAGGTCCATGAAGTCGAGATCGGCGCGCCCGAGCTGCGGGGTGACCAGGCCATGGGCGAGCATCCGGCGGGACTGGGTGATGCGGTTGATCTCGTCGCGGATGTGGGTCATCTCCTTCGGCGGCACCACGGCCTCCTGCGGATACGGTCCGGGCGGTGTCGAGATGAGCCCGATCGCCGTCTCGCTGTCGAGGAACACCTCCTTGACGAAGTTCTCCCACGAGAGATCGGCGAGGGTCCCGCGATCGGACGCGAGCGCCGGGTTCATCCGCCGCGCCCGCTGGCGCAGCCCGAGTAACCCCCCCTTCGAGACCGCGCCCTTGCGGCTCGCCTCGGCATCGCCGGGGTCGTAGCCGGCGCCGACATAATGGAGCTGCACGTCGAAGATGAAGACGGGCGCGCCCGAACGCTCCCGGAACGCCGATGGATCGGCCGCCTCGACCTCGAGCACGTCGAAGAACCGTCCGAACACCGCGTTCATGGCCAGGAGCGACGTCGCCATCCCGCCGCTCCGCCGCAGGAAATCACGGCGGCTTAGCCCGAGCCTCGGCGCCAGCCGGCCCGCCTTCGCGAGGATCCGATCCTCCACCGCTCGCTGGGCGGCCGTCTGCGGGAGAGGCGGAAACTCCTCGTTGGAGACGAGCCGGGTCGGGAGCGGCGCGAGCGTGCGAACCCCCCGTCGCATGCCGGGGCGGAGCTGGAAGGCGTGGCGGTTCTGAACCGTCATGGTCGACTCCTCGCCGAGGGTGCGGCCGAGCCCGTGTTCGGCAGCGCGCGAACCGCCCCGATTCTACCCTTAGATCCACCCATTGAGGATGCGACGGACCGTCCCTATCATAGGACCGGCGCGGACGGCGCCCAGGGGGAATCGTCATGCTGATGCGGAAGCTGGGTCGCTCCGGGCTGCGAGTCGCCGCCCTGTGTCTCGGCGGCAACACGTTCGGGTGGACGACGGACCAGAAGGCGTCGGAGGCCGTGCTCGACGCCTACGTCGAGGCCGGCGGCAACTTCATCGACACCGCCGACGTGTACTCCCGCTGGGTACCGGGCCACGCGGGCGGGGAATCGGAGACCGTGCTGGGGACGTGGACCAGGGGACGCGGAAACCGCCACGGCGTGGTCATCGCCACCAAGGTCATGGCGCCCATGGGGCCCGGCCCGAACGATACCGGCCTCTCCCGCCAGCACATCATGGAGGGAGTCGAGGCCTCGCTGCGCCGGCTCCAAGCCGACTACATCGATCTCTACCAGGCTCACTGGGACGATCGCGAGACCCCGCTCGAGGAGACGCTGCGCGCCTTCGACGACCTGGTGCGCCAGGGCAAGGTGCGCTATATCGGCGCCTCGAACTACCACGCGTGGCGGCTTGCGCGTGCCCTCGGGGAGAGCGAGAGCCGGGGCGTCGCGCGCTACGAGTCGCTCCAGCCGAAGTACAACCTCGTCTTCCGCGACGAGTACGAGCGCGAGCTCGAGCCCCTCTGTCTCGAGCAGGGCGTGGGGGTCATCCCGTACTCCTCGCTCGGGAGCGGCTTCCTATCGGGCAAGTACCGCCGCGGCGGGGATCTGCCCGCGACGGCGCGAGCCAGCGGCGTGCAGAAGACCTACATGACCGACCGCGGCTTCGCCATCCTCGAGGCGGTCGAGAAGGTGGCGGCGGCGGCGGGCGCGACGCCGGCCCAGGTCGCGCTCTCCTGGCTCGCCCACCGCCCCGGCATCACGGCGCCGATCGCCAGCGCGACGTCCGTCGCTCAGCTCAAGGAGTTGCTCGGCGGGATCGACCTCCGCCTGGACGAGGAGGCGACCGCGACCCTCGACCGCGCGAGCGCCTGGCGCGACGCCTAGCCTGCTTTATTCGTGAGCGTGTCGGCACATCACCGCGGCAGGCCCACAATAGGTCGTAGCGGCTCTTTCGTGGAGCCACAAGCCGTTGTTCGGCACGGCGATGCCATACATGCGGCCAGGTTCGGTCCTGGACGCGTTGGAGTCGACGCGGAACGAGCCCGTGGCAATGAGACCGGTCCCGTGGTTCGGCATCGAGCGGAGCGGCGCGCGAGGCTCAGGTCGTCGCGCCGACGGCACGCGCGAGATACCGCCACGTCGGGAACCACGGAAAGGTCGCGGGTAGGTGCAGCACGATCCGGCGCACGGAGCGCTCGACCCACACCGCGAGCTTGATCAGCCGCTCCCGCAGCGTGGTGACCTGCGCGGCGGCGCACGTGGTGCGGGCCGCCCGGCGCCGGAGTTCTTGGAAGAGGATGTACGCGGCCAGGGTCAGCAAGACCCGGAACTGGTTGGCCAGAAACCGCGAGCAACTGGTGCGGTCCAGTTCCAGCCCGTGATGCAGTTCCTTGAGGCGGTTCTCCACATCGCCCCGCTGGCAGTAGATCTGCTCGTAGAGCGTCCGGGGCGCGCCAGTCAGGTTGGTCACGACGAACCGCGGGTTTCTCGGTCCGGATGCCGGACGACCTCGGCCTTGATGATGACCCGCCGCCGGCGCTTCCAGCTCTGAGCGGCGTAGCGCGTCTCCCCGTACAGGTGCGCGGTCTCGCTGCGGGCCCGGGAGAGCATCCGGGCCTTGCCCATCAACCGCCGGGCGCGCTTCTCCAGGCGGGCGTTGCTGGCCATGGCCACGACGTACTCGACCTCGTGGGCGTCGAGGAACTCGAACACCTTGGGATTGGCAAAGCCGCCGTCCAGGCGCACCCGCAGAATCGCCTCGGGAAACGCGGCCCGCAGTTTCTGGAAGAGGTGCCGCAGAAGGCTGCGGGCCCCTTGGCTGGCCGTCGCGGTGCCGGGCCGCAGCACCGCCGCCACGGCAAACTGCTCCGTCTCGACGCCAAAGGTCAGCGTGGCCACGACCGGCAGGTAGCACCACGTGTCGTAATGGCCGTTGAAACAGGTGAACTCCTGCTGGCCGTGGGTGGGATCGTCGGTGGGATCCAGGTCGATCGTGATGCGCGGGATACGCCCCTTGAGCCGGCGCCGATGGTGCTCGATCACGGTGTCGGCCAGCGCGTGCCCCAGCGCGATCAACTCCCGCGCCCCGACGGCATTCTCGAACCGCGACAGCGTGGGCTGCGAGGCCAGGGCCGGGCCGGTGAGCGGATCGCGCTCGAGCAGGAGCTTGTGGATCGCGTCGTCGGCGAGCCGGGCAGCGTCGTTGCAATCGGCGTAGCCGCAGGCGATCCCGAAGACTCGTTGCCGGAGCAACTCGAGCGTCTGATGCTGGACCTTGCCCGGCTGGCGCTCGTCCTCGAGACAGGCGGCCACGCGCTTGGTCAGTCCGAACTGGGCGTCGATCCCCTTGAGCAGGATCGCGCCGCCGTCGGAGCTGGCGTGCTCGGCGTCGAAGGTGGCGACGACGGGCTTCCTTTTCGGATCGAATTTGAAGGTGACTTGCGGTATACAGTCTGTAGCCATCGAGCCTCCTCGCGAGTGTGCATAGAAACGTCTCGACACCGCTTCTATAGCACCTCTGAGCGGCTCGATGGCTCTTTTCGTTCATCCTTCGTGAATTTTCCAGGCTATCGCGCCAGGACAAGCCTGGGAGAGGGGAACGTCACCATGAGCTGACCGAAACCTCTCAATGGAATCCAGCTGGTGCAAATCCAGCCCGGCCAACGCCGTAGCGGGCAGGCCGGTAGCGAGCCTTGCCACTCGTCGGGCGACTGGCGGGTGCGAAGCGTAGGCAGCGAGGACGCGGGCCGCGAGGGTTCAGCTCCGAAATCGTTTACCGTGGCGGATGTCGACGCCGTTAGCCTGGCGGAAGACAGCATCCGGACGACCGTGATGGCGAGGTCGTTGGGAGCCGCCGGAGTCCCTAGCCCGGGGCACGCGTTCACAGGGATTCTCCAGGAACCTGGGAGGCCTCCCGCCTCCTCCCGCAAGAGCCAGGTTTGGCCCGCCTGACCCCAAAGGGGCCTGGCCTCGGGCCGGTTTGGATGCACTGGCCTGGGGAGCGAACGGAGCGTCCAGCGGCGAGGTACCGCGCCGTCAAGGGAGACCGGAGACGGCCGGGACGGGCAGGGAGGAGTCTTACGACCGCACAGTACCGAGGAAGGTGGGGAACCGGACCGCCGGGACCCACCAGAGGGAAGGCGGGAACAGACCGACGTATTGGTCGAGGGAGACATGACGGTACCCAGAGATCGAGCAGGCATGTCAACGAAACTCGACCGAATAGCTGAACTGGCTCGGGAGCAGAAGGCGATGCAGTTCACCTCGATCGCTCACCTGCTGACGGTGGAGGCGCTGGAGCAGGCGTGGACGAGTCTGCGAAAGGACGCGAGCGCAGGCGTTGATGGCGTCACGTACGCGGAGTACGGCGCGCACCTCAGGGAGAATCTGGAGCAGCTCCACGATCGCATGACGGGCGGGCAGTATCAGGCGCAGCCGCTCCGCAGGGTCTATATCCCGAAAGAGGCCGGGGGGCAGAGGCTCATCTCCATCCCCGCCCTGGAGGATAAGATCGTGCAGCGGGCGGTGGCCGACCTCCTCAACGCGATCTACGAGCAGGACTTCCTGGGATGCTCGTATGGCTTCCGGCCGGGGCGCAGCGCACAGCTGGCGCTCGACGAGGTCGGTCGGGTGATCTGTCAGCGGCCGACGCGGTACGTTCTCGAGCTGGACATCTGCGCCTACTTCGACCACATCGTCAGGAGTCAGCTCATGGAGCTGATCGAGAAGCGGGTACGGGACGGGAGCATTCTCCGGCTGATCGGGAAGTGGCTGAACGTCGGGGTGCTGGAGGACGGGCGCTTGCTGATCACGCAGACGGGGGTGGGGCAAGGGCAGGTGATTAGCCCGCTCTTGGCCAACATCTATCTGCACTACGTGCTCGACGAGTGGTTTGAGCACGTGGTGAAGCCGCGGCTGCGGGGGCAGGCGTACGAAATCAGGTACGCGGACGACGCTATTTTCTGTTTTCAGCATCGGGCGGAAGCGGAGGAAGTACTCGCGGGGCTTCGGAAGCGGTTCGAGGAGTACGGGCTGACGCTCCACCCCGACAAGACCCGTCTGCTGGAGTTTGGGCGGGACGCGTTGGCGAAGTGGGAGGCGAAGGCAGGGCCGAAGCCGGAGACCTTCGACTTTCTCGGGTTTACTCATCTGTGTCGGCGGAGTCGGCGGGGGAAATTCACGATCCACGTGCGGACCATGCGGAAGCGACTGCGCCGGAGCCTCCTGAGGGTTTCGGCGTGGTGCCAGCGACACCGGCACGATCCGCTCGCGGAGCAGCAGACGACCCTCAACGCGATACTTCGGGGCCACTACCAGTACTACGGGCGACCGACGAACTTCCGGGGTATCTCGAGGTTCTATCGGATGGTCCGGAGAACCTGGCAGAAGTGGCTCAACCGGCGTACGCGCGGTCGGTCGCTCCCCTGGCCCGTCTACCAGAAACTCCTCGACGTGTATCCGCTGCAGCGCCCATACATCGCCCAACCCAGGGCTGGCGCAGGGAGCCGGGTCTGACGAACCGAGTGCGGTAATTCCGCTCGCTCGGGTCAGTGAGGGGGGAGGCGGCCGGTCGTCTCGCTGACGGTCGTGCCGTCCTCCTCTACTCGGAGGGGGTCGACGCTCCCACTGAAGCGACCTTTCGTGACGGCAACGTGTCGGCCCACACGGACTCTATGTCACCGACAAGGAGAGGGATGTCCCCCAAGTGCTCATAGCTCTCGGTATGCGGCCGCCAGCCCGCCCCCGTCGGGTCGACCCCCATTCGTTGGCGGGCGTCGTCCGTGAGAAGCAGGTAGCCACCCCTCCGGTCCAAGCGGTTCTTCAGCAGGCGATGCGCGAGGATGACGTTGGGCCCGGCCGCTTGAGCCCGACCGCCGACCGTCTGCCGGAGGAAACTCCCGTAGTGGGCGACGATCTTGAGACTGAGCGTGGAGATCCTCTCGCACGCCCCGCACGAACAGATTGGGGGCCCCGACGTCTCGCGTTGGCCCTCCCGAAAGGCGACGAAGGCATTTCCGAAAAGGTCGAGGAGGCTGCCGGGATGCTGGAGGGTCCTGTCCGGACCTAGCGCAAAGACCGCGTCGCCCTCCACTTCCTGGATTTCGAGGGGGGGCGAGAGTTGCCCTATGACCTTCTCCAGCAGCGTCGCGATGATCTGTGGCCCGTGCTCGAGCTCAGTCGCGGTGACGAAGGCGGTAAAGCCCGAAATATCCGCCAGGACCAGAAATCCCCGGTCTATGAAACTGCCCATCCGGGCCGGTCCCAACGCGGGTTCGGGCCGGGTACCGACTTGGGGCGCTGGTTGAATGCTGAGCCGAGCCGCCCGTGTGATGTTACCCATGTGCTCTGCCTCACCTGCCCGCAAAGGCGTCATGTCTTCTCCCCGGGCACGCCGTGGCGTGCTCCCGCAGCAGTCCTCGCCGGCCTGGATGAGAGCCTGGCCAAACGCTTCCCGGATCCCGCGGCGCCCGTCGCCCCAGGCAGAACGGTCCTGGCGCTCGCGGCGCGCAGATCACGCATGCGCGCCTCCGTGAGCTTCTGGCGATATAGAGGGTCATGCCCATGGCGTATCTCCGTGTCAGCTGAGCTGCGCGCCGGCCCTCGTGAGCTTCGGGCGCGCCGGTGCCGGCGCGGCCTGCCGGGCCAGCCTCTGGTCCTGGGGCGCGAGCACGATCCGGATCCGTGGCGCCTCGACGCGGTCGAGGGTCGAGAAGAGGTCGTGCGCGATGCGAACGATGGCACCGACGGTGCCTTCGCGCTCGAGCGGTACTGCCATGGAGATGGTCCAGGCGCCCAGCCAGGCCTTCCGCACCTCTGGCGCGGCGACCGCGCCGAGCTCGAAATGGATGGCGTCGGTGAGCGCAATCTGTCGGGCGATGCCCGCCGACCGCCGCTCCTCGATCCGTCGCCCGAGCCACAGGAGGCTGCCGATGGCGAGGAACACACCAATGACCGTCACTGTTGCGCCTACGATCTCTGACTGCAGGTTCATTGCCGCACCCGCCTTTCGCTCACAGAAGTAGCTTCCAACGGGCCTGACTGACGCGGAGCGCCCTTTCGTTCTCGCGACGCGACGCGGGCCGCCGCCCGGCAGCGCCGGGGAGCGGTCGTCTTAGAGCGCTCTGGCGACGTGATCGCAGCCACTCCCCGGCCTGGTGGAAGGCGAGGGCGGGCAGCACGACCGCCGCGGAGATCGTGAGCACCCGGCGGAGGAAGATAAGGTCGGTCAGGATCGTTAGTTCCATCGTCCCATCACCTCCATCTGCTCTCTAAGACACCGGTGGGGGAGCGGTGTGAAGCCGGCGGGAGATTCCCCTCGCCCTGTCCTCTCCCCAGAAAGGGAGCGAGCGCGAGCTAGGCGGAGAGAGGATGCAGGTCGGGACGGCAGGTCGTGCACGGCGCGAAGCCGGCGGCCTCGGCCCGCTCGCGCGACCCGAAGAGCACGAGCTCCGACAAGGGCCTGGAGGCCAGCGAGCCGCAGATCGGCAGGCAGTACTCAGACTCGCCCACGTGGAGGGCGTACATCGCCTCGCGCGGCACCCGGAAGTCACCGCGCGCAGGCACGGCCCGCACGCCCTCGATGGCGAGCAGCCGCTGCTTGAGCGCCACCCTCTTACCCGCGTACCCGACCAAGGCACCCGAGCTTCCGATCACCCGGTGGCACGGGATCACGATGGGCAGAGGGTTCCAGCGCAGAGCCTGGGCCACCGGACGCGCCGCGGTCGGCGCCCCGATCCGACGGGCGATGCCCGCATACGACGCGACTGCGCCATAGGGGAGCTGGGCCGTTGCGTCGAGCACGCGACGCTGAAAGTCGCTGCGCGCTCCCCGCAGATCGAGCGGCCAGTCGAGACGGGTGCGTCGGCCCTCGATGTATTCGACGAGCTCGGCGTAGAGCGCGTCCGTCGCCGCGTGGTCCTCGATCGCCTCCTCGCCGAGGTGCCGGCGGACCTCGGAAGCTACCGATCCGCTGCCCGCCAGGTACCTGACGAGTGAGACTCCCAGCTCCGAGCGCGCGATCAGGATGGGACCGAGGGGCGAGGAGAAGATCCCGAAGCTCACGAGCCGGCGGCGCAGGTCGGCCAGGCGCGACTCGAGCTCGGCGCGGGCGAGCACCGCATCGTCCCCGGGCAGCGGGGCACGCCGAAGCGCGCCCACGAGCCCCTCGATGGCGCGGTAGTGCCGGAGCTCCTCGCGGCACGGGCCGCAGCCGACCACGTGTCCCTCCACACGCTCGGCCGCGGCCGGCGCCGCCTCGCCCGAGGCCACGGCGAGGAGGTCCGGTTCGATCTCAAGACAGGCAGGATGCGGGGAACTCATGGCTGGGACTCCGTCTTGGCCAGGATGAGGCCGTCCAGACCTCGGCGGATCTTCCGGAGCGCCTGGAAGACATGGGCGCGGGCGCTCTCCTCCGAGCAGTCGAGGCTGCCGCCGATGGTCGTATAGTCGAGGTCGTGCAGCTTTCTCATTATGAAGGCGAGCCGCTGCTTGATCGGCAGGCCCGCGACGACTCCCTCGATGCGGGCGCGGGTCTCGCCGGCCACGGCCTCGCCCTCCGGCCAGACGGGATCCGTCTCCGACCGGTCGAGGGCCGCCGCCGCGTAGGCCCGGCGCCGCCGCGTCTGCGCGCGAAAGTGGTTGCGACAGAGATTTGTGGCGATGGCGAAGAGCCAGGCTCGCACATTGGCCCCGGGCGGCAGTGAGCGGTGGGCGCGGAACGCGCGGAGGAAGGTCTCTTGGGACAGGTCATCGGCGTCGCTCACGCGCGCCGTGAGCCGCAGCAGATACCGGCGGATCTCCGCGTGGTGGGCTCCCACCACCGCCTCGAAGGGGTCGTCGTCTGCCATCACTCTAGCCATAAAACACCGGGGTCAGGCCAGCGTGAAAGCGGGAGCGGGCGTCAGGCCGGATTCCCGATAAGTCGGCCTGCGAATTGGCCTCCTCGGCCGGAGAGGACACGGCGGCGGCTGACAACGCCTCGCAGGGCACAGCGCTCTACCACGGCCGGCTCGCCCCGAGTGCCAGCCCGCCACGCTGCTCCGACCCAGTTCCAGGTAAGACCGGGAGCTGGAGCATTGGCCTCCGAAGCTCGGAGGCAGGACATAGCCCCTCGATGAATCGCTGATTTTGCCGAGGGGGGTTCCGGGCGCCTTGTTCTCTCCGTTCCTTAGGAGCTGAGCCTCCGGGGTCGCTCCGAGAGCCAGGACTGTGATGGTACGCACTGCCATACAGGCTGTTAGTCTCCATGGTGTTACTCCGTGACTCGCGGTTCTTCGAGTGCTCGGCTCGGCCCCCTAAGGTGAACGGACCACGCCCTCACCGGCTGAGGTGCTCTGCGGCGAGCTCCTGGCCCAAGGCCTCGGCCAGCCGCGCGTAGTGCTCGCGGCAGTTGTAGAGATGGGCGGACACTCGGACGAAGCGGCGGGGGGCTGCCGGCCAGTTCACCACCGGCACCTCAATGCCCCACCCGTCGAAGAGCCGCCTCGGCCGCCCGGCCGTCGGGCAAGGGGACGCTGGCGAGAGTTCCGATCATCTCATCCGGGCATGGGGGCGGAGTGCCGACGGCGGTGCAGAGAAGCCGCCGCGCCTCGAGCGCCAGCTCGTGGTTTCGCGCCATTATGGCGGGCCAGCCTCCGAGGAGCAGCGAGCCGAGGTAGTCTATCGCTTTCGGCACTGCTAGCCAGGGGGTCGGATCGCTCGTGCCCGTCCAATCGAACTCCAGACGGAAGCGCGAGCGCCCCGGCTGGGTGGCGCTCGCGCCGTGGCTGATGGTGAGGGGACGGATGTCGGCTCGGCGGTCGCGGCGGACCCAGAGGAAGCCGGACCCCTTCGGCGCACACAGCCACTTGTGGCAGTTGCCGGTGTAATAGGCGGCGCCAAGGTCCCGGAGGGCGAGCGGCACCATGCCCGGCGCGTGCGCGCCATCCACCAGGACCTCCACGCGGCGCTCGCCGAGCTCAGCAGTCAGGCGCTCGATTGGGAGGACGAGCGCCGTCGGGCTCGTGATGTGGTCGAGCAAGGCCAGTCGTGTCCGCGCTGTCACGCTCCTCATCACGGCGTCGACGATCTCGTCGGTCGACGCGACGGGGAACGGGACCTTCGCGACGACGACCTGGGCGCCGGCCCGCCCGGCGACGAAGGTGAGGGCGTTTCGGCAGGCGGGGTAAGCGTGGTCGGTCGTCAGCAGCT
>WNFJ01121927.1_pt2 | contig 10586 bp, 14 predicted proteins | sample 5400461 | NCBI WGS metagenome assembly WNFJ01 (sample SAMN13153349, study PRJNA577476) | soil metagenome | isolation source: 115 cm saprolite on Douglas fir-dominated hillslope | place: USA:California | collected 2013-09-17
ACTTCCTCCATGTCAAGGATGTGGCGGGGGCACTTGCGGATATTCTCGCTGGCGATTTCTGCGGCAACGTCAATATCGCGTCAGGGGACTGCCGGCCGGTCGCATCGGTGATCGAGGAGATCGGCCGCCAGATCGGCCGGCCGGAGCTCATTCGGTTCGGCGCCATTCCGCTCTCCTCCGACGAGCCGCCCCGACTTGCCGCCGGCATGGAACGTCTTCGCGATTTGATCGGCTTCGAGCCGAAGTTCAGCCTCGTCGACGGGGTCGCGGATACGATTTCAGCGTTTCGCGCCGACATGGCCGCAAGCTCTTCCGGGTGATGACTAGGCAACATGAGACCAATCTGGCGTGGGCCCCGCGAATTTATCGTATGCGGTTGACAAAGCCCCCAGACCAATGACTGACCCAACGATCGACCGCTCCTTCATTGAAGCGAAATCCGGGCTCTTCGATCACGAAGTCGGAATTCCGCTCGACGAACGCCTTTGCTGCCGCTTTCGGATGATCCCATGCCCAATCCGGCTCCGTTCGCGGACCGCCGGCGACCAGTTCCTTGATGCCATCGGTCGCAATGATATACGAACCGACCGAGACCAGAGGGGCGTAGGCTTCGAGCTCGGCCAGCACGTGGCGTTTCGTGTGGTTGCTGTCGAGGATGACCAGCACGCGCTTCCCCGCGCCGACATGAGCCCGGACTTGATCGATGACTGCCGGAACAGTCGAGCTTCCCTCGATCAGGGTTATCAGCGGAAAGAGCTCATGGGCTTCGATTGCCGCCCGGTTGTGCGGCCGAATTTCGACGTCGCCGCCGATGCCTTGTCCGCCCCCAAGGAGCTTGAGCAGGCTCGCATAGAAGACGAGCGAGCCGCCATGGGCGATACCCGTCTCGATGATGACCTCTGGCTGAATGCGATAGATGACTTCCTGGATGCGGACGAGGTCCTCGGGTAGCTGAATGATCGGCCGCCCCAACCAAGTGAAGCTGTAGACGTGCTTTGCATACCAGCCCGACTTGAGCCAGACCCGGCTGATCTCCGCAAAGGCTTCGGTCGACGACAGCGGATAGACCTGCACGTCGCGCCCGTCCCTGACAACTCTCAACAGATGTTCGGCCTCGTCGATCACCAGCATAATCGTTCTTTGCGTCCTGCTTTCACTTCCATGGGACCGTCTCGAGAATTTGGCAACAATGCGCCAGACCTCTGCGCTACAATTGCATCTCGACCGCCTCGATCGACGGCAAATGCCGGTCCCGATCCGAGATATCGTCCAGGCCCGGCGTGGAAATCCCGGCGACGCGCAGTTCCATCAAATGCTCCATTCAGGTGCGGAAGGGGCTCGGGTGCAGTCAAAGTGGATGCGCGAGGACGATTACATAGCTTTCCAACCAGGGCTAGATGGTGCAATCGGAAGCAGTGCGCGAGGGTTCTAGGGTTTGAGCAGGACTCCTTGTCCCGTTGGCACCGTCAGAATTTCCGTTCCCACGGAGGCGGCGAATTCATCCAGCGCCGTTTTCTGCTCGTCGTAGCCCTGCCACGCGTAATCGTCCAGCACGACCACGGCGCCAGTAACGAGCTTCGGCCAGAAATACTCAATGGCCGCCCGTTCAGGTGCGGCGATGTTCATGTCCAGCGAGAGATAGCAAACACCATCGATTGGCACGGTTGACAGCGTCTCCGGCACCACGCCTTGCACTAGAGTGGCTCCGGGAAATGGGTCAAAGTTGCATCGCGCGCGATCGAAGCAGTCCGGATACATACGGGCATTCTCTAACTCGCGAAGCTCCCGCTCGCGCACGCTCATCTGCTGTTCGGGAATTCCCTTGAACGTATCAAACAACCAGAAGCGCTTCCCGGTTTTGTTGAAATCGACGTATTCGCATACGGCCAATGAATATATGCCGGTATTGACCCCGCATTCGACGAAATCGCCGGGTAGTCGCTTGGCATGTGAAGCCGCCCAGCAGCACGTATGCACGCGCCATTCAATGCCAAGATCGTTTCCGAGCCCATAAGCCTCGCCGATCTTGTGACCCGAATCGATGCCGCGCCGATAGGCCGAGAGGAAGCGCGGATCGCTCATGAAACCGAGATTCTTGCCCCAAACGGCGAGGTGATCGGCGTCGTATTGCGGCGGTCCCGCTTGCCACGGCTGGCGATCTTTCATCAGCTCTCCCCGCTCTCTTTCTTAGGTTATTGCATCTCGACCGCATCGATCGACGGCAAATGTCGGTCCCGCTCCGAGACGACAATCCCCGTCTTGATCGGCCAGTCCACCGCAATCAGAGGGTCGTCCCAACGGATACCCCGCGCCGCCGCCGGCACATACTCGGGCGTGATCAGATACTCCAACTCGCAATCGTCCGCCAGCGTTTGGAAGCCGTGCGCACAGCCTTGCGGAATATAGACGGCGTTCCGGCTCGCCGCGGACAGCTTGACCCCACACCAGCGCCGATAGGTCGGAGACGTCGTCCGCAAATCGACGATGACGTCGAACACGACGCCTCTAACGCACCGCACAAGCTTGGTTTCGAGAAACGGCGCGGCCTGGTAATGGATGCCGCGCACCGTGCCGCGACGCGCGTTGAGCGAAACGCCGTGCTGCACGAACCGATCGACCAGCCCGCGCTCAGCAAACTCGCGCGCCGAAAAGATGCGGCTGAAAGCACCGCGCTCGTCGACCGCCGTCTCGGACCCGACGGCGAATGCTCCGGCTACATCAAGACTGTCGAACCGCATCGACCCCCGCTTTCCTCAATTTCGGGCCAACCCCCCGCTCGCCATCGGCAGACGCGATCGCGATTCTGACCACGCTGCGTCGAATTGCGCTCGACTCAACCGTGCGATAGGTCTAGGCGGTGCTCTCATCCCGATAGGCCATGTCCTTATCGCTACCACAGCCGGAACGCTCACCCAACGCCTGTCCGCTGTGCGGCAGCGTTTCGCTGGTTGCTCTGTTCGAACGGCGCGAGGTTCCGGTTCTGCTCAATCGGCTCTACCACAGTGCTGCGGCGGCCAGGCGGGCCGCCACCGGAAGACTCGAGGTCGTGGCATGCCACGATTGCGGCTTCGTGTTCAATCGTGCCTTCGAGCCGGCGCTCGTCGATTACCATGCCGGCTACGAGAACGATCAAGGCAACTCGCCGGCGTTTTCTGCCCATCGGTCCGCCATGGCCGGCCGCATCCTGGACTTCGTCACCGACCGAGCGAAGATCGGCGTGGTCGAGATCGGATGCGGTCAGGGCCAATTCCTCAACGAGCTGCTCGAACGGGCCGGCGGCCGGATCGCGACGGCGGTCGGTTACGACCCGGCCTGGCGTGGGGTGGGCCCGCCCGGCGCGCGAATTGAAGCTCGGAATTTCGATGCCGACGCATTGCGTCGCCTCGCAAGCCCTATTGACGTCATCGTATCGAGGCACGTCATCGAGCATTTACCGGACCCCGTCGGGTTCCTCGCCGGGATCCGCGCCGCGCTGCCCCCGTTGTGGCGCGGCCGGTTGTTTCTGGAAACGCCGAGTCTCGAGTGGATCGTGAGTGGTTGCGTGCTGCACGACTTCTTTCACGAGCATTGCAACTATTTCGCCTCCGCCACGCTGCGCTACGCGCTGGAGCGAGCCGGCTTTCGCGCCGAGACGATCGACCCGGTATTCGACGGTCAGTATTTCTGGGTCGAAGCTGCCGCGGGTCGGCCGCACACGGCTTTGCGGCAGACCGGAAAAACCGTAGCTTTGCCGACCGCGCTGAGGAGCCGTGAGAATAGCTTTGCCGCAAATTGGCACGCTCGGCTGGCTCCGCTCAAGGCGAACGGGAACATCGCGGTCTGGGGCGCTGGCGCCAAGGGGATCACTTTCGTGAACGCGGTCGACCGCCATTCGGACTGGATCACCTGCCTGATCGACATCAATCCGGCAAAGCAGGATCGCTTCACGCCGGTGACCGCCCATCCGGTCCGCCGACCGGACCACGCCGTGCGTGACGGGATAGCGACGATCATTATCATGAACCCCAATTATCGCGCCGAAATCGAGGCCGCTCTCAGCCGCATGGGGACATGCGCACTGCTGCTCGATGCGTAGAGCGCCAACGTCGAGATTCTCAAGGAAAGCCCGATACCGTGCCGAAATTCTCCCTGGTCATCCCGACTCTCAGGCGTGCCGATACATTCCGCCATGCCGTCTCGACGCTGATGAACCAGACCTGTCGGGACTTCGAGATCGTTGTCCAGAACAACGGCCGCGATCACAAGACGGAAGCCGTTGTCCAGGGTCTCGCCGACCCTCGGGTCCGACACTTTGCATCCGATTCCATTCTCACCATGACGGAAAACTGGGAGGCCGCGCTGGCCAACACGCGCGGCGATTTCATCACGTTCATCGGCGACGATGACGGACTGTTTCCCGATGCATGCGAGCTCGCCGCCGAGATCATCGATCGCACCGGCCTCGAGATCGTCAGCTGGCGCCCGTTCTGCTATTATTGGCCGACCTACCTCCATCCGGAACTGTGCAACCGGCTGGTCGCTGCCGTAGACTACGACTTTCACGTTCAGATCATCTCCTCGGACCGCCAACTCGGGCGCTTCTACCGTTTTGCAATCGACTATTCCCACCTGCCCATGATCTACAATTCCTTTGTCCGGCGATCGGTCGTCGAACGGGCCAAAGAGAGGATCGGACGTTATTTCCTCGGCACGGCGGCGGATGTGACGTCCGGAATCGTAAATGCCGCCCATACCTCGGAATACGCCGAGGTCTCGCGGCCGCTTTCGATGACGGGCCTGTCACATCACAGCAACGGCCACGCGGCGTTTCTTTCTGCCCGCGGTCACCAGTCAGAGAGCCAAATCGATCGCGAGATCGCCGCGTCCGGCGTCGACGAGCGACTTGTTGCCGCGAGCAATCTGCAGATATTCATTGCCAATGAAATGCTCGTTGTCCGCGACCGAATCCTGTCCGACCGCCACATCGATCTCGACTTCCGCCGCCTGATCGAGTTCGTCGCCGCAGCAATCAACGATCGACCAGGATTCTACCTAGAGACGCTGGCGGCGATCGAGACGTTGGCGAGGCGCCACCGTGTCGACCTGGCCGACATCGCGATTCCCGCACCGGTCGACAAAAGGCCTGCGCTCGAATGCGGAAGGCACATTGTCGGCCCCGGCCAATTGCGAGTCGTGATCGACGGCGACGCGATTCGATTGCAGACGATCGCGGATGCGATCAGGCTGATGGCCCAATTCGTTCCATCCGTCGAGGAGGCCGGCAACATCGAGATCAGGCAAGCTCAGTGCCGTGGTCGGGCACCCGTCCACATCGAGGATGCGGTCGCATTTGCAATCGACGGCAATGGCCTGGCGGGGCTCGGTGACGGGTGGGGCGAACCGGAAGCTTGGGGCACCTGGTCGGTCTCGAAGCGGGCCTCGCTGATGTTGTTCGTCGAATCGCATTCGAATGCGGCGCTTTGCGCGGAATTGAAGTACCGCTCGTTCGTCCATGCGTTGCATCCACGGCTGGATATCGCGTGTCGAATCCAGGGGAAAAACATCGGCACATGGCGCTGCGACGAGGTCACGTCGTCGGGCGTTCAGCGGTTGACCATACCGTCCGATATTGTCTTTACGGACATTTCAGACCCACGGTCGCCCGCCGAGCTCGGCATCAGCTCGGACACGCGCCAACTGGGATTGGGGATCGAATCGCTGCGCTTGACCGCCATGATGGAATAGCCACGCGTCCGTTCCCGGCTGGCCTTGATCGCGTGCTGGTTCATCCCGCGGCGGAAGCAATAATATTGGTGCCTGCGCCAAAAGGGGTCTTCAATGCCATATCCTTCATGGACAATTGCCGCCGTCCTTTGAGATCGTGCACCGCGTAGCCTGCCGAGCGTATAATTTCATCCAATTCCGACACATCGTTTTTCGGCCCATGAAGCACATAGGGGGCAAGCTCGATCAGCAGCGTCGGACGATATCTCCGCAGTGTCTCCTTTGCTCCGCGTAAAACAGCGCATTCATAGCCGTCAACGTCGAGCTTCAGCACATCGATATCGGATATGCACGCCGCCGCTATCCATTCGTCGAGTTGAACCGCCCGAGCTCCGGCAGTGGTTTTCAATTGTCCGCGATGTTGCGGGTGCACTTCGTCCGTATGCACGAGCGGCCAACTTGAAAAAGTCTTCGACGGAAGTAGCCTCGTATCGTCGGTCAGCATCCACTGCATGGGCGTGACCCGATCTGCCAGCTCTGGGTTCAGTTCGAGATGGCGGCGCAGCTTTGCGAATGCGAACGCCGTGGGTTCGAACGCATAGACGTGCCCGGTCGGACCTACCAAACGGGCAAACTGCAGGGCGTGCGTGCCTATATTTGCGCCTACGTCAAGGACGATTTGTCCTTCCTTGATCAGACGACGAGAGGCCGAAAGAGTTGATCTTTCATAGAGCCAGAGGTAAACGGCGAGGTCGATTCCCTCTCGCAGGTCCAATTCCCATTCGATGCCGTCCCGTCGCACCCGAGCAATCGGCCCCTTGCCAACCAGGGCGCGAGCGCGAATCGCCACTCGGGACACCGCCGTTGCGATTTTGACCTTGTTTACGGTTTTCACGATTCCATGGCGGTCTATGATAGAACTGACATCGAATTTGGAATCAGAATGTGGACGGCTCGATCTCCAGCAGGTCGACGATATCTACACAGGCAGCGAAGTCAATGCGTTGACCGCACCTCTTCCTTGGCGGATGTTGGCCTATCCGCGGGCAAACAGTGCGCGCAACAACATGGAAGCGGGGCAAGTCCGGATGGTCGGGTTCACCTTCTTCCAAATCAAGGCTTTGTGAGCGACTTTCTTGGGCAAGCTCCTGAATTATCGCTTTATATGGGATCGTAAGCCCGTCTTGCGCACCGTGTATGACGATTTCTACGAGCGCATTGCCGGGGCATGCGTCCCTGGAACGACAATCGAAATCGGGAGTGGAATCGGCAACCTAAAACAGAGACTATCGAACGTCGTCGCCACTGACGTCCAGTTCGCGCCCCATCTCGATTGCGTCGCGGACGCGCAACGCCTCCCGTTCGCCGCGCGGGTTGCCGCCAACATCGTCATGGTCGACGTCCTTCATCACCTGGAGTTTCCCGCGACGTTCTTCCGAGAGGCGGAACGCGTTCTTCGCCCTGGCGGGCGTATCATCATGGTTGAGCCGGCGATTACGTGGGGCAGCAGCATATTCTATCGTCTTCTGCACCAAGAGCCGGTGATCACCTCGGCCGACCCGTTGGTGATTGGAAGTCCAGACCTCAAGCGCAATCCTTATGAATCCAACCAGGCAATTCCTACATTGATTGCGACACGGGATCGGGCGCGCCTCCACGAACTATTTCCCGGGTTGCGGATTGAACGAACAATCTGGTTCTCGTTGTTGGTATATCCATTGAGTGGCGGTTTTAAATCATGGAGCCTAATCCCCAATAAGATCGCGCGACGCGCCCTTCAGCTTGAGCGCTCGATTGAGCGTTTTGTTGGTTGGTGCACCGCATTTCGAATGATGCTGGTGATCGAGAAGAAGCACGCGCAAGCCCACTAGTTGCGCCAGTCAAATGAACCGCAAGGGCTTCCCATACGAATTCAGACCGGTGTCGATCACTGCCGGCTGAGAGCATCCAAGATGGCGTCAGCGGGGCTGAGCCGAATGTGGGGGACACAAGCACTGTTACCCTTCCCATGGAGAATGTAGATTTGACAACAGATTGCAATCGGCCCCGATTGTGGTGGCGTTCCGGCGCTGCCAACCCTCGACGACATGCCGGGATTGGTGGCGAATGGGTGCCGTTACAATGCTGCGCAGTCCGTGCCCGTCTAGAGACTTGTCCCCGTGCGGGACCCAACGAGGTCATCGGTTGCTCGAGGAATCAACGAATTTGAATACAGGCTGGCGACCATGAATACTCCTATGCCGGCGGAAATGGGGCCACAACAGTCTGCCCGCAAGATTGCGATGCGCGGGTTCTTCGAACGGATGGCGCGCGAGCGCCACCGTTGGATAGAGCGGAACGCGTATTTCTACGATGAAGACTATCGCTATATGCGCTTTCTGATTTCGAAAGGGTCGGCCGTTCTCGAGCTCGGTTGCGGCATAGGCGATATGCTGAAGGCACTGAAACCCTCGAAAGGAGTCGGAGTAGATTTCAGCGCCGCGATGATCGACGAGGCACGGAAGCGACACCCGGACCTTCATTTCCAAGTGGGCGATGTCGAGGATCCCGTGTTCATGAATTCCCTCGACGGAACGTTCGATTACATCGTCATGTCGGATACGATCGGCGCGCTGGACGACTGCGAGGCTGCGCTCGCTTCCCTCCACCATTTGTGTCACCGGGATACGCGTCTCGTTATTTCCTACTACTCGCATCTCTGGGAACCCGTGCTTGCGCTCGGATCGTGGCTGGGCCTGCGGATGCAGACCCCCGATCAGAACTTTCTCTCACCGCTCGATATCCAAAATTTGCTGGGCTTGGCCGAATTCGAAGTCGTCAAACGGGAATGGCGACAGCTGCTGCCGCGGCGCTGGCTCGGCATTGGCCCGCTGGTCAATCGTTACATCGGCACTTTGCCCATTATTCGCAACTTTTCACTGCGCCACTACCTGGTGGCGCGATCGCTGCGGGCGGCGGGAACTCCGACGGTCGCCTCGGCGCGGCAATATCGATGCGGCAGTGAAGCGCATACCCCGATTGGGCAAAGACGACGAGATTCTGTTCGTCGAAGGACACAGCCACGACGGCACGCTCCAGGAGATCCATCGGGTCATCGCCATGCATCCGGATCGGGACATCAAGGTCATTACCCAGGACGGAATCGGCAAAGCGGACGCAGTGTTCAAAGCCTTCGCGCACGCTCGCGGCGACGTGCTGATGATCCTCGACGCCGATCTCACCGTTCCTCCCGAACAGTTGCGCAAGTTCTGGACTGCGCTGGCATCGGGTAGGGGTGAATTCATCAACGGCTCGCGCCTGGTCTATCCGACGGAGAAGGAGGCGATGCGCTTTCTGAACTTGGTGGCCAACCGCGTATTCTCCATACTGTTCAGCTGGTTGCTCAATCAGCGATTTACCGACACGCTGTGCGGCACGAAAGCACTCTTGCGCAGCGACTATGAGCGCATCAGGGCGAACAGCGGGTATTTCGGGAGCTTCGATCCGTTCGGTGACTTCTATTTGATATTTGGTGCGTCCAAGCTCGGGCTAAAGGTCGTGGAGATTCCCGTCCGTTATGCCAGCCGCGCCTATGGCGAGACCCAGATCTCTCGGTTTCGTCACGGTCTGCTGCTGCTTCGCATGGTGGCATTTGCCTATCGGAAGCTCAAGGCGTTGTAGCGCGGTCCCCGTGGTCGGGAAGGCGGAGCCACGCTCGATCCAATGAATAAGCTGACGCAAACCTTGCTCTTGGAGGCCTATCGGCATTTTGTCCGGAGCGGTCTCTTGGATACCAGATGGGGCGAACGTCTTTTCCTCGATTGCTACGACATATACAAACGACATTTCGAAACGAACTCTCTCAAAACATTGCGTCCTTACATAAGGTCCGGAGCAACGGCGATCGATGTAGGGGCGAACGTCGGTTTTTTTTCCATTCGTTTTGCTCGCTGGGCTGGACCGGGAGGGCGGGTCATTGCCATCGAGCCGGAAGCCAACAACGTACGTCGGCTTCGCCGACAACTGGCTCGGTTCGGCCTCACGGCGAACGTCGAGGTGGTCGAGGGCGTTGCAGCGGAGCAGCCGGGCATTCTCAGCCTCGCACTCAATCCCGATCACCCGGCGGACCATCGCATTGGCGACGACGGAATTCCAGTGCGGGCGTGGACGATCGACGAAATCCTCGCCGGGCACGGGTGGCCGGCCGTTTCATTNNTTCATTGATCAAGATCGATGTCCAAGGTGCCGAGGTCCGGGTATTGCGTGGGGCCCGACGCACCATCGAACGATTTCATCCGCCTCTGTTCATCGAGGTTGCCGATGAACCTCTTGCGGGCGCAGGCTTTTCCGCGGAGATCTTATGGGATGAAATCGAGCGGCAAGGTTACCGGATTTACGGCCCTAATGATTTGTCGCGCGCACTGACCCGGGCCGAAGCGGCCACGCGGCGCGGCTCGCTCGGCTACGCGGATTATCTGTGCCGCGTCTGAAAGCCAGCCGGAAAACCGCGCGCGTGTTGCTGCCAGTAAGGGCCACGATCTAGAGCATGTTCCGATGGGATCGACGCAGCGCCGTAGGGTGGGCAAAGGCGGCCGCGAGACTTCGATTGATGCACCACGCCGGGTCCGCCGTGCCCACGCGGAGCAGTTCAATCTGCCGAGAGACTTCGCGTGGGCACGGCGCCAAGAGCGCCTTTGCCCACCCTACTGGCGATTCCAGTTGATCGAAATCCGCTCTAGCGATCGGAACAAAGCTCGTTGGGAAGGCCAGGCGCGACATCGTCGGCCACGAGCCGCAGTTCGATCACCCGCACCATCTCCTCGGCGGTCAAACCCGCGAAGGCGATTTGCACTTCCACCAGATCGCGGGAAATCTCAACTGAGACATCGTCGGTCGGGGTATCG
>WNFJ01384597.1_pt1 | contig 10586 bp, 11 predicted proteins | sample 5400461 | NCBI WGS metagenome assembly WNFJ01 (sample SAMN13153349, study PRJNA577476) | soil metagenome | isolation source: 115 cm saprolite on Douglas fir-dominated hillslope | place: USA:California | collected 2013-09-17
CATCCATTTTTCTTTCCCCCAGCCGCCGTCTAGCGGGCGCATTGTGGCCGAAGCCAAAGACCTGGCCAAGAGCTACGGCGCCAAGCAGGTGTTCTCCAAAGCCAGCTTCGTGATCGAGCGCGGCGACCGCATCGCTCTGGTGGGCGTGAACGGCGCGGGCAAGTCCACGTTGATCAAACTGCTGGCCGGGCTGGAGCCCGCCACTGCAGGGGAGATCCGGCTAGGGCACAACGTTGAGGTTGATTACTTTGCCCAGGACCAGTACAAGGCGCTGGATCCGCAAGCTCGGTTGCTCGACGATCTCTTCGTCGTAGCCCCGCGCTCGACCCAAACCGAGCTGCGCAGCCTACTCGGCTGCTTCCTCTTCTCCGAAGACGAGGTCTTCAAGACCGTGAGCGTGCTCTCCGGCGGCGAGCGCAATCGCTACGCCCTGGCGCGCATGCTGCTGCATCCCTCGAATTTCCTTTTGCTTGACGAGCCTACCAACCAACCATCTTGACCTTCGCGCCAAGGACGTTCTGCTGGAGTCGCTCGAGAAGTTCAGCGGTACTGTGGTGTTTGTCTCTCACGACCGGTATTTCATCGACAAGCTGGCCACGCGAGTGTTTGAGATCGGCGATGGGCGGGTGCAAGTCTTTCCCGGCAACTACGAAGATTATCTGTGGCGCAAGCAGGGCGGGGCAACCAACTTGCAGCTCGCCGTTGCTTCCGCTGTGGACCTCAGTGGAAATGGGCGTGGAACAGCCGCCGGCGTCGAGCTAGCTTCTCCGGCGGCAAGCGCTCTTCCCGAGGCCGCCAAGAAGCGCGTGAATCCGATTAAGCTAAAGCAGATGAAAGATCGCTGCCGCGACCTTGAAAAAGAGGTCGCGCGGCTGGAAGCGGCCATCGCCCAGGCAGAGGCAGCGTTGCAGAACTTTGTTAGCGCCGAAGAGACGCAGCGCCAGACGGAACTACTGAACCGTTCCAGGGCCGATCTGGAGAGCAGCCTGGCGGAGTGGGGAGAACTGGCGGCCGCCCTGGAGACGTCAGTGCTGTGAATTGCGCTGCGGAGACGCGGAGAGCTGTCGCGGCGTTGCACGCATCCGACGCTACCACAAGGGGAGCCTCGTTTCACCACCAGGCACGTGAAGGGGCCCAGGTCCGCCGCCGGCTTTGCCCAAGACTCATGTGACGCCGCAAGCGCCAAGCGTGGAAGACCGTCAACACGTCGCGCTGCCAGGCAGGTAGCAGGAATGACATCGCCAATCCTTGCAGATTGCACAGGATGCCCCAGGCGATAGCCAGGTCCAGGAACCAGTTGTCCGCGCCCCAACCCAGCAGGGCGATCATAGCCGCGGCCAGCAACAGGCCCCAGATTTTCGACAAGATGGAGTGGTAGCTGGCGTGACGGCCGTATTTGACGATGGCGACGAGATGCTGGGCGACTTCCGCCGCGAGCAGCGCCGTTATCAGCGGCCATCGCCGCTGAAAGGCAGCGGGACAGCGCAACAGCACGACCACCAGAACGCAGGCGTAGAAAAAAGTGTCAACGCGGGTGTCCCGACGCCTCAGGCTCTCGGTGTCAATCTGCCAGCGCCGGGCCAGCACGCCGTCGAAAATATCCGACAGCAGCGCCAGCCCGATGCAGGCAGCCAGGAGCCAACCGCCTTTTGACAGCTGACTTAGAAGAATGATCCCCGGGCCAAGCGCGGCGCGGAAGGAGACCAGCAGCGCCGGAAGCCGGAACTTCCCGCGCTGCCGCGCGCGCTTGGCCAGAAGGCGCAGCTCATCGAACCCTCGGGACAGTGCAGCGGTGGTTGCCGCTCGCCGAGGGGAACGGAGCCAGCGCCACCCAAGAACGATTAACCCCGTGGTCTTGATCATCCCTTCCTCGACATGGAGCGATTTTCACGGCAAGAAAGATGACCGGCAAGCGACAAGGTGCGGCGCTACGGAGCTGTCGTGGAATGCCGCTGCGGCGGCAGAGTTCAGCGCTGGTGCTTGGTTGTTCTATGGGATGGCTTGCCGCCCGTTCTCCAGCGACACAGCAAACTCCTGAATGGCCTTGGGATAGCTTGGTCCGGCCACTATGTCCAGGTCATTGTGGTCCGCACCTTGAACCGCGAAGAATTGTTTGGGTTGGTTGGCCAGAGCAAAGAGCTTCTGTCCGTGCCAATAACCGATCACGCGGTCGTTGACGCCGTGGATGATCAGCAGCGGGCAGTGGACACGGCCGATCTCTCTGTAGTTCGGAAACTTGTCGTAAGGCAGAATTGGGATGCGAGTCAGCACGCGGAAGGCCGACGCAAAAGGACTCTGCAGGATCAGCCCGGCTGCCGGCTTGCGCGCGCCCAGATGGACGGCCGGCCCGCTGCCCACAGAGCGTCCACATATGATGATGCGATCGGGCGCGATCTTCAGGTTGGCGATCAGATAGTCGTAAGCCGCATACTCGTCGTCGTACGCGCCCTTCTCGCTGGGCTTGCCCTGGCTAGTGCCGTAGCCCTGGTAGTCATAGGCAAACACGCTGAAGCCCGCGCGCCGCAGGTCTTCCAGCCAATAGCGATCGTCACCAAGGTCCTCGGCGTTGCCGTGGCTGACCAGCAGAGTGAACCTGGCTGAAGGATTGGGTAAATACAGCGCCGAGATCAGGCTGCCGTTCGTGCTTTTCAGTTTCAGGATTTCCGGGCTGTCGTTGTAAGACGAGGGATGGGGAAGGAAGATCATGCCGTCAGCGAAAAACCACAAGTAGACGGCCAGCCCGATATAAACGAGGAGAATTAGCCGCAACATTCGCTTCAACAAGCCCTTCACGAGGCTAGGCTGGATCATTTTATGACGAGAACGCGTGTGGCTCCGAAATTTTGCGAGGCCCGCCGCAGCTGGCCGAAGCGACCCTTAGCAAGCAGCGTAGCAGATTCCTCCGCCTCTCTTCGTTCGGTGTCGGAATGACACCTCTTAGAATTCCTGCACGGGGTTCAACTTCTGTTACCGTTTTCCTGCCGGTACCTTCCCATGCGCGGCAGTGGCTGCCTGCTTCTGTTCCGGTGTGGGCGTCGGCGGCTCGGGGACCAGAGTTTTGAGGCCGAGTTCACGTCGCAGCTCGGTTTCCAACCTGGTTGCGACATCTTTATTCTCTTTGAGGAATTGCTTGACGTTTTCCCGTCCCTGGCCGATACGCTCGCCTTTGTAACTGAACCAAGCGCCCGATTTTTCCACCAGGTTCTTGTTCACGCCCATGTCCACCAAGTCGCCTTCGCGGGAGATGCCTTCGCCATACATGATGTCAAATTCGGCCTCGCGGAAAGGAGCGGCGGTTTTGTTCTTCACGACTTTGACTTTGGTGCGGTTGCCGACCACCACATCGCCATCTTTGATGGCAGCGATGCGCCGGATGTCCACGCGGACGGAGGAATAGAACTTAAGCGCGCGGCCTCCGGTGGTGGTTTCCGGATTGCCGAACATCACCCCGATCTTCTCGCGGATCTGGTTGATGAAGACCAGGCAGGTGCGCGATTTGGACACAATGCCGGTCAGCTTGCGCAGCGCCTGCGACATCAAGCGCGCCTGCAGGCCCATGTGGCTGTCACCCATTTCGCCTTCCAGTTCCGCTTTGGGGACCAGCGCGGCTACGGAATCAACCACCAACACGTCAATGGCGCCGGAGCGCACCAGGGCCTCGGCGATCTCCAGAGCCTGCTCGCCATAATCAGGCTGCGAGACTAGGAGGTTATCCACGTCTACCCCGAGCTTCTTCGCGTATCCGGGATCGAGGGCGTGCTCAGCGTCAACGAATGCCGCCATGCCGCCGGCTTTCTGAGCTTCTGCCACCACTTGCAGGGCGATTGTAGTTTTGCCGCTGGACTCAGGACCGAAAACCTCCACCACGCGCCCGCGGGGAAAGCCTCCTACTCCGAGCGCGGCGTCAAAGGAGATGGAGCCGGTGGAGATAACAGCGATGGGCACAATGGCTTCTTTGCTCCCCAGCCGCATGATGGACCCTTTGCCGAACTGCTTTTCGATCTGCGCCAGCGCCAGATCTATTGCTCTGTTCTTTTCTGCTCTTTCGTCAGCCATTCATATCTCCTGACGGCGCACGGGCTGGTGCGCCATGTTTGGCCCTCTCCTTGTGGTGCTGTGTGGTCGTCCCGGGATTGACGGGATTATACACGCTCATCATAGGCGAAGAAAAAGGGAATGTAAATACCTGGCAAGCAAAAAACAATGCTCCCGAAGACAGGGGGCTGTCTCCGGGAGCAAGGCGTGGCGGCAAACTTGATTTAGCTCGTCGCCTGCGATCGCGATCGAGTAACCAAGCCCGCAAAGTTACTTTGCAGGCCCTTTACGGAATCAAATCGCTCATGGCCGAGGCGCTTCCAGCCGCGCCAATGTTCGGATCAATTCCCAGGTACGTGGCGATCGTCTTGAGCAGGTTTTCGTGCTGGTACAAGGTCGCGCTTTGACCGTGCTTCACCAGCGGTCCAATCGCCACCATGGCCACGCGGCCGCCGCCGTGGGTTGAGTCGCTGGTATCGGCTTCGTCGAATCGAAGACGATGATCAGCAGTCCATTCTTTTGGAACTGCGCATTGGCGAGCAGCGGCGCGATGTTCGTTTGCAGCCAGGCGTCGGCCTGGCCCAGCGTTCCATCATGCGCGTCGTTCTGCAGGTTAGGCGTGACGAACGAGAAATCAGGGAGCTGGCTGGCGTTCAGGTCGGTGGCGAACTGCGTGAAGGGCACCAGGTTCAATTTCTGCACGCTGCTGTTGACCACGTCAGAGAAGAAAGACAGCGGGTCGTGTTTGCGGGCGTAAAGGGAAGTATCGGGGCCGATGTAGCCTGGGGAAGGCAGGCTTTCCTCGTATGCCTTCCACGTCTTCCCCGCCGCCAGCAGCTGCCGCACAATGTTGTTGGCGCTGACGGTGCCGGTGAAACTGTCGTTGTTGGTGATGATCGCGCCGGCGGTCATCATGAAGTAGTTGCCGATCGAGGGATGCGTGTCGGCATAATACTGCGTCGCCAGGCCGTACTGCGTGGCCAGACTATTCAGGTAGGGCATGGCCGAACTGCCAATCACGCTGGAGTAACTGTGGTTCTCTTCCACCACCAGCACGACCTGCCCACGCTGTGTGCCGGGAGCGGGAGTGGGGGTTGGACTCGGACTCGGCGAGGGAGCCGGTGGGGGTGCCGGCGACGGTGACGGAGACGGTGTCGGCGAGGGACTGGGCGCAGCCGCCGGAGATGGACTCGGGACAGGCGTGGGAGACGCTGCCGGTTGAGTAGTCGTGTTTGAGGCGAGCGGGCTCTTGGTTCCTCCACAGCCTGCTGTGAAAAGAGAGATGGAAATTACGGTTGAGAGAATGAGAGTGTTGAAACCGAACCTGGGAGTGAAGCCCATTGAAACCTCCAAAGCAAACCTGGAGGTTACGGAGGCACCTACTCTGCTTGCATCCGGCCCGCACCTATTTACCGCGGCAAAAGCGCGTAACCCTCTTAGGGTCGCTTAGAAGTTATTTGGGGGAGAGCACCTAGAGGATAAGCTGCATTTCCCTGGGCGGCCGCGGCTGGCGAAAAACTGAGCGAGTCTTAGCGAGCGAGGGGAGCGGGCCCGGGAGGGAGAATCTCCGCTTGCTCCGCGTTCGCCGAACGAACACGCTGGCGGGTGACGAAGAAGACTGCGGCGGTCCAGGTGGGAAACAGGTCAAGACCGGGAACGAGTTCTGCGGCCAGCGTGGGCAGGAAGGCCCAATGCCAGCCCAGCAGCCGGGAAAGAATGGCGGCAACGGCTATGTCCAGGACGGTGTCGGCCGGTGAAACGCCGCCCTCCGCGAAGAACGGGAATGCCAGAATTTGCAGAGAATCCGCAGCGATGGCAACCAGCCAGGCCAGGCGATGCTCCGGCGACTTGACGGCTTTAATAGAATCAAATATCCACATGGGGGCCCAGGGAAAAGGATACAACGGTTCGAGGATCGGCGCGAGGATTTTGGTTACTTCGCCGGTTTGTGAAATGCCAGGTTTGGCCTCCCAGCGGCGGTCCCGGACGGTCCAACTCGCGCTGTTCAGCCAAGAGACAGGCTACGCTCGCTGCGGCACTCGCATAGCCGGTGTCTCCGTGGATGAGGATGAGCGAGTGGCACCCCTCGATCAGCAACATCACTTGCCGGGCAACCTGGCGAGGATTGCGAACGCTGTGCTCGACCTATGCGATCCCGGGAGGCGAGTGAGGCGAGTAAAAAGGGAAAGAATTATGACAGAGCACATCGTGACATCAACCGCTGACGGCGTCCTCCAGATTCGACTGAACCGGCCAGAGAAAAAGAACGCACTCTCGGTCGCTATGTACACGGCCATGGCGGACGTGCTGGCCGGCGCAGAGGGAAATTCTTCGGTCCGCGTGATCACCATTTCCGGCACGGATGGCTGCTTCACCAGCGGCAACGACGTAGCGGACTTTCTGGCGCACCCGCCAACAGGGGACGACAGTCCGGCGATCCGTTTTCTGCGGGTGCTTTCCAGCGCAAGCAAGCCGGTGATTGCCGGCGTAAACGGCTTGGCCGTCGGCATCGGAGTGACCATGCTCTTGCATTGCGATCTGGTTTACGCCTCCGACAGCGCCAGCTTTCAGTTGCCGTTTGTGAACCTGGGCCTGGTGCCGGAGGCGGCCTCCAGCATGCTGCTGCCGCGCCTGATGGGTCACCATCGCGCCGCCGAACTCTTGTTGCTTGGCGATCGGTTCGACGCCCGCACCGCACACGAGATCGGTCTGGTGAATGCGGTCCTTCCGGCGGCCGAACTTGCGGCTGTAGTGCAGGACAGGGCCGCTGCGCTGGCGGCCAAACCGCCTGCGTCCATCCGCATGACCAAAGCCCTGCTGAAGCGGGAAGCAGAAAGCGTGCCGGCGCGCATGGCTGAGGAGGGAAAGTATTTTTTACGTCAGCTCGCGTCGCCGGAAGCGCACGAGGCGATGGAAGCGTTTATGCAGCGGCGCAAGCCTGACTTTTCGCGCTTCGTATGAGACCTATTCTGCCGAGTGTAGTACCGACTAGCGAATGCACAGAGTCGATCTCAGCCATTAGAGCGGTTCCTGAGTTGCTGTATCCCGATCGGCGGTGGAAGAGCGGCCATTTATGGCCGCGTAAAGGTTGTCTTGTAGTTATGGGCTTTAGCCCTGGTGCTAGAACATCGCGGGCTACACCAAATGTGGAACCGCTTTAGCTGCGAAATACCAAGCGCCGGGGCGCGGCCGAACCACAAGCTCCTTCGCTTCACTCAGGATTTCGGCTGGAACATCCCTAATTGCGCCAACTTACTACGCCACGTGCCGGCCCAGTGCGGCGCTGTCTTCCGGTGAGGTTAGCGCGGCCGGGCTGTCCACCTGCAAACGGACCTCGGTTTCAGAGACGGCCTGGGACTGATGCAGCTTGTGAACTAAATAAAGCGGGCGGCGGCGGACCTCATCGTAAATGCGGCCGATGTATTCGCCGAGAAGCCCGGTGCACACAAGTTGAACGCCGCCGAGCAACAACACGATGAGAAGCGTGCTTGCGAAGCCCGCCCCCGGCAGGGCTTTGAGGCCGAACAGGCTGGAGACCACTAGCAGAGTCGCTGCCAGCAGGCTGACAGCTACCGCGGCGGCGCCCAGAGCCAGTCCCAGACGCAGCGGCTTGTAGCTGAAGCTGAAGATGGCGTCCATGGCGTACTTGATGAGCCGGAGCAGAGTTTGTTTCGCTTCACCAGCGGCGCGCTCGGCGCGGTCATAACCGACGACGGCAGTGGGAAAGCCGATCCAGGCACGCATGCCGGGAAGATAGCGGTTGGCTTCTTGGAGACCGTTGATCGCGTCGGCGGCCTGCCGGTCGAGCAGGCCGAAGATTCCCGCATTCAAGGGGATGGGAAAGTCAGAGAGCCAGCCCATCGCCTTGTAGAACAGCGGAAACAGCTTGCCGCGAATACCTGTTTCAGCGCGGCTGCTGCGCTCGGCCAGAATCACCTTGGCGCCTTTTTTCCAGGCGCTGACCAGGCTGGGCAAGACTTCCGGCGGATCCTGGAAATCGCCGTCCATGAGGATAACGGCGTCGCCTTTGGCCACTTGAAGGCCGGCGGTAAGCGCGGCCTGGTGGCCGAAGTTGCGCGTAAGCTCAACCACCACAACGCGAGGACTGCGCTCCTGGATCTCCAAGAGCAGCGATAGGGAAGAATCGCGGCTTCCGTCGTTGACGTAGACCACTTCCCATTTTTCCCCGGTTTCTTCTTCGATATGGCCGAGCACAGCTTCCACGGCAGCATGGAACGCCACGACGTTTTCTTCTTCGTTGTAGATCGGAACTACCACCGACAACATGGTTCGACCCTCAGGGGGACGCGGTTCATCGACAGCAATACACGCGGTCAGGCCGCGCGGTCTTTGTTGACGGCATCCGTCAAAGGCGTCTTGATCTGTTCGGTGGATGAAGGCTTGCGCGGCGTGGTCCGCCGCTCCCCAACAACATCTGGCCTTCCCACGCTGTAATAATTGAGCCCGGCCGCCTCCATCTGCGCCGGCCGGAAAAGGTTGCGGCCGTCGAGCAGGATGGGATACCGCAGGAGCCGCTTGACCCGGGTTAGATCCAGCGCGGCAAAGTCTTCCCATTCGGTCAGCACCAGACAGGCGTCGGCGCCTCGCATGGCCTCATAGGGATCCCCCGCGAATTTCACCGCGGAGGAAAGCTCTTCCGCGGCATGCGCCATCGCCGCTGGATCGTAGGCCGTGATGGAGCAGCCCTCTTTTAGCAGCGACTTCACGATGGCCATGGCCGGCGATTCGCGAATGTCGTCAGTGCCGTTCTTGAAAGCCAGCCCAAGTACGGCCAGCTTTTTGCCTTTAAGGGTCCACAACGCTCTTTTCACTTTGCGCAGGAAGCGATTGCGCTGCTCCTCGTTTACGTTGGACACCTCGTTCAGCAAGCCGAATGAGCAGCCGCTCTCCCGGGCTACGGCACGAAAGGCCAGCAGATCTTTGGGAAAGCAGGATCCACCGTATCCGATACCGGGACAAAGGAAGCGCCGGCCGATGCGGGAGTCGCTGCCCAAGCCCTCGCACACCTGTTCCACGTCTGCGCCCACAGCTTCGCACACCGAAGACACGGCATTCACGAAGGAAATCTTCATCGCCAGGAAAGCGTTGGAGGCGTGCTTGATCAGTTCCGCGCTCTTCGCGCTGGTGCGGATCAGCCGAGCCATGAAGGGCCCTGCCAGCGGGCCGGGAATGGCATCCGTCTTCTTGTAATAGCTGCCGTCCACCAGCGGGCGGTAGGCTTCCGCCACCATGTCGGCGGCGCGGTCGCTATCGGCGCCGACCACAATGCGGTCGGGATACAGAAAATCGGCCACGGCTGCTCCTTCGCGCAGGAACTCCGGATTGGAAGCCACGTCAAACAACTCCGCCGGCGCGCCATTCAGCAGCATGACCTTGCGGATCCAGGTGTTGGTGTAAACCGGGACCGTGCTCTTCTCCACAATGACCTTATAACTGTCAATGGCGCCGGCAATCCCCCTGGCCACGGACTCCACGTAGGAGAGGTCAGCATCTCCGTCTTCCTTGGGTGGCGTACCCACGGCAATGAAGATGAGCTGGCTGCGGCGCACCGCTTCCGGCAGGTTGCTGGTGAAGTCCAGGCGCCGGCCGCGGTGGCGCTCCAGCAGTTCGGGCAAGAACTTTTCGTGAATCGGACATTCACCTCGCTTGAGAGCAGCCACCTTGCTTTCATCGTTGTCCACCAGAACCACGTCATGGCCCAGTTCCGCAAAACAAGCACCCGCCACCAGCCCCACATACCCTGATCCCACCAATGCAATCTTCATTCTGGTCCCCAGATCCCTGCAACGTCAGAGGCCGCCCATGTTTACCACTTTGTTAAGAGCTGCCACCGAACCGTTGGATGGCTGAATACCTGTCCAGGATGTCACCCCAGAACTCCTCAAATTCGTGAGCCAACACGGCTGAGTAGCTCAACATCGAAACAGAGTGGACCCGCAGCTCCGGATGCCTGGCATCCGGCGCGTGCAAAAAAATCTTCGGGCTGAATCCAGGTATGACACATTTCAAAAAAGATCTTCTCGTTTCCTGCTTTGCTTCACTGGTTCTTCTCACCGTCCTTACCGGCTGCGGAGGCGTCGGCGTTTCGCCAGCCAATCCCAACCAGGGTCCCACGACCCCAACTCCTACGCCAGCGCCGACAGGCACGCCAACGCCGACCCCCACGCCTACGCCAACACCGACCCCGACGCTTGAGAGCAGCGTGAATCACGTCATCATCATGATGCAGGAAAACCGCTCCTTTGACAGTTACTTCGGGAAGATGACGGCATACCGCGCCGCCAACGGAATCCCCGGGACGGTGGATGACCTGGACTCAGGCAAGTTCAGTAACAGCGGGATTGCGCCTTATCACTCCGGCAGCGTGTGCATGGAAAACCTGAGCCCTGACTGGGCGGAAGATCGCCACGAAGTGAATTTGGGGGATCCCAGCGGGATCGTTCCGAACAACCCCAAAACCATGCCCATGAATGGCTTCGTGAACACAGCCGCCGGCATCTCTGCGTTTTACAGCTTCATCGATACGTCCG
>WNFJ01339840.1_pt1 | contig 10583 bp, 8 predicted proteins | sample 5400461 | NCBI WGS metagenome assembly WNFJ01 (sample SAMN13153349, study PRJNA577476) | soil metagenome | isolation source: 115 cm saprolite on Douglas fir-dominated hillslope | place: USA:California | collected 2013-09-17
GCAGAACTCCAGCCGCACGGTGTCATACGTCGGCCCGGCCGCGAGTTGCGCGTGGGCCGCCGGGAGGTGGGCGGCCTCGGTCACCGTGTAGGCCACGGGACCGAGGCGGAGCTGGCCGCAGGCAGCGAGCACGGATTGCGGCAGGCCGGCGCGCAGCCAAGCGGCCCGCAGCAGCCATCCGGTCCCGGGTGCCTTCGGGTCGGGATGCAGCGGCCAGATCGTGAACGGTTTCTCACCGCCGCCGTGGCCCGCTGCCTGCCTTCCCTCGAACAGGGCGCATGCCAGGCCGTGCAGTTGCCGGGTAGTCGGCTCGAACGGCCGCCCGGCCCGCAGCCGCAGCTCGATCACCATTGGCACCGGCGTCTCACCTGTCTCCAGTTTGGTCCGGCGCCGCGGACCCGAGGTTCTGGTGTGCTACGACCAGTGCGTCTCTTCCATCTTTCTGACCGTAGACGATGGGCCACACGTGCCGCGGCCAGCCGGTCGAGCCGCCCTGCCCGGCGTCGATGCCCAGGCCCAGCGCGACTTCCGGGGGCATCAGGGCGCCGAGCAGCACGGTCTGGCCGGTCAGGCTGGCGGCCTGCCGCCCGAGCCAGCCGGAGACCTCCCCGACCAGGGACGGGTAGCAGGACCACGGGAACGCTCCCCCGGTGGGCGGCCGACAGCGCAGCTCCCTGATGTCCGCACGGCATGCGCCCGGCAGCCCGAGACCGGCGGCATCGTCGAGGTCCAGGCTTAATGCTCCCGCAGGGTCGGGCTCGGCGGGCACTGCGGGCACCGGTCCCCACGGCTGGGTGCTGAGCCGTACGAGCAGCACCGTGAGACCATCACCGCGCGTCTTGCCGCCCGCGCCGGCCGGCCGATTCGCGGCCCGGGGCGCCATGGTGACATCCGCGCGCCAGGTGAACTCCTGCGGCACCGACTCCGGCAGCAGCTCCGCCAAGGATGGCACCAGGTCACCGCGCAGGAACCGGTGCGGCCGCTGGCCATAGTCCGGCGGCTCGATGGTGCCGCTGCGGCCGTAGCTGGGCCGCTGCCACACATCGAGAAGGAGGCCGCGCTGCCCGGCCGTGATCCGCGCGCCGAACGCGACCGCGATCGGCCACCAGGCCCACATGAACAACGCTGTAGGCGACCCGGGGTCCTGGTTGAACTGGACGGCCTGGAACGACCGGACCAGTTCAGCGACCTTGACGTCCCACTGCTGCGGGCCGTCGCTCAGCGACCAGTCCCACGCGTGATCCAGCGTGCCAGGGCCGGGCACCCACAGCGTGCCAGCGAACTGGCGGCGGGCCGACGCGAGGAATCCCTGGGCCTGATCACGTGCCCATTCCCGGGCCTCCTCCTTGATGATGTAGGCCGTGCCCCGGCGCCGCAGCACCGCGTTACGGCCACGGCGGGTCAGTTCGGCTGCCGCCAGGAAGACCAGGCCAGCGATCGCGAGTGCGGTGAATATCGATGCCTGGGTTCTGACCTGCGGGTCGGACCACTTTCCAGCCGCTACGACGGGGATGCCGCCGAGCGCCGCGCCGAGTAGCAGTGTCGCAGCCGTGAAGCCGGACGTCGTGAGCCAGTCCCGGCCGACCGTCCATGACCAGCCGGGATGCCGCCAGCCGACGGCCCGCGCCCAGGCCGGCGGCGACCACAAGGCAAACCGGCCGAGTGCCCGCGCCCCGAGGCCCCGGCCCTGCGGATCGCGTCGTTCGTCAACAGCAAAAACTAGATCGGGCCGACGCCGTGCCGCCAGCGCCGTCAGCCACGGTACGAGGTACACCACGCCGTCGCGCCTGGGCGGCAGCCCGGTCACACGCTGGCCCGAGCGGCGCAGCTGCACTTCGCGGACAGTGCCCGCGGCGGTGGGCAGGCCGCGTTCTCTCCCAGCAGGTACCGTCACTTGGGCAAGCTGCGCCGATGCGGGAATCGTCACCTCGGCCGTTCGGCCGGCGTCGAGCGTGACCGGGTCTGGTGTCAGGTTCTCGATCCGCATTGGGCGGTCAGGACTCGGCACGGTCACCCAGGGGCTGGGCGTGCTGAGACGGGTGGGCTGACCAGGCCGGGCGCACAAACGTGATCGGTCCCGCGCCGTCGGCGATACCGTCCACGACGATCTGCTCGTACACCGCGCCGAGCCCGCCGACGTCGGCGGCCGGTCCCCGGCCATGGTGGGCCGCGACCCGGTGGTCACCCAGCGCCCACGGCAAGGTACCGGCCAGGCCACCGCCTGGGCGTGCGGCCTCCATATCGTGTACGGCGACGAACGCGGTGTCGCCGTCCAGGCGCACCCGGACCAGGTAGGTGTCGCCGAGCCAGCCCCACAGCAGTGAGGTCGCCGGTGGCGACACGGGCGCCGGCTCGACGTGCAGGCCGTCGAGGTCCTGCCACAGGCAGGTGACACCCGTCAGCGGGCCGGCCAGGGCCCGCGCCCAGGACATGCGGCCAGACGCCGGCGTGCTCATCTCACCTCCGCAGATGCCATGACAGGAGACCCGGGCGGCGCCACCGCCGCCGGCCCCGCACGTCCCGCGGCCAGCATGCGGGCGAGTTCCTCGCGTGCCTGCTGACCGGTGGGCAGGTCGCCGCGCGCCTCGGCCGCGTCGAGGTCAACGCTGATCGAGCCGTAGCCTCGGCTCACCCCGCCGCCGACTCCGATGAGCCCGTCGTCGAGGTCTTCGAGCACGAGGCGCAGCAGGGCCAGGATCTCGGCGAGCTTGCCGCCGGGCAGATCGGCGGACAGCGGCTCGGCCACGAAGGTGAACTGCCCTCCCTCCAGCGCCTCCACCGTGTACAGCAATCCTTCCCGTGCGCCCCCGGTGAAGCGGTCGATCGCGACGTGCTGGCGGCGCCGCACCGGCGCGCCCTCATCCACGACCGCATCCGCTACCCGGATCAGCGCCCGCGCGCCCACCGCCTCCGACGCCACGTCATGCCCGCCGCCGAAACCGAACACCTCGCACGGCCAGCAGCGCCCGCACTGCTGATCCAGGCACGGCGACGGTGTCACCGCCACGCTGCGCAGGATGTACTCCGCGCGGGCCCGCAGCAGGCCCTTGAGCCCGGTGCCGGGTACGACATACCGGCCGCCGCGGCGGAACATCAGCGCCACCATCGGCCCATCGCCGGCCTGCTCCGGCGGCTCGCCGCTGCCTACCCGCAGCGGTCCGGTGATCCGCAGCGGCACGCGCAGGACCGGCGCCGGCCCCGCCGTCGGCGTGGGGCGTACCTCGGTGACCGCGGCAGCCCGGGCGAGGCCGGGTCCGCTCGCGGTCAGCCAGCGGCGCAGCCCCGCGGGGTCGTCGAGCCGCAGCGTGCCGTGGCGCACGTGCGTGGTTTCGCAGCGCCCGCGGCCGCGGCTGACTCCGTGGCCGATCAGTGGCTGCCACGCGGCGAGGAGCTCAAGGAACCGGGTCAGGCTTTCCGCGGGGGCGTCGTCCCAGCGCAGGAACACCTCGAATCTGCTGCCCGCGGGCAGGATCTCCTCCACCCGCAGTGTGTTCGCCTCGGCCGCGCCGCGCCGCCGGGAGACTGCGGTCGATGCACGCACCTCAGTGGGTACGTCGGCCAGGTCGTTGCCTGCCGCGTCGACAGCGCTGCTGCCGAGCACCCAGATCAGGCTCGCCTGCGCGTCGACCTCGATGCCGCCGCTGCCCTTCGGGAGCATGCGGCCGAACAGCGCGTCCGCGGCGTCCGGGCCGTCGGCGCCGCGGACCATCTCCCGCAGCGCACCGGCCAGCGATGTGCCCGGCAGGTGCGGCCGGTCCCACGGATCGGTGTCGAGCATCAGGTGTGCCCGCCCGCGGCCCCATTCGGCGTCCCGGTCCGGCGCGCCGGGGACGGTGATCGCACCGGGTTCGGTGAACCGCAAGACGAAACGCACAAACGTTACCGAACGACTCCGGGCCGGCGCGCCCGGCGTGCCTGGCAGCGGGCTTGTGGCCGCCGTCGCGGTCGTCATTGTCTGCTCAGCTCCCTCGCCACGTAGGCGGCGTCACCGGCGCCGAGACCCAGGAAATACGTCAGCGCCGCGCCGCTGACCGCGTCCGGTGACCGGGCCGCCATCCGCCGCAAAAACTCCGTGGCCGCCCGGTCCCCACCGGCATGCGCGGCCAGCCTGGCCAGCAGCGGCCCCCACAGCTCGGGCCGCCGCACCTGGACCCCGCGCAGCGGGGCGACCGCTTCCAGCAGGCCCTTGCGGCGCCGGGCCTCGGCGTCACGGGCCAGCTTGCCGGGCCGCAGCACGGGCGGCGGTGCCAGATCACCAAACCCCTCGTGGCGGCGCAGGCCAAGCCCGCGCCGGCCGAGCGCGGTGAGCGCGTCATCAGTCACCGGCTGCTGTGTCTCGATCAGGTACGTCGACCCGGGCGCGACAGCCAGCTCGGCCGGCTTGGGCAGCCCGCTCGCCATGTGCCAGCCGCCCACGCCGTGCCAGCGGATCCACCTGCGCACCACCCGGGCCGGGCATCCCAGTACCTCGGCGAGCTCAGCCGGGCCAGGGTCACGGAGCGGCCTGCCATGGTCGTCGGTGAATATGCCCGGCGACCGTAGCCGCAGCACCAGCAGCCCGTCGGCGCGGCGCTGCGCCGAGGGCGGCGGCGGGCCCGCACCGATGACGGCGTCGGCCAGGCCGTGCGTGGTGCGCCGGCCGCCAAGCCGGACCGGGCCGATTCCCGCCAGAGCGTCCAGCAGGTCGGGGGAACTGGCGATCAGGGTGCCGCGGAAAACCAGCCCAGCCTCCAGGGTGTCGCGGGTGACGAGCTGCCCGCGCCGGGCCACGCCCGAGGCCGTGATCGCGACACTGGTCCGGCGGCGCACCCGGGAACCGCCCTCGGCCAGGCCCGTCGCCTGCTGCAGCGGGGATCCGCAGTCCGGGCACCGTTCGGGATCATCGTCTTTCAGTGCCCGGTCGTACTCGACGACCGCGCAGCGGTCGCCTGGCTGGTACTTGTGGCCGAGCACCGACAGCGGCATGAATTGCGCGCCGCAAAACAGCGGGCCGAACCGCACGCCTCCCTCGAACAGCCGTAGAAACCGCGGCCGCGACGGCGCACCTGATACGGGCGCGCCGTGGGCGGCGATCCAGGCGGCGGCGAAAGCGCCGCGTACGACCGTCCCCGGCAGGTAGTCGTGGGTGCCGAGCACAAAGTCGCTGCGGGCCCGGTCGCCCACCTGGGTGGGCTGGCGCAGCGTCAGCACCAGCTCGCTCACGGCGCCACCCCGGCCAGGTCCAGCAAGGCGGCCACCTCGCCGGCTGACACCGCCCCGCTGTCGGGCGCGATCCCCACCCAGCCCAGTCCGCGGCGCCGCCACGAACCCAGGCCGTGCACGGCCGACGCGGCGCAGCGCAGCACCAGGACGTGGCGGGCGAGGGCACCATCATCCAGCGCGCCGACCCGCCGGATTTCGAACCGCGCCTGGTGGGCCCACGCCTGCTCACCGAGAACAAGATGGTCCTTGCGGGCCGAGTGGCGATCGGTGTCGATCTGCACGCGATGGCGGAAGCTGAACACCCAGCCCGGCTCGCCGGGCTGGGCCGACGACCACGCCCACGGCGAGGCGTTCCTGCGACTGCCGAACACCTGGAACACGGCGTCGCTGGCCGGGCCGAGCAGGTCGTCAGCCGCCGCCCGCATCAAGCCCTTGAGGTGGTCAGGTGGCAACGGGTCATGCCGGTCCAAAGCGGCGTCCACACCGTCGCGTGCGTAGGCGGAGCCGACGCGGAACGGGCTGTGGAACGTGACGGTGAAACTGAGGACAGTCATACCGGCACCCCCTCCCCTACACGTGGGTGGGCCGTGCCTGTCGCTGCTGGCGTCGTGGGCGGTGGCCACCAGCGGGCGAGGTCGAGCACGCGGCGCAGCTCATCCCGCTTGGCCGGCGATGCGAGCGCGGTGCGGGCATCATCGCCGCCCGCCCCCGGCCCGGCGATCGCGTCAAGCAGTGGCTGGTAACCGAGATCGGTCACCCGTCTCGCGAGCGTTTGCGCGGGTGTCTCACCGCGACCGCCGGACCCAGCCTCCAGTGCGTCCTCGGCTGACCGGCGGTGCAGCGCCACCAGGGTCTGAAGGTGGCTGTGCGGGATCACCGCGATCTGTGCCAGCCGATCCGCGTCCGTGCTGAGCTCCGTCAGGGTCAGCGCGGTCCGGCAGGCCGGAGCCTGGCCGCCGTCGGCGGTCAGGTCCAGGAAAGCCACCGAAGCCGCCCGCCCCCGCGTGGCCTTCTTCGCCTCATCCAGCCGGGCCTTCGCGAGCCGGACAACGTCGGAGAACGGGGCGCTTTGATGATGGAACACCAGCCCTGCCGACATCGACGGCAGGGCGTCGCGGACCGGCTCCGGCCAGCCGCCCGCGGCACGATCGATCCGCTGCCCGAACGCGGCCAGCAGTGCGCACACGAACGGCCACGCGTCGCCCGCGGGCACCGACACCATCAGGTCATCACCGCCGGCCACATGCACGAGCACCGGCAGCAGCGAACGTCCCGGGAAACACGTCACAACGGCGTCGGCGAGCGCTGCCACCGCCGCTCCGTCCAGCGCGGGCACGATCTCGGCCTTCGCCGGCGTGCCGCGCTCACGCGCACAACGGGCGGCCTCGGTCAAGAACGCACCGACCCGGTTCCCGTCCGCATAAACAAGGCCAAGCTGGGTGGCCGCGTCGTCACCATCGCGGGTACCGGACTTGGCGAGTTCGCGGAACTCGCCGGGGAACTCTATAACGCGCATGCCAGCGGCTGACAGCGCCGCCTTCAGCCGCCGCTGCGGTCGCGGTGACCGCGACGGCCGGTCACCCTTGGTCCCCCCCGCCGCCTTGATCCGGTCCGCGCATTCCCCGCACAAGTCCTCGGGTTCCGCACGCTCGGCGATCTCGATGCCGTGGCGCTCGGCGGGTGCGGCGCGGCAGTCATCACACGGCTTGGCCAGGACCGCCTCCACGGGGGCCGACGGCACGTCCACCACGAAATCGCCATCGCGGCGTGCCCGCTGCATCTCATGCCACGCCGAGGCGTAGCTGTCGCCCGAGCCGGTGACAGCCTGAATCGCGCAGTGCGGCATGGTGCGGCGCAACGCCGCCGCGACGTCCCTGGCCGCAGCAGACAAGCAAGCAGGCAGATCAGCGACGGTGTCCTGTACGACGAGAGCGACCACGCCGTCCAGGTCCCCCGCCTCATCGTTCCAGGCCATGCCGCTCGGCAGGCGCTCGTCCGGCCAGGCGTCGCGGCCCGTCACCTCGCTCAGCAGAACCGACCCGCCGCGGCGGGACCTCAGGCCTGGGGTCCGCGCCAGCCACTCCTGGATCCGCACCGCCGACACATCCAGGTAATGACGCACTGCCGACGCAGGCGTCGCGGCGTCCGATGCAGCGGCCGCGGCAGACCCTCCGGCGCCCTCGTCCCCCGACACCACCGCGGGCTGCCGACCGGCCGGGCCGGCCGCCGGGGCCCGCCGCCGCGCCGCCGCGTCCTGTTGCTGCTGCCGCGTCGGGGTTTGCTTCCGCGTCTTTCCAGCCTTCCTGCTCACGCCCGCCTCCGGCCTGGCGGACCGCCGCGGCCTGGGCGGCGCGGCCCGCGGTCCCGATCCTCCCCCGGATCGGCCGCGCGCTCCCCCGCGGCGGAGTCGAGGACCTGGCTTCGCGCCGGGCCGTCCGCCGCCGGGAGCGGCACCAGATCACGGACCTTCTTTGCCAGGGTCAGGCCGGTGGTGCGGGAGAAGAACTCGAAGCTGCGGTCGAACGTGGCATCGCCCTTGGCGCCGCTGCCCGGCGGGTACCACACCAGGTCATCCGCGATGAAACCGAACGTCAGCGCGTTCCGCAGCGCTGGCCAGGTGGCCGAAACCGGACGCGGCACCCGCGCGGAGAACTCCCCCACCGCCTCGGTGGCACTGGGGACGTCTTCCTCCGCTTCCTCCCCGCGGCCGAGATAACGGCCCCGGGCGGTCTGCACCAGTTCAGGTGTGACGTCGATGCTCACCGCGCCGAACCCGAACGGCTTGCCGCCGCCGACGCTCGTCACCACCTCGCTCCAATCCAGGCTGCCGGTGCCGCCGAGCAGCCGGGGGTCCAGAGCCGCCAGCAGCGAACCGTAATCCTCCCGGCTCAGGTTGTCGAAACAGACCCGCCCGGTGAACACCGCCCCGGCGGGCACGAGGGCCACATGCCGGCTCTGGGTGTCGGACTGGTGGCGGTGCCGGCCACGAGGATGCTCCCCCTGATCGGGCGCGGTGGTGCGCCAGTAGAACTTGCGGCCCCGGACCGGCCGTACCCGGTCGTCGTCGGCGCACGATCCCCACGTCGCCGCGGGCGCGGTGTCCTTTTCCGCCCGCTGCCGTATCTTGGGCACGGCCGTGTGGTCGAGGTAGAACTGTCCTGCGCTGGGACGCGGCGCCGCCAACGGCGCCAGATACCACGCCAGCGGCTCGAAACTGGTGGCCGCAGCGAGATCGTCGAATCGGACATGGCCCTGGTAGGAGCGCTGCGCTGCGATGTCGTCGTTGTCACGCCCCGACGTGTCCGCCGAACCGAACACCCGGCACGACCAGCACAGGTCGTCCGCGTCCGTGCACGGGACTGCCTCGCCGGCCCGCTCCCCCGCCGGATGGCCGCCGCGATACCGCCATAACTGCGACAGCCGGATCTCGGTGACGACCCGGCCATCAAGCCGCACCCACACCGGCTGGCCCTTGTGCAGGTAGGAACGGGCCAGCAGGCGCCGGGCAATGACCTGCTGGCCATCTGGAGAATCATCCTGCTGCGGGGGCCAGGCGACATCTGCGTACTCGGGCGGCCCGGATCCCCACGCGGACTCCTCACCGTCCGCGTGCCCGGCGGCGCGGAGCCTGGCGGGCCGCAGATCATCGGTGCCAGCGACGACTTTCTGGTAAAGCTCCCACGTCTCTTCCGGCGGGATATCACAGGCCGCCGCATCCGGCCCCAGCCTCCCGGCCGCGAAATACACCGGCTTGGCCGCGGCCCGGGCATTCGTGTCAGTGACAAGCAGCACCCACGAGTCGGATAGACGAGCGCTCATCTCCGATATGCGCGTCACACTGTCCGGATCCACGCCGCCGGGATTTTTCTCGCTCCTGGGCAGGAGAACCTTGCGGTTTCCCGAATCGACCGCGGCGTCCTCAGGAATCTGCAGCCGGTCACCAGTGCAGGACAGGCGATCCGGTTCGCGGGGCAGGAGATCCTTGTGGATCCATATCCACCTGTCGCACAGTGCGACCCGCGTCGCGCGGCCCTCCTCGTTGACGTCGAGCACAACGGCCAGCCGCAGGTCTTGTGTCTCCGAGGTACTCGCCGGATGCCGGTGAACCGGTACACGTTCCGTATCGAACACCCGAAGGCACCCCCCGGCCAAAGCCTCGTGCACCGAGCGCACCGCACCAAGCAGCCCAGATCCCGGCACCATCGGCGTGCCATCCACCCGGCGCGGCACGTCCGGGGCGTCCTGGCCGTCATCGCCCGTACGGGAAAACCCGCCGATCAGCAGCGGCGTGCGCGCCGTCAGCCGCAGCCGCAGCACCCCCGACAACCCGCCCTCGCCCATCTCGTGATGCCCCACGGGCTGCCGCCGCGCCAGGCGCGGCACAAGCGGAACAAACGTGTACGGATTGACGAAATCAGTCACAGATCATCCCCGCCCCGGCAACCTCAACCCACCTACGAATCGACACGCACCGTACCGGACCGACAGCCCAGAGCGCAGCCAGATCCTACGAAGTAAGGCCAAACACACCAGCCAGCGACACGTGCCGCTGACGGCGCCGACCCCAGGCATCACGAACCCGCCGATGGGGCCCGGGCCGGGCTGGGCTTTGTGACAGTCGTCGACCTGATTGCAATCGCTGAGCTCAAAACGTTTTTATGCCCTCGATTTCGGGTTGAGCTTTGTGATCTGTACTACAACGGATTCGCGGGAAGCATCGTGTTTCTATGCCCTTAGTTGTCGGGCCGAGCTTTGTTACCTCGACGCAATCCTGGACGAGATCGATGAGGTCCCGTTTCTATGCCCTCGATGTCGGGCTGACCATTGTGACCGCCCACGACTCCGCTCATCGAGCGAATCGTTTCTATGCCCTCGATGTTACCGGCTGGTGAAGCGGTTCGAGATGTCTCAGCACACGATCTACCAGCTCTTCGTCCGCGAGCGCGGGCTGCGGTCCGAATATGTGGAGCTGCTGCTGTCCCAGGATGCCGGGGACGTCGCCAAAGTGCTGGAGGTCACCGGGGGCGAGCTACTGCAGACCCGGCTGGCGAAGCTGACCCGGTTTTGATCCTGGAACACGACGGCGGTGAGATCCCAGCGGCGCTGCGGGACGACTGCCGGGTCGTCACCTACGACCACTTCATGGACACCTTCGTGGACCTGGACCGGCACCTGGCCGGCGTCGCCGCCATGTACCCGTGCCTGGACACCGGGCCTGATCCGGTGGCGGGCTCGCTGCTGTCCGCGGACGCCCGCTCCGGCCAGATGCGGATCACCGAGGCCGGGGCGGCGGCCGCGCTGCTGGAGCAGGTGGCCGCGGGCGGCGGGAACCTGCTGATCGTCGGCCGCCCGGGCAGCGGCAAGACCACGCTGCTCAAACA
>WNFJ01681967.1_pt1 | contig 10583 bp, 9 predicted proteins | sample 5400461 | NCBI WGS metagenome assembly WNFJ01 (sample SAMN13153349, study PRJNA577476) | soil metagenome | isolation source: 115 cm saprolite on Douglas fir-dominated hillslope | place: USA:California | collected 2013-09-17
TACAAGGTCCCGGGGCCCCAGGGCGCGGAGGCGGGCGAGGTGGCGGTGTTCTTCTTCGGCCCCGGGCAGGGCGGCTCGGTGGACGCGAACGTGGAGCGGTGGTCGCGGCAGTTCGAGGGCACCCCGAAGCCCGAGCGCTCTTTCAGGCGCGTCAACGGCCTCGCGATCACCATCGTGCGTCTGGCCGGGACCTACCTCGCCCCCGGCGGGCCCATGATGCAGTCCCAGGGCAAGAGGCCGGGCTTGCGCCTCCTGGGCGCGATCGTCGAGTCGCCCGAGGGGCTGGTCTTCTTCAAGCTCACGGGGCCGGCGGCCACGGTGGGCGCCGCGCAGGCGGACTTCGAGGCCCTGGTGGCGTCGTTCGCGATGGGCTAGGGCCGACCGGCCGGCTCGTTCTTGAAGACAGCCCCGTCCTTCATAACGAAGCCGACGCGCTCCAGCTCCTTGACGTCGCGCAGCGGGTCGCCCCGCACCGCGATGAGGTCGGCCAGGGCGCCGGGCTCCACCACGCCAACCTGGCGCGCCAGGCCGAGCATCTCCGCCGGCACCGAAGTGGCGGAGCCGATGGCCGCCATCCGCGACATCCCGAGCTCCACCATCCGCGGGAACTCCTGGGCGATGGGGTCGCTCCACGAGAAGCCGCCCACATCCGTGCCGAAGACGATCTTCACCCCGGCCTTGAGCGCTCTCTGGAAAGACGGCCCGTGCACCTCCACCCGCTTGCGGTCGCGCTGGCCCTGGGGGGTGTCGGCCGGGCCCCACAGCGCGTAATAGACGGCGAGGGTCGGGCAGTACCAGGTGCCCTGGCGGACCATCCGGGCGACCGAAGCGTCGTCGAGATCGAGCCCGTGCTCGATCGAGTCGCAGCCGCCTTCGAGGGCGCGGCGCAGCCCCTCGCCCCCGTAGGCGTGGCAGGCCACCCTGCGTTTCCAGCCGTGGGTCTCGTCGACGATGGCCCGCAGCTCTTCCAGCGTGAGGGTGGGCTGAGAGACGAGGTCGCCCTTCGCGTCCACCCACGAGCGGTGGGTCATGTAGACCTTGATCCAATCCGCGCCGTGGTCGAGCTGCTCGCGGGCCGCCTTGCGCGCCTCCACGGGCCCATCCACGAGCTGCGCGCCCTTCGGAACGTCGATCTCGGGAGCGTAGTCCTCAAGGGGATACCCGCCCGTGCTGGAGATGGCCCGGGTGCAGACGAACATCCGGGGCCCCGGCACGTAGCCCCTCTCCACCGCCTGCTTGATCCCCACGTCGCCGTAGCCCGCGCCCTCGGTCTCCACGTCGCGGATGGTCGTGAAGCCCTGCTCGAGCGCGCGGCGAGCGGCGACGGTCGCGCGCGCGGCCCGCAGGGCGAGGGGTGAGCGGAGGAGTTGCGCGTCGTAGCCGCCGTCCCGTGGGTCCTCCCCCTGGAGGAAGATGTGGGTGTGAGAGTCGATGAGACCCGGGAGCACGGTGGCCCCCGTGAGGTCGATCACGCTCGCGCCGGCGGGAACCGGCGTAGTGGCGGCGTCGCCCACCGCTTCGATCCTCCGTCCCCGCACCACTACCACCTGGTTGCGCCGTGCCAGGTCGGAGCGGCCGTCGATGAGGGTGCCGGCGCGAATGGCGGTCACCGGCTCGGCGGGCGCCGGCGACCCGGCCCCCCCGCCGGCGGGGAGGGCCAGGGCCAATAGAAGAGCAGGAGCCGCAGGCGAACGCATGAACACCTCGCTTTCCCGGGAACGGACCGGAGGCTGGAGTCTGTCATAATCCGGCCCTCCCATGAGAGCCGCGGTCTTCGACTTCGACGGGGTGCTGGTGGACAGCGAGCCCCTCCACTTCGAGGCCCTGCGCGACACCATGCTCTCCGAGGCGATCACGGTCACCCGTGAAGACTACTTCGCGAAGTACCTGGCCTTCGACGACCGGGGGGCCATACGCCGCGTGCTGGAGGACCATGGCCTCTCTCCCCACGCGGAGCAGATGGACCGGCTCGCCCGTCTGAAAGCGGCCCGTTTCGGCAAGATCCTCGAAAGGGTCGCTTTCTTCCCCGGCGCCCGCGACCTCGTGCACGCGCTGGCCGCGCAAGTGCCGCTGGGAATCGCCTCGGGCGCGCGCCACGCCGAGATCGAGGCCATCCTCTCCGCGGGGGGGCTCCGGGAGCCCTTCTCCGTCATCGTGGGCGCGGACGATGTGCCGCGCACCAAGCCCGACCCCGCCCCCTACCTCAGCGCGGCGCGGGAGCTCGCGGACTTCGCCCCCGGCCTAGAGCCCGAGCACTGCCTGGCTTTCGAGGACTCCGTGCCCGGGATCGCCTCCGCCCTGGCCGCGGGGATGAAGGTGGTGGGGGTCGCCCACAGCTACCCCCCGGAGAAGCTCCGGATCGCGCACCGCGTGGTCGAGTCGCTCGTGGGGCTCGAGCACGACGGCCTGCGCACCCTGTTCGCGCGCTGACCATGCCCTCGCGCTTCCTGGACCCCGAGCAGGTCAAGCGGCAGTCCGAGTACCGATTCGAGTACAACCGGAAGGGATTGGCCGGCCGCGTGGTCTTGATCCCGGGCGGCGTGGGGGGTTTGGGCGCCGCCCTCAGCGCGCTGCTCCTCACGGAGGGCGCGCTGCCCGTGGTGGGTTACCGGCACAACAAGGGCCGGGCGCTCGCCTTCCAGCAGAAGCTGCAGGACCTCTACCACGGGCCGGTGCAGATCATCGAGGGCGACGTCCAGGATCCCGCGGTGCGCAAGCGCTATCTCGAGACCGCCTTGAACGTGAAGGGCGAGCTCTTCGCTCTGGTCGCCTTGACCGGCGATCCCGCGCGGGTGAAGGCGGCGGAGCTGGACGGCCCCGCCCTCTATGCCTCCTTCGCGGCCAACTTCGAGGCGCCGGTGCTGCTGGCCCGCGCGGCAGCCGAGGAGATGAGCCGGCGAGGGACGAAGGGCGCGATCGTCCTCGTCGCGAGCATGCAAGGCGTGCACCCCTTCGAGGGGAGCCTGGCCTACGCCGCCCCCAAGGCCGCCCTCGTCCACGCCGCCAAGGTCCTGGCCAAGGAGTACGGGGGCAGCGCCGACATCCGGGTCAACGTGGTGGCGCCAGGCGCCACCACCGCGGGCATGGCTCGGGCCTCGATCGACGGCGGTAAGTACGATCCCTACGTCGACCGCGGGATCATCCCCCGCTTCGGGCGCCCCGAGGACGTAGCCCGGGCGATCCGTTTCCTCCTCGAGCCCGACTCCTACGTCACCGGCCAGGTGATCACGGTGGACGGCGGCCTCACGCTCCGGCGCGACCGCCTCGCCTGAGGCGAGCCGTGGTATCGCGAACCCTCGTGCTGGGGACAGGGCGCTGGGTCGTGGTCGCCCTCGTTGCGGCCGTGATGGACTGCGGCGGCCGGCGGAGGAACCGCCGACGTCGTCATTGCCATCGTCGGCATCGCCGGCGGGATGTCCTACTCGCCCAACCCCGCGAACGTGAGGGTGGGTCAAAGGGTGGCCTGGCGCAACGATGACAACATCGCGCACACCGCCACCCAGATCGGCAACGGCTTCGACACCAGCACCGTCCCCGGCGGAGCCACGAGCGCACCCCTTACCGTCACCACCCCCGGTAGCCTCTCCTATTTCTGCCGGATTCATCCGGCCATGGTCGGCACCCTGAGCGTCACGCCCTAGCCCTTGGACCGGGCGCCCCGCCAAACTCGTTGAAGTGGACGAGGCGGGCCCGAGCTACCGCGCCAGAACGAGGTCGGGCCCGCCGTCGTCGATCCCCTCGACGTCCAGCCAGCGCTGACGGCCTGCGCGCCAGCGGGCGCGGGCGAGGGCAGCGTGATAGGAGGCGCGATCGGGCTCGGCGCGCACCGCCTCCGCGTAGAGCCGCGCCGCGGTCGTCCAGTCACCCGCGCGCACGGCCCCATAGGCCTTCGCGGCGGCGTCCGCCCCGGACGGTGGGCGGACCGGCTCGTCGGGACCGTACGCGAACACCTCGGACACGGTGAGGGGGGGGCCGGAGCCCTGGAAGACCAGGTGGAGCTCGCCGGCCACGCGCCCCTCGAGAGGGATCGCGAGCAGAGCCTGCCGTCCGGACCGGAGAGCGCCGTTGACCCACTGCAGGCCGTGCCGGGCGGGACCGCTGCGGACGATCGTGCCGTCGATGGAGACGATCCAGGGAACGCCGAGGGGAGTGCGCACGAGGTCGACGGCGAGGACGAGGGCGGAGAGCCGACGCGCCGGCTCCACGCGCACCGCCAGCCCGCTCCCCTTGCCGAGCCCTTCCGATGACGTCCAGGCCGTGGCGGGGTCGCGGTCCAGCACCGCGGCGGGAAGCGGGGGGCCGCCGAGGACGGAGACCGAGATCGCGGTCGCGGGCACGGGCCGGGCCTCATCGTAGGGCGGCACGAACTCGCGGAAGACCACGAAGTCGCCCGAAGGCTCCTCGGCCGCGCTGCCCCCGGTCTCCCCGACGAGCTCGTGGAAGCGGAGGGACCGCGGCATCCCCCGCGAGAGGGCGGGGTGCAGAACCCAGGCCGGCTGCGGGTCCAGGTCCACCTCGTCGCGGAAGCGCAGGGGGTCGCCCGGGATGCGCTCGTTCCAGGCCTGGCTCGCGATCACCTCGCCACGGGACTCCAGGGTGATCCGCCCCGCGAACTGAAGGCTCGCGTAGGCGCTGCGCACGCCCGCGCGCGCGAGCGCCTGCAGAGGTGGGTCGATGGGGGGGACCTGCCAGACGCGCACCGCGTGGGCGGAGTCGCTCCAGGCCCGGATCAGCGCGCGCTCGCCCAGGCCCCAGGGCACGACGATGGCCAGGCCGAGCGCCACCGCGAGCGGGCGCCTTAATGTCCACGCGCGGGCGAGGCCGACCCCGGCCAGAGCCAGGGCGGGCGCGTGCAGGCCGTAGAGATAGCGCAGGTCGTCGGGCCCCGTGCGGCGGCTCAGGGCGAACGCGCCCGCCAGGGCCGCCGCCCAGCCCAGGAGGGGCAGCGCCCGACGCGACCACGCGCCCAGGGCGATGGCCCCCACCAGGCCGAGGCCGAGCGCAACCACGGCGGGCGCCGGCAGCGAGGCCCGTTCGGGACCGTCCACCACGAGGGGAACCTGCAGGCCGAAGAGCCCGACCTTCGCATGGGCCAGGTCCGAGAGGCCGCTCATCCACAGCCAGCGCGGCCTCACGGCCGTCACCGCGCTGGCCGCGGTCACCACCGTGGAGCCGGAGGCACCGATGGCGCGGGCCACCGCGAGGGGGCTCGCACCCAGGGCGAGGCCCGCCAGCAAGACGAGGCCCGACCGACCCGGCCGAAGGCCCGCCGCCAGCAGTCCGGTGGCCATTCCCGCGAAAGCGGGGATCGCGAGCGACGAGTTCCAGACCCCGAGGCCGTACACGAAGCCGGCCCCGAACCAGAGCCGCACGCTCGTCGGAGGCACGTCGCGCTCCAGGCCCCGCAGCGCCACCAGCAATGGAAACCCGGTGACGAGAGGCATCAGGAAGTTCGGGGGAGGGCCGGTGGCGGTCATCAACCCCATGTACGGCGTCCCCCACGCGGCGAGGAGAGCGGCGGCCCAGCCCGCGGCGCCGCCCGCGACCCGGCGCGCGAGCAGGCCCGCGAGCAGGACGAGCAGGGCCGCGCAGAGAAGCTCGTAGAGGCGGAACACGAGATGATGCGGGCCGAGGGCGAGGCCGGGCGCGAGTAGATAGGCGTCGAGCGCCCCGTTGTACGGCTGGTTCCAGAGGATGGTCGCGAGCTCACACTTGAGGATGTGGCGGGACATGAGGAGGAGGATCGCGTCGGCGTTCGAGACCGGCAGGGAGAAGGTGACCGCGTGGAGGGGACCCCGGACCAGGACGAAGACCGAGGCGAGGAGGAGCAGGCCGGCGAGAAATTGCTTCGAGGGCGGAGTCACCGGCCGTATCATCCTTCGAATCCGAGCAGGGGGCACATGGGCCAGGCCTGGGATCCCGAGCGCTACGCGCGGAACGCCCGCTTCGTCTCCGAGCTTGGCCTGCCCGTGGTGGAGCTGCTCTACCCGCGTCCCGGCGAGCGCGTCCTGGACCTGGGCTGCGGCGACGGAGTGCTCACGGAGAAGCTGGCCGCGCTCGGCTGCATCGTGGTGGGGGTGGACGCGAGCCCGGAGCAGGTCGAGGCCGCCCGCGCGCGCGGGCTCGACGCCCGGGTGGCCAGCGGCGAGGCCCTTCCCTTCGAGGCGGAGTTCGACGCTGTCTTCAGCAACGCGGCGCTGCACTGGATGAAGAAGGCCCAGGCGGTGTTGCAGGGGGTCTGGCGTGCCCTCCGCGTGGGAGGCCGCTTCGTGGGCGAGCTGGGCGGCCACGGCAACGTCGCGCGGATCGAGAGGGCGGTCACCGAGGCCCTGCGGCGGCGAGGCCGAGACCCCGACGCCGCCAACCCCTGGTTCTTCCCCAACGAGGCGGATTACCGGCGCCTGCTCGAGAGGCAGGGTTTCGTGGTGAACCAGATCGCGCTCTTCCCCCGCCCCACCGCGCTGCCCGGCGACCTCCTGGAATGGCTCGCCACCTTCGCGGGGAGCTTCACGGCGACGGTTTGCGAGGGAGAGCGCGTCGCGTTCCTCCAGGAGGTGCGGGAGGCGCTCCGTCCGGTCCTGTGCGACCCCCAGGGGGTCTGGACCGTGGACTACGTGCGGCTGCGGTTCGCGGCCACCAAGCCCGTTTGACGCGCTCCCCTGGCCCGCTTAGCCTGATTCAGTGACGCGGTTCGCTCTCGTCCCCACGGCTCTCGGCCTGCTTCTCCTGGGCCCAGCCTGTCGCCGTTCCTCCGCGCCCGCCCCCGCGGGCAGTCCGCCTCCCGGAGCTTCCCCCTCCGAGATCGTGGCCCGGGTCGACGGCGCCGCCATCCGGGCCGTGGAGCTCGACGAGCGGGTCGGGAAGCGGCTGCTGCGCCTGCGCCAGGAGGAATACGAGATCCGGCGGCAGGCCCTGGAGGAGATGATCGGGGAGAGGCTGCTCGAAAAAGAGTCGAAGGTCCGGGGGATCACGAAGGAGGAGGTGCTGCGGGACGAGCTCGACCACCAGATACAGGAGCCCGATCCGAAGATCCTGGAGCAGCTGTACGAGCAGAACAAGGCCCGCTTCGGAGGCAAGGCGAAGGCCGAGGTCCTGGGCGAGCTCCGAAACGCGCTGCGGAGCCGGCAGCGGTCGGAGCGCCAGGCCGCCTTCCAGGCGACGCTGCGGCAGAAGGCACAGGTGGAGGTGACGATCACCGCCCCCCGCACCGACCTCGCGATTCCCGCCTCGGCCCCCACCCTCGGCCCGAACGGGGCGCCGGTGACGATCGTGGAGTTCACGGACTACCAGTGCCCGTTCTGCCACCGCGCGCAGGCCACGATCGACCAGATCATGAGCAGCTACGCGGGGAAGGTCCAGCTCGTGCACCGGGACTTCCCGCTCGACGGCCACCCCCAGGCCTTTCCCGCCGCGCGCGCTTCCCGCTGCGCGGGGGAGCAGGGGAAGTTCTGGGACTATCACCGCAGCCTGATGGGGGCCCCGGGGCCCATGGACGAGGTGGACCTCCAGTCGCGGGCGGCCAGCCTCAAGCTGGACGGCGCCGCCTTCGCCACCTGCCTCGCCTCCCGACGCTACGACGCCGCCATCCAGGAGTCGACAGAGGCCGGGCTCAAGGCCGGGGTGGATTCGACGCCGGCCTATTTCATCAACGGTCGGCTCATCATCGGGGCCCGGCCCTTCGAGGCCTTCAAGGACGTCATCGACGCCGAGCTGGGCAAGAGCGGCTAGGCCCCCAGGGCACCCGGGGGGTCCGCGGGCAGGAAGACGGTAAAGAGCGCGCCCCCCTCCGGGCGATTGGCCGCCCTGAGGGTGCCCCCGTGGGCCTCCACGAAGCGGTGCGCGATCGGGAGGCCCAGGCCCGTTCCTCCGGTGCGGAGGCTGAAGAAGGGCTCGAAGATGCGCTCGACGTCCGCGGGCGCGAGGCCCGGCCCTTGGTCCGCCACCGTCACGCTCACCCCGCGCGGCGGACCCTCCACGGGCCGGGCCGTCACGCGCACCGCCGCCCCTTGGGGGGAGTACTGGACGGCGTTCGCGATCAGGTTCTCGAACACCTGCTCGATCCGCCCGACGTCCAGGTCCATCTCCGGCAATCCACCGGGAATCTCCAGGCCGATCCTCACCCCGCCCTGGGAGGCCAGGGGCTCGCAGCTTCGTACCGCGCGGCGCACCGCGTCGGTGACCCCGCCGCGCACCAGCCGAAGTCGGGGCGGACGGCCGTAGTCGAGCAGGTCCTGCATGAGGTTCGAGAGCCGCCGCACCTGCGGACGCAGCAGGCTCCTCAGCTGGTCATCGTCCCCGGGGGCGCCGGAGCCCGCCTCCATGGCGTCGAGGGCCGCGGAGAGGCTGAACAGGGGATTGCGCACCTCGTGGGCGACTCCCGCGACGAGCGAGCCCATGGCCGCGAGGGTCTCGCGCTGCCGCAGCTCGGCCTCCAGTCGCGTGCGCTCGCTGATGTCCCGCACCGCGGTGACCCGCATGGGCCGGCCGCGGTGGGTCAGCGCCCTGGCCCGGGTTTCGACGGGGAAGGTCGAGCCGTCCTTGCGCAGCGCGCGGTGCTCGTAGCCCCCGGTGTGCCCGCTGCGGATGGCCTTGAGCACCTTCTCGCGGTCCTCGGGGGCCACGCACTCGACGACGGGCTTGGCCATGAGCTCCCCGGGGGCGTAGCCGAGCATCTCCGCGAGCTGGGCGTTCGCGTCGATCATGAGGCCGTCCTGGGAGAAGGCGATCCCCTCGAAAGTCGCCTCCGAGATCCGGCGCCAGCGCTCCTCGCTCGCGCGCAGCTCCTCCTCGGCCGCCTTGCGGATGGTGACGTCCGCGACGGTCCCCCTCATCCGGACGGGCCGCCCCGCCTCATCGCGATCCACACGGCCGCGGCCCTCGATCCAGCGCGGAGGGTCCGTGCCCCTGACGCGGTATTCACTGAGGTATTCCGCCGCCTCCCCGGCGAGCGCCCGCTCGATGGCCGACTCGAGCCGCGGCCGGTCCTCCGGATCGATCGACTGCCAGAAGGTCGAGATCGTGCCCGGGGCCCCGGGCAGGATGGCGAGGAGGGCCCGGGCGTGTCCGGTCCAGACCACGGTCCCCCCCGGAATGTCCCACTCCCAGGTGCCCATCTGGGCCGCGTCCAGGGCCTGGCGCAATCTCTCCTCGTTCTCCCGCAGCGCCTGCTCGGCCTCGGCCCGGGCGTGCCGCTCCCGCACCGCTTCCGCGAAGGCCTCGCGGGTCTCGACCAGGCTGGCTTCCACGCGGGTCATGGCGCCCGAGACCAGAAGCACCAGGAGCCCGGCCAGGAGCAGGTAGACAGCGGTCATCCGGAACCAGCTCTCGGGCAGCATCAGGTCAACGAGGGTGAGCGGCGTCGTCTCCAGACGCCCGGCCTGGCCCAGGATCAGGAAAGCCAAGGCACTCCCCGCGAGGGCCAGGAGACCCCCACGGCTGCCGAACACCAGGGTGGCGAGCACGGTCCCGAGGACGAGGCACAGGACCATGCCGGGCGTGATCCCCATGAAGCGCACGACCACGCCCCCGACGAAGAGGAGGGAGAGCACGAGGACCAGGCCCCGGATGCGGAAGTCCACCCGCCAGGCCAGGCCGGCGAACGCGCCCGCGAGGGGGAACAACCAGACGGCGGCGAGTTTGAGGACCCGGGGGCCGCCCGTGATGAAGGTGGAGAGGTAGACGGCCAGGGGGGTGCCGAGGAGCAGCATGATCCAACCCGAGCGCTGGATCAGCACGGCACGCCACGACTCGCTGCGGTCCTGGTCGGCTCGAGCCGTCTCGGCGGGCACGTTCACTGCGGTTGGACCTCGGAGGGACGACCATCATACCGTGGACGACCGGGCCGCGGCCGGCGCCCCATCCCCCTCGCCAACCCGGGCCGCGAGCGCAGATTCCGCTTTACATCTCCCGGGCAGCCGCTACACTGAAGGCTCGCGCGATGGCGCGGGGAGGTGGCAGGGCAAGTTGCAAACCGAGCTTCGGGCCTGGACGATCAAGGATTCCGTCGAGCTTTACAACGTCAACGGCTGGGGACGCGACTTCTTCGACATCAACGACGCCGGCAACATCGAGGTGACGCCGGCGGGATCCGGCTCCCCGAAGATCGACCTCAAGGAGCTGGTGGACGACCTCCGCAACCGGGGCCTCAACCTCCCCCTGCTCATCCGCTTCTCCGACATCCTCCGCCGCCGCGTGGAGCAGCTCTGCGGCGCCTTCCAGCAGGCGATCGCGGAGAACGACTACAAGGGCGCCTACCGTGGCGTCTACCCGATCAAGGTCAACCAGCAGCGCCACGTGGTCGAGGAGCTGATGGAGTACGGGCGACCCTTCAACCTCGGGATCGAGGCGGGCAGCAAGCCGGAGCTGCTGGTCGCCCTCGCCCTGCAGGAGAACCCCGAGGCCCTCATCCTCTGCAACGGGTACAAGGACCGGGCCTTCATCGAGACCGCGCTCCTCGCCCAGAAGCTGGGGCGGCGGGTCATCATCACCATGGACCGCCTGGGAGAGCTGGACACCATCCTGGCCGCCTCCTCCGAGCTGAGCCTCCGGCCCGTCATCGGGGTGCGGGCGCGCCTCAGCACCAA
>WNFJ01689919.1_pt2 | contig 10583 bp, 9 predicted proteins | sample 5400461 | NCBI WGS metagenome assembly WNFJ01 (sample SAMN13153349, study PRJNA577476) | soil metagenome | isolation source: 115 cm saprolite on Douglas fir-dominated hillslope | place: USA:California | collected 2013-09-17
AGCAATGCCAGCGCGGCAGCCGTAATCATCATTCCAAATGCCAACTGTCTGGCATCGTGCAAACCCAGGGAAGGCGCGGGAAACCATAAAAGGATGATCCCCAGGAAACATAACCCCACCAGAAGCGCTGCATACGGCGTGACAAATCCGGCGACGAGGGCTGCCCCGCTCGTGATCAATACCGATCCAAGTAGCCAATTTGTCGAAGAAGAACTAGGCGGACCAGAGAGATAGAAAATTCCTTCAGCGGCCGCCGTTAGGCCAACCATGGCACGCAACAAAAGCAGGCCTATCCCAGGCCGGCCACCCGGAAACGTGGAATATAATCGTTGCAGCGCGTATCTCCCTGACGCACCATCGCAAGCACACTACTACCCAAAATACGCAAGCATGCGGGCCTGAGGAAAGCCCACATTTCGGCATCTTTTCATACCACTTTTAAGGTATTGGTTTTGCGCGGCCCCGCTCCTCACAATTCGATGATTCCGCGCCGAACGCCAATCGCGACTGCTTGTGTGCGATCACTCGCCCCCAGCTTCTCCATGATGTGCTTGATGTGAACCTTCACGGTTTCCTCCGTGATGAAGAGCTTTTCAGCAATATCTCGATTCCGGTTTCCTCCGGCAATTTGACTCAGCACTTCTATCTCACGCGGCGTCAGGTCTTCGTCGCTCAAATGCTCCGCCAGCTGTGCGGCCAACTGCGCGGGGATGCGCTTTTTCCCCGCGTGGACTTGGCGAATTACTTCCACTAGCTCCTTGGGCGGCATGCTCTTGAGCATGTAGCCGCGGGCTCCTGCTTCGAGCGAGCGCTGGATTTCCACGTCGCCTTCGAAGGTCGTCAGCATAATGACGCGCGCCTCGGGAAATTCCTTGCGGACGGCGATCATCGCGTCGATACCGCTCTTGTCCGGAAGCCTGAGGTCCATGAGCGTTACATCTGGCAGGTGCTTCCTGAATTGCTGGAGCGCTTCCTGTGCGTTCGAGGCTTGGGCTACTAGCACCATGTCCGGCTGATTGTTGATGACCGCGGCAAGGCCTTCCCGAAGAAGCGGATGGTCATCCACGCTCAAAACGCGAATTTGAGCTTCTTCGCTCATCCGACTCTCTCGCTCTCGACGCGTGATTCCGTTCCTTTCGCTTTTCGAGGCTGCAACATATTGAGCCATCTCGAGGGACGGTCAGAGTCTCGGGGAAGGTACGCAATATGGCCAGGCACAGAGAGTTCAATCTNNNNCTAGCCCCGATTCTCTCCGCCCGCTCGCGCATTCCCGACAAACCCCAATGCCCGTCGCGTCCCACCCGGACTACCTCAGGGTCGATTCCCTTGCCATTGTCGCGCACAAGAAGCCGCAGGTAGCCGGGCGCATATTCGAGTTCGACTTCGACGTTGCTCGCGTTCGAATGACGAAATGCGTTTACCAGCGCTTCGCGACCGATCCGATAAACCTCCCCGCGGATATCCGGGCGCAACGGCCGCGCCACTCCCTCAGCAACCACTCGAAAACCAGTCCCCGGTGCGACACCCAGGTCTTGCTGAATCCCAGCCACTGCCTGTTCAAGATCTTCACACTCTTGATAGGGCAGACGGAGTCCTCGAACTGCGTTCCGACCCTCATCGATAACCGTGCCCATCAATTCCAGAACCCGGCCCACAAAGGGTTTTGCGGGCGAATCCGCTGCGAGATGATCATCTGCCACGTGCAATTGCATGGACGCGCTGAGAATGCCCTGCAATAAAGTATCGTGCAGTTCCTGCGCGATGCGCGTGCGCTCCGCGAGTCGTTCTTCAAAGCGCATATTCATTTGCCTGCTCAGTCTTAGCACCCGTAGCCGGTAGAATATCAAGATTGCGAGTCCGACAGCCAAGACGCTGAAGAGCTGGAACCACCACGTTTGCCAGAATGCTCGCTCGATTTCGAATCGCAGCGTCGATTCCGAACTGTTCCAGAGCCCATCGCTATTGCTCGCCATCACGTGGAAGAGAGTATAGCTCGCTTCGCGTGCGGCGGTGGGCTCGCTCCAGCCGGGATCCAAACCGTCGAGCTTGTACTTAAACCTGACACGCGCAGGAACCGCAAGACTCAGCCCTGTGTAGCCAAGTGTGATTCTCTGATGAGGAGCAGGAATCCGTACCTGGTCTCTCAAATTGAATCGTCGGCCATCTGCGGCAATCCCTTCGACGTGAACTATCGCTGGGGCGGAACTTGCCATCACTCGCGTTGGATTAATAAAGGAAATCCCCCGATTCGTGGAGAACCAAACGCGTCCCAGCGAATCCGTAACAACCGATCTGTATCGCTTTACACCCTCCAGGCCGCCGAGGCCGTCCGCAAAGCCGTATTCACGAACATCTGCGTCACTCACGATGAGCCCTAGTAGTTTGTCGCGATTAACCCTCAGGACGTGATTTGAAGTTGCTATCCAGAGCGCGCCAATCTTGTCCTCCTCAATTCCGTAGATTTGTTCGTGCAACAACTCGGGCACTTCGCGAAGGGCTTGGATGGTTCCCGAATTGATAAAGGCTAGACCGTTTGCCGTTCCGATCCACAGCACGCCCGCCGAGTCTTCCGAAAGGCAGTTCACGGTGCCCGGCGGCAAACCATCCCGGCTTGTATAGATTCGCGATTGTCCGTTGGACAGGACGCTCAGACCGTCCGGCGTTCCAAACCACATCGTTCCGTTAGAAGCCTCGAGAATCGAATCGATCGTGTTCGAGGCCAGACCGTTCGCGGTGTTGTACGTCGTGAAACTTCCATTCTTGAATCGGCTGAGGCCTGCGCTCAGCGTGCCAGCCCAAACCGTTCCGTCGCGATTCTGATGAACGGCATAGACGGTATTTTGAGCGAGTTATAGCGAAGATGCGTTACCCCACCTTGTCGTCGGCCAATCCACAGTTCGCCTTGGCGCCCGCTTATGGAATAGATGGCTGATGTGTCTAACCCGGCGATGCGCACACGTCCAACATGGCCGTCTTTGAGCCAGTACAGCCCGCCCTCGAAAGGCGCGAACCAAGCGCGGCCTTCCGGATCGATATAGACGGGTCCGATGCTCTCAGAAGGCAGCCCTCCAGAAACGGAGTACGTCGTGAACATCCGCTCGCGAAGACGCTCGATACCTTGCGGAGTTCCCACCCAGAGATTTCCCTCGCGATCCTCGAACAATGCGGTGACCACCTCAGTTGGCCGATTATCGCCCTGCTCGATAGAAGAAACACCTCTGGCATCGATTCGGATGAGCCCGTTTGCCGTGCCAACCCAGATATTGGAGTTGTGGTCCCGGATCGTTGCAAGTGCCTGGGTGTGGTCGAGAGCGTCGGACGTGCCACGCGGGGATACCTCGGTCCCATTCCAGCGCCCGATACCGTTGTCGGTACTGATCCACAGGTCGCCACTATCGATTGCTAGCAAAGAGTTTATCTTTTTGTCTGGCAGTCCTTTGGCAATGGAAGTGACTCGTCCTTTGTCGAGGTAATAGAGGCCCTGCTCCCTGGTGCCCATCCAGACTTTGCCGTCGGCCGTCTCCGCCAAGGAAATGACCAATCTAGGTAGATCGGCCGTGGACGCCAGCGGTTCAAATCTCCCTTTGCTGTATCGGACTATGCCATTTGTGAGTCCGGAAAACAGGACCCCGCCTTTGCTCCCCACGCACATGGCCGTGATATCGGTCTCCACCAACCTCGGATTCGGTAAGACGTCCCTAAATGTTCCGTCGCGATAATTCAGCAATCTCGGCCCTTCGAAACGTATCCACAAATCCCCTTCAGCGTCTACCGCCAGACCAATAACAGGACCGCCGGGCAATGTCGTTGCGTCGAACTGCTGAAAAAGACGGAAGCTTAATCCATCGAAGCGCACCAGGCCCTTCTCGGTGCCGATCCACAGGTAACCGTCTGGTGTTTGGGCGATGGCATGGACCGGCCCTCCTGGGAATCCCTGCTCGGCGCCCCACTCGTCGCGTATGTATGGCGATGGCGCTTTGTTTGCACCTAGGGTGCTGGCCGAGTTCGCGAAGCACACGAAGGCGAGGGCTACCAAGAGCCATTTGGATGACCGGCGAATTCTTGTTCTCCGATCACGGGAGGTATTCGAATTTCTCAATGACAACCTCGTTTTCTTTTTGCAGCGGCTCCTTAGCGCTGCGGAAAATAAATAAGCTCAAGCGAACCGACTCGGCACCTGGAGATGGGACTCCCGACGTGAAGACATGTTCCGCAATAGGACGTCCTTTGCTGCCGCCTTCGGACCCGCGAACGGACCTGAACGAAACGCGTCCGGGTTCCCAACGAAAGGAATGGGTGAGTATTCCCGAGGGAACCGTAAATCGAGAGGCGTCTTCAGGAACGTAAAAAGGCTGCACCACATATTGCGCATTTTTGGTGGTGGGGTCGCCCCAGCCGGAGATCTCAATATCCATTTCGCGGTGGCTCGGATTCGTTCCAGCATAATCCCAGGTGAACATGCTAAACACCGCAGCTGGCTCCAGCTGAGAAGTATCCCGTACAACGAAAGAATACGTTCCGTATCCAAAGCTGCGCGTGAGGGTTGCTTCCGCACACGTCCATTGGTTTGCAATTTTCGCTATGCGCAGGTGCAGCGCTCCGTCCGAATCCGTCCATGCGTTGCTCGGATCGTACACATTCACGCCACCGCGGTTGCTAGGAGCGTCGCGGATTCTCCATTCGTAGCCGCCGAAGAAAACAGTTTTGGAAACTGAGGATCCAGGGGTCACGCCTTTTGCAGACGCGACCGCGACCACACTACCGCCGGGCAACGGCAGCGCCGTCATCGTTGCCGGCGGACGGTAACCTGGTTCGACTAGGAGAGCCGCATACTCTGTTCCCAAATGGGTTGAGTTTACCCATTTTGAGTCTGACTGAATCCTTGTGAGCGGCTCCTCTACGAGGGGCTGCACCCACCAATTCCCGTTTTTGGCGTACAAAACGATCCGCTCTCCGGGGCGGGCCCCCATCACGCGCCCTTGAATGATGTCGAGTTTGTCCGGTCCCTCAGGATCTGCGGGCGGAACTCGGCTGAATTCGATCGAAGGTTCCGTCTTGCCCTTCAACAATCCGCAGCCGCACATCAAGAAACAGAGAAGCACCGGAGCAGTGCATTTCCAGATGAAATCGCTGGAAGCGCGACATTTTCGCAACCTCGTTGCTTGCCTTCGCGGACCATGGACCGGAACGTGCTGGTTGTCGTCATTCATGAACGTGTTCATGTTTTGCCAGTATCCATTCCTGGAGACTTCTCATCGTACAGCCCCGACGCCGCATTTTGCCAGTTCCTCCGAGCCGGCCATGAAGATTCGTCTAAAGAGACTCACGGGTTCTGCTTGTGTCAACCAAACTGCGTGTATCGAAGTTGATACGCCCAAGAAATGTGTAATTCACGCAACTGAAACATTCCCGTAATTTATCTCGTTCGACACTCTATGCATGCCCACATCAAGTGTTCTGGAGCACGGCTGCGAGAATCCGCTCGCCTCCACAACTCAGTTTCGTGCCGGCATGGCCCAAACACTGCAAGACTTGATCGAGTGCCAGGGTTTGCGTTACCTGGTCTTTAATTGCGAACTTGGGGAGGGGCTGGATAGCTCAGCACGGATCAGTCTCGATCGCGACCGCTATGATTTCATCTGCGACCATCTGATGGTCCGCGATACCAGCTCGGGCAAGTTGGTCGGGACTTACCGGATGCAGAGCGGTTTCCGCGCAAAAGGAAATCTCGGATATTACAGCGAGCAGTTTTTCGATTTCACTCCCTTTGAAGGGATTCGCGCGGAAGTGCTCGAGCTCGGAAGAGCGTGCGTGCATACCGAATATCGGAATTCCTCCGTGCTGCACATGCTCTGGAAAGGGATCGCGAGGTACGCTACGAGTTGTGGCGCGCGCTATTTGCTTGGCTGCAGTTCGGTTACATCGCAGGACGAAAACGAGGGGATAGCTCTATACGAACAGTTGCGAGAGAAATATCTAATAGAACCGCGGCTGCGCACAAAACCGCGGCCAGAATTTCGATGCCACGCGGGAAACAACAGTACCCCAGCGCCTGCTATTCCGCGGCTGTTTCGCGCTTACCTCGAGGTCTCGGCGCGGCTCTGCGGTCCGCCCGCGATTGACCGCGAATTCAAGACCATTGATTTTCTAACGCTGATTGATCTGCGGCACATCCCCGATCGCGTTCGTACGCGGCTTTTCTAGGTGTCTCAGTTTGCAGCGCTAGACGGCAGCCTGATTTCCTGTCAACAATTCCTTCGCGAATACCAACGATTTTTCGGCGTGCGTGGAATCGTCGAGGCGCCCCCGGGCGAAATCACGCGTTCCGCCCCCTTTACCGCCTACTTCTGCCAGGACCTGTTTTAGGAGCGCGTTCATATCGCTTGTGGCTGTAGGATGCTGCGCGAAGAGGACGTTTCCGGAGCTCAGCGCAGCCAATAGCGCGATCGATCTTTCCGTTTTCGCAACCTCCGTCGCGAAGTGACCGAGGAATTCGGATTCTACGCCTTCGAACACACGCTGAATGATGCGCATGCCATCGGAGTTCGGCGCCGTTTCCCGCACTGCCTGTGCCGCTTCAATTTCCGCCAGCTGCTGGAGCAGAGCACGCATTCTCTTGAAATTCCCGTCGCGCTCGGAAAGTGCGCGCTCCGCGGCTGCAACCACTTCTTCCGGGGCGCAACTCAACCTTTCCGCCGTAGCGCGAAGGCGCAAAAAATCCTGGCGTGCGGAGTGTTCGGCTCGGCCACCGCAAACGAATTCCACGCGCCAGTCCTGTCGCATCTTCGTGCAGCGCCGCACGAGGAGAGTCCCAATCTGGCCGGTGCTTTTGACGTGAGTTCCTCCACACGGTTGAAGGTCAGCGCCTTCAATTTCGATGGCCCGCAAGATTCCCTGGCGGTCAACTTCCTTGCGCACTCCGAGTTCAGCCAAATCTTCAGCGGTGTCGTAGCGAATGGTCACGGGTCTGTCTTCGAAAATAATTTTATTGGCAGCTCGCTCCGCGCCTTCCAAGACTTCATCCGATGGTTCGGGGCCTCGCAAGTCGATAGTGCTCAACTCTGTCCCGAGATGAAATGAAACTGTTGGCCTCCCATACCTTTCTTGAAACATGGCCGAGAGCAGGTGCTGTCCCGTGTGCTGTTGCATATGGTCAAAGCGGCGAGGCCAGTTGATGCAGCCGACCACGTCCGGGCTGCCCGGGCGGCGGTCGACAATATGAATGATTTCGTCGCCCTCGTCGCGCACGTCGAGTACATTCGCGTCTCCGATTTTCCCCAGATCGTGTGGCTGGCCCCCAGAAGTTGGATAGAAAGCCGTGCGATCCAAAACCAGGCCCAAGACCTGCGTCGTAATTCCGGAGTTCACATCAGGGGGAAGGAGTTCGCAATGCAAGATCCGCGCCGTGAACTCTTTCTCGAATGCGTCGTCGTAATAGATTCGGTGTGTCTTCATAGAGTCCGGAAAGTTTAAGCCTGCAAGGCTCGTTGCCACGCTTCCGAATATTTATAGCCCGTACCGGTGTTGAACAACACAACCGTTTCGTGCGGCTTGATCCAGCCGGAAGCAGCGAGCTTGCGCGTAGCGCTCACAGTCGCAGCGCCCTCGGGTGCTGCAAAAATTCCTTCAAGCAACGCCAGCTCCTTCCCTGCTTGCAGCATCTCTTCGTCGGTCACCGTCAGAGCCGTTCCGTGGGTCTGTTTGAGCATACGCAAAATCAGGAAGTCTCCAAGCGGTCCCGGCACGCGAAGTCCTGAAGCCAGAGTCGCGGCATTTTGAAAAAATTCCGAGGTCGCGCGATGCGCTTCCCAAGCTTTGACGATTGGCGCGCAGCCTTCCGCTTGCACCGCAACCATGCGAGGCCGCTCCGATCCGATCCAGCCCATCTCTTGCATTTCGTCAAACGCTTTGCACATCCCAATGAGGCCAACACCTCCGCCGGTAGGATAGAGGATCACATCCGGCAGCTTGCCGCCGAGCTGTTCCCAAAGCTCGTAACCCATCGTCTTCTTGCCTTCAACGCGGTAAGGCTCTTTGAGCGTCGAGACGTCGTACCAGCCTTCGCGGTCTTTGTGTTCCGCGACGTATTTGCCGCAATCGGAGATTAACCCGTTTAATTTGATAACCTTAGCACCAAATGCCTGGCATTCCATAACGTTAGCGGAAGGCGTATCGGCAGGCATGACGATGATGGCAGGAACTCCAGCTGCCGCGGCGTATGCCGCCAAGGCACCGCCTGCGTTTCCTGCTGTTGGCGCAGCTAACGCCTTTGCATCCAATTGTTTGGCCCGTGTTACAGCAGCGGTCATGCCGCGCGCCTTAAAAGAGCCAGTTGGGTTTAGGTCTTCGTATTTAACCAACAAGTCAAATACACCGAGGCGTTCTCCGAGCCGCTTGGCCGGCAATAGGGGCGTCATGCCCTCCCCCAGGGTTACGGGAGGGTCGTTTGGCAACACCTCAGCATAGCGCCAGAGAGTGTTTGGGCGGGACTTTAGGCTTTCCAAGGTCAGCGTGGCAGCGGCCTTCGTCAAGTCATATTTCGCTAGGAGCGGCTTGCCGCATGTGCAGAGGTGTTGCTCGATGGAGGAATCGTATTTCTTTCCGCAGGCTGAGCATTCCAGCTCCACTACGTTCGATCGCTTCGGCATAAGGGAAAAGTCTAACACAGACCTTTTTGGCTGCTTGTTTGGAGGCGGGCGCGTTTGCGCTCCCGAAAGCATCTCAGATTGAAGGTATAATGGAGAGATGAGTGTGCGGCTGATCGCCTTGGATATCGATGGCACGCTACTGGACAGCCGCTGGCGGCTTCCGGAGGCCAATCGCGCAGCCATTGCTGCCGCCACGCGGCGCGGGATCGAAGTTGCTCTGGTAACGGGGCGGCGTTATGATTTTGCCCTACCCATTGCCCGCCAGATCGAAGCGCCTCTAACCATGATTGTTAGTAACGGAGCCGTGATTCGCACACAAGACGGGGAGACGCACGCGCGGCACCTTTTGGCGCGGGAGACTGCGGCGCGGGTTTTGGAGCTTACGCGGCCGTGGCGGGATAGCGCGGGAGTCGTCTTTGATCGGCGGCGCGAGAATCAGATCGTGCTCGAATCCATCAATGAAGACGACCCGATTCGCACCGCATACTACACGCGCAATCGCGAGTTTCTGGGATTGGCCAATCCCCTGGAAAGTTGTCTGACTGAAGATCCGATCCAGGTTATGCTGAGCGGAGCTGTCGCGCGGATGCGAGAAGCAGAAGCTGCGCTACGAGGGGCTCCGTTTGCGATGGAGTTCGCGCTTGCCGTGACGGTCTACAAGAGCAGAAATTTTTCGATGATCGACGTGATCAATCCAGTTTGTTCCAAAGGCGCGTCGCTGGCGGAGTGGGCAGCGTTGCGGGGCGTGGCGCGAGAGGAAGTTCTGGCCATCGGCGACAACCACAATGATTTGGAGATGCTTGCATTTGCAGGCATTCCAGTGGTGATGGGAAACGGCGTGGCGGAGCTGAAGGGCTTTGGATGGCACGAAACTGCGAGCAACGACGAGGGCGGCGTCGCGGCGGCCATCGAACATTTTGCGTTGCGGGAGGCAGCTCCGTGCGCGTGATGCGAATTTTGCTCCCTTGCGCGCTTCTGTTTGCGGCAGCGCCTTCCTTGCGCGCGGAGTACGTCGTTCTGCGGAGCGGTCAGCGGCTCCACGTGACGAGCTATCAGCTTCTTGGTGAAAAATACCGTCTGCAGTTGACAGGAGGCGCCGTGGTAGTTCCGGTGGAAGAGGTTGTTTCGATCGAACCGGAAGATGTTTTCGCTCCGCTGCCTCCACAGCCGCCAGTGGAGGCTTCGATTCATGAAATTGTAAAGGCCGCGGCGGCGCGCTACAGCGTGGACGCGGACCTGATTACCAGCGTGATCGCCGCGGAATCGAACTTCGATTCCAAGGCGGTCTCGAAGAAAAATGCGCGCGGTCTGATGCAGCTCTTGCCGGAAACGGCGGCGCGCTTCGGAGTGCAAAACATTTTCGATCCGCAAGAAAACATCGGGACGCACTATCTGCGGGCCCTGCTGCAGCGGTACGACAACGACTTGGTGCTGGCCTTGGCCGCTTACAATGCGGGGCCGGAGAAAGTCTTGCAGTTTGGACGTGTGCCGCCGTACCCTGAGACGGCTTCGTATATTCGGCGCGTGAAGCGCGCCTATGAAAAAAGCAAAGCTGGTCTGAGCCTTGAAGCGGGTCCAGCACAAACATCGGCGCCAGTGCCCGTCCCCGCGCCTACCGCCAAGAAGAAACTTACTCCCTCGGCTGTAAATTCGAACACGGGAGCAGTCGCTCCGCAGGTCAACCTGTCGAATTAAATCCGCATTCTTGATTTATAGATTGGTGGTTTTGAGGCATAAAGCGGCCAACATTGAATGGGCACGGCCCTTGAAAGCCCCCTTCGTTCTTCAGGGCAAGCAGGGTAAACGTGACGTGCCCCTACGGACCGTTACGGCTTTGCTATTCCGCAGATACTTACGGAGTGTGCAGCCAAGCTAGTCGGCACAACGCCATAGAAAGCTCCGAACCCGCAAAGCTCTCCGACCCAGGAACCTGGA
>WNFJ01015439.1_pt1 | contig 10582 bp, 12 predicted proteins | sample 5400461 | NCBI WGS metagenome assembly WNFJ01 (sample SAMN13153349, study PRJNA577476) | soil metagenome | isolation source: 115 cm saprolite on Douglas fir-dominated hillslope | place: USA:California | collected 2013-09-17
AATGGACTTGACAGGTTACTGTTTATCGGGTATAATCTAACTATCAAAACAATTATAGATGGTTAAACGTAGATTGTCAAGAGAACAAGCGTCCACGGCGAACGCCCAGCCGTATATTACGCGTGGTGGGGACAGATTGTAAGGAGTTGTCACATGCATCCATTACACCTTGAGATGTTGAGTCGGAGTCGGTACGAAAACTTGCTGCGCGAGGCAAAAGTTGAGCGAATAATCCGGGCAACCACCGGGCATGGGCCACGACGAGCATGGGCTCTCAGCCTCGGTCGCGGCCTGGTGCGATTGGGTCATACCTTCGAGCGCTTTGGAGAGCGTGGCCACATCTTCTCATGATCTCCTTCAGCGGAGCTGCGAAGCGTGCGTGCAGGAAACGAACATCAATCCACTCCTGAATGAGGGGAAATGGATTGATACATACAGAAAAGGGGATACCGATGGAACTGTTTATCATTTCGCTCATGGTGCTTATGGTGTTCGACCTGGCTGCCTTGCGCTGGGGCTTCGACAGCCGGGACGGGATCGCTAACCACGAAAAAAGGCTCTAATCCTTCAGAAGCTCAAAAGGAGAGAGCCAGGGACAATCACTGGATGGAGACAGGTATGTCCATTTTGGAACTTCGAGAGCAAAAATCACCCAAGTATCCTGGTTCGCAAGCGGTCTCAGAGATCGCTTGCGAACCAGGATGCTCAGAACAATTCTGCCGGGATAACGTTGTAATCGACATATTCGTGAAAAAGGAATTGCTTCATGCCAACGCTCACTAATATCTTTTTGCTCTTCATTGCTACCGTCCTGCTGTGCATTGTTCCTGGGCCTGATATGCTCTACATCCTTGCACGCAGTACAGCACAAGGACGCTCCGCAGGAGTTGTCTCGTGCGTTGGCATTGCAACGGGCGGATTGATCCAGACAACCGCCGTTGCTCTTGGACTCTCTGGTCTTTTTCTTGCTGTGCCAATCGCTTACGATATCATCAAGTATGCCGGTGCGATCTACCTCGTCTACTTAGGCATTCGTACTATCCTCAGCCGTGAAGAGATGCTGGCTGACTCGTCCAGCGAGCGAGTAGGAATATGCAAAATCTTTTTTCAAGGAACTTTCACCACCTTGCTCAACCCGAAAGTGGCGTTCTTCTACCTTGCCTTTCTGCCGCAATTTGTGAGTCAATCACAAGGGCATGCCCCTGTCCAACTGCTCATTCTCGGTCTTGTGTTTAACGTCACAGGACTCGCTGTTGATGCAAGCATTGCTCTGCTCGCGAGTTTTCTTGGGCTCTGGCTCAAAGGACATACAGGAGCAGCGAAGCTTCTTCGTTGGCTTACCGGAGGCGTCTTTGTTGGGCTTGGAGTTCGTCTCGCCCTTTCACCACATCAATAGAGCCTCACTGTAATATTCGGAGTAAGACGAGGATTGCGATGGAAATGAGCTATTTGACATCACTGCTGATTCATTGACTCCTGTAAAATCAATACCGCACCTAACCGCGCATTAGGTGCGGTAACCCGTCAATGCCGAACGAAAATACTTCTCTGAGAGCCAGCCAAAATCTGTTCTTTTTGCGCATTAGGTGCGATAAGAGATACATATTGATGAGCATCTCGTCAAACGGCCCGATTTTGTAGGAATCTTGGTTGTACCCCTGGACAGAGCTGTTGCCCGGCCTCGACATCGATGCCCTCCTTGTCAACTGGCACCGCAGCCAGTTTTGCTCCAGCGGCCAGGAGTGCCCCACGCGCTCCCGAATACCCAGGATCTTCGACCCAGGCCAGGTCGCCAGGATCCAGCAACACGCGCGCGACCAGGTCAAGGGCGCCCTGAGTGCCGGCGGTGAGGATGATCTGTTCAGGCGAGCAGTGCACGCCACGCGTGATGCCGATGTGCGCGGCGATGGCTTCGCGCAGAGGGGCGTAGCCGTGCGAGTTCTGGTAGAGGGAGACGGCTTGCAGTGACTGGCGAGCATGTTTTGCCACCAGCCTGGCCCAGGTCTCGTATGGGAAGGATGTCACATCTGGCTGACCGACGAGGAACAAGCTCGTTCCGCGACTTCCCTGATGGGCGTAAAAGGCTTCTGGATAAGGCGTGTTGACGAGCAAGTGGCCGCGCTGCGCAAACACTACTGGAGGCATCCCTGGGGTATCCGTTGTGTCCCGAACTTTCGCGTTCCTGCTCCCCTGAAACAGCTGCTCTGGTTGCAGACGGGCCACCCGCGTGCCGTCTCCCACCCTGCTCTCGATATAGCCTTCCAGCAGCAACAGCTCGTAGGCGAGAGCTGTGGTGGTGCGCGAGACTCCCAGCTCGCTGGCCAGGACGCGTGTCGAGGGGAGGCGCGCACCGGTCTCCAGGTGTCCTACCAGAATAGAGCCGCGCAGCCGCTTGTACAGCTGCCGGTACAGCGGGGCCGACGCGTTCTGATCAAGGATGATCTGCGGCTTCTTGAGAGGTGTCGCTCGTTTCGACATACGTGCCTCTTTTTCCCTGAAAACTTCTATACGAATCGAAATCCGTTCTTAATGGCCACTGTAGTATAGCTAAAAATGGCTCTTTTCACAAGCCCATCAGAATGATAGGATTATGGTGGAAGTACTAGCGGCTCGCTATCATGAGCATACAGCGGCGTTCAGAAACTTTGAGCGATCACAGCTGAGATGAGGCGGCAATCGTATGGGTTCCAACATGTACCTCTATGAGAAAGCGCGTGAATCACATGACCAGGACCTTCTGCGGGAGATGGCAGAGAGCCGATTGCTAGAGCATCTGCCTCGGCATCGTCTGAGCAGGCGCGTAGCTGGTAAGCTTGGCGTGCTGAGGCTTCAGCTAGGCGCACGACTGAAGCAGTTCGAGCACTCACCTACGGTGCTCCAGGAGCACGTATGAGCCGAAGTGCAGAGGGAGTCTCTCCAAGACGTAAGGCTCAATCTTTCCGAGCACCGCTGTAGCAGTACTTTGTTGATTTGGGAAATATCGCCTTCTCGTTCATCTGCTGATGGCTGATTAGACCTGAACTCTTAAAACACCCCTTGATTGCTCTGAACTACGGAAAATTCCCAAGTCCACAAAGTACCGGTAGGGCTCGTTTCGCAATCCGTGCAATCCGGCTCCTGTAAATTTTTAGATTCGATGAGGTAATTTCTTGAGAATTATCTGACGTAAATCAGGGAACTCGTTCCCGAAATGGAAGTGGCTTAACCACTCTGTGAAGCTCTTCGAGCGGCTAAAGAAAGAGAAAGAGAGGACTGGTATTACGTCAAATAATTGTAAAAATTTGCCACCTTCGATTAAAAATTTACACAGGATTCCTGCTGATCATCGTCGGATCCTGGTTGTCCACCAGTGGGACCCTACCTCCACAAGGGGCATTGGCCACAGTTGGAAGGAGCAGCAGAGGTTGCTCAACTGCTGCTGTCTCTGCCAGAAACGCGCGAGAACTCTGTAGATTGGTACGTATGGTGCTGACTATCAGCCTCTCAAGACGAGGCTGATGGTTCACGTTTTTTAGCCACATGTGCGTAGTCACATGTCAGGAGGATATATGGATAGCCGAATTTGGTTTCTGGTGAGTATCGTCACCAGTTTCATCTCGTTTGCCGTCATTGCCGGATGGTATGTGGTTCCCCGCCTGCGTACCGTCCCACGTGCGACCGCCTTGCTCCCTTTACTGCTCGTTCGCTCGTTCATACCTTCCGCACCGCGGGGCTGACCTTTCTGGTCCCGCAGGTGACGGGTGCGCCTCTCCCGCTCGCTCTTGCGGTACCCGCTGCCTTTGGCGATCTGCTTGCTGCGGTGCTCGCCTTCGTGGCGGTGTTCGCCCTACGCCTGCGGTGGCCTTTCGCACTGGTCCTGGTATGGGCTTTCAACATCGAGGGGTGTGCCGACTTACTGTTTGCCTACTTTCAGGGATTGGTGTTCGGCTTGCCCACCCTTCAGGTTGGGCCAGTCTGGTTCATTCCCACCTTCTACGTTCCACTGCTTCTGGTGAGCCATGTCCTCATCTTCTGGCTCCTGCTGAGTTCTTCACCTTCTTCGCAAGAGACGCTGACCAGTGAAAAGCCGACCTGATCGATGGTTGAAGTCGCGCAAGATCACGCGGCAGGTCTTTTCTCCGGCACCGATGAGGTGATCGAGAAAATCACGGGGCACAAGCCAATGGGGGATACCTCGCCAGTGCATAGTTTACGTAGATGGTCAGTGACGTTGGCTGATACAATCCGACCTTTTTCGCCTCCTCGCATTTCACGAGCGCATCTATCCCAAAAAGTGTCCCAAGCTCACCGGGACACTTTTTGGGATAGATGACTCCTGACTTTGGGACACCCCATCTGGCATGCTAAAGATGGTCTCTCGATAGGTACACCCCATCAGGGGCACACTGAAATCAGTCCTAGTTATTAGCATTTTAAGGAGTATCACTCATGACCGCATCCAATCCATCCACTGCAACCGTTCGTGGCGCGCTGACGCTACCAGCCAAACTGACCCTGACGATGCTGATTGGCATCGCGCTCGCGTTTGTCTACCAACAAGCAGCGATCTTCCGCTCTTGGACGCCGCCGGTTGGTATTGCGCAGCTCATTCCAACACTCGTCGTCATTGGCCTCTTTGCGACTCGCTGGCGCTGGGTACCACTTGTCAGTGCCATCTTTCTCTTCCTGCTTCTGGTTTTTGCGTTTCCCTTTGTCGTACAGGATCTCAGCCATCCAGTGCAAGATCCGCAAGATTTCGTCTGGACGCTCATTGTGGTCCTTATGATCCTGGTTGGAATAGGCGCCGGCATCGTCGCGACGGTGCAACGGCGTCGGACAACAATGCACTGAGCCACGGCATCGTATGAGGGAGGAGGGTGGGTATCTGTTCGCGATACCCAGACGAATAACTCTCCTCCCGCCTAGCGGGGGCTACTAATGACAAAGGACGAAGGAGAAACAATCCTGAAGAAACTGTTTGCAATCCTGGGATTAAGCTGTATCCTCACCGGACTGCTGGTCGCCTGTGGCAGCGGTTCCAACACAGGTCCCAACCCCGTCCATATTTCAGGCCCGAATTTTGTCCAGAACTCGATCACCATCAAAAAGGGCGAGAGCATTACGCTCATCGATGATGACCTCTTCGGAGCGCACACTATCGCGAACGGAACCTGGGAGAACGACACGGCGAAACCAGCCAGAGAAGCGAGTGCGCCAGAGGTCAAGGACGTAAATATTGGCGGCAACAGTTCAGCCACTCTCGGCCCCTTCACGACTGCTGGCACCTTCAAGCTCTACTGCACCATCCATATTGGCATGAACCTGACCGTCATCGTGCAGTGAGAGGGAGATCTCTGATGAGTGTGCATTCAGAGATGGTCGAGCAGCCCCTCGCGGAGTTGCTGACCAGGATTCGCCCAAGGTCATGGAAAAGTCACCAAAAGCGGGATTGTTAAGGGCAGCAGCCCTTGACTGGAGCGCGAGGGGGCAGCAATAGCGACACGAGTGTCCTCGCAAAAACGTCTCTTTGAGGGCGGGCAGGTGGGGAATGATGACTTTTCCATCGCTCAGGGATCTGCCTCCCCACGCTATACACCTGAGCAATCTTTGAGTACAATAGAAGAGTAACAGCCACTGGCGGTTTGAGCAAGGCGAGACAAGGAGCACCGAGATGAACCTGGATCAAGCACAGACACCGCCCACGGTAAGCTATGGGCAGCCTCACCATACGGATACGCGCCTGCGTGGACACCGACTCTTCCTCGCCAGGGTCTTTTGGGGAGGAATAGCCATCTTCGAGCTGGCAGCACTTGTCGATAGCCTGGCCGGGAATGTCAGGCAACTCCAGGTGCTCTGTACCTCCTCCTGTACCCATCAGCAACTTTCTATTGGTGCTGTCAAAACCCTTCAGCAAGTGGGCCTCTCCCTTGGAGATTACATTGCGTTCTACCTCGCTGTCATCATTATCTCGACACTGCTCTCCTACGGCATTGCAGCATTCCTCATCTGGCGCAGATCCGATGACTGGATGGTGTTGCTGATCTCTCTCTTGCTGATGAACTTTGGTGTGGGAATGATTTCCAATGAGATCCGTTTCAGTTATTGGTTCGGGCCAGAAGTGGCAGGGCATGTATCGTCTCTCTTCGATCAAATCAACCTTACTCTCCTCGTCCTCGTCTTCTTCCTTTTTCCCGATGGCCGATTTGTGCCCCGTTGGACACGTTGGATCCTGTTGATGGAGATAGGGGTAGGCATGGTTCTGATCATCTTCCCTCGCTATCCATCTACTCATTATTCATTTGCTGCATTACTGAATGCCATTACTGGTATTCTCTTTCTCAGCATCTTACTCAGCCTCGTCATTGCTCAGATCTATCGCTATCGTCGAGTGTCTACCCCTGTGCAGCGCCAACAGACCAAGTGGGTTGTGTATGGCCTTGCGGTGGCCATCTCCCTGGTCGTAGGTCTCCTTGCAATCCCTAACATCGGTTTTCCTACGCTGGTGCAACCAGGGTCGCTCTTAGGATCGGCCAGTGATATCTTGGCAAACGCAATTTTGATCCTTATTCCTCTTTCCTTCGGGGTCGCTATTTTGCGCTACCGTCTCTACGACATCGACTTCATCATCAACCGCACGCTGCTCTACCTGGCGCTCACTGCGAGTGTGGTCGGACTGTATGTGCTAGTGGTGGGCTATCTCAGTGGCATCTTTCATACCGAGGGGAATGCCTTCATCTCGTTGGTCGCGACGGGGGTGGTCGCCGTCCTCTTCCAGCCCTTGCGGAACTATCTCCAACGCGGGGTCAACCGGCTCTTCTACGGCGAGCGTGACAATCCGTACCTGGTTCTGAGGCACCTGGGCCAGCGGTTGGATGCGGCGATCGCACCGGACGTCATCTTGCCCACCATCGTCGAGACGATCGCCACAACGCTCAAGCTAGCCTATGTCGCCATTTCAAGCGCGGAGGATGTTCATCTCGCTTCTCCGCTGGCTATGACGGGGGTACCTGGCCCTGACCCTCTGCGTTTGCCACTGGTCTATCAGCACGAAACGCTTGGCTATCTCCTGGTAAGGCCACGATCCGGTGAGACGTTGACCCAAGCTGATCGGCGACTGCTGGCGGATGTAGCTCGGCATGCTGGCGTGGCCATGCATACCGTCCGGCAGGCTCACGCGCTGCAACAGGCGCGTGAACGCCTTGTAGTGAGTCGGGAAGAGGAACGCCGTCGGCTCCGTCGCGATCTGCATGATGGACTGGGACCGACCCTGGCTGCGCTGACCCTCAAGGCTGGGTCAGCGCGCGTCCTCTTCCGCCGCGACCCAGACACCGCCGAGGCCCTCATGCGCGAGGTTGAAGAAGACATCAAAGCCACAACCGCAGATATCCGCCGACTGGTATATGCGCTTCGTCCTCCCGTCCTCGACGAACAGGGGTTGGTAATGGCAATACGAGCCTGCGCTGAGCAGTGTGCGCTGCCCCTCGTGCAATCTCACGCTCTCTGCATCAGGGTGGAAGCGCCCGAATCTCTCCCTCCATTGCCTGCGGCCGTCGAACTGGCTGCGTATCGTATCGTCCAGGAGGCGGTGTCGAATGTGGCCCGGCATACTCAGGCGCACAACTGTACCATTCGTCTCCTGATCACCGATTGTTTGCAAGTGGAGATCATCGACGACGGTGCCGGGTTGTCCGCGGATCATCCAGTGGGGGTGGGATTGGCCTCGATGCGTGAACGCGCGGAAGAACTGGGGGGGAGATGTGTGGTCGAGTCGCCCCCTTCCAAAGGAGTACGCGTCTGGGCGTCTTTGCCGCTCTCACCCGTGTGTGTGTCCGATGCGGATACGCGCTCACCTCACATAGAGGAGCAAGTACTATGACTACTGCTGATGCCCTGGTCTCCGAACCACTGCGTGTCCTGATCGCCGATGATCATGTGTTGTTTCGTGATGGCTTGCGCGCGCTCCTGCGTTCAGCTTCCGATACGCAGTTGGTCGGTGAGGCGACGACAGGAGAGGAAGCCATTCGTCTCGCTGCGGAACTCCAACCGGACGTGATCTTGATGGATATTCGTATGCCGGGGATTGATGGCATCGAGGCGACTCGTCAGATCGTCCGAACGAGTCCTCATATCAGGATCCTGATGGTCACGATGCTGGAAGAGGATCATGCCGTCTTTGCCGCGATGCGTGCGGGAGCACGAGGATATCTGATCAAGGGAGCCGACCATGAAGAGATGGTGCGGGCAATCCGGGTGGTGGGAAGCGGAGAGGCCATTTTTAGCTCGAGTATTGCTGTGCGGTTGATGGACTATTTTGCCCAGTTGCGTCCTCTCGCGGCACCACCGATCTTTCCAGAACTGAGCAATCGGGAGCGGGAGATCCTTGAGTTGGTAGCGCAGGGATGGAAGAATGCAGAGATTGCCACCCATCTGAGCCTCACGTTAAAGACGGTACGCAATCATATCGGCAATATTCTGAGCAAACTCCAGGTAGCGGATCGCACCCAGGCGGCGATACGAGCACGGGAAGCTGGATTGATGTAGGAAGACGATAGAAGGAAAAGATGCCAAAAGCGAAACGGGAGCGACGGGAACGGACCGACAATTGGGAGCTGGTCCAACAATGGTGTCGATGGCCTGAGCAACGCCTGTATGAGCGTATTCGTCCCATTGTTCTCTATGGAACCACTCCAGCAGAACGTGCCGAGGAGATCTCGCTCCCGGAAAGGAGCTTACGCCGTTCTGCTGATGACTTCGATGAACGAGGCGTGGTTAGTCTCTTCCGACCCACGCAAGCCCAGCGGGACGATACGCATCGCTCCTTGCCAGTACCCATGCGTCAACTCATTGTCGATCTCAAAGCGGAGTTTCCAGATTTTACGCTCCGTGAGATTGCTGGAATTTGCTTCATTCAATTTGGACGTCGCCCGAGCCACAATACAGTCAAGCAGGTCTTGGCAGATGGCCCACCTCCATCGCGGACAACCCGTCTCTATCCCTCCTATGCTGACATCACAGAGCCTGCCGAGCGGCGGCTTGCCGTAATCAGGCTCCATGCTCAAGGTTGGAGCATTACCAGCATTGCTCACTACCTCGCTGTTTCACGCTCGACGATCTACGAGATCCTCAAGCGATTTGCCGAAGAAGGTGTACGAGGGCTGGACGACAAATCCCACGCGAATATCAATCGTCCACCTACCGTCGATTTGAGGACACGCCATACTATTCGGAAACTCCAGGCGAATCCACTCTTGGGTGAGTACCGCATGCATGGCGCGTTGCTCCAGTTAGGCATACGCGTGAGCCCACGGACCTGTGGGCGCATCATGGCAGAGAATCGACAGTTATATGGGCTTGCGAAACCACAAGCAGAGCCAAAGGACCCCAAGCCGCATCCCTTCAAAGCTACGTTTCGGCATGAGATTTGGAGCCTGGACATTCGCTATATTGAGAAACATCAGATTCCAGAAGTCAAAGGCCCGTTTTATGTGATCTCGGTGATGGACAACTTTTCCCGCGCCATTTTGGCAAGTGATATCTATCAGTCGCAGGATTTGACTTCAGTGTTGCTCGTCTTGTACGCGGCCATTGAGCGGCACGGCTGCCCGCATCGATTGGTGACGGACAATGGTAGTGTCTTCCGTGCAAAACAGGCCGTGGCCATCTACGAAGCGCTTGAGATTCAGAAGGAATGGATTCACAAAAAACAAAGCTGGGAAAATCTGATTGAAAGTCACTTCTCCATGATGAGAAGAATGAGTAATTATCATTTCGAGCAGGCCACAAGTTGGGAACAGGCAAAGGACATCCACAAGCGTTTTGTCGAGGATTACAACCATCAACCCCACTGGGGGCATCGTAAACGAGATGATCATCGCCATTCTCCTGCGCAGGTTTTAGGCTGGGTCACCGGCAAAGTGTGGACACAAGAGCAACTCCACCGAATCTTCTACGCCCATCGATTTCTCCGACACTTGGACCGTTTTGGCTATGCACGCTTTCGTCGGTGGAGGTTCTATGGAGAAGAAGGGCTAGCACGACGACAAACGGTTCTTTGGCTTTATGGTGACACACTGACGCTGGAATATGCCAATGCCCCTCTCAGCCAATACAGCGTTGATTATCAGCCCGACAAAAAACACTTTCGCCGTGTGAAAGAACCGCGTCGCTTCGAGACTCCCTACCAGTCACCTCAGCAGCATCTGTGGGAGCCGGATACCGTTGAATGGCATCTGGCACAACGATTACCAGATTATGCTCCTCGCCGTTCCCACAAGCGCAAGGCAGACTACGTGCAGCTTTTACTCCTGAACGACCCCCAGGCTGATCAAGCGTAACGAAGCATCCTCTTTGAGGTTTCTTATGGGTTTGATCTCTTCCTGAGTAAATCTAAGGAGACATGTCCTCTGTACATGGATATGTTCGCTCTCTATCGTTCGGAAAATGGTTGAGCTAAATCGGCCAGTGTCACTGACCATTGGCGTAAAGCATCCGCTGGCGAGGTATCCCAATGGGGCTTGAGGAATTTATCAGGAAACATCGTTCGGCGTTTGAATAAGTAGCTCACTTGTCCCTTTGAAACACCATGAGTCTGCTCGTGAATGGC
>WNFJ01143465.1_pt1 | contig 10582 bp, 11 predicted proteins | sample 5400461 | NCBI WGS metagenome assembly WNFJ01 (sample SAMN13153349, study PRJNA577476) | soil metagenome | isolation source: 115 cm saprolite on Douglas fir-dominated hillslope | place: USA:California | collected 2013-09-17
CTGGCGGGCACGGTGGGGGCGCCGGCGTCGGCGACTTCGGGCTGGATGGCGTCGGCGCCGGCGGGCGGCTCAGGATAGCTCGCCGTGGTGCGGGATACGGCGACCACCGGGGAGCCGGCCGCGGAGAACGCGGTGGTGATGCCATGGCCCAGGCCGCGGCTTGCCCCAACGACGATGGTGGCGGTCTTGCCGGACAGGGTGCTCATGGTGTCCTCCTCGTTATGAGTGACCTCAAGGGTCGGTCAGGATGCGTGCGCGGGCTCGGGGGCCGGCTGCCCGGCCGTTGCCGGCTTGGCTGTCTGCTTGACGATTGGCGGCTTGAGGTAGCTGGTGGCCCAGGCGACCGGGATGGCGATGACGGCGATGATGAGGGCGGTGAGCACCGCGGCGGAGGCGGTGAAGCTGCCGATCGCCACGCCGCCGATGAACGAGCCGAAGGCGATGCCGAGGTTGATGGCCGAGGCGGACAGTGAGGACGCTAGCTGGCCGCCGGGTCCGGCGAGGCTGACGGTGCGGTACTGGAGCGAGGGGCGCCATGCCGAAGCCGGACAGGCCCCAGGCCAGCAGCACGGGCGACGAGGAACGCGGTCGCGTCGGCGAGGTAGAGCGTCAGCAGGGACAGAGCCACGCCGATGGTCGCGACGATTAGGGTCCGGGCGGCGCTGGTGGGCGAACCGGCCGCCGTCGAACGAGCCCACCGCGGTGGCCACGCCGTAGGCCAGCAGGAACACGCTGATCAGCGCGCCGGAGATGCCCGTGACGTTCTGCAGGAACGGCACGATGTAGGTCAGCGGCCGCGTACATCGCGGCGAACACCAGGAAGTTCAGGGCCAACACGGCGAGCACCCGCGGGGCGAACGCGAATCTGGCCTGGCCGCCCGCGCCGCGGCCGGTGGCCGGCACGGACGGGACCAGCGCCAGCGTGCGGCCAGCGCGATCACGGCCAGGACCACGACCGCGGTGAACGAGCCGCGCCAGCCGAGCGCGTGCCCCGCCAGTCGGCGGTGAAGGCACTCGTGAAAGTCGATATCGGGCCGCTCATGGCGGACCTGCTGCCGGAGTCCCCGGGCTGGTACCTCCTCAGTTCCGGCACCGCGCACAGCGCCGCCTGGGTATTGCACTCCGCGGTGGCGGGCGCAGCGGCCGGGCCGGAACTGGCGCTGACCCCGGACCTCCTGGAGGTCACCGCCGCATCGGAATCAGCGATATCCGGATCAGCGCTCATCATTCAGACCCACGCGGCCTACTATGGCTACGACCCGGAGCCGCGCGTCCGGCAGAGCCGCCAGCGCCGCGACATGCTCGACGTGCTGATGCGAGAGCAGGTGGTCAGGCAGATGACAAACCCTGCGACCCTCATCCCGGCCGGACCATAACGCACGCCCCCGGTTCGCGTTCACCTGCGGCTCGCAACTGTCACGTCCCCGGACAGGATACGACCCAGATCGCCGACTATGCGCCACCTGCTGAATGGCGAGTTTGTCGTATCCGAGAGACATAGAACTCCCAGTTCGGGAAAATGCCGATGCGGCCACAGTAACGCGAACTTGACGTCGCTCTCAAAGCTCAGCCTGTCTACATTGTCTGGTTGCGACACGACAATTCCTCCGCGTTGTCGGTTGGTCAGCGGCGATACGAATGCTGGCCGTTGGCTTCTGGGCGACTGCCCGAACGTGAAGCGTGAAGTCCGCTGGCGCGTCCGGCCGCTGGCCGGCACCACGCCGGGTTCTGCAACACTGCGACAACGCGCCCGACTCGTCGCCGATCGTGTGCCACCTGCATGGATCGGGCTATGCCGGAATACCAGACTCGCAGCAGTTCTGTCTCCCGACGAGGAGGTCGACGAGAGTCATCTGTTGTGGAAGATGGCGTGGCCGATGCCGTCGCGCACAAGGCTCGCGAGGCCATCTTGCAGGTCCTGGCTCATCATGATGTTCGGCCCCTCAGTTCGGGTTACCACGTCGGCAGCGGCTACCCCGCCACTACGCCACGCATGAAGCACCTTCTTGGTGACAACGTGTGCGCGAGTGGGCCCGTTTGCAAGGCTTACGGCAAAAGCACGGCCCTCTTCGAGGAGGCGACCCGGTGGGACTACTCGGTTGATGAGTCCCCATGATGTCAGCGTCTCCGGCGGCAGGACCGCGCCGGCGAAGACCATCTCCGCGGCGCGCGCTGCGCCGATGCGGGAGGCAATGCGTTGGGTCCCACCCGCGTAGGGAATGCCTCCGGCCACTGCCTCGATCTGGCCGATCTGGCTGCCCTCGGCGGCCCAGATGAGGTCGCAGGCAAGGCATACCTCGAGGGCACCGGCGTAGCACTGGCCGTGAATCAGCGCGAGAGCTGGGATGGGCAGAGCCTCGATCGCTGCGATGAGCGACAAGACCGTTTCCTCCAGTTCGTCAGCCCTTGCCTGATCGAGCCCTGTGAAGACCGAGACGTCGGCTCCTGCGGAGAAGTCGCTGCCTTCGGCTCGTACCAGCACAGCTCGAATGTCGCTGCGCGCTGCTGCTTCGTCGACCGCCGACCGCAGGTCCGACAGCACATCGGCGTTGAACAGGTTGAGCGGTGGATTGTCGATCACGATCTCGCCGAGCTGATCATTGTGATTGAAGGTTACGAGTGGCATCGCGGATCCTCAGCGACCGGAGTAGGTGGGGTAGTTCATCGAGTTCGCCGGCTCGAACCAGTCGCGTCGGGAAGCGGGGTCGACGCTCAGGAACGTCTTGAGCGCGACCTTCGCGTCGTCGGACTGCATGACTTCCGTCCAGTTCATGTTCTCGACCTCGTAGGCGGCCTGAAGATTGCTGTCGGCCCCGAGGTAGAGCGCCCGTTTGGCGTTCGCCACCGACATCGGTGGGAGCTTCGCGATCTCCTGCGCGAGTTCCAGCGCGCGGGCCGGGGCGTCGTCGACGACTTCGTGGACGAGCCCAAGCTGCAGAGCGACTTCAGGCGGCACGATGCGGCCGCGCAGCACCCAGTCGAGGGCGCGAGCCAAACCGACGAGGCGGCTGATGCGCTGCGTGCCGCCGGCGCCAGGCATGACACCTGCTCGTACTTCGGGGTTGCCGTATCGGAAGTCGCCGTGCTGGCCGATCCGCAGGTCGCACGCCAGGGTCAGTTCGAATCCTCCGCCCAGCGCGTCGCCGTTCATGGCCGCGATGACGACTTTCGGCAGCGCCATCATGTCGTCGAACATCGCCTTGTAGGCACGGACGACGGCTCCGGCGTACCGGGACAGCTCCGGATCGCTGGCCATACCGTAGAGCTCTTCGACGCTGTACTGCGTGAAGCCAGAGCTTTCGCCTGTGCGTGACTGGATGACGACTGCTCGGATGGACGGATCTCGCCATTGGGTCACGAGCTGGGCGAGCTCGTCGAGCACCGGCTTGCCGATGTAGTTGTGGGGTGGGTTCGAGAACGTGGCGATCTCGACCGCATCGCGGCGTTCCGTTGTCCAGAATTCCATGATTCTTGCCTCCGTGGTTGATGACGTCCTGCTGCAAGAGAAGTCTGTGGCTCTGAACCGTCCGAGGATGTGGTCATTGAGGACACCGATGTTCTGCATGAACGCGTACACGGGCGAAGCCGTGGAACGTCGCGCGGCAGGCGTCTCGTTTGGCGAACACGATCGACCAGCTCAGCCCGACCTGGAAGACACCAGCGGCGTGTCGGCCGGGCCGGCCCAGGCGCAGCGGGGTCGGCCGTCGCTGCCGATGTCGATGTCGCGACTCATCGAGTCTCCTCGGACGTGCGGGCCTGTAGCTCGGCGATCTGTGCGCGGGCTGCGCTGACCAGTTCGTCGTTGGTGTTGGCGTGGCCACGCAGGCCCCAGCCGCCGGGGATGGCTTCGGTGAGCAGCACCCACGTGCGGTCGGTCAGTGTTGGATCGCCGGCCGCTGCCGCGATGATCTGGGTGAACCGTTCGACGACGGCCAGCTGCTTGTCCCGGTTGAGGGCCTCGGCGTTGGTGAGCACCTGTACGCGGACGTAGGTGGTTTCGCCGTCGACGTTGGACAGGCTGTCAGGGGCGAGTTCGTGGACGAAGGCAGCCGTGTTCTGCCGGAACATCGGGATGTCTGGTACGCCTTCGATGACCATGAGGGTGGTGGCCAGGTCCACGGCGAGCTGGTGCTTGTCGGCGAAGGTGCCAGTGGTGGCGTACACGTCGATCATGGGCATCGTGCGGTCTCCTGTCCTCGGGTTTCGGGATCTCTTCAGTAGGCCACGGTCCAGTACATCGCGACGCGAAACACCGTTCCATCACGCGAATATGTGAAGGATCGCCGCTGCTCAAGCGGTCAGTGTTGGCTGGTGAGGAACCCGGCAGAGAGATGGAGGGGATGATCATGTGCGGTTCCGTGCAACCCACTGTCGTACTCGTGCATGGTGCGTTCGCTGATGCTTCGGGGTTCGGCGGGGTGATCCGGGAGCTGACGACTTCGGGCTACGAGGTGGTAGCGCCGCCTAATCCGCTGCGGAGTCTCGCCTTCGACGCGAAGGCCGTGGGTGATTTCGTACGAGCGATCCATGGGCCGGTCGTGCTGGTCGGGCATTCGTACGGCGGTGCGGGTTATTACACAGACGTCGGTCGACCTGGACAACGTGGTCGGGTTGGTGTACCTGGCCGCATTCGGCATCGACGTCGGGGAGAGCTGCGCGAGCGTACAAGGGCCGTTCCCGCCGTCGATACTGGCCTCGACGTCCGCGCCGACCGCGTACGACGCCGCGGGCGCGCCTGGTGGCCCCGAGCTCTACATCGGCAAGGATCAGTTCCGGGAGACGTTCTGCGCGGACGTTCCGGTCGACGTCGCCGCGGTCATGTGGGCAACGCAGCGACCGCTGTCGATCGCGACGCTGACGGAGGACGCGACCGCAGCCCGGTGGAAGACCAAGCCGTCGTGGTACCTGGTGTCCGAACACGACAATGCCATTCCGTGGCCGACCGGATGGACGCCACCACCGACTCGATCAGCGGTTCGCACACCGCGTTCATCGCCCAGCCGGTGGCTGTGGCGTCGTTCATCAAGAAGGCGCTCATTGGTTGACGCGTGGCCTGCGGGTCCGGCTGCGGATGCGCCCGTCCCACCAACGGTGAAGCAATCGCAAGAAAGATACTGAGATGAATGAACTAGATATCAATGTTCATGTAGCTCCTATGCGTCCCGTCCCGAGCCCAGTTGCTCCGGCCGATGGGATCCGGCCGATGTGGTCGCCGCTGAGTAGCACTCTCATCGCCGGCGAACGCGATGCGATCCTGGTCGACACGACGGTCACCTACGACCAGGTGGATCAGTTGGCCGACTGGGTGGAGGGGTTCGGAAAGCGGGTCGTCGGCGTCGTGATCACGCATGGGCACGCGGACCATTGGATCGGGCTCGCCCGGTTGCAGGAACGCTTTCCGCAGGCCCGTGGCCTGGCGACGAAGGACGTCTTCGCGCGCGCCCAGTACGAAGCGACCAGCGAGCGGGCGCTGACGTTCTGGCGCGCCTATTTTCCCGGCGAGATTCCCGACGTCCCCGTGGCGCCTGAAAAGTTCGACGGGGATTCGATCGATCTCGACGGCCACGAGCTGCGGGTGATCGACATCGGTCAAGGCGACATCGAGCATTCGACGATCGTGCACGTCCCGTCGCTGCGCGCCGTCGTCGCCGGCGACGTGGTCTACAACCAGGTGCACATGATGACCGCGTACACCGATGACGCCAAGCGCGAGGCGTGGATCGCGAGCATTGACGCCATCGCCGCGCTCGATCCACAGATCGTCGTCTCGGGCCACAAGCGGGTCGGGGCCTCAGACTTGCCCGACACGATGGAGCAGAGCAAGCAGTACCTGCGCGACTTCTCCCGCGTCGCGGCCGAGAGCGACAGCGCCGAGCAGATCATCGCCGCGGTGCTGAAGCTGCACGGCGACCGGGACAACCCGTACACGCTGTGGCTGTCCGCGCACGCCGTGGCACAAGGCGCCTGAGAGCCCCGACAGTCAAAGACCCGGGCTCGGCGCCGTCGATGCGCCGAGCCCGGTCGGCCGCGCACGTTCAGCAGGCGCCGAAACGCCATAAATACTCATGAAACCGCACCTATCGGATGAAATCTCGCGATCAATAAGTCCAATCACTGGACTTGATCGACCCGGCGGGTGTTGGGTGTTGGTGTGTTACCAAAGACCTACGCCGGTCAGGGCGACTGCTCGATCGCTCGCGCCCTGGAGATCGTCGGCGAACGCTGGACGCTGTTGATCCTGCGTGACGCGTTTTTCGGCGTCCGCCGGTTCAACGCTTTCCACGCGCACCTGGACGCCCCGCGTACGGTGCTCAGCGCTCGCCTGCAGAGTCTGGTCGACACGGGCCTGCTGGAGCGGCGGGCCGATCCGCAACATGCGGGGCGTTCGCTGTACGACCTGACCCCGGCAGGGCTGGCCTTGTGGCCCGCGGTGTACGCCCTGGGCGCGTGGGGCGCCCGGTTCGCCTGCGGCGACGAAGGGCCGCGGGTGTTCTTCCGCCACGAATTGTGCGGGCGGCCGCTCGGCGACACTGCACGTTGCGAGACATGCGGCCGTGTTCCCGATCCCAGCGAGGTGATCATAGGTCCGCTGAACCCCGCGATACCGCCTGCGCGACGCGATCCCGTCGCACTCGGACTGGCCCGGCAACACCGGCTGCTCGACCAACTCCCACCGGTCGAAGCGGGCATCGGATGAGCGGGCCCCAGCCGCTGCGAGGGCGCAGCGAACCGCTCGGGCGCGCCCTGGCCGCGCTGCGCCGGAGCCGCCAGCACGGCTCGCGCGGCCTGCTGATGATCACGGGTCCGGCCGGCATCGGCAAGACCGCCCTGCTGGCCGATACCATCCGCCAGGCGCGGGCGATGAACTATCGGGTTGGCAGCAGCAAATGTGACGCGATCGAGCAGATCTGGCCGGCCGCGCCCGTCGTGGCCGCCCTGCGGCAAGGCCGCGAACCCCTGCTCACCGCCGCCGAGTACGAGCAGATCCACCGGTACACCGAACGGCCGCTGCTGCTGGCCGAGCGGATCGCCGCCCATCTGGAACGGATAGCGGAATACGGCCCGCTGCTGATCGCCGTCGACGACGTGCAGTGGGCGGACCGAGTCAGCCGCTTTGTGTTGCGTACCCTGCTGGCGCGGTGTATCGGGCTGCCCATCGTGCTGGCGCTCGCGAGCCGCGATCCGGGAATCGCCGGCGAGATGGCGCTGCCGGAGACCGACGCGGTCGAACGCCTGTCGCTGGATCCGCTCGGCTTCGCCGACGTCATCGCGATGGCCCGCGACCACCTAGGCCGCATGCCCGACGAGTCCACCTCGCGACTGCTGAAAACCGCCGACGGCAACCCCTTCCTGATCATGCAGCTCATTGAACGGTCGCCCGGAGCTGGGTCGCTAGCGGCCGGCTTCTCCGTGATGGTCCACAACCGGCTCCACGCCCTCGACCCGTCGTCAGCCGACCTGGTCCGGCTGGTCGCCGTCGCAGGGCGACCGGTGCAGCTCGCGGACCTGCCGTCGCTGGCCGGCGGTGCCGACGCCGAGGCGCTAAGCCGAGCGGTGGATTCGGGACTGGTCGACGCCACTGGGGGGTCCCTCACGGTCCGCCATGACCTGGTGCGCGAAGCGGTCTACGCGGGCATCGATGAGACCGAGCGCCAGCGACTGCATGAGCGAATCGCTACGCACCTGATAGCTTCCGGCTCCGACCTGCTGGCCATCGCCGCCCACGCCCGCGCGGCCGCGATCGCAGGCGACGCCGGCAGCGCCGGCGTACTGCTGCAGGCCGCGGAAAAACTCGCGACCGTCAGCGCTGACGACGCCGGGGAACTCGCCCTGATCGCATTCCGGGTGTTGCGGCCCGCCCATCCGGGCTGGCTCGCGGTTGGCCGTCGATGCCTGGCTGTCCTGGTCCGTACGCAACGCGCGGCCGATGCCCTCGCCATCGCCGATGCGATCCAGGCCCGGGTGGATGACGCCGACCTCGCCGGGCAGATCGAGACCGACATTGCCAGGGCGCTGTGGCTGGCCGGACGACCGGAGCAGCTCATCGAACGGATCGATGGCGTACTGCGACGACGCGTCGAGCTCCAGCCCGCCGTCGCGGCCCGGCTGACATCAGCTCGCGCCCTTGCGCGTACCAGAACGACCTTGGGGGCCGCCGCGGCGGCCGAAGCGAACGCCGCGCTGGACCAGGCGCGGACCGTCGCTGACATGGAGGCGGTTGAATTGGCGCTGCAGGCGGCGGGGGAGGCGGCCAAGAACGAAGGTCGGCACCGTGACGCGTTGCGCCACTTCCGCGAGCTGCGCGCGCACAACGGCGCGTCCTATCTCGCCGAGGAGATCATGGCGTTGCAGTTGGTGGACCGCTATGACCACGCGCAAGCACTCCTGGAACGAGCGCGCGCCGACGACGCCGGGCACGTCGAAGCCGCGCTGCCGTCGCTGCTGTACGCCCAGGTGTGGCACGACTTCAACCTCGGCCGACTGGACGAGGCCGAGGGCGGCGCGCAGACCTTGATCCATCTCAGTCAGCAGATCGGCACGAACATGCACGCCCTGGAAGCGATCATGATCCGCAGTGCGGTGTCGGCGATGCGCGGCGATCCGACGACGGCCACCTTGCGCCTGCAGGCGGCGGCCACGCTGACCAACGCCGACGACAACATCCGGCTGCCTGGCTTGACCCTGATGCGGGGCTGGCTCGCGGCCGCCGAGGGCGATATCGAGACTGCCGTAGACGCGCTGCGGCCGATGCTGTTCACCGCGCGCGAGTCGCGAACCTATTGGGCTTGGTGGCCGGGGTGGATGGCCGTGTTCTTCCAGATCGGACTGGCGGCTGCTGATGCAGAGTTCGCTGCCGAGGCTGTCGCGATCGCCGAGTTGGGCGCCGAGCGAAACCCGGGCATCGCCAGCTTCGAAGGGCTGGCGCTCAATCTGCGTGCCACGCTCGACGGCGATCTGGGGCAACTCGCCGCGGCCGCGAGGATCCTGCAGGTCAGCCCACGTCCGGCGTTGCGTGCCCTCGGCGCGGAGAGCTTTGGGCGGGCTCTGCTGGCCGCCGGAGACCGCAAGGCCGCGCTGCTGCAGCTTGACCGGGCATGGGACGAGTACGACTGTATGGGCGCCTGGGCTGGACGCGCCGGGGTGCAGCGCGTCATGCGCCATGCCGGTGCCCGGCCCGAGAAGTGGACCACCAGTCCGGAGGTGGTGAAAACGGGCTGGCCGTCGCTGACCGAAGCGGAAAGGCGGGTCGCTACCCTCATCGCCTCCGGGCACACGAATAAATCCGCCGCCAAGACTCTGGGCGTGTCCGTGAACACCGTCGGCAGCCAGCTCCGCTCGATCTTCGCCAAGCTGGGCATCCAATCTCGGGTTCAGCTGGCCAACGTGCTCCACGATACCTCGATGTATCCCGGATGAACCGGGGCAATGCGAGCCCGCCGTCGCCGGCCTAGGCCAGGACCGCGATCGAGCCGGCCAGCAGCCGGTCGAGGTCAGCTCCGGTGACTGCGTCGGACCATAACCGATCGAGGACCTTCCGGTAGTACGCAGTCGCCCGGTGGGTGAAGACGACCTCGCCGCTGAAGATCTCGACGACCGTTGTCGAGTCGTAGACCTGGAATCCGTTCTGCGGTGTGAGGCTGATCGAACGGTCGAGCGGCAGCACGCCGAGCCGGACGTTGGGCAGCTGTCACCAGGACACCGAGGGATGGGGCCAGCCCGCAGGCCGCCGACGCGGCGATGAACAGGACCATGCCCAGGCCGTAGGTGCGGCGAGCGCCGATCCGGTCCGCGAGTGTGCCCGCGAACAACAGCAGCGCGGAGAACATCAGCGTGTACCCGGTGACCACCCATTGCAGCCCGGCCAGGCCACCGCCCAGGTCGGCCCGGATGTAAAGCAGCGCGACGTTGACCACCTGCGCGTCCAGCGCCACGACGAAGAAGCCCAACATCGTCACGATCAGCGCGAACCCTGGATTCGCCAGCTCACCCGAGCGGGCTGGGCGCTGAGGAGCGTACCCTCGGCGCCGCGGTCGACGCGTTCCTCGCCCAGCCCCAGCCGGTGACCACCGCCCGCACCTACACCCGCACCCTGGAGCGGCCGGCAGGCGACGACGAGCTTACGAACACGAAGAAACACCATGGCCTAAGTCACGGTGTCACCTCCCGTTCTGCTGGGCGCACGGGAAAACCTCACTGGGGTCTGGTGGCGTCACTATTGATGAGTACAGAACAAATGATCTGTTATGCGAAGCTGCGGCTCTTGGGTGCATTTCGTATTGCTCCCGCTGCCCGAACTGGAACGCCTGTGGGCCCGGACCGACATCCCGCTGCGGGAACGGGCGCTGTGCACGCCGTTCACACGGCCGCGCCTGCCAGCAAGCCATTCCCGTGAATGATCAAGGCTAAGGCTCCTAGACTTCGTTTACGAAAATAGGCATCCAGTGCTTCTATGCCAGTAAATAGTCGCCATTAAGAATGCAAAGAGCAATACGAAATGCACCCAAGAGCCGCAGCTTCGCATAACAGATCATTTGTTCTGTACTCATCAATAGTGACGCCACCAGACCCCAGTGAGGTTTTC
>WNFJ01276153.1_pt1 | contig 10581 bp, 10 predicted proteins | sample 5400461 | NCBI WGS metagenome assembly WNFJ01 (sample SAMN13153349, study PRJNA577476) | soil metagenome | isolation source: 115 cm saprolite on Douglas fir-dominated hillslope | place: USA:California | collected 2013-09-17
CTCAGGGATCTCTGTTAGACATTACGCAATACCTGGACCCTCAGACAGTGGAAGATGAAGCATCATCAACCAACGAGCAGGAAAACACAGATGACATAGTGTCCGAATCCTCGAATACCCTTTGGGGATAACTTCATCCTCTTATCTCTTTAATTCCAATACCTTTGCGCGCAGAAAAAGGTCCCATCATTACGAAAGCGCGATGATGGGACCTTTTATGGTCTAGAGCGTCTATCCTGGCAGCTGATAGGGCCTATACCCCGCCAAAGATGACGGCGGGATTGTCCGTTGGGATGGCGTTGGCCGGGGCCGTGATCTTGATTGAAGAATCGTTGAACTTGCTCAGGTCAACCACGATATCGGCTTTGAGCGAAAAGGCCGATGGCACGCTTGCAGTTGTAGCCGTAGCTGGTGAGGTGAGCTTACTCAGGTCCACCGCCGTGTTCAGCTTCAGTTCGAGACGATGGAGGTAGGAAGTGGACTCGTCGAACCAGAAGTCCAGGCTGGCGCTGAAATTGCTCACGCTTTTGAGCATATCGTTGATGCTCTGCTGGCTCGTGCCTGGCAACTTCTTAAATTGATCTGTGTTATCAATCAACTTCAGCAGGCCGTTCTTGTCGAGGGTGATGCTAATGTGACGCAGGCTCGCGCCGTTCAGCGTCTCGTCTCCATGATCGGCCACTGTCACATCCTTTTCCAGCATGTTGAGCAGCTTGCTGAAGTCGGGTGCGCTGGCGTTTGACAACACGTTATTAAGGGAATTAGTGGTGCCTTCCAGCTTGCTTTTATCTATGACGTACCACTGACCCTGCGCATTCTGGATGTAGAGCTGGTTGCCCTTCACGACCTCCGCGAAGGCGAATTTGCCGGGTCCGGTGCCAGACAATTTGAGCGAGGATTGGTCGGGCATCACTTCATCACCGCTCGCTTTGACCGTGATGTTCGTGTTACCTGGGATCGATGATGTGGAACCGCTATTCGGCACTCCGGTGACTGCCACATTCACCGTCGTTGTCATGTCCAGGTGCAGCGACTTGATCTGCTTCATAGCATTGGCGCTGTTCGTAAGCAGTTGTCCAGTCGTCAGAGAACTGCCGCCGCACGCGCTCACCGCGAGCAACACAATCGCCATAAGAAGCAATGCGGGAAGAGTATATATTTTGCGCATAAGTGTATGAACTCCTTTGCTCATTGAACCATTTATTCGATAGTTTATAGTCTTATATCCTAAACGAACTATACGTCATAAAAGACAAATTTTCCAATGCACTACTTCATAGTACGGGTGTGCAACGAATCACAAAGTGGGACACATGAACCCTGCGGTCGCCATGTGTCATGATTTTCCCCTCTTCTCAGAGACCACAAACTATGATACAGTTGGGGTAGCGATTCTGGCCTCGTTGCTCGTTTATTACCCCAAAGATGGAGGCTTTCTTGAGTGATATTTCATCGTCTTCCGGGCCCGACCTGGAGGTATCCATGCCAAAAAGCAGCAAATATCCCCTGTATGTCTTCTGGGTCATGTTCGGGATCAGTTTCCTGAACTACCTGGACCGCAACGTGCTAACCGGCGCAGCCGCTGTAGTTGGCAGAGAACTGGGTTTTGGCAATGATGGCATTGGCTACATCGCCTCGGCTTTCCTCGTCGTCTATACCCTGGCTACAGTGCCGCTGGGTATCTGGGCCGACCGCGCCAAGCGCAAGAATGTAGTGGCCATCTGTGTGGCTGTCTGGAGTGTGGCGACGGCTTTGACAGCCCTGGCGGGCAATTTCATCACGTTGTTTCTTTCGCGCATGGTGCTGGGGATTGGCGAGGCGGGCTATTTTCCGGCTGGTACCGCGTTGATGAGCGACTATTTCAGCCGCAAGAAACGCTCGCGCGTCATGAGCTTGTGGAGCGTGGGGCAACTGGTCGGCATCCTCTTCGGCTTTGCGATTGGCGGCTCTGTCGCAGGTATCTTCCCGGGAAGCTGGCGACTCGCCTTCATCTTCACCGGTATTCCCGGTCTGATCCTGGCATATACTGCTTTCAGGTTGCGCGAGCCGCGCCGCAACGAGGCTGATGAAGAAGAAATAGCTCTCTATCTTCCACGATGGTACGCCCGTAGAGCGTCTCCACGCCGCAACGAGGCCAATGAAGAAGAAATAGCTCTCGATCCCTATACCCTGGGTGAAGTGGCAGAGATCGAGGAACCGTCTCGCGCGTTGCCCATGACATCGAAAGTGTGGTCTCAGTTTGGCACGCTGCTCCAGATTAAAACCCTGGTGGTTTTAATCGTTATGCAAATCTTCGCCTTCTTCGTGCTGGGCGTCAATGTCGTTTTCCTGCCAACCTATCTGCAGCAGAGAGACACTTTTGGACTAAAATCCGGCAGCGCTGGCCTGTTCTCCGGGGTTGTAATCGTGCTGGCAGGCTTGGCCGGAACGGTCATAGGCGGGTATATGGCCGACTGGCTCAATCGCCGTCACCAGGGCGCGCGCGTGCTGGTGTGTGGTATTGGTTTCTTATTGAGCGCGCCAGCTTTTGCTGTTGCTATCACTAGCCACAGTTTCGCTTTGTTTACCGCGTTCTTTATTATAACGACGCTGCTGCTGACGATCTACACCGGCCCCAGCACCGCTGCCACAATGGACGTAGTACCATCGGCCCTGCGTGCTTCGGCGGTTGCCATCACGCTTTTGATCGCACACCTGCTGGGCGACGCCTTCGCGCCCACGCTGGTTGGTAAGCTTGCGGCTACGTTCGACCCAAATTCGACGTTCGACTTCAATCATTTGCTGACAGGTCAGTATCTTAGCCACGCGCTGTTCATTACCTGCACACCTGCGCTGGTAATCGCCGGACTGGTAGGTATCTTGGGAGCGCGTTGGATGAAGTCCGATGTCGCGGCTGCGGAAGAGGCGGACAGGCTGGCGCGGCAGTAGCGACGCCCCTTGTGGGTGTCCAGGATAGGGCTGAGAGTGTGCCCATGTGCGAGCAATGTGAAATAGAAAGACGGGACACCCACAAGGGGCGTCGCTACTGCTTTGTAGTGTGAAACTGGTCGCATTATAACCGTAATCTTGCTAACTGAAAACTGAGCAGGGATATGTTATAATGCGGCCAGAACACATCCGGGTACGGTAACAAGCTGGATATGGTTACAAGTATGAATATGTATGTTATGATAGTTGAGAGTCGAAGTGGCGCAGTACAGAACGTTTCACTCTATTAAAAATTAGAGAGAGAAAATGGCAAGCAATTATCCATCTGATCCGAATAATGCGGCATCTCTCAGTAATCCTGCAACGCCGCAGAGCGGCCCCGGTGGGAATATTCCAGAATTCCCTTTACCGGCTGTCAATCCGCCGCCAACCCCTCAATCGTCGGGAAATGGCAAGGGTGATGGTCGGCGTTTGCAGCCTGGTACCGAGCTTTCTTATGGGCGCTACAAAATAGAGCGGTCGGTGGCGTCGGGCGGCATGGGCGCGGTCTATCTCGCCGTGGACCAGCGTTTCAATCGTCCCTGCGCCGTCAAGGAAATGCTAGATGACTTTCAGAGTGACAGCGAACGCACCCAGGCCATCGAGTGGTTCAGGCGCGAGGCAACGCTGCTGCTGGATCTGAAGCATCCCTGTATTCCGAGCGTGCGCGACTTCTTCGATCATAATGGCAAAAACTACCTGGTGATGGAGTTTATTGAGGGCCGCACGCTGTCGGATGTCTTCGCCAAAGAGGGGAACGTGCCGGGGGTCAACGGCGCGCACGGCGTTTCCGAGGCACGCGCGCGTCACTGGGCGCGGCAAATATGCAGCGTGCTGGCCTACCTGCATGGCCAGAACCCGCCGATTATTTTCCGCGACCTCAAACCCTCAAATATCATGGTGACGAATCGCGATGAGATCAAACTGATCGACTTTGGCATTGCGCGTACTTTCCAATCGCAGCGCCAGTCAACCGTTATTATGACCATTGGCTACGCACCGCCTGAGCAGATGCAGGGTATGGCGGAGCCGCGCAGCGACCTGTTCGCGCTTGGCTCGACCATCCATCGCGTGCTGACACAGCATGACCCGGCCAATAATAAACCCACGCTTTTGTCACCATCGCCTTTGAAAAAGTGATTATGAAGGCGCTTGAATCTGATGTCAGGCAGCGTTGGAGCAGCGCCGCTGAGATGGAACGAGCTATCATCAACCTGCCGCCGGTCACGGTCCTGCCGCCCGCCCCTCTCCCGATGCCACCACAGGGGGCGGGTCAACTCGCGCCTCAAACGCCGGCATCCGGCAATGGACTGAATGGGCCTGCCGGGAGCTTGATTCGCATTGCGCAAGATCACCTGCTGGCCGGGCGCATTGAACCCGCCTTTATGGCCGTGCAACAGGCATTTGGGTTAGAGCCAAATAATGCGCTGGTGCATAAAATTTATGGGCAAGTTTTCGCGCGTCGCCAGCCGCCCACGCCGGACCTGGCGATCCAGGCCTACAATCGCTCCTTGCAACTTAACCAGAACGACGCCGAAACGCATAAGCTGGTGGGTGATGTTTTTCTATTCCTGCGCAAGGTGCCGTTGCAAGCCATTCAGCCCTATATCAAGTCGCTGAGCTTGAACGCGGGTGACTTTGAAACGCATCAGCGCCTTGCGAAGTGTTATGAGAGTACCAATCAATTAGATACGGCTTTGAATGAATACCAGGAAGCGGTGCGACTGCTTCCTCCCAATTTCAAAAGGATCGAGCCACATTTTGACCTGGGTCAAATGGCCCTTCGTATGAACCAGTTGCCGATGGCTGAGCGTGCTTTTGTGCAGGTACTGACGCTCAATCCAGCTTTTCATGATGCCCGGTTCATGTTGAGCCAGGTATACGAACGCGAAGGCAAACTGGCCGATGCCTTACGTGAATGTAGTTACGTTGTCCAGGCAGCGCCGGGCAATCAGGCCGCGCAGGCGTTATTGCAACGCCTGCGGGGTCCGGCCCCACGCTAATGAGGCATAGACACCGGCATACTATAGCAGTAGACCCGACCTAAGGGAGTAAAAGCGAATTATGAGTACGTATCGTTTCATACCTGCAAAGCGCAAGGGCAGAAAGAGAAGTTCGCTCTTGCTTTCCATGCTCGGCGGGCTGCTGATAACGTTTCCGTTGCTGTTTGCTCCGCCGGCTCTGGCCGCTTCCAGAGGCGCTCCTGCCACCCTCAACCAGCAGGGCATCGTCGACCTGGCCGGGGTTTCGGTCGTGCGCCTGTCGGTTGAGTATCTCCCGTCTCGAGGCACGCCATCCGTCTTTTGCACGCTGTTGGGAACGATTATCGCCAGCTGGCCTACCCAGAATGCCAGCGACCAGAATGCCAGCGAGAAGAACACCTGGGTCTTGACCGATGGGTCATTGCTGTTCGCCTCCCCGAAGAACACCTGCGCTCCTGGCGAGAAGTTGGCGGCGATTAAGATATTTGCCAGCAACGAATTTACGAATAACCAGGCGGCCTCTGCTCAGATCGGCCAGTTGAGCTGCACCAGCACAGGGGTATGCAGCGATGAATTGAATGCCATCACCAGCGGACCACCGGAAACTATTTTGCCCGTGGTGGGCGGCGCGACACTCTTTTCCTTCCACAGCGCGAGTCCCTTGCCCTTTGTAGATGTGGAGACCGGCTCCACCAACGGAACCTCCGCCCCTACTTCGATTGAACTGACCAACAGTAATGGCGACTTTCCGGCTTCCCCGAAAACGGTAGACCCGACTACTGTCCTGCAATTTCTCACTCAAAATGTGAATACGGCCAAACCGGGCAGTGCTCCGACCACCCCTGCGGCTGCCAGCACGCCGAGCAATGAGCCGGGGATGCCCTTTATCGATGGCAACGGCAAGATTACAGGCGCGCAGCTGTTTAACACCCAGATTCTGGTGACGATGGCCAATATCATGGCCCTGGAAAAGCAAGCTCCTTTTCCGCAAGGGTCAGCCTTGAGCCAGAACCTGAACAACAATATGCTGAGTAAGCAATGGGATCTTGGCATCACGCAGTACGAACAGAACGATTATAAAGACGCGGTGAAAACGTTGGGCGCGATCCACAATGGGCTCCCGGCTTTTCAGGCTCCTGCTGCGTTTGTGAAGAAGGCGCAGGCGCATATCTTGACGGGCAATAATGGTACGCCCACTCCTACCTCTACCGGCACGAGTGGACGGGGCGGTCAGAGCGGGTCGTTTTTAGGTATATCGACTAGTGTGCTGTTAATCGTGGGACTGGTGGCAGGTATGTTGGTGTTAGTGCTGCTCTTCTTGCTGGTCAATCTTCTCTTCGGGCGCAAACGCCTGGAGCGCAAGCTCAAACGGCTGGAACGCAAGCGAGAACTGGATAATTTTGAAGCGGATGTGGCGAGAGCGCGGCAGAATGTCGAGAAAAATGGGAAGCCGCAGTCGAAACAGTACGCGCTGCCACCTCAGCCTCAACCTTACGCAGGTGCGGGCAACTACCCGGCTGCCCCCGTGTCTGAATCGCATTGCCCCAATTGTGGCCAACCCGTAGATGAGCGTGCCACCTATTGTCCCAACTGCCGCTATGTTTTCACACCCGCTGATGCGGAAACGCACCGCTATCCCCCTCCGTCTATGCCGCCTATGCAGACAGCTCCCCTGGCTGTTCCGGCTCCTGCTCAACCGGAGAGCGCGTCTATTAGCGATATGCCAACAACGGAAATGTCGAACAGGAACGGCGGCATCCCTCCGGAAGCGGAGCGAACCATGCCGTACACCGTGCAACAATTGCAGGGGCGCAACCTGGGCCTGGCGGTCATTACCGATACCAACCCGGGCATCAAGCGCAAACATAAGCCCAACGAAGATAGCCTTTTTGCCATGCAGGGGGCGCGCACCCATAACTCGGAGCCGCAGCAGTTTGGCCTGTTTGTGGTGGCCGACGGCATGGGCGGCCATGCCAATGGACAGGATGCCAGCCGCCTGGGTATTCAAACCATCATCGATTTTATGTTGCCGCGTATTTCAACGGGCAATGGTTTGACTGATGAGGGCTATAAAAACCTGTTGCTGGAGGGGGTGCAGCAGGCGAATCTGGCCGTGCATCAACGCAACTTGCAAGATCACGCCGATATGGGAACGACCATGACCGCCGCGCTGGTGGTTGGCTCTACCGCTTATATCGCCAACGTCGGCGATAGCCGCACTTACCTGTATCGCGAGCCATACGGTCTTAGGCAGATCACACACGATCATTCGGTGGTGGCGAGCCTGGTGGATGCAGGCATTATCAAGCCCGACGATATTTATACGCATCCCAAGCGCAACCAGATTTATCGCAGTCTGGGCGAAAAACCCGGTGTAGAAATAGATTCTTTTATCCAGCCCTTGCAAGCCAACGATAAGCTCTTGCTGTGTTCCGATGGGCTCTGGGACATGGTGCGCGACCCCGACATCCAGCGGGTCATCAGCGGGTCGATGCCCAGTCCAACCCAAATTGGCAAGAATCTGATCCAGGCCGCGCTCGATCAAATTGGCAAGAATCTGATCCAGGCCGCGCTCGATGGCGGTGGAGAAGATAACGTCAGCGTGATTGTTGTCTCCATCACCGAAGAGGCTGGTCATACAGGTATGACCGGTATTCATCTCCATGCCAAGCCCGACAGCGTGACGGTTCCTGAACTGCCGAATATGTAAGCGGGCGGCTACCAGGGCGACCGCCCTGGTTCACTCTTCTTCCCTGTGCTATAATCAAAACAGCAAATTTGCCTTTGCGCGGGGTAAACGCACCGTTTTCTCATGCAGGCGAAGGCGGCTACCTGGAGGAAGACGTGTGATTAATACAGCATATTTGTACGCGGGCATCATGCTCGCTGCCGGTTTTATTTTTGTCATTGTTACGATGACCCTGGTTAACATACTTGCACCGCACAAGCGCACCAAAGAAAAACTCCAGACCTACGAATCTGGTGAGACCCCCATTGGCACCGCGCGGGTGCAATACCCCCTGGGTTTCTACATCTTTGCCCTGCTTTTTGTTGCCTTTGATGTAGATATCGTCTTCATTATTTCCTGGGCGGTGATCTTCAAAAATTTACTCCTCTTTGGCTTCTTTGAAATTCTCATTTTTATCGTTATACTCGCGCTCGGCCTGGCTTACGCCTGGCGCAAGGGAGTCATTCGATGGATATAGTACCACGTTCAAAAAGTTTATCTCCCGCGGCTTCTGGCTACCGTGATGAGAACGCCGCGCTTGCGCGTGACCTGGCCCCCATCGCCCAGATCACCGGCAAGGAAGTGTCCCCGAAAAGCATGAAAGGCGATTATCTGGGCATCGAAGTTGATCGCTCCAACCTTGTGGCAGTCTGTCGCTTTCTGCGCGATCAACTGGGTTTTGACATGTTGAGCTGTATATCGGGCGTGGACATGCTCGATCACCTGGAAACCGTCTATCACCTGCGCTCCCTCACACGCAAGCACACGCAAGCAACTGCTCCAGATCAAGGTGCGCCTGGATCATGAAAAGCCGGAAGTCGATAGCGTGGTATCGGTCTGGCCCACGGCAAACTGGCTGGAGCGCGAGACCTACGATATGTATGGCATCAAATTCGCGGGCCATCCCGACCTGCGGCGCATGTTGCTGGATGACGATTTCGAGGGCTATCCATTGTTGAAAAGTTTCCACCAGGTTCCCATGACCGTCAAGCCCCCCGCTACGACGCAGGTTGACCCAAATATGGCTGTTGCCGGTCAATTCCAGCAAAAAGGTATGGAGCACGTGGTGCAAAAAAAGGTGGGACAGGGCCTTGAAGAGCGGCTGCACCCAGGCACGCCGACCTTTGGTCATGCCTTCGAGGGATACGAGCAAGAGACGTCGGGTGATGCCGCCGGAAAAGATCAGCCTGCAAGTGGAAGGTAACGCTGTGTTATGCCAAAAGCGAGAAAAAGTAAGAAGGCGACAAAAGTAAGCAATGCGCAATCGCGCGCGGCGCGCACGCCGCAAAACGCGGGGATGGGGTCAGAGGTAGGAGCGGGGCAGAACACTAAAGTGGCCTCCTCGCAGCCAGCCATGGCGAATCGCCGCTTTGTCTCGCCGAGGGTAGCCGGTCCGCAGAGCCTCATCATGCCAGGGATGGTCGCGCTTGGCTGCTGGGGCATGGCGTTCAGCTTCGCATATTTTTACAACGACCCTAATCACATGATATTCGCCGCTATGGCGGCTTTGATGGCGTTGCTCTGGTCGTACAGCGTGTTTGCGCGCATACGCAAAATGCGGGCCATGCGTCAAAAAAGCATGTAGATATTGATAAAGAGGGAACTCATGGTAACAAATCAATCAACAGGTATCGACCGTTTTGAGACTGATGATACAGCGGAAGATATTAAATCTCAGGAAATGCTGCTCAATTTGGGCCCCCAGCACCCCAGTACGCATGGCGTGCTGCGCCTGGTGCTGACGCTCGAGGGCGAGACGGTGATTGATTGCACGCCCGTGATAGGCTACCTGCATCGCGGCATCGAGAAAATTCTGGAGAATCGGCCCATCATGGGAGGCATCCGCTATATGGATAACGCCGATTACCTGTCTCCCATGCTGAGCGAAACCGCCTATGCCGGCGCGGTTGAACAGTTGATGGGTTTGGAACCACCCAGGCGCGCGCAATACATACGCCTGCTGACTAACGAGTTGCAGCGTATCGCCAGCCACCTGGTGGCTATTGGTACCTATGGCCTTGACCTCGGTGCGTTTACGCCCGTCTTGTGGGCATTCCGCGACCGCGAAGGCATACTTGCCCTGTTTGAGGCTCTGGGCGGCAGTCGTTTTAACGTAAACTACCTGCGCGTGGGCGGCGTGCTGCACGATTTTCCTGCTGGCTGGCTCAAAGAATGCGAAGTCTTCCTCGATCAGCTTGAAAAGAATATGGCCGAGATGGACAGGCTGTTGACGGGCAACGAAATTTTTGAATCACGCACGCAGGGCGTGGGCTATATCGACCAGCAGCAGGCTATCGCCTATGGCTTGACGGGTCCAATACTGCGCGCCAGCGGCATTAACTGGGATTTGCGCGTCAACCGTCCCTACATGGCCTATCGTGAAGTTGCCGTTAATCCCCAGGTGCGCCAGGAGGGTGACTGCTTCGCGCGCTACATGGTGCGTATGCAGGAAATCACGGAGAGCATTCGCCTGTGCCGTATTGCCATCGATAAGATGCCCGGCGGCTCCATCGGGATGCGCACCCCCATCGCGTTGCGCCCGCCGCGCGGGGAAACGTACTTTGCCATCGAGAGCAGCAAGGGCGAACTGGGCGTCTACTTCATCAGCGATGGCGGCGAATATCCCTGGCGCGCCAAACTGCGCGGACCATCCTTCGTCAACTTGCAAATTCTCCCTGAGATGATACGCGGGCATAAAATGAGCGATACCATCGCCATCCTGGGGAGTATCGATATCGTGCTGGGAGAAGTTGATCGCTAATCAAATCCAGTAGGGGCGCGATTTATCGCACCCGGCTACATTGGGGAGTTATCGTATGTTATTCGCGAGTATGCTAGTAAAATTGGCAAGCCAATCGTCAAACACGAATGTCTGGTTAGATATCTTGCAGTTCGTGGTGGCTT
>WNFJ01386812.1_pt1 | contig 10581 bp, 8 predicted proteins | sample 5400461 | NCBI WGS metagenome assembly WNFJ01 (sample SAMN13153349, study PRJNA577476) | soil metagenome | isolation source: 115 cm saprolite on Douglas fir-dominated hillslope | place: USA:California | collected 2013-09-17
CGGCTGCCGGAATCCGGCACCTCAATGGTGTCAGGGCCACCCTTGATCTGCGTTGGGCAGGATGACAGAATGTGGGACTCGTGAGCCCAGGCCAGGTGTTCGCAGCGCCCGAGGGCGACGAGCAGCTCGTCGCGGCCAGCCTCGCAGGCGACGCGGACGCCTTCCGGCAGTTGGTCGAACGGCATTACCAGATGGTTCTCAAGGTGGCGTATCGGGCTCTGGGCAGCGTGCCCGCCGCCGAGGATTGCGCCCAGGACGTGTTCGTCAAGGTCCACCAGAAGCTTCGCTTGTACCGCGCCGATCGGCCGTTCATCCGGTGGCTGCATCGCGTGACCGCCAATACCGTGACGGACGCCATCCGCCGGCGTCGAATCGACCTTTCGTTCGACACCCTGGTTCACGAGGCACCTTCGGAGTTGGGCGATCCGGCGGAGGCAGCGGCGGCCCGGGAGCGGCGGATGGCCGTGCGGGGCGCGATGGCGAGCCTCCCAGGCCGCCTTCGCGACACGATCGTGTTGCAGGTCTTTCACGAGCTGAGCTACCAGGAAATCGCGCAGGTCCTGGATATTCCGATCGGGACCGTGATGTCACGGATCTATAACGCCAAACGCCAGCTGCGCCGCCGGCTCACCGGCTACATGAGCGACTCTCAGTCCCCCTCAGGACCGAATAATCCTGAAGATAATGCGTCAACCATGATGGAGAACCCATGCTGAGCCACAAAGCCATATTGGGCTCGCTGGACGCGTACTCGGACGGCACCTTGCCGGATTCACAGCGCGCCGGCGTCGCCGCGCACCTGCAAACTTGTGCCGAATGCGGCGAGAGTCTCCGGCAGATCCACCGGCTCGATCAGGTTTTGAATGACCTGCCCCCGATGCAGCCGGTCCGGTTCGCTCGTTTCTGGTCGAAGCTTGAGCCGCGTCTACCGAATCACGTGCAGAAACGTGCTCCATTCTTCGGCCCAGCCCGGCTTGGCGCAGCGTTTGCTCTAGCCGTGCTTGCCTCTCTTGTCGGCGTCGTGGCACTCGCATCCGACGGCGTGATGCCGGACAGCCCGCTGTACTCGGTCAAGCACTTCCGTCAGGGAGTGCAGCTCACCCTCGCCAGCCCCCGCGAGCGCCGGCACTTGGACCTCTTCTTCGGCAAGCAGCGCCTAGATGAAGCATTGGTCATGTTGCACCGCAAGCGGGATGACCTCGCCGTCGCCTCTCTCAAGGACTTCAGGGCGCTCATGGTCGATGCGAAGCCCCGGCTCGAGACCACGCCTGGCGGCCAGCCCGAGACTGCCGAGCTGACCAGCGCGATCGCCGAGATCAAGACGGAACTGACCATCGTTAGTGCCGCGAATCTCGAGCCGGACGGTAGCACCAATGCGGAGATTGCCGCCGTTGATGGTGCTGTCCAGGAGGCTGAGAACGCCGTAACTCAGGTTGAGACCGAAGTCGACACGACCCCTTCGGGGGTGGAGTCGCCTAGCTCCTCGCCCGTGACCGAGTCCCCATCGGCTGAGGCGTCGCAGAGCGAATCGGCGTCACCTGTAGCGTCTGCCGCTCCGAGCCAGCCGACTGACGCAACCGCATCGCCCGGGCCCTGACTTCGAGTAACCAGGGCGTTGGCTCGGGCGGGACGGTTTACCGGCTCGTCGCGTGAGTGGCCAGTGAATATCGGCGACCCCCGCATCGTCAGGGTGGACAACGGGCCTGCGCGCTGGGTGGGCCTGGCAGAACGCCTCGAGGAGTGAGCGGAGATGCGGTTATCGGTCGTCGTGCCAACCCGCAACGAGGTAGGGAACGTCGCGCGCCTCCGCGAGGCCCTTCGCCAGTCCCTGTCGGGCATCGACCACGAGGTGATCGTCGTCGACGACTCGACCGACGGGGTCAGCCGCACGGTTCTGCGGGACCTCGCCGCCACCGACTCGGCGATGCGGATCATCGAGCGCGTCACCGGCCAAACCGGACTCGCGACCGCCGTGGCCCAGGGAATCTCCCTGGCCCGGGGCGCCGCCATCTGCGTCATGGACGGAGATCTGCAGCATCCGCCGGAGGTCGTGCCCCTTCTTCTCCGCAAGGTCGAGGCCGGCGCCGACCTGGCCGTGGCCTCGCGCTACGGTCCCGGTGGCGCGAGCGATGGCCTCGATGGGGCCGGTCGGCGACTCGTGAGCCGGGCGGCGACCTGGGCCGCGCTCGGCCTCTTCCCCGAAGCGCGGCGGACCAGTGACCCGCTGAGCGGGTTCTTTTGCGTTCGGCGAGACGCGATTGCCGGCCTCGAGTTCCGGCCGGTTGGATACAAGATCCTTCTCGAGCTGCTGGTGCTCTGCCCCGAGCTTCGGGTTGTCGACGTGCCATTCGTCTTCGGTCGACGGGCGGAGGGAACATCGAAGGCGGGGATTCGGCTCGGCGCGCTCTACCTCAGACACCTTGCTTCCCTCTTCCTCGAGGTGCCGCGCAGCTCGCGGCCACTCAAGTTTGGTCTCGTGACCGCCTTCAGCGTCGCGATTTTCCTCGCCTGCTTCAGCGCCCTCAGCCGGACGACACTGCCCGCTCCACTGGCATGGCTTGGTGCCTCCGCGACAAGCTCGGTCGTCAACAGCGTCATGCAACGCCGCCTCACGTTTTCCCGAAGCGATCGAGCCGCGCTCCTCTATCGGGCGCTGGGCGTCAGCGGCTGCGTCGCCGGCGTTGGCGTTTACCAGCTTTTGCTGATCGCGGCGCCCCGCCATCCGGTGCTGATGGGCGTTACGGCGCAGTCATTCGGGCTCAGCCTCCCGCTTGTCCTCAACCTCCCCATGCTGCGCCGCGGGCGGCGCGCTCTCGCGGCGACATCCGGCGGCAATCTCGAGCAACTGCGCCGTCTGGTTCGTGCCGATGGGGCCTGGTATGTGAAGGGAGACGGCCAGGGGACGGGACGTGAGTCCGTCGTCGTCCCATGGACGCGGCTCGAGGACCTCATCAGGCAGTGTGCCGCGACGCAGGTGCCGGATCTGATCATCCAGTCCCCGTCGCTGCGGCCCCAGCCTCGCCGCAACATCGAAACCGTCTCCGCCATCCTCGTTCCAGACCCTGGTGTCGGCGCCGTCGTGGTGCTGGTGCGCCATCGCCGCAAGCCGTTCCGGCCCGACGATCTCAGCCGGGCCATCGCCTGGTTGTACGACCACCGACCGGATGGTGCGGCCGAGCCATTGGTCGTTGGAGTGGCCGGTCTTTGAGCTGGACCTCGATCGGCTCCTTCGGGTTGGTTGGCCTGAGCGGCATTGCTGTCAACCAGCTGGTGATGTGGGGGCTGGTCGAGCGAGGCCACATCAACTATCTGATCGCCGCGGTCCTGGCAAGTGCCGGCTCCACGACCAGCAACTTCGTCTTGACCGAGTTCTGGGTGTTCCGCGCACGCAGGCGGCAGGGGATCTGGCGTCGTTACCTCGGTTTTGTCGCGTTGACCGCGGCCACCACCCCGGTGCGGCTTCCCATCCTGTTCGTGCTCACCTCCGTGCTCGGAATCCATTACCTGCTGTCGAACCTCGTGGCTCTGGGGTCGGTGTTTGGCGGCCGCTACCTGGTCAGCAATCTGTTCATCTGGAGCCGGCATTCCGAGCAGCACCGCTACGACATAGACGGACTGGTTCGCGTGGTCTCCGACTTCCGGCTGCCCGAGCTCGAATTTTTCAGAACCCCTCACCCTGCCCTCCCCCGCGAGCGGGGGACGGAAAGCTCCCCAGGGGTGGGAAGAATTGCCGATCTGATCGTGCGTCGCGGCGTAGTCGGGGGCATCCTGCCTCACCGCGGTAAGAGCGTCTCCGCCGATGACTCGTACCTGTTCTGGCGGGAGCAGACGGGTGGCCTGGGCGGCAACTTCCGGATCGACTTTGGACCACCGGTCCTGATTACCGTGGCACCGCTCCTGGGGATCTCGCCACACGTCGTCTACACGAACCTGGTCGAACCAGTTTTGCGATTCCTGCTGGTGCAACACAACCGGATGCTGCTGCACGCCGCCACGATCGTGATCAACGGTCAGACCATCACCCTCTCGGCGAAGACCGACACGGGCAAGACCGGCACGATTCTTCGACTGCTGCACGCCCACGGGGGCGAGTTTTATTCCGACGACATGGTGATCCTTAGTGAGGATGGCGTGCTGAGCCGCTATCCAAAACCGCTCACCATCAGCGCCCATACGGTTCGCGCCATGCCGAGCCACCGCCTCAGCGCCCGCAGCCGGCTGACCCTTCCGCTGCAAAGCCGGCTGCACTCAAGGCAAGGACGAACCGTGGGAAAGTGGCTGGGCCAGCGCAACCTCCCGATCATGGCGATGAACGCGATCGTGCAGGTGCTCTGCCCTCCGCCGAAGTACGAGATCACCGATCTCGTGGACTGCCAGATCGGATTGACGACACGGCTGCAGCACCTGTTCATGATCGATCGCGGCGGGCATGCTGCTGTCAGCGAGGTCCCCCTCGAGACGGCGACGCAAGACCTGGCGAGTAATACCGACGACGCCTATGGCTTTCCGCCCTACGCCAGCCTCGCGCCATACCTCAAGATCGGCGGCATCCGTTGCGATGAGCTCGCGCAGCGCGAGCAGCGGATCCTCGCCGGCGCTCTCGGCGGCGTCCTCACGCAGCGCATCGTGGTCCGCGACTACAGCTGGGCTACGGTGATCGAGCAGCACATCGGACTCGGGACGCCACCGGCGAAGGAACCGCAACTGGAACCCGTGCTCGATCCGGTGGTGGCGACATGAGCGGCCGGATCACGCGTGCCCTCGCGGGTGCCTCTCTGGCATTGACCTTCTGCGTGAGCGGCCCGGCGACGGCGCTTAGCGAGGCTCCGGCCTCGACGCTCACCCTGGCCGTCATCGGCGACTACGGGTGCCAGCCGGGAAGCACGTGCGCCGGCTCGCCGGCCTATGAGCTGGCCGTCGCGCGCCTGGTCCATGGCTGGAACCCGCAGGCGATCATCACGGTCGGGGACAACAGCTATGAGAACGGTTCCGCGGCCGCGGTTGCGGCCGACCAGAGTCCCTACGTCGCCGACATCGCGGCCGGGACCTTCTATCCCACACCCGGCAACCACGACTGGCTGAACGGATCGATCGAGCCGAGCACCGGCATCTTCCACCGGCCGCCGCATTACGTCGCGCACCTGGGCAGCGGCCTGGTCGACCTCTTCGTGACGGATATGAACTACCAGGATCCTGACGGCGACAGTGCCGGCTCGCGCCAGGCCACGCAGTACGAGGCCAACGTGCAGGCGAGTACCGCCGCGTGGAAGATCACGACGGGCCACCAGGCCTTCTACAGCTCCGGCCAGCACGGATCGCAGGGCTACACGCACTGGGCGATCCTTCCAGAAATCGACCTCTTCGTCTCCGGCCACGACCACGACTTCGAGCACCTGCAGGTCGGTGGCAAGACGTTCGTCGTCAACGGCGTCGGCGGTCGCAACTTGATCCCGGTCTGTCGGTTCGGCTGCATCCCGGGAAGTATCTGGCACGACGACAAACACTTTGGCGCGGTTCGCCTGATGGTCACACCTGGGACGCTCACCGTGGAGTTCGTCACCGTCCTGGGCCAGGTGGTGCATTCGTTCCAGTTGACGAAGGGAGCGGGGGCGAGTCGCGGCCCGGCCGCGCCAGAACCGCCGCCCCCAACCGGTGGTGACGCCGCGCTCCCGATCCGCGCGGCGTTCTACTATCCCTGGTTCCCCGAGGCCTGGTCACAGCAAGGCGTCCATCCCTTTACCCGATACCACCCGGGTGCCGGGTTCTACGACTCGAGCAACCCATCCGTGATCGAGGCGCAGATCAAGGCGATGCAGTACGGCGGGATTCAGGCCGGCATCGCCTCATGGTGGGGTCGCGGCTCTCGGACCGATCGCCGGATCTCCGCGCTGCTCGACGCCGCGGAGCAGACGACCTTTCGTTGGGCGCTCATGTACGAGCCCGAAGCCCACAGCAACCACACAGTCGCGCAGATCATCAGCAACCTGCGCTACATCGAGGGCCGTTACGCGAGCGAGGCGTCGTACCTGCGGGTGGACGGCCGCTTCGTGGTCTTCGTCTACGCGGAAGCGAAGGACGGCTGCGACATGGTGAAGCGCTGGGGCGGCGCCCGCGCGATCGGCGCCTACGTGATGCTCAAGATCTTCTCCGGCTATCAAAAGTGTGCCAACCAGCCCGACGGCTGGTATCAGTACTCGCCCGACGTGGGCGGCGTCTCTGTTCCGGGATCGAGCTACACGATCAGTCCGGGGTTCTGGAAGGCTACCGAAGCCTCGCCGCGGCTCCCGAGAGACCTCGCGCTATGGAAGCAGGATATTCGCCGCATGGTCGCGTCGAAGGCGCCCTTCCAGCTGATCAGCAGCTTCAATGAGTGGGGGGAGGGGACGGCCGTCGAGAGCGCCAGCGAGTGGTCGAGCACGAGCGGCTACGGTCTCTACCTCGACGCGCTTCACCATGCCGGCGCCGCTCCACGACAGTCGGCGTTGAGCGCCGTCCGGCCGGGGCCACCCCCCAACTATCTTGTGGGTCTCGTTGCCTTGCTCGCGTTCGTCGGGCTCCTCGCGCTGACGGTCCTGGTGCGGCCTCGCGCGGGGAGGCAGACATGACAAGGCTTCTCCGCCATCCCCTTGCGGCGCCGCTGGCGGCGGCCGTGATCGTCGTCGCGGGGCTTGTTGTGCGACTCCTTGATCTGAATCGCTACGGCTTCAATTCCGACGAGGCCGTCTACTCCGGCCAGGCCGCCGCGCTCGCGGGCCATGCCGACTACGCCCACATGTTCGGCGTCTTTCGTGCCCATCCGCTCCTCGTTCACGTCATCGTGTCGCTCGTCTATCGCATCACCGGCGTCAATGACGTTGCGCCGCGCCTGGTCACGGTCGCGTTCGGCGTCGGACTGGTCGTTGTGGGCGGCGCCACCGCCTGGCTCGTTCGCGGCCGGCTGGTCGGGCTGCTCACCCTGCTGTTCATCGCTCTCTGCCCCTACGCCGTGATCGTTTCCCGGCAGATGCTCCTCGACGGTCCGATGGCCTTCTTCTTCGCGCTCTGCCTGCTCTTCCTCGCGCTCTACGTCCGCAGGCCCGACCGTCTCACACTCTTCGCCGCCGCCTGTGCCGCCGGGCTTGCGTTTCTTTCGAAGGAGACGGCCATCCTGATGGTGCCGGCCATTCTCGTCTTCTTCCTGCTCGCGAGAGACGTTCCCCTGCGCCGGCTCGATTTCCTTGGCGCGGTCGGCGTCTACGTGGCGACGATCGCCCCCTTTCCGCTCGCGCTCTGGCTGTCTGGAGGCGGCAACGTCGCCCAGCAGTTCCTCATCTGGCAGATCTTCCGCCGGCCGAACCACAGCCCCGACTTCTATTTCTCCGTGATCCCGAGCCTGACCGTTCCGATCGTCGTCCTGGCGGTGATCGGGACCGCGATGGCGCTGCGCCGACGCAAGGGCCTCGACGTCCTGATCGTGGCGCTGCCGCTGGCGATGATCGCGTTCTTCGAGGTCTGGCCCGTCAAAGGTTTTCAATACCTGGTCCCCGTCGTCGCGCCCATCGCCTTGCTCGCGGCCGACGGTCTGGCCGGCATCAGCCGGCTCGCGGGGCGGGTGGTCCTGCGGATCGGAAGGCCGGCCCTGCCCCCGCGCGCGGCGACGGCGGTCGCGCTCGCGCTCGGGTGCACGCTCATTCTTGGGACAGGGGTGCAGAGTGTCCTGGCCGGCGCACCGTCGACGCTCGCGATCCGCGCAAGCGACAGCGACGACGTGACGGCCGCCACCTCGACCTCCCCCGCAAGCGAGGGAGGGAAATATGTGAGCTTCACAGCGGGGACCGGTGGGCTCAAGGCGAGCCGTCCCGTCGGCCAGTGGATCAGGGAGAAGACGCTGCCGGACGCCAATTTCCTGACGATTGGCCCGTCATTTGCCAACGTGATCCAGTTCTATGGGGGCCGGCGCGCGCGAGCGCTCAGCGTGAGTCCCAACCCGCTGCACCGCAACCCCACGTACGAGCCGGTGCTCAACCCCGACCTGTTGCTTCGGACGAACGCGGTTCAGTACCTGGTCTACGACTCGTATTCGGCGGCGCGGACCCCCTTCTTCACCAGGAAGCTGATGGCCTACGTAAAGAAATATCACGGGATCCTCGTCTACTCGGACGACCAACTGGTGCGAGGGACCGACGGCCACCCGACGCGCGTTCCCGTCGTCCGCATCTACGCGGTGCACCCATGACTGCTGGGCGACTCGGGTCCGTCATCGGACTGGTCGCGGCGACCTTTTGCCTGACTGCCCTTCCAGTTCTCGCCCGCGTGCCGGACCCGGAGCGTGCGTCCTGCCCGCCACCCAGTTCAGGTTCGCTTATCTCCGCAGCGCGGCTGGCGCCGCCGCGCCCGTCGACGGCTCCGCCGCTCGAAATCGACGCGACAGCTGCGGCAAAGATCAAGCACGTGTTCGTCCTCATGCAGGAGAACCACACGTTCGACAACTACTTCGGCACGTTTCCCGGTGCCGATGGCGTGCTCAACGACTGTGGCGTACCGGCCAACCCAGCCGATCCCGCCAGCCCACTCGTCAAACCGTTCCACCTCACCCAGCTGCGCACTCCCGACCTGCATCACGGGGAGGTGACGTCACGCGCGGCATTCGACAACGGGAAGATGGACGGCTTTATCAAGGTGCAGCTGAACCGCAAGCTGCCCGGCCGGCTGGCGCTCGGCTACTACGACGGCCGCGACCTGGCGTCCTACTGGGAGCTGTCTCGGGAGTACGTGCTGGCGGATCGATTCTTCTCGTCAGCGCAGGGCGGCAGCTCCATCAACCATCAGTACTGGGTTGCAGCGCGCTCATCGGGCCAGGCCGACAGCATCCCCAAAACCGGCATCGACCTGCTCACCATCTTCGATCGGCTCGAGGCCGCGCACGTCGGGTGGAAGTTCTACGTCAAGAACTACACCCCGAACCTCAACTTTCGTAACCAGCTCCCCAATGATCCACGCGATGCCCAGCTGGCCTGGGTCCCCTTGCTGACCATGCCGCGCTTCATCGACGATCCGGCGCGGAGGGCACGGCTGGTCGACCTCGCGGATCTCTACGTCGACCTCGCCAGGGGCGATGTGCCGGCTGTCAGCTACATCATCCAGGGCGGAACCTCGGAGCACCCCCCGGGCCACATCGAAAACGGCGAGATCGCGACCGTCGCGATCATCAGCGCGGTCATGCGCAGCCCATTGTGGGAGAGTTCCGCGATCATCCTGACGTGGGACGACTGGGGCGGCTGGTATGACCACGTCGCTCCGCCGCAGGTCGATCGCGATGGCTACGGCTTTCGCGTGCCGGCGCTGATCATCTCGCCCTACGCGCGGCGAGGGCTGATCTTCCACGAGACGGCCGATTTCACATCGATCCTGAAGTTCATCGAACGTCTCCATGGACTCGCGCCGCTTACCACCCGGGACGAACAGGCGAATGACCTGATGAACGCGTTCGATTTCCAGCAACCGGTGCGACTGGCGGCGATCCCCGCCGGCCGTCGCGTCAATGCCGTCGTGACCTCGCACGGCCTCTCCGCGGAGCGCCTCACGCAGATCTACGGCGTGGTCGGCACGCTCTCGCTGCTGCTGATCACGGTCACGCTCGCGCTTGGCGTCCGCTCGAGGCGCCGCAAGTGAGCGCGCATTTCGACGTCAATGGGGCCGACCCGGCAAGCCCCCCGCCGGTATTCGGCCCCTCCCTCTTTCGCCGGCTGGTCGCGGCCCTAGCAGTGGCGACCGGGATCGGTCTCGCTTTACCTTTACCGGCCGGCGCGCGCGAGCGGCCGCTCGCCCAACCGCTGGTCCTGACAGTCCAGACCGTCCCGCCGGTCGGCGGCGTGGTCCTCACACTCGACGGCACTCGCTCGTTTGTCAGCCAGGCCGACGGGCTGCTCGTTGCCAGCGTCTTTACCCGAGGCGACCACGCCCTCGCGCTGACGCTGCCTCGCGATGATGACCGAACCCGATACACATTCGTGCGCTGGAGCGACGAATCGTTCCAGCCCGTCAGACAGATCCGGATGCACGAGAACCACGCGCTCTCTGTCGGACTGCAGGTTGCCTACCGGACTCAGGTTGTCTTTTCCGATCCAGCCGGGAAACCGCTCGATGCGACTCGCGTGTCGAATGTCGTCCTGTCGGGCCCCGACGCTGAGGTCGTCAGGCTCGACTATCCATACGCGCCGATCTGGCTACACACTCCCTTGCCTGCAAAGCACATGGGAGACAACGGTCTTCACGTCGTTGCCGTCCCATATTCGATCAGCAGTGTCGACTACGACGGGCTGAACGTGGCGAGCATGGGACAGGAGCGCTACCTGCCGGCGGCATGAGGGACCTGGGTCGTGCCCTTGCGGCTCTATCGGTTAACACTGCGTGCGAAAGACGCGCTCTTCGGGAGCAGCCTCAGCCGGTCGTTGACCCTGACCAGCCCATCCGGTCAGCGCCAGCTGCTTCGGCTGGATGGCGGCGGCCAGGTCTCCATCGTCGCCGGGCGGGGGAACTACACCGCGCGCGTCCATGCCGCCGGAATCTCACCGCTGATCCCCATCGCCCTTTCGAGGAGTC
>WNFJ01408107.1_pt1 | contig 10581 bp, 13 predicted proteins | sample 5400461 | NCBI WGS metagenome assembly WNFJ01 (sample SAMN13153349, study PRJNA577476) | soil metagenome | isolation source: 115 cm saprolite on Douglas fir-dominated hillslope | place: USA:California | collected 2013-09-17
ACAACCAGAAAGTAGCCGGTTCGTCCTGCTGTGATCGGGCATGCACCCGCGTCATAGTGAATCGTTCCCCGGACAGCCCTGCGTCTTACGGGGGAGGTGGCCCGCAGGGCCGGAGGGGGAAAGCCCCAGTCGAGCTCCCTAAAAATTTAAGATCTGAAATTTTCAAAGATCGTCTGTGCGACCTTACCCCTCCGGCCCTGCGGGCCACCTCCCCTTCGCGGACTCCGCGAAGGGGAGGAATGCTGAAGCGCTCTACCTTCGCAAAAACGCGCGCAACGCCCGCAGGAACGCCACCGGGTGTTCGACCTGGGGCAGATGGCCGGCGGACGGAATCGTCACCAGCCTGTAGTCGCCCAGCGACGGCGCCATCTGCCGCGCACCGCGCTTGTCGAGCACGGGCAGGCGGTCGGCCTCGCCCCAGATCAGCAAGGTGCGGACCTGCGGCGCGGGGCATGCCGATTCGGCCAGCAGAATGTCGAGGACCGCATCGACCTCGGCCGGCGAGAAGCGATCGAGCGCGCTCACGATCGCGGCCGGCGCGTTGCGCCGGTCGTGAAAGGCCGTCGCCAGCGCCTCGCTGCCGTAGACGCTGCGCAGGAAGTGCGACCGCACCATGCGGCGCAGGCTGGTGTGGGCCGCGAGCCAACGGACCCCGCGATTATACGCAGGCGGCGGATAGCCGTTGACCATGACCAGGCCGCTGCAGCGTTCGGCATATTGCGACGCGAAGCGCCAGGCGATGGTGGCGCCGAGCGAATTGCCGACGATGGTGGCGCGCCCGACGGCCAAGGCGTCGAGCAGCGCGGCGAGCCACCCGGCATAGGCGCCGAAGCTTGACAGCAGCGCGCCCGGCGCGCCGATGCCGGGCAGCTCGGGCGCCACCACCTGGTGCGAGCGCTCGAGTTCGCCGGTCACCGTCGACCAATAGGCTTCGGCCCCCGCCCAGCCGCCATGCAGCAGCACGATTGCCTCGCCGCTGCCGCCGGTCCAGACTCGCGCCGCGCGCTGGCCGAGCGGGATTGTCTTTGCTTCCACGTGACGCCTTCGTGAATGAATCGGAGCGGGAGAATAGAAGATGGCGTCGCGCAGAACAGCCTTGATCACCGGCGCCGGCCGCAATATCGGCCGGGCCTGCGTGCTCGGCCTGGCCGAGGACGGCTTCGACATCGCCGTCAACGGCTCGAGCGATCGCGCGGCCTGCGAGAAGGTCGCCCGGGAAGCCGAGAAGCTCGGCGCCAAGACGCTGGTCGTCATGGGCGATGTCGGCAAGCCCGAGGACTGTCAGCGCATCGCCGATGCGGCGATCAAGCAGTTCGGCGCCGTCGACGTGCTGCTCAACAATGCGGCGCTGCGCCCCAACAAGCCGTTTCTCGAGATGAGCGAGGCCGAGTGGCGCCGCATCATCTCGGTCGACCTCGATGCCGCGGTGTGGCTGTCGCGCGCCTGCTTGCCCGGCATGCTGGAGAAGGGCTGGGGCCGCATCGTCAATTTCACCGGCATGAACGCCATTCATGGCCATGCCGGCCGCACGCCTGTGTCGGTCGCCAAGCACGGCGTGTGGGGGCTCACCAAGGCGCTGGCCATGGAGTTCGGGGCCCGGAACATAACGACCAACGCCATCTCGCCCGGCCCGATCGCGCCGGACATCGCGGAGGCTAACGCCTCCTCGCAGGCCCGCCAGCAGACGGTGGCCAGAGTGCCGCTCGGCCGCATGGGCAAGCCGGTCGAGGTCGCCGCGGCGGCGCGGCTGCTGGTCTCCGAGGCCGGCGCCTACATCAACGGCCAGATGATCCAGGTCAACGGCGGCGCCGAGACCTGACTCGTTCATGCGTCGATGCGAGCGCCGGGGTTGACAGCCCGCTCGGCTTGAGCCAACACTTCACTACATGGTTAACTATCAGGAAGGCCAACGATCATGAGTTACATCGATGGATTCGTCGCGGCGGTGCCAACCGCGAACCGCGACGCCTATAAGGAGCATGCCGCAAAGGCCGCACCAATCTTCAAGGAGCACGGTGCCCTGAAAATGGTCGAATGCTGGGGCGACGACGTCCCGGACGGAAAGCTTACTTCCTTCCCAATGGCCGTCCACAAGAAGGACGACGAGACGGTTGTCTTCTCCTGGATCGTGTGGCCGTCGAAACAGGCCCGCGACGAGGGCATGAAAAAGGTGATGGCAGACCCTCGTATTCAGCCCAACGTCAACCCGATGCCTTTCGACGGCAAGCGGCTGATCTTCGGCGGCTTCGAGGTTCTGGTCGAGGCGTGACCTAAGGCCGGCGGGGGAGCGCAAGCGGCGCTCGGCCGCCGGACATCGGCCGGCCGCTACGGGGCGAAACGCCTGCGTGGACTGCCTGACAGGCGCGATGGCATCCTGCGGGCCCCCCCTCGGAGAGAAGAGGAGTGAACGCGTGCGGGACTACCTGGCATGGCGACTTGCCTTTGGCGTGACGACGCCGTCAACGAACACGGTCGTCCAGCCTGAATATGACGACATGAGACCGGCGGGTGTGACGAACCACTTGGCTCGCATGGTCATAGCGGACGATCCTGTGACCTCCGATGCCGATTTCGAGCGGCAGCTGGAGGCCATCGACAAGTCGCTCGAGGCTGCGGTCGACCGGGTCATGGACGCCAAGCCCAACGCTTTCATTCTCGGCATATCCGCCCTCTCGGTGTGGGGCGGCACGCTCGAATGGGGCGAAGACCTGAAGCGCCGTGTGCGCAAGGTGGCCGGCTGGGACATCCCCGTTGCGATTGCCTCCGACGCCGTAGTCGCCGGTCTCAAGGCGCACGCGATCAAGCGCAGGATCGCCATCATGGAGCCCTACTACCCGTGCATAGAACCCCGCCTCAATGCGGTGCTGGGCGCCCATGGCTATGAGATCGTTCGCCTCTGCCACATGCGCGGCAAGAGCCCGGCGTCGTACTCCGTGCTGACCGCCCAGGACATGATCAAGGCCGCCCGCTCGATCGACGGACCGGATATCGAGGCGATCGTCGCCTTCGGCGCCAACCTGCCCTTCGCTAAACTGGCCGACGAAGCCGAGCGCTGGCTCGACAAGCCGGTCCTGCAGATCAATGCAACGACTTACTGGCACGCCCTGCGCACCAATGCGATCACGGACAAGATCTACGGTTACGGCTCACTGCTCGCGCGTTTTTGAGAAGCAGCGCAGCACGATGCCAGGCGCCGCTGCGCCGTTATTTCAAGGCGTCTCTGGGAACTCGAGGAATCGTGCGGTCAAATGCGGTTTGAACGCAGGGCATAACCAGCCAACCAATATCTTCGCCCATGCTATGAAGCTCCTTCGCGGTGCTTGAAGAAACGTGAAGAAACTGCGCCTCACAAATAAAGTGCACCATGGGGAGCGATGAATCGATCCGTTCGGCAACGCCGTGTAGATTGAATTCCTCGCTGAAATTGCTGGCCTCGCGAAGGCCGCGAACAATGTGCGTTGCGCCTATCGTGCGCGCATATTTTATCAAACTTTGATTTTCGAACTCGCCAATTTCTAGCGATCCGTTGAAGAACGTTACCTTAGGTGTGTTGTCAGCATTCTGTTCCATATGTGCGCTGTCCCACCGTTCTTGGACGGACTGAGCTATCAGGGCTAGGCTTTCCTGGATTGGAAAAGCCCTTTGTTTCCTGACATTCGTGCCAATGGCAACATGAACGGCGTCGAACGTCCTCAAAGCTTTCAAGATGATATCGAGGTGCCCTCTCGTAATCGGGTCAAAAGATCCCGCGTATAGAGCCTTGGTCTTGGCGGGCTTAAACACGATTTGTATCTCGCATGTCAGCAAACTCCCGAATTGAGCTGACCCAACGCCGGCGCCATACGCGTCTGAGTTCCAGGTTTGTCGATCATCACGCTCCCAGTAAAGCCTAGCCGGTGGATACGCTCATGTCAGCCAACATGGAGTGAAAGGGTCCGCTCGATTAGATCGAACGATCCGATTGGGCTTTATTGCCTTTCCGAACAAAGATGGCGGTGTCGCCCGTTGAGTGATCCAGCCGCTCGGTCAGCTTGTCAGCTTGGCGAGCGTGATCGCCTTCCTCGCGCTCGCTTGCATCGCGCCCTCGTAGCCGTCGGTGTGCGGATATACGAATACTAAGATCACTGGTACGCTATCCAGTCTGGAGGGGAGCGATGCTCGAAACGACCCACACCGTCGCCCGAGACGAAGCTTTTCCGGGCACGGCGATAAACAAAGGTGAGCCGAAGATGTTCGGTGTTGATGGGTCGGCGCATCTCCTCACAGCCCAATCGATCGCCGATCACCGGCGAGACGATCACCCAGGAAGGTTGGCATGGATCTGAATCTGCGCGGCAAGCTCGCACTCGTCACGGGCGCTTCCAAGGGAATTGGCCTGGCGTGCGCTAGGCAACTTGCAGAGGAAGGCTGCCATTTGCATCTCGCGTCGCGTACGAAAGCGGATCTGGAACGCGCCAGGGAGGCAATCCAGGCACGGCACAATGTTTCCGTGACGATCCATCCAATCGATCTCAGCAACGGCGATGCCGCGCGGTCGCTGGCTGCAGCCTGCAACGACATCGACATCCTGGTGAACAATGCCGGCGCCATTCCCGCAGGAGACCTCCAAGCGATCGACGAGGCACGGTGGCGTGACGCGTGGAATCTCAAGGTGTTCGGCTACATCAATCTGTGCCGTGCGGCCTATCCTGCCATGAAGGCGCGCGGCGGTGGCGTCATCGTTAACGTTCTCGGCGCCGCCGGGGAACGGCCGACCTGGGGCTACGTCGCCGGAAGCGCTGGCAATGCATCGCTGATGGCGTTCACCCGGGCGATGGGTGGCAGCAGCCTCGTCGACGGTATCCGCGTTGTCGGCTGCAATCCTGGCCTTATCCGGACCGAGCGCATGGAAACGATGCTTCGCACCGCCGCGAAGGACAAACTTGGCGATCCCGCGCGCTGGCAGGAACTGATCCCCGCCAATCCACCGGTTGGCACGCCCGAGCAGTGCGGCGATCTCGTCGCCTTCCTCGCGTCCGACCGGGCATCGCACATTTCCGGGACGATCGTCACGATCGACGGCGGGGCGGCGCACTATGCTGGGGTGCTGTAGGGCGACCCGAGCCGCTATGCGGCGGCCGCACCGGTGCCCACCTCGACAATGAGACGCCGCCGGATGAATAATGTCGCGCGCGATCTGCACGGAGGAAATCATGTCCAACACCAAGGACTGGGCGTTCAGCCACGATGTCGCGACTTCCGCCAAGTGGACGCCCGGCTTGCGGGAGATATTCGAGTATCGCGACCTCGGCATCAAGGAAGGGACCAACGGCGACTACGTGGCTCACGTCATTCGTCACAACGGCAACGAGGCCAAGGACGAAGTGCAGCAGTGGCACGTCCATGACTGCACGTTCCAGATGGTCTACGTCATGAATGGATGGGCCACGTTCGAGTACGCGGGCCACGGCCAGAAGACGATCCGCAAGGGCGATTGCATCAATCAGATCCCGGGCATCCCGCATCGCGAGATTGCCTGCTCCGAGGATTTCGAGGTGCTCGAGATCGTGTCGCCGGCGAACTTCAAGACCAGGATCGTCGAGGCGCCGGAGACGCAGGCCGTGGCCGCGCAGTAGCGCTTGGCTCGAGACGGCGGGCTTGAGTGGATGGAAAAGAACAATAGGCAGGCGGCAAACCGCAGTGCCAGGGAGAGGAAAGCACATGTCCGGACAATTTCGCCCGTCGCGAAGGGCAATGCTCAAGGTCGGCCTCGCGGGAGCCGCCACCGTCGTGTCGCCCGCCGTCCTGCGTCGGAGCGCCGAGGCTGAGACCGGCCCGATCAAGATCGGCCTGCCGCTGGCGTTGACCGGCGCGCTCGGCTCGGTGGGACAGCAGCAGAAGCGCGGCGCCGAGCTCTATGCCAAGCTCCAGAACGCCAAGGGCGGCATCCTGGGACGGCCAATCGAGCTCTTGATCGAGGACACCGCCGGCAATCCCGCCAACTGCGTCCGCAAGGCGCAGGAGATGGTGGAGCGTCAGAACTGCCGCCTGTTGACCGGCATCACGCTGTCCTCGGAGGCCCTGGCGGTGGTGCCCAAGCTCGCCGAATGGGACGCGATCTTCATTTCGTCCGATAACGGCGACGGCCGGTTGACCGCCGAGAGCCTGGTGCCCAACTTCTTCCGCGCCAACATCTCGGGTCCGATGGGCACGCGCGCGGTGTCGCTCTATCTGCGCGACTCCAAGCTGCAGAAGTTCTATGCGCTGGGCCTCGACTACGCCTGGGGGCACAACAGCGTGCAGGTCTTCGAGCAGGAGGCGCTCAAGTCCAAGAAGGAGTTTTTAGGCAAGGTCTTCGCGCCGACCGGCGGATTCGCCAGTCCGGCGCCGATGCCGTCTTCCTGGTGCTGCAGGGCGACGACAACAACGCATTCCTTTCCCAGTCGCAGCAGTACCGCCTGCCCGAGAAGGTCCGACTGCTGACCGAGATCGTCGATCTCGCCAGCATCCGCGCGGTGGGAGATGCGGCGCTCGGCCTCGTCGGTTCCTCGCGCTACAGCTTCACCTACGATCACCCGTTGAACAACGAGTTCGTCGCCTTGTGGAAGAAGGAGCATGGTACTTTTCCCGACACCTTCGAGGGCGAGCAGTGGCAGTGCATGAAGGTGTTCGAGGCCGGCATCACCAAGGCGGGCGGTATCGAGGCCGGCAAGCTGCGCCCGGCGCTCGAGGACATCGAGATCGAGAGCGTCAAGGGCAAGGTGCATATCCGCAAGTGCGATCATCAGGGCGTGCAGCAGGGCTTCATGGTCGAGGTGGTCAAGAAGCAGGGATTCGACACGCCGGTGCCGGAGGTGATCGCCACGTTCCCGGGCGAGAGCACGACGCCCGCCTGCAACACCATGACCTTCAAAGACTAGGGCGCGATGACGTTGGTTCGGTCCGGAGTGGACACAACTCATGTTCCTCTCCCCCTCGGGGGAGAGGAGCATGAATCGATGGGTGGATGAGCACACTTGCCCTTCTGCTGACGCAGTCCGTCAACGCGCTATCGCAGGCGGCCTTGCTGTTCTTTCTCGGCGTCGGCCTGACGCTGATCTTTGGCCTGATGCGGATCGTGAATTTCGCCCACGGCGCGCTCTATATGCTGGGCGCCTTCGTCGGCTACTCGCTCAGCAGCTGGTCGGGCAACTACTGGCTCGCCCTGGCGGGAGCGCCCGTGTTCGTCGGGCTTTTCGGAGCGGCGTTCGAATTCACGATCCTGCGCAGGCTCTACCGGCGCGATGCCCACGCCTTCCTGATGGTGACCTTCGGCCTCGCCCTGGTCGTCGGCGAGGCCGTCCGGCTGACCTGGGGCTCTGACGCACTCCAGGTCGCGGCGCCGCCGCTTCTGAGCGGCGTGGTCTTCCTGCTCGACGAGCCGTTCCCGGTCTACCGCCTCTTTCTCGCCGCCACCGGCATCGTGGTGGCCGTGGCGATCTGGCAATTCCTCGAGCGATCCGCGCCACCTCCCAGAACGCCGACATGGCCAGTGCGCTCGGCGTCGACATAAAGCTCATTCGCTCCTGCGTGTTCGGGATCGGCTGCGGGCTTGCGGCGCTGGGCGGCGTGCTGGCGGCGCCGCTGGTCACCGCCTCGAACGGCATGGCGGCGACAGTCATCATCGACGCCTTTGTGATCGTCATCATCGGCGGCATGGGCAGTTTCCTGGGCTCGCTGATCGGCGCGCTGCTGATCGGCTTCGTCCAGGTGTTCGGCAACTACTACGCTCCCGATTTCGCGCTGGCTTTCATGTACCTGGTCATGCTGGCCGTCCTCGTGGTGCGTCCGGGCGGCCTGCTCGGCAAGGAGGCATAGGCGTATGCGCGGAGCGACCCGGCTGATCTGGATCGCCATCGCGCTGGCGCTGGTGCTCGCGCCGCTGGGTCTGCCGCCGTTCGCCATGACGCTGCTCACCGAGGCGGTCATCCTCGGACTGTTCGCCATGAGCCTCGATCTCATGTTCGGCTACACGCGGCTCGTCTCGTTCGGTCACGCCGCCGCCTACGGCTTGGGGGCCTATGCGTGCGGCTGGATGCTGCTGCACACCGGCGTGCCGCTGCTGTTCGCGGTGTTCGCCGCCGGATTGCTGACCGGCCTCATGGCGATTGGCGTCGGCTGGATGTGCACGCTGGCGACCGGCGTCTCCTTCTCGATGCTGACGCTCGCCTTCGCCCAGCTGCTCTACGCCATCTCCTTCAAATGGACCTCGGTGACCGGCGGTTCGGACGGGCTGGCGGGAATTCCGCGCACGATCGGCCCGTTCGGCTTCGCGGCGTTGTCGAGCAAGGCCGGCTTCTACTATCTGGCGCTCGGCTGCCTGGTCGGCGGTTTCCTCGCGTGCTCCGCCCTGGTGCGTTCGCCGTTCGGCGCGGTGCTGCGCGGTATTCGCGAGAACGAAGCCAAGACGACGTCGCTCGGCTACAACACCCGCCTCTACAAGATCGCCGTGGTGGCCGTCGCCTACGGGCTCGGCGGACTGGCCGGCGCCCTCTACGCGCCGTTCGCCGGCTTCGCCAATACCGAGCTTCTGTTCTGGCTCCTGTCGGGCCAGGTGCTCATCATGGTGATCGTCGGCGGCGCCGGAACGCTCATCGGCCCGGTCCTGGGCGCCGCCTTCTTCATGCTGATGGAGCACCAGCTCAGCGCGCTGACGGAAGCCTGGGCCCTCTACTTCGGCCTGATCTTCATCGCCTTCGTCCTGTTCGCGCCCCAAGGGATCTGGGGACTGGCGACGACGCGGTTGCGTGCCAACCCGAGGCCTTGACCGTGCCGCTGCTCGAGCTTGACGGCGTGACACGCCGGTACGGCGCCCTGGTCGCGCTCGATCAGGTCGCCATGAGGGTCGAGGAAGGCGAGGTCCGCGCCGTCATCGGTCCCAACGGTGCCGGCAAGACAACGCTGTTCAACGTGATCACCGGCACGGTCAATCCAACCGCGGGACTGATCCGGTTCGCCGGCCAGCCGATCGCCGGCTTAGCAAGCCACCAGATTTGCCGGCTGGGCATTTCGCGCACCTTCCAGATCACGGCACTTTTTCCCGAGATGTCGGCGCGCGAGAATGCGCGGCTGGCGGCCCAGGCGCGCCACCCCCGGCGCTGGCAGCCGTTCGGCGGAGCCCGGATCTTCAAGGAGGCCCAGACGCTCGCCGATGCAGCACTCGAGCAGCTCGGCCTCAGCGGCATCGCCGAGCGGCCTGCCGGATTGCTCTCGCACGGCGACCAGCGCCTGCTCGAAGTCGCCATGGCCATGGCGCAGCAGCCGCGCGTGCTTCTGCTCGACGAGCCGACGCAGGGGCTCTCGGTAGAGGAGACCGCCCAGGCGGTCGACACGCTTGCGCGCTTCCTGCAGGCCTCGCGGATGACGGTTCTTCTGGTCGAGCACGACATGGAGGTGGTGTTTCGCCTCGCCCACAGGATCACGGTGCTGCATCGAGGCACGGTGATTGCCGACGGCGCGCCGGACCAGGTGAAGGCTGATCCGCGCGTGCAGGACGCCTATCTCGGAGGTTTTGCCTGATGAAGAGGGCCTGATGCTCCGGATCGAGGGCATGAACGCGCATTATGGCGCCAGCCATGTCCTGCAGGGCGTCGACCTCGACATGCCGCAGGGCCGCATCAGCGCCGTGCTCGGCCGCAACGGCGTCGGCAAGACGACGATGGTGAAGACCATCATGGGGCTTGTTGTCCTGAGCGGCGGGCGCGTGCATGTCGGCAGCACCGACATCACCGGCTGGCCGCCGCACCGCGTGGCGCGCGAGGGCGTGGCCTACGTGCCCGAGGGACGGCTGATCTTTCCGGATCTCACCGTGGTCGAGAATATCCAGGTGGGCGAACGCGGGCCCGGCACCGCCTGGCCGCTCGCCCGGCTGCTCGAGCTGTTCCCCTCGCTGCGTGAGCGCGCCGCCAGCAGAGGCTCGCAGCTCTCCGGCGGCGAGCAGCAGATGCTGGCGATCGCCCGGGCGCTGGTGTCCGATCCCAAGGTGATGCTGCTCGACGAGCCAAGCCAGGGGCTCGCTCCCCTGGTCGTGCGCGAGCTCGCCCGCATCATCCGGCTGCTGCGCGAGGAAGGCGTCACGATCCTGCTGGTCGAGCAGAACATGAAGCTTGCCGAGGCGGTCGCCGACGAGCTGCATATCATGGTCAAGGGTCGCATGGTCTACCGGGCGAGCCCCGCCGTCTTCCGCGCCGAGGAAGAGACGATCCGCGCTCGCTTTCTCACCGTGTGATGCGGTTCCGAACACGGGAGTAGAGCGATGCATGACCCTGCCTATGCTGCGTTTTCCGCGCTCGATCCTTTCTTTGACATCGTCAGGCGGGGCCTGGCAGGCCTTGTCGACGGTGATCACTACTTCGACACGATCGCTCCCGATGCGGTTTTCGAGTTTCGGTATCGATTTCCTGGCTGGCCAGGGTTACGGAGAGGGTATGACGTTGCATGGCGCCGACGCGCTCGTGGTGAACGTTTCCCAGACTCCCGGCGTCGTCATCCTCGAGTATGAAGTTCAGGGCAACGCAGTCGGCTCCGGCAAGCTCTACGAAAACCGCTTCATCTCGGTTGTCA
>WNFJ01623463.1_pt1 | contig 10581 bp, 9 predicted proteins | sample 5400461 | NCBI WGS metagenome assembly WNFJ01 (sample SAMN13153349, study PRJNA577476) | soil metagenome | isolation source: 115 cm saprolite on Douglas fir-dominated hillslope | place: USA:California | collected 2013-09-17
ACAACCGTAACCTTGAGGGGACGGCTCGGGTGTGCCGCTCCAAGAACGGGTCCGGACCTCCAGAAAGCCCCACGCCCGACCAGTAGCCACGCCCAGATCACGACGCTGAGCAGAACAGGAATAAAGATCATAAGTTATTATCCAGTCACGTTCGACAGATCAGGGTGACTGGAGCGGACGCCCAGCTGTATTCCTAGCCAATCAGGTCAGCATGTACATGTCTAAGCCCGTTTCCAGGACGAGTGAAACGCCAGATTACTTTCGTTCAAGTCGACTTCGCAGTACTAATCGGCCGCCGCTCAGAGAGCGCGCACGGCGACTGCGCATGACTCTCTAGTTTCCAGAGCCTCGATGCGGGCGACTAGTACGGTGTCCTATGAAACATAACCTCCGCCAGAAGCTGGGCTTGTTCTCGCGTTCGGTAATCAGCTGCGTTCCACTTCTAATGAGGTTGATAGCTAATCGTCCTCGCCGAGAATGTTGCTTATACGGACAAGCGTTTCGATCTGTTCTGCGTTGAGTCGGGCGAGTAGATTCCGCCGCACCGATGCCGCATGAATTGGCCGCGCAGCCTTCAGCTTCTCGCGCCCGTGCTGGGTGAGCACTACGAGAACGACGCGCTTATCAGCCTCACGCCGACCGATGAGGTCTCTTTCCTGCATCCGTGTGAGTTGGTGAGAGAGCCGGCTTTTGTCCCAACCCATGCACTCGGCCAACTTCTGTTGACGCATCTCCCCTTTGCCAAGATCGGCGAGCCGGGACAAGACTCCAAACTCCGGTCCTGAAAGTCCGGTCGCCTCTGCGATATCACGCCCGACCCGGCCCATCACGTCTTCGCCCATAAGCTTGAAGGCATGCCAGACACGGAGTTCGTGGGGGGAGAGCGGCTTGGTCGACATAGCTAGCAGAAGCCTATCAGGATTTGGTTGACACGACAACCTATTAGGTCTACCGTGGTTGGCATGACAACTATCGTGGATAAGAAAGTTGCACTCGTAACAGGGGCAAACAAAGGCATCGGAAAGGCCATCGTCCAGGGGTTAGCTCGGGATGGGTTTATCGTTTATCTCGGCGCCCGCAATCCAGAGCGAGGAAGGGCAGCGGCAGCGGAGTTGAAGGCGGATGACGCTGTTCATTTTGTGCAACTAGACGTAACCGATCCTGCTTCTGTACGAGCAGCGGCACAGACCATTGAATCCGAGGCAGGTCGTCTGGATGTGTTGGTGAACAATGCGGGTATCAGTTCGGCCCCCGGATCACGCTTTCGTACTCCGACCGAGGAGACTGCGGAGAACATTCGCACGGTTTATGAGACGAACGTCTTTGCAGTCGTTAGGGTAACAAATACCTTCATTCCTCTCCTGCTGCAGTCGAATGCAGGCCGCATCGTCAATGTAACTAGTAAGCGGGGATCAATCGGAGAGGAGGGCGCTTGGGTGGGTCGGCCTTACATGTCCTACTCCACTTCCAAGACGGCTCTAAATGCACTTACGGTTCACTACGCCGCAACCTGGCGGAGACATCCATCAAAGTGAACAGTGCGGCCCCAGGGCACGTCGCGACAGACTTCAATGGATTTCGCGGCTCACGTACGCCTGAACAGGGCGCGGCGGTGGCGATCCGTTTGGCACAGTTGGATAGCGATGGGCCAACGGGTCTTGTGTTTGAAGACGACATGCAACTAATGTCGTGAATTTCGACTCGATAGAGTCCGAATTAGCCATGTTCTCTAGGGCGCTAAAGCAGACATCCGTTGCACTTTATTCGTCGCTTCATGGCAAAGCTCGATGGAAGCTGGCCGGATCACTACTAGGAAACGCTCTGATGGTCAGGAGACTGCGCCAAGATTCATCCTTTTCGCCACGGCATGGAGGCCGTCTACATGGCGAAGAGGTGGAAGAAGAGAACACCGAATACGATCCTGAAGCTCCCGGATCTCGAACAGTCAAAATCGGCAGTCCTGAACAGCCTGACATCGCCCAGTTCCCAGCGTTCCTACGATCACGCCATTCGAGACTTCATCGAGTGGTACTGATGGACTCGCACGAACGAGGTAACCTCAAGCGGCTGCGTGGGGCGTCGCGGAGTAGGTCGACCAACAAGGAGAATTAGTTTACATTCAGTCGACAGTCAAACTTAGCTGTGAGCTCTTCGGCTAAGCTCTGTTCTGGCGAATTGGCAGGACCTTCGCACCTCGTTGCGTTAGCTCAAGAAAGTCTGCCCAGTCCTGCATCATCTTTGACCGTGGCTCGAAGTACAGAGCGTGGTTGTAAGCAGCGCTCACGGCATTCCTCGGAGCGTGCGCCAGCTGTAATTCGATGTGCTCGTGCAACTAGCCCTTCTCGTGCAGAACGGTGGAAGCCAGTCCACGGAACCCGTGTCCGGTCATCTTGCCTTTGTATCCCATGCGTTCGAGACCCTTCAGAATCGTGTTATTGCTCATCGGTTTTCCAGCGTTGCGATCACCAGGAAAGAGCCATTCGGAGTTACCTGTGATGCCGCGCAGCACCTCGAGCAGCTCTAACGCTTGCTTCGCCAACGGCACAATGTGTGGAGTGCGCATTTTCATGCGCTCTGCGGGAATGTCCCACCGTGCAGCTTCGGAATCAAACTCGTCCCACCTTGTCCCTATCAATTCACTGGTGCGAACGAACGTCAACGCCATCAGCTTCATCGCGAGCCGTGTCACGTGAGTTCCGGGGTAGGCCTCGATGTGCCTGAGAAGACCAGGAAGTTCCCTGGCATCGATTCGTGCGTAGTTCACCTTCGAAGAGGGTTTCAGGATGTCTCGCGGGTGAACGTCAGTCGCCGGATTACGGTTTGCATACCCGTGCGCGATCGCATAGCGGAAGATCTGACCGGTGGTCTCGAGTGCGCGCTTCGCAACATCCCGCACTCCCCGCGCTTCCACCGCTCTTACCATGGCGACCACATGAGGCGCCTCGATTTGTGTCATTTGGAGGGAACCCAAGCTGGGCAGGATGTTGGACGCAAGCCGTCTCCGTGTCGAATCCACATGGCGCGGGCTCTTGTCGTCCTTCCAGTGTTCGAGCCACTTAGCCGACACACTCGAGAAGGAGTTCTCGTTGGAGACTTGTTCAGCCGTCCTATCAGCCTTTCTCTTCGCCATAGGGTCAACGCCGCACGCCAGCAGCTTGCGCCCTTGGCCGTGGCGCTCTCGCGCCATTGCCAACGAGACCTCTGGGTACTTCCCAAATGCCATCAGCTTCTCTTTGCTATCGAAACGGTATTTCCAGCGCCAGAGCCTACCGCCAGCCGGGGATACTTCGAGGTAAAGTCCCCCGGAATCATTCACCTGTAGGACTTTTCCTTCGGCTTCGACCGCCTGATCTCCGTGTCTGTCAGTGCCATGTCCGTCCCTTGAATTTCATCTGCCTGGGGTCATACCCCCACCTCGATAGACGAATACCCCCAGAGGTACCCCTATCTCGGCATGGCTTCCATAGTACGGCATTGGACGATAAAAGACACTAAACCCCAGTTTTCTCTGGGGTTTCTTCCTTCTCTTGGACGTCGTTGGATGTCCTGAAAGGAGCAAATGGCGGAGGGAGAGGGATTCGAACCCCCGTTACCTGTTAAGGTAAAGCGGTTTTCAAGACCGCCTGTTTCAACCGCTCACACATCCCTCCGCGTGATAAAACTCAGCAGTTTCATCATTGTACGACGGGTTCCCATCTGGTTTCGAGTGCCATGGTTGCAGATTGGTTGCATATTGAGTCTCACAGTCCCTGCATAGCAACCCGAATGGGTAATTCTACCCGCGAGATAGCCGGCAATTTTCATCATGAGAGCGCAAAGGTCCTTGGGTAATCAATCAGTGCGGTAGCCGAAGTTGGTCGCAGACTCGAACAGCGCTCGGCCTAGAACTCCTTGTGCTCGATCATGTCTTCCGAGATGTCTTTTATCGCGCGACTCCCGAAGACGCGAAAATCTTTAACGTCATTCAGGCTGAAGGCGGGCGCACTTTGTCCCTTGGTCGTCTTGATCCGGAAGAAATCTGCTCCGTCCACGTCCTTTAGCCAGAACGCCGGCCGCACATCCGGCTTCTCACTGGCGATCTCAACGTTTCCAAACTCGATGTTCTTAACATGGCGAATAAGAAAGCCGTGAGCTGGTAACGTACCAAACATTCTTGGCTCGGGATAAGTATTTTCTTTCTCTTCTGGTTGTAGATCAGCCATCTGCTTGGTTCCCCCGCCGAGTTGATGGAAGTAGACATCATTGATCTTGATGTCTTCAATAAAGTGCCCCGGCACACCACTGATGATGGATGGTAGTTCAGTGACGGCTCCATAGCTGGTGACATTGCTTATAAGGATGCGCTTCAGCGTACCCACCGGGACACCTTGCGGCCCACGCATTCTCGTGCCGAGGCGCAGGAACAAGGGCGAGTTGCGGATATCGCGCATGGTGATCCCCACGAAGGTGACATCCTCCAGCAAAGCTCCGTCGACTGTCTCGAGTGCGAAGCCGCGACAGCTCTCGAAGACGCAGTTAGAGATCGTGATGTTCTTGAAACCACCATTCGATTCCGTTCCGCATTTGATGCGTCCGGTCGGCACCACTTTGAAGTCGGGACCAAAGCGCTTGAAGGTGCCATCGAGAAGAGTACCGAGCTGATAGTCACCCGTCACATAGCAATTGGTGATCGTTACATTCTCCGTAGCGCGCGCATAACCCAGTGCGAAGGAGCTCTTGGGGCAAATACCATCGTCCCACGGAGAGTTCACGCTGCAGTTCGACACGCGGACATTGCGGCAGCAATCGATGTCCATGCCATCGCGATTCGTGTCGATCTTCAGGTTATCGATCGTCAGATTGTCGACCCCCGTAGCAAGGATGCCGAAGTGCCCTCCTTCCAGAATGGAGAAGTCACGCAGGATGGCGTTATGACAATTCTTCAGTGCGATTGCCTTGTTCCCCGCACCAGGTTGATCCGCACGAGGTCTATCTTTGTCCGAAAGACCGCGGCTCAATCCCTTGCCCCAGATCAGTCCCGGTCCAAGGATGGCGAAATTATTGATGCTTTCGCCCCAGATCAAACTGTTGTGCCAATGATTATGTCCATAGTCCTGATAGGCCTCCCATGGCTGATTTGGCTCGGCCGGATCGTAGCCACCAGTGGTGCCGTCAAGAGACGTGCTTGCAGCAAGGATCGTAGCTCCCTGCTCGATGTAGAGAGCGATATTGCTCTTCAGCCGAATGGAATAGCTGGCATAGGTTCCGGCAGGAAAGCGAACCGTGCCGCCACCAGCCGCCGCAGCAGCTTCAATCGTCTTATTGATCGCAGGCGAATCGATGGTTTTGCCATCGCCAGTTGCCCCATAGGTCCGCACATCATAGACACTGCTTGTGCCCGCAGCTGGTATAGGAGCAGCAGTTACACCCGCTCGTGCGCCTGGCGTAATCACTGCTGATGTAGCCGCGCCGGCCAAACCCGTACCGGCTAACTTGAGGAAGTCCCTTCGAAAGGCATTCATGTAGTTCGCACCAATCCTTCATGAAATTTCATATGTGGCAATCACTGACTTACTGCGAAACTCGCAGTAAGAGAACACCATGTCCGGGCACTGTAACGGTGTAAGGCTTGCTGATGCTTCCGAGATCTTTGGCTTGCCAAAGATCTTTTGCCTTCACTGCACCGGTGAAACCGAGTGCGCTGAAGTCCACTCGAGCGGTCAGCGGTTTGGGATGTCGGTTGAAGATACCTACAGCCTTCGATCCGTCAGCCAGCGGACGCGTCCATATCTCGATCGGCCCCTCAGCGCTCACGCGGTCTCCCTGCTTCCCCGCCGAATCCTGATCGACGTCAATCACACCGCGATTCGTCAGAAGCGCAATCGTCTCGGGAGTCATCGTAGAAAGATTGTTTCCAGCCAGCAGCGGCGCAGCGAGAATTGCCCACAAACTCATGTGAGTCCGATACTCATCCAGCGACATTCCACCGTTGCCGACCTCCAGCATGTCGGGATCATTCCAATGTCCAGGGCCGGCAAAGCGTGCCAATCCAGCCTGGCTGAAGCCAATCTCAGCCATCTTGGCGTACGTGTCAGTGATATCTCCCGTGGTGCGCCAAAGGTTGCCGCCAACAGACGGGCCCCACTCCCACACCGCATCGTCTCCGTACTGGCAGAGACTGTACACAATTGGGCGGCCGGTGCTGCGCAACGCGTCTCGCATCTTCACATATGCATCCACCATGATCTTGTGAGCCGCCTCTGGCGTCGGAGCGGCGTGCATTTCAGTTCTAAGGCCGCACAGATCATACTTCAGGTAATCAATTCCCCAGGCGGCATACGTGCGGGCATCCTGTAGCTCGTGGCCCAGACTGCCTTCAAACTTTGCGCATGTCTTCGCACCAGGAGACGAATAGATGCCGAGCTTCAGTCCCTTGCTATGGACGAAGTCAGCAAGCGCTTTCATATCGGGAAACTTGCTGTTGGTCTGGATATTGCCGTTGGCATCCCGCTCGCCCTCCCATGTGTCATCAATGTTGATGTAGGTATAGCCGGCATCCCGCATACCACTCGAAACCATCGCCTCCGCCTGCGCCCGGACCGACGTATCATCAACCTTGTCGCGGAAATGGTTCCAACTATTCCATCCCATCGGTGGTCGCGCAGCCAGATCGTTCTTCTGAGCTGTCGCGGAATCTGACGAAAGCGCTGAGAGGGCTACCAACACAAGAGAAGCAACGTGCAACTTTGAAACCGCCATGAAAAACTCCTGAAGTTTGACAAGTTGGATTTAGGAACGGGCGGCGAGAGCCCAACACTTTAGATGTACCCAAAATATTGGAACGCCGGGCATAAGTATCTTACATATGCCCGGCGTGAGGTTTGATAGCAACGTCCGTACCCTAGAAGTTGACGCGGCCAGAGAGTTGCATGATTCGTGGTTGGTCGTCAGCGGTTAAGTTTCCGAACGTGGCGGACTTTTGCAACCCGGTGTTCTGATCGAACACTGCGGTGGTATCCACCTTAGTAAATGAGGGATGGTTGAATACGTTGTAGGCTTCGCCTCGGATCTGGACCACCCCGGGGAGAACCCGGAGAAGCGCCGTGATATCGCGTCCCTGAGTCATCAGGGTGGAAAGTTCTTTGTCGTCGAGCACGGCGGAGCGTTCGCTGCTGGCGGTCTGAATGGGAGTGCGGTCGGCCTGGACATTGACCGTCTAGGCGATCCGCATCTCGCCTTCTCTATCGCCGGGGAGAGCAAGATCACGCCGACCGGTGCGGCGGTGACGGTGGCGGATGCCTATGTTCCGGCTGGCTCGATGACGCTCAGCTTGCGCGATGCCTCGGGCTTCAAAGCGGGCGACCGGATTCAAATTATTCGACCCGTCACGCCTGAGTGGCTGCACCTGATGGGCATGGACACACTGGTGCGCAATGGCAAAAAGCAGACGTGGGTATCGGGTAACTTTAAGACGGAACGCACGATCGTCGCAATTAACGGCAAGAGGCTCCGGTTTGATGTGCCGCTGACCGACTCCTACGATGCGAAGTACCTGGGGCCGGACGCAGCGATCGTCGTGAAGGTCGAACATACGGGACAGATCACGCAAGTGGGCGTGGAGAACTTCAGGCTGGTTGCGCCAGCGCGGAAGGTCACGCTCAATGACAAGCACTTCAATGGGCTGCAGATGACAGGCGTCGAAGATAGCTGGGTGCGCAATCTCCGTATCCTCGACACAACGGAGGCGGTCGGCATCGGCAGGAATTCCAAGCGAGTTACCGTGGAACGTGTCGATGTCACGCAGAGCGTTCCGATACAGGGCGCGGCCAAACCCGCGGACTTCTCTGCCAATGGGACGCAAATCCTGTTCGACCGCTGCAGCGCGACCGGCGACAACGTCTTCTACATCGCTGTCGGCCCATCGGAGCAGGTACCCAACGTTGTATTGAATTGCGTCTTCCACGGCAACGGACACGTGCAGCCACATCAACGCTGGGCCACTGGCCTGCTGGTGGATAGTTGCCAGGTGCCGGATGGCGTGATCGACCTGATGAATCGAGGCGCAATAGGCTCCGGCCACGGCTGGACGATGGGCTGGGGAGTCGCATGGAACAATGTGGCGAAGTCGTATGTGATTCAGATGCCACCAGGTTCGGCGAATTGGGGTATCGGCAATCGCGGAGAGCAGGTCCTCAACAAGATGCCGGCGTTTGACCCCGGGCCGGAGCTGCCGGCGTTGCCACAGGGGATCATCGAATCACAGCGAACGCCAGTGGCTCCGGCAAGCCTTTATCTGGAGCAGCTCCGAGAGCGCCTTGGGCCACAGGCGATTAAGAACATCGAGTACTAGAGTATTTTCCTGATTGAAAATGATTTGGGTTGCAGGATTTCTGCTTCGGAATCAGTTATTTACGAAAACCGCTCACACATCCCTCCGTGTGGGGGGCGTACCCATGCAGTATCGCCATTGGTACGATGTCTGCGTCTTCCCCCCTTCCCAAGCCGCCGTTGCAGGTCGGAGCCTGAAGCCCCGGCCGCCGGCTCTCAGATCACCTGCTCGGGTCCTGTACTACACTTCCCTCCGCAGATACTGGCTCAGTAGAACGTTCGCGGAAACCGTGCACCGCTGAGATACTGAAAGGAGTCTAATCCTAAATAGCATGGCGACCATTACACCCCCGAAGCTGAGCTCGTTCGACCGAACCCTGGCGAGCGCGCGTTCCACCATGATGTTCAGCGAGGTCGCGCGCCTGGCGGTGGACAGCTTCCGCGCCAGCAAGGTCCGCTTCCTCCTCACGATGCTCGGCATGGTCATCGGCTCCGCGTCCATCATTCTCGTCACAACGCTCGGGCTCACCGGCAAGCAGTATGCGCTCAATCTCCTCGCCAGCATCGGTCCCAATATGATCGAGATGCAGTACAACGGCGGCAGCATCTCCGGGCCAGACAATACCACTACACCCGACTGGATGACCCGCGAAGACGAGGCCGCCGTCAAAGAGCAGGTTCCCGGCATCGTCGCCTCCTCCCCCATGCTTGAGACGCACGACAACGTCAGCATGGGCAGCGGAATCACCAAAGAGACCATGCTTCTCGGCGTCTCGCCGCAATATCGCATCGTTCGCAACCTCGCCGTCGTCGCCGGCCGCTTCTTCGACGACCAGGACGCCACCGCCCACACCAAGGTCGCCGTCATCGTCGAACCCTTGGCCCGGGCCCTCTTCCCCACTCCCGCCGCGGCCATCGATCACACCATCACCGTCCACGGCATTCCATTCGTCATCATCGGTGTCTTCAAGATGCGCATCGATACCTTCGGTCAGTCCGAGGTCTCCGACCAGACCATCCTGATTCCCTATCCCGTTGCGCGCTACTTCACCGGCACCGACACAGTCAAAGAGATCTTCTTTAGCATGGCGGACCCGAAGGACGTCACTCCCGCCGCCAAAGAGGTCCTCGCCATCATCCGCAGCCGGCACCGCCCCAACTCCATCTACACGGCCTTCACCATGGTCTCGGTTCTCACCGTCATGGCTCAGATCGCGGATATGCTCACCATCGTTCTCACCCTCGCCGCGGGCATCACCCTCATCGTCAGCGGCGTCGGCATCATGAACAGCATGCTGGCCAACGTACAGGCCCGTCTCAAGGAGATCGGTATCCGCAAGGCTCTGGGCGCGACCAGCCGCGAGATCCGCCTGCAGTTCCTCACCGAGGCAGTATTCCTCTCGCTGACCGGTGGCATGATCGGCACCGTGCTTGGGCTGGCGATTCCGCTGTCAGTCAGCTTCCTGACACCGTTCAAGATCCCCGTCTCACCCTGGTCCGCCGTCATTGCCCTTGGCACCTCAGTTCTCGTCGGAGTACTCTTCGGCACTCTTCCAGCAAACCGCGCAGCACGGCTCGATCCTGTACAGACTCTCAAGTACGAGTAAATCGCCGAAGGCTTAACACCGATAAAACACCGATTGCACCGATAAGAGCGGATACGACAGGCAATCCAATCCCTGTCGTATTTGGCTTTTATCGGTGCAATCGGTGCAAATCGGTGTTAAGTCTTCGGTGGTGCGACGAACTACTCGGCTACAGCAATCGCCTCGGCTTCAGGCTGGTCGCCCTTGACCGTCACCTTCACATGGCTGGTCACCTCGCGGTGCAGCTTCACGGGAACGTGGTACTCGCCGATGGTCTTCAGCGGATCTTCGAGCGAGATCTTGCGCCGGTCGATCGTGTAGCCCTTCAGCTCAAGCTCGTGGGCGATGTCGCCCGACGTAACCGAGCCGAAGAGATGATCGTGCTCGCCGACCTTGCGCTCGAACACCAGCTCAACGACGGAAAGCTGCGTGGCCAACTGCTCGGCCTCGGTCTTCTCCTTGGCAGACTTGCGGACAGCCGAGCCCTTCATCTGCTCGATCACAGCCTTGTTAGCGGCATTCGCCTCGATGGCGAGCTTGCCGGGCAGCAGGTAGTTGCGCCCGTAGCCGTCGGCGACCTTCACCACATCGCCGCGATGCCCGAGCTTATTTACGTCTTCCTTCAGAATGACTTCCATTTGCAATTCTCCGATTCCTGTCTGGCGCCAGAGGGCCAGTCTTGCGTAAC
>WNFJ01390976.1_pt1 | contig 10580 bp, 11 predicted proteins | sample 5400461 | NCBI WGS metagenome assembly WNFJ01 (sample SAMN13153349, study PRJNA577476) | soil metagenome | isolation source: 115 cm saprolite on Douglas fir-dominated hillslope | place: USA:California | collected 2013-09-17
CAACCGCGTTGGCCTCTCCAACTCTGCTTGCTTCCACCTGTCTTCTTGGATTATTACTTGCACGACTCTGGGGGATACGATGTCCCTAGGCACCCCTAAGCAGATGAAGCACACACCCGGCTGTGAGCGCGATCACGCCGTTGCGTCCGGAAATCTGCATCGTTTGAACCGTCACCGGAGTCTGATCCGGATATGAAGCTCGTCTCGGTCAACGCCGGCATGCCGCGCCTGCTCGCCTGGGCCGGCGCTACGTTCAAAACCGGCATTTTTAAACATCCCCTGCAAGGCCGAGTCATGTTGCGCACAACGAACCTCGATGGCGACCGCCAAGCCGACCTCTCCGTGCATGGCGGTCCCAACAAGGCCGTCTACGGCTATCCTTCGGAACACTACCCAGCCTGGAGCGCCGAACTTCCGGAGCTTCTCGATCCAGCCCGCACCAGGGGAACCTTCGGCGAGAACTTCACCACCGAGGGTCTGCTGGAAACGGACGTTTCCGTAGGAGACTGTTATCGCGTCGGCTCCGCCATGGTCAGGGTAACGACGCCGCGGCTCCCTTGCTACAAACTCGCGGCCAAATTCCAAAGAGACGATATGATCGAGCGCTTTCTGCGCAGCGGCCGTTGCGGGTTCTATTTCGCTGTCGTCGAAGAAGGAGAAGTCGGCGTAGGCGACAAGTTTGAATTCCTCGGCCGTGAAGATCCCACCCTAACGATTGCCGAGGTGAACACACTTTACACGGCGAAATCACCCGACCGCGAATCCCTGCAACGATCGCTCGACGTCAAGAGCCTGCCCGAAAGCTGGCGCGATCGCTTTCGCGCCCGCCTGGCAGAGCGCCTGGCAGAGATCGATTGTCAAATTGACGCTCGCCGAGTCCCCACCGCAAATCCGGTTTGAAAGGTATCGCGTCTCTGCTGTAGCTTGGAGCTTGTGATCCTCGACGCCCTCCATCGCATCGCCACGCACCGCCAGTCGCTCTCGCGCGAAGAGGCGCACGCGGTGATGGCCGAGATTCTCACCGGCCAAAGCTCAGACGCGCAAATTGCGGCGCTGCTGGTCGCGCTGCACATGAAGGGCGAAACGGTAGAAGAAATTCTCGGATTCGCCGAACCCATCCCACGCCAATTCCGTTCTCGACACCAGCGGCACTGGGCGCGATGCGCTCGTCGATACCTGTGGCACCGGTGGCGACGCCAGCGGCACCTTCAATATTTCGACAGCAACGGCCTTCGTCGTTGCCGGAGCCGGCGTGCGCGTAGCCAAACACGGCAATCGTAGCGTGACCTCGAAATGCGGCTCCGCCGACGTGATGGAAGCGTTGGGCGTGAATATCAACCTTCCGACCGCGCGGATCGCCGCCTGCCTGCAACAAGTGGGAATCGCGTTTCTTTTCGCCCCTGCGATGCATTCCGCGATGAAGTACGTGCAAGCCGCCCGCCGCGAGTTGCATCTGCGCACGGTTTTCAACCTGCTCGGTCCGCTGACAAATCCCGCGCGCGCCACCTGCCAAGTGGTGGGTGTCTATTCCGCCGACCTTGTAGAAAAACTAGCGGAAGCGCTCAGCATGTTAGGACTGCATCGCGCGCTGGTGGTTCACGGCAGCGACGGTCTGGACGAAATCACCATCACCGGCTCAACGCGCGTCGGAGAAGTCCGCGAAGGCCAGGTGCACACCTACGAGGTGACGCCGGAAGAGTTCGGCTTACAGAGAGCAACTCTGGAAGATATCGCCGGCGGAGACGCCGCGCACAATGCCGCGCTGATTTGAGAAGTCCTGGCCGGGAAGAAATCCGCCCGCTGCGACGTGGTGATGCTCAACGCCGCAGCCGCACTGGTCGCAGCCGGACGCGCCGATCATCTGCGGGATGCTGTGCCCCTGGCGGCGAATGCCATAGACTCCGGTACAGCCTTCGCAAAGTTGCAGGCGCTCATCGCTTTCACCGCAGCCCACGCGCAGCACCCAGTCTGACACTGGGGATCGATACTACTTTTTGCTCGCTGCGGCTTTCAATTTTTCAATCTGCTGCAGGTGTCCAGCACCGTGCCCGCCCATCCTTTCGACGAGGTCGGCAACTGTCATCTCCCGTTGCAGTTCCGGATGAAAGGCCGACTTTGAGAGGTCGGAAACCTTCAAACCTCGCAACAAACGCAAGTTGTGATGACGTCCCAACCCGTAAAACGCGACGACCTCCGGGACAGGTGAAATCAGGTAGTTCAGATTGTGGGTCCATGCGTCCTGATCTAGCGGTGCGATGACGGGCTTAGTGTCCGCTAGCATCTGACGCAGACGGTATCCGTAAATGAGCTCGGAATCCGCCAGGTGGCCGAGGATTTCCAGCACGCACCATTTTTCGGGGGAAGGCTTGTAGCGCAAAACTTCTTCCGACAAACCGGAGACGGCCGCCGCAATCTCTTTCGGACTCTTCTCCGCTGCATCGATGTGTTTTTTAAACTCTGCTTCGGTCATAAGCAATACTCACTGGCGAGTTTCGCAAACTCGGGGTTTGGGAACCTCGCGCCCATCGTCGCCGGGTTCAAATTACCCGATTTCGCAATTACAAAATCCTACTTCACCTCGACCCGCTCCATATATTCCGCCACCTGCACGTTCCATCCCAACTCTTTCTTCATCCGATCGCGAAGTTGTGAAGAAGCCGATGGCTCACCATGCACCAGATACGTCACGCCCGGAGTGTTCTTGAACGTGTGTAACCACTCCAGCATCTCTGGCGGGTCGGCGTGATCGCTGAACTGTTCGAGCGCCGCAACCTGCGCACGGATGGGCACGAAATCGCCAAAGATCTTCACCTCAGGAGCCCCGCTCTTGATCATAGCGCCGCGCGTGCCCGGCGCCTGGAAACCAATAAAAATTACCAGGTTCTTCGGATCGGGCAGACGCTGCGCCAGGTGATGCAGAATGCGTCCGCCAGTAACCATCCCGCTCGACGAGACAATGATCGACGGATAGTGACTCTCGTTAATCTTCTTCGACTGCTCGGCGGTGAGAGCAAACGTGAAGCCCGGCCACTCGACGGGCGACCCGTACTTCCTGATCAAGTCGGCCGCCTGTGGTGTGTACTCCTCCGAGTGCTTCATGAAAATCTCGACTGCCTTGATCGCCATCGGGCTGTCGCAATACACCGGCAGGCGCGGAATTTGTCCCGTCTCCATGAGCTCTTTGAGGATAAAAAGAAATTTCTGCGTCCGCTCCACCGCAAACGCCGGCACAATCACGCTGCCGCCGCGCTCCGCCGTATCGCGAATCAGGCCTGCCAACTGCGGTCGAGGATCGGTGTCGGGGGGCTGCCGGTTGCCGTAAGTCGATTCCATGACCAGCACGTCGGCAGTCTCGTTTTCCTGAGGCCCGGAGTGCACCACCTTGCCGGGCGCAATCTGGCTGTCGCGCACCCGGCCCACATCGCCGGTAAAGAGCAGCCGGCGCGTCCGCCCGTTAGTCTGCAGCGTGACTTCCGCCATGCACGAACCCAAAATGTGCGCGGCCCGCACGAAGCGAAACGCCAGTTCGGGGCTCAATTGCATGGTTTGCCCAACCGCGACTGGCTTGAAATACTTCAGGCATTCCTGCGCTTCTTCAAGCGTGTACAACGGCAACGCCGGATCGTGCTTCGACATTTTCCGCTTGTTGTAGTACCCCGCGTCTTCTTCCTGCAGGTGTCCGGAGTCCGGCAACACCACCGAACACAGATCGATAGTCGCCTGCGTGGCGTAGATCGGTCCGTGGAAGCCTTCTTTCACCAGCCGCGGAATCCAGCCACAGTGATCGAGATGCGCGTGCGTAAGAACGACGGCATCAATTACGCGCGCCGCGACCGGGGTGTCCTGCCAATTGCGCTCACGCCATTCTTTCTGTCCCTGGAAAAGTCCGCAGTCGATCAAAGCCCGAAACCCCTGCTTGCCACTCGAATCGTAAGTGGTGTTGATCAGGTGCTTCGAGCCAGTGACGGTACCGGCAGCGCCGAGAAATTGAATGTAGGCCAAAAGTCTCTCCGTGCGAAAAAGAGAAAAATTCAATCTACCACGCCACTGAGCGTTCCCCCGTGGACCCCTGTGTCCCTTGTGGTTCAAGCTTTCCCGTCCCTGGCAGGCGCCCAGGGCCGCAACCGACTACGGCCCGGAAATCTTGAACACATTATTCGTCAGGTCGCTTTCCGGAACACTACCGTCGTTGACCACGATCCCGCTCGCCGTGCCGGGCAATTCAACGCGCGTGGTCGCTGTGCTTTTGGCGCGCACCTCAATCCGTTTCGTGATTTCGCCACCCTCAAAAGATATTGTGAACGGAACTTCCGCTCCGGCATTGCCAAGGTTTTCCAGCGTCACGGTAATAAACTGCACCCCTTTGTCCGTCTGCCACGGATGCACCGACTGCACATGGAAATCCGGCAGGCCGCGATCCCGATATACCCAGTCGTCGAAGAACCAGCCCAGGTCGCGCTTGGCGGCGGCCTCGATCAACTGCTCCACATACTTTGGATCCTTATCGTCCTCGGCGCGATATTTGCGAATGGCCTGCTTCAGCGCATCGTCGCCCGCCATGTCCCGCAACATCCACCACACATAGGCGGCTTTGCTGCGATAGTAAGTCTCATCAAAAGTGCTGGCCAGCGGCTGGCCTACGAGCTCTTTGTCGACGACCTTCTGCTCGGCGTTCTTCTGCAGCGCGGCCGCCACTTCTTTTTCCGAATCAAGAAACGTCGCCCGATGCAGCCCAAGAAAATCGAGCGCCGCCTGGCGCCCGCCTTGCTGTTGCCGATACATCGCCTCCGCAAAATGAGCCAAGCCCTCGTAAACCCAGGGCCTCGACGATGGCAAAGCGGAATGTACCAGCTCGTGAACCAAGTTCATCGACGCAATTAGAAGCGTGCCACTCTCAAACGGAGCGGACTGCGGATCGGAAAAGTCGACGATGGCAACCGACGCGCTCGGCTGGCCAAACCATCCGGTTACAAATTTCATCGCGGGCTCCAGCGCGTTGGAATATGTCGCCGCGCCCGCTTCGTGGCCGGGAAAACTGAACAATTTCAAAGAGGCTCTGGACAAGTTGACATACTCGGCCGTCACAAACGTCGGAGTAACCGTCCCCAGCGGACTCCAGCCACATTTCACGCCGATCCCACGATCTCTTCCCGCCTCAGCCGAGGAACCTTTAGCTTCAGGGCCGCACAGCAGCGTCGGAGTCGCGTCTGCACTCCCGCCTTGCAAGCTCAACTCAAGCTTGAATTCGCTCCCCCCCTCCCGCGCCTTCCACCGATCCACCACCTCAAACAAACTGTTCCCCTCCGAAAAATCCGCCGACTCCGTCGTTATCGGATACCACGTCACATATCCCGCGCCCCGCACCGCCGTGAATGATGGGCTGATCTGGTCCCAACTAGAATGTTTGGCGATCTCCTCCGGCACTCCGACCCGAATCAGCCGCGTAGCATCCAGCGGAATCACGCCCTCATAGCCGACTTCGACCTCCACTGAATCTTTCGGCTTGATCTCTGCGGGCAGCGTAACAACGGCCTCAGAAAGCGCGCCCGTGTGGTCGATGTCCGAAACGTAGGATTGCGAGACGTATTGCACGGCTTTGCCGTCCACTCGAATCGAACGCCAAGAGAGAGAAGAAGAAATCTGCAGCGCCACGATCTTCTGCGGATGAGCCGAATCGTTGCGCAAAGTGATCCTGCCTCGAGCGCCGAGCCTCTGCTGCTCCGGCTCCAGGCGAATCTCCAAATCACATTTCGCAATGGTGAAGGCTTCGCGCTCCAAAGCCCACACCGCAGAAGTAAGCCCGAGGATGACACCGAATATACAGAGGAACCTCATGATTCCTTGGATGCGCCCAGCCGTCGCTGCCGCACAACTTCATACAGCACCACGCCCGCCGCCACCGATACATTCAACGACGGCACTTTCCCCAACATCGGGATCGACACCAGGAAGTCGCAGTGCTTGCGCACCAGGTCGTGCAGGCCCTTACCTTCGGCGCCGAGCACGACCGCGCAGTGCATTTTGTAATCCACCGCGTCGTAAGTTCGCTCGGCGCGCTCATCTAATCCAACGATCCAAAGGTCCTTCGCCTTCAATTCCTCGAGCGCGCGCGACATGTTCGTGACTTTCGCGACCGGAAGGTGTTCGCTGGCTCCCGCCGAGACCTTCGCCACCGCGCCTGTGACTGCGGCCGACCGGCGTTCGGGAATCACCACGCCATCCGCGCCCGCGGCATCCGCCGTACGCAGGATCGCCCCCAGATTGTGCGGATCTTCGACGCCATCGAGCACAACGATCAGCGAACGTTCGCCGCGTCGTGACGCCACCAGATCATCGAGATCGCTATATTGTTTTGCCGAAGTCGCGGCCACAAGTCCCTGATGCGCGGCGTTGCCGGCAATCTCGTCGAGTTCCATTCGCGACAAAACGCGCACCGGAACGCCGATCTTGCGGCACTCGTCAATCGCCCGCTTCAAGCGAATGTCTTTCCGCTCCTTGGCGACCGCCACCCACTCAAAGTTGCGCCCGCGAGCCTTGAGAGCTTCCGTAACCGTATTGATTCCGTAAAGGATATTCACGCCCAGTAGTTTACAGCGTGCCATCCCCGCTCGTGGAGAATCGGGTTAGTGTGGAGACGGGTGCCCTCGCGCGTCCAGCGCGGCACGATTAGCGTGTCCCGTAAATTCGCGGCGTAAATTTGAGTTGTTTCCCAGAGTGAAGGAGTGAAGCGAACGCCCAAATCCGGGTTGTCATCCTGAGCGAAGCGAAGGACCTATGTATTTGTTTCCCCCGGGCAGAGTCTTTCGCTCCGCGCAGGTTGGCAGTTTTGTAAAATCGCAACCTAATTCACTACGTCCTTCATCTGCTCGTCAACCGACACGGTGTACGACTCAAAGGGCGTCGTGTCCATCGACACCGGGATCCGCTGCACTCCCGTCGCAGTCGGCGCGAAGCAATACCAGCGTCCCTCTTCGGGAACGAAGTTCACAAAAAACATCTGTCCATTAACTTCGAATCTCAATTCGCTTTCCTCTTTCCTGGGCCTGACCGCGGATCCCTTGCTCCCCACCCAGCCAGCAAGTGCGCCTGGCCGGGACCCGGTCGCTCGGGATGACAACTGTCCATTCTTTAGATGCAAATTGGGGACGCTCGACGCGTCCCCAAGCTAAGAGCTAATAGCCAAAAGCTAGCAGCTTATTTCTTGTCTTCGACATCCACGTACTCGGCGTCGATCACGCCTTCGTCCTTCTTGTTCGCCGCGCCGTTTCCCCCGGACTCCGCGCCTGGCGCTGGGCCCGCTCCCGAAGCACCCGGCGCCGCCCCAGGAGTCGCCTGCGTAGCCTTATACATCTGCTCCGCCAGCTTGTGCGAAGCCGCCGTCAGCTTCTCGCGAGCAGAATCCATCGCCGACTTGTCGCCGCTCTCGATGGCCTTCTTAGCGTCCGCCAAAGCGTTCTCCACATCGCCGCGTTCCGTGCCCGAGATCTTGTCGCCATGCTCCTTCAGCATCTTCTCGATGTTGTAAACCATCGAGTCCAGCTGATTCTTGGCCTCGATCTCTTCGCGCCGAGCCTTGTCTTCCGCCGAGTGCGCGTCGGCTTCCTTAGCCATGCGCTCCACTTCTTCCTTAGACAGCCCCGAAGACGAAGTAATCGTGATCTTCTGATCCTTGCCCGTGGCCATATCTTTAGCAGTCACGTTCAGGATGCCGTTAGCGTCAATGTCAAATGTAACTTCAATCTGCGGAATGCCCCGAGGCGCCGGCGGCAGTCCCGTCAAATGGAACTTGCCCAAAGTCCGGTTCTGCGCCGCCATAGGACGCTCCCCCTGCAACACATGCACTTCAACCGAAGTCTGACTATCGGCCGCCGTAGAAAATGTCTCCGTCTTCTTAGTAGGAATCGTAGTATTCCGAGGGATCATCCCCGTAGCCACGCCCCCCAAAGTCTCGATCGAAAGAGTCAAAGGAGTCACGTCCAAAAGCAGCAGGTCTTTCACCTCGCCCTTAAGCACGCCGCCCTGAATGCCCGCGCCGATAGCTACCACTTCATCGGGATTCACGCCCTTGTGCCCTTCGCGCCCAAACAGTTCTTTGACGATCGCCTGGATGCGCGGCATCCGCGTCTGGCCGCCGACCAGCACCACTTCATTAATCTTGCTGGCGTCGATGCCCGCGTCTTTCAAGCACTGCTTAGACGGCCCCACCGACCGCTGCAAAATATCTTCGATCATGGTTTCGAGCTTAGCCCGGGTAAGCTTCTTAACCAGGTGCTTAGGACCGGATGCATCCGCCGTAATAAACGGCAGGTTGATCTCGTGCTCCATGGTGGTAGAAAGCTCGATCTTCGCCCGCTCGGCCGCGTCCCGCAGACGCTGCAAAGCCATCTCGTTGCCCTTGCCGCGCAGGTCGAGCCCTTCATCCTTCTTGAACTCATCAATCAGCCAATCCACCAGCCGCTGATCGATGTTGTCGCCGCCCAGGTGCGTGTCGCCGTTGGTGGCCTTAACCTCGATGACGCCCTCGCCGACTTCGAGCACCGAAATATCGAACGTGCCGCCGCCAAAGTCGTACACGGCGATAGTCTCGTCCTTACCCTTATCGAGCCCGTAAGCCAAAGCAGCCGCGGTAGGCTCGTTGATGATGCGCTTCACTTCAAGCCCGGCAATCCGCCCGGCATCTNNNNCGCGTCGTTGAAGTAAGCCGGCACGGTAATGACCGCCTCGGTGACCTTTTCGCCCAGATAGTCTTCCGCCGCCTTCTTAAGTTTTTGCAGAATCATCGCCGAGATCTCCGGCGGAGTGTACTTCTTCCCCTGCGCCATGACGGCCACATGGTCGCCGTCCCGCTCGACCTTGAACGGGACCATCTTCATCTCTTCGCTAACCTCGTCGTAGCGCCGTCCCATGAACCGCTTGATCGAGTAAACCGTGTTCTCAGGATTGGTAATAGCCTGCCGCTTAGCGACCTGCCCCACCAGCCGTTCGCCGGTCTTGGTGAATCCAACGACCGAAGGCGTAGTCCGGCCACCTTCTTCGTTCGGTATAACTTTCGGCTCTCCACCCTCCATAACCGCGACGCAGGAGTTGGTGGTACCGAGGTCAATTCCGATAATCTTGCTCATAACGCATCCTCCAAATAGATAAGTGCTTTAAAATCAGAGCGATGATGACTACGCTCTGGGTCATGCTATAACCTGAGCGAATCACTGTCAAGGTTTAGATGCATTAGGAAATGAAGAAGTTGCGAGTATGGTGGCCAGCTCCGGGCTCCGCTCCATTGTTGATTCAATGGACGCTTCCCGTACCCTGCAGCTTTCAGAAGATCACAGTGGTTCAAGCAATGCCATGACTGCCGAGAGCTCAGGCAATCCGCGAAAGTCATCATTCAGGCGAGACACAAATTCAGCGAGTCGCTCCAGGTATGCCCGATAGCTTTGCTGAAAGGCATTAAACTCGCTTTTCTCGTTATCCATCAGAAGTTCGCGATATTCGCTCGCGAACGTGTGGAAGATCGGTGTGGCACAGTAGCTGTTGTGGGACCGGAGAATCCCGGTCAACTCATCTACGGCTACATGGAACTGCTCGGCGTTGAGCTTGTCCTTCTGAATCCAGATGTTGAAACAACACCAGCGATCCATAAAGATTTGCGTCTGGGGAACGCGCGAAAGGGCTACGAGCAACACGTTGTGCGGGCTGCTCAGCCGTCGATTTACCTGATTCAGTATGGCGGCCAGCGTATCGGGCCTAGAAATGTTGGAGTCTACGAAGTTTCCGGCCTCGCGGGCAATCCGCCGGAACTCCTGTCTGTATTCGCGTGCCACTCGTTCATTGTGCCGTCGCTGCGCAAGCCTCCGCAACATAGCAAACAGGGGACGATATATTCCGATTAGAGTTATCAGCGCACCTAGACTCAAAATGCCCCAGAATCGTGCGCGGTCAGTTTGGCTCCAAGCGAGAACTAAAGCTAAAAGCGGCGCGAATACCTTTAGCAATTCCGTGATCTGTACTTTGGGCCCGGGTGCGGATGTTGGCTGTGTGACCGTGCCGAACGGATCGTCGGCGTCAAGTTGAGTTGTAAAACGTGCAATTGACATATGCTGCACTCCCATTCCTGGCGGGCTTTAGCCCAATTCTACCGAGCCGTTTTGCTCGTATCAAGCAGCCTGATTTGCCAGCGCCTGTTGTTAGCAAGTTAAAATGTCCGCTTTTTGTAGCAAGTGAAATGTCCGGTTTTGTTAATCTCCCGTAGCCGCCGAGGCGGTGGGAAAGTGGGATTTCCAAGCGCGGTGGGAAAGTCGGTTTTTGGACTTTTCCACCGCGCGTCTTTTCCACGGCCTTGCCGGACGCCAGTTTCCGGTTGAGAATCGGACCGCCGCGCTCGTCATAGCGACCCAGGCAGTGGGGCCCATAGCTGAGACTCAAGGTCCCGTCCAAGTGTTGGTGCGCAATCACGGCGCAACCCGCCAGCGTTCCTCGCCAGCGCACGGGCTCGATCTGCAAAATCAGGTTCTGAAAGCTGACTGTGTTGTCCCGGTTTACCGTGCGCTCGAATTGCAGCGAAAAGATGCGCTCCAGGTCTT
>WNFJ01267671.1_pt1 | contig 10579 bp, 5 predicted proteins | sample 5400461 | NCBI WGS metagenome assembly WNFJ01 (sample SAMN13153349, study PRJNA577476) | soil metagenome | isolation source: 115 cm saprolite on Douglas fir-dominated hillslope | place: USA:California | collected 2013-09-17
CGAGTCGATGCTCCCCACCTTGCCGCTAACTTGCGACGGCCACAAGCGCACCAGGTCCGTCGTGATCGTTGTGACTCCGCCCGTAGACATGACCGTGCCCGGTCGGATCTGGACATCCTGCCCCACCATCAAGTCGGCAGAGCTCATAAAGCTGAAGCCCAGGAAGCTGAAACCGCCGTCCTCGCCCATTTCTGCCATGCCCACTTGGAAAATAGCATTCGGATTGATGGTTACCGCCACAGGAGAGCCCTCGGAAATCCCATTCACATCCGGCTCTTCCCGGAACACCACCATGTGGAACTGCGTGCTGCTATCCACGCTGGTGATCGTTCCCTTGATCGCCTGCTTGCTGGCATCCTCCTCAAACTCCACGCGTTTCGCCAGCATGGTTCCCATTCCATTTTCGCTAAGCCTGACCTCCAGAATCTGATCCATCTTGACGCAAGTGAAGTCCTGCGGGCTGGCCATGCATCCCGCGCGGCCGAAATCCTCAAACATCGTGTTGCTGTCCACATTGATGGTGAAGGACTTTCCGCTTCTCCGGTTCGTCAGCGTGAACTGGTTGGTGCCCAGTGCCGTTACCTGGCCCTCCACCTCATCCAGGTCTTCCATCTCCTGCCCTTCATCCGCATCTTCTCTATGGATCAAGTGAGCGATGGTCACGGCCGGATTGACGGACAGGTCATTCTGAATCGAAGTATTCACGTTGAAATCCAGCTTGATTCCGAACACCGAGCCCATGTCCACGGTGATTGGGAAGGGCGCTCCCGATAGCGTCACCGAAGAAGGATTGAAATTCGGCGTCAACTGGCACACCGTGTTGTTCCCGCACGAACCGATTGCCGCTCCGGAATGGTTCACGATTGTCAGTTGCGCGTTCCCGAACGTCAATTTGAGGCTGGCATACATGTCGGGCGCGACGTTCGCCAGGCTCAGAAACGCTCTGTCGGTTTGCAGATGTCCAAACTCAATTTCTACCGGCGCCGACATCACCGAGACCGCGGGCTTCTTCGGATCCGAAGGCTGCAGGCTGGCTCCCATGATGGAAGCCTCAAAAAATAGGACCGCAACACCGCTCGGCGGCGTGTCCCCCATGCTTAAACTCATGGGTACACCGCCGCTCGTGTTCATGGAGTTCATGGAACTGCCGCAAGCAGCCAAAACGCCGCTGCTCAGGAGTGCGAGAGCAAAAGGAATGATTCGCCTCATGGAGAAACCTCCAGCAATAGCTATGATCTTAAATGGCACACACCGGAGACGTGAGGGCGGACGTCTTTCTTTCCCCCTAGATGCAAAGCCACCAGAATTAGTTGCTACCCGGTTCCAGACCGGAGTCCCATTGCCAGATGCTGAACTATTTGGGTGGGCGATCGCGACGCGCACAGGTCGAAAGACAAATTCAAGTCGTTTCTTTTCAAGACAATTCTGGACTCTTTGCCCCAAAACACGCGGGGCGCGGGTATCACCATCGAACATTTCCCCCATCTGGCTCTTTCGGTTACAATCGCGCGGCACGCCGCAAACCCACATGCCCTATGCCGCAAGAACGACAAGACGAAAGACTGGTTCCGAGGTGCCTGAATGAGTGGTCGCCTGCGGCCGATACGGTCGCGCGGTCTATTGAACTCAGCAACGCGAGCTTTCTGGGGCTTCGTCTGCTTTGTGTGCCTCGCCGCGAGTGTGCACGCCCAGGAGCGCCGCGAACGCGAACCTAACAGCGTCTACGCCGAACGCCGCGCCAAGCTGGCCGCGCAGGTCGACGGGCCGATCATCCTTTGGGGATTCGCCGGCCGCGAGGAAGTTTCCCAGACTTACATTTTTGCGCAGGAAGAAAATTTCTACTATCTCACCGGCCACAACGAAGAAGGCGCCGGACTCTTGATTCTTCCCGCGGCCAAAGGCGGCTCGGCGGGCGGGCCGCGCGAAACTTTGTTTCTTCCCGCGAAGAATCCCGAAAAAGAAAAATGGAACGGTTTCCGAATGTCTCCGTCGGATCCCGGCATCGAAGCGCGTACCGGATTTGCTGCGGTAAAACAATTCGACAGCGACTTCCGCTCCACCGTCGAAAATCTTGCGAAAACGTTTCCGGCTTTCTACACGATTCTTCCCTATCGGAAGGAACTCGGCGGTTATCCTCACGAAAAAGCCGTTGTCGACTGGCTGCAGCTCGCCACGCCGCAGGCCAAACTGAAAGACATTCGCGCACAGATCGGCACCATGCGGCAGATCAAATCTCCCGGCGAGATCGCCTTCCTCAAGGAAGCGATCGACTTGTCCGTGAATTCCCACCTCGAAGCCATGAAGTTGATGCGCCCGGGACTCTACGAGTATCAGGTTGCGGCGAAGATGGTCGAAGTCCACGCTTGGGGCGGCTCGGAAGCGGAGGGCTACGCGCCGATTGTTGGGGCCGGTCCGAATTCCGTCGTCCTGCATTACGACAAGCTCTCCCGCAAAATCGAAGGCGGCGACGTCGTGGTGATGGACGTCGGCGCGCAGTATTCCGGCTACGCCGCGGACATCACGCGCACCATTCCCGCCAATGGCAAGTTCACGCCGCGCCAGCGCGAAATTTACGAAATCGTTCTCGGCGCGCAAAACGCCGCGCTCGCCGCGCTCAAGCCCGGCATGGATTTTTGCAGCAAGGGCAACAAGAGCGTCCAGAAAATTGCCTACAACTACATAGACACCCATGGAAAAGATCTTCACGGCAAATCTCTCGGCCCCTATTTCATTCATGGCCTGGGCCATCACATTGGCCTGAACGTTCACGATGCCGGGGACCACTGCGTCCCTTTACAGCCTGGAATGGTCGTCACCGTCGAGCCCGGTATCTACCTTCCCGAAGAGAATCTGGGCGTGCGCATTGAAGACGACATCCTTATCACCGAGTCCGGCCACAAGCTGCTCAGCGAACGCCTCCCCCGCGATCCCGATGAAATCGAAAAAATCATGGCTGTGGCCGCTAAGCAGCGCACCGAGGCGGGCCAAAAAGAGTAACAATGATTGACCGCCGCGAACTCGCGCATTTATACTGTTGCTTCGCGCTGGACGCCTTTTTTTCTTCCAGCGTGCCTCGAGTCATTCCGGATGAGGCTGTGTTCCTGGCCCGCCTGAATTTCCGAAATTCGCAATCGTACTAGGGAGCAGCCGGCCCCCGACTGGATCGGGGCCGCAAACAAAAATGAGCAGCGTCAAAGCGACACAACTTCGCCCCGGCATGGTAATCCAGCACGAGGGCCAGCTTTACACCATCTTCAGCGTCGATCACCGCACGCCCGGCAACAAGCGCGGCTCGATGCAGACGCGCATGAGAAACCTGCGCACGAGCGCCATTATTGATTACCGGTTCCGCGCCGAAGAATTCGTGGACCGCGCCATCCTCGATGAAGTCGAATTCGAGTACCTCTACAACGAGGGAGACGATTTTCACTTCATGAACACAAAGAATTACGAACAAATGCAGATGAGCCGCGAAGAGCTGGGCGAATCCGTCTACTACCTGATCCCCAGCACCATCGTGAAGGTGGAATTCTTCGAAGAAAAAGCTATCGGCGTGGACTTACCCGACACCATGGATATGAAAGTGATTCAGACGGAGCCAACGCTTCAGAAAGCGACCGCCAGCGCGGTGATGAAGCCGGCAACGCTGGAAACCGGCCTGGTGGTACAGGTACCGCCTTTCGTGAACGAAGGCGACAAGATCAAAGTGGATACATCGGAAGCACGTTACGTTCAGCGCGTCGAGTAATTCTTATTTCTTTGCTTTTGCGCCCGGCTGTTAGATGATGCAAGTTGAGTTTCCGCCTCCGCAGCTAATTTCAGCGCAAGCCGGAATTAGAAGAGGCAGAACGGCGTCCCGGTGCAAACCGGGGCGCCTTTTGTTTTTCTATTAGTGTTTCCCCGCTGAACCGGCCGCGGATTTCTCGCCGGCTGGATGCGCGCCAAAGACGCGGTCGAAAATGGCGTCCACGTAGCGGAGCTGGCGCTGCAGGTCGAAGGTGTGCGCCAGAGCTTTTGAATTGAGATATTTCGTAATGCGCGCATCCCTCGAAACGCGATCCTGGAAACTCGTGTCGGATTCCCACGCGGCCATGGCATTTTCCTGCACGGCCTTGTAGGCATCATCGCGGGGCATGCCTTTCTCCACCAAATCCTGCAACAACTGTCCCGAATAAATGAGGCCGTGAGTGGATTCGAGATTCCGCATCATGCGGTCGGGGAAAACGCGCATCTGGCCGAGAACCATAGTCATTCTCGAAAGCATGTAGTCCGCGAGAATTGTGGTATCGGGAAGAATGACGCGTTCGACGGAGCTGTGAGAAATATCGCGCTCGTGCCAGAGGGCAATATTTTCGAATGCGGCCAGCATATTGGAACGCACCAGGCGAGCCAAGCCGCAAATCTGTTCACAGGTAACCGGGTTGCGCTTATGAGGCATGGCGGAACTGCCGCGCTGTTCGCCGCTGAACGGCTCTTCCACTTCGCGGACTTCGGTGCGCTGAAGATGGCGAATTTCGAGTGCGATTTTTTCGAGCGTTGCAGCGATAAGCGCGAGGGCGCTGAGATACTGCGCGTGGCGGTCGCGCTGAATGACTTGTGAAGCGACGGGAGCGACGCTGAGCCCAAGCCGCTTGCAGATACGTTCTTCCATTTCCGGGCCAAGATGCGAAGCATTGCCGACGGCGCCGGAAATTTTTCCGACAGTCATTTGGGCGGCGGCATCGTGGAAGCGGCAAATGTTGCGCTGGTTCTCCGCAAACCAATTGGCGATTTTCAGTCCGAAGGTGATGGGTTCGGCATGAATGCCGTGCGTACGGCCGATTTGGGGAGTATGGCGGAATTCGTGGGCGCGCAGATCGAGGATTTCTCCGAGCATCACCAATTCGCGCTCGATCAGTTTCGAGGCATCGCGAACCTGCAGGGCTTGCGCAGTGTCCACAACGTCATTGGAGGTCAAGCCGTAATGCAGCCAACGCGCGGCGGCAGGATCGCCAATGGATTCGCCGACCGCCATGGTAAAAGCGATGACGTCGTGTTTCACGCGGGCTTCAATGTGATGGATTTGCGCGACATCGATTCTGGCGCGGGCGCGAATCGCCGCAGCGGCTTCCTTCGGGACCAGGCCCGCTTCGGCAAGGGTTTCTGTGGCGGCGAGTTCAACTTCCAGCCATTTAGCAAACTTGTTCGCGTCGCTCCAAACGTGACCCATTTCCTGGCGCGTGTAGCGTGGAATCAATTCCTTCTCCTAAGCCGCGAAAAAGAAGAACCGGCGAGTGTTCCCAAATTCCATGATACCGCAATTGGAGAGGGCTTCGCGCTTGGCGAAGGCAGGACCGAGTGTTCGAAATTGGGATGGCAGATGACGGAAGCGAGCAGTGACGAACGGCAGGAGGGGGCTGCAAGATGGATAAGGCGATGGACAGCAAGGGTTTGCGCACTGGTTTGGAGCGGCACAGGAGTTGCACGAGGACGGGATGTAGTGTGTCTACAGCCAGGGGGTAGAATGTCCACCCCCGGATGGAACAAAAGGCGGGGTTCAGTCGTCAATAGCAAAGAGCGGTACCGAGCAAGCAAGGTGGCAGAAGCAACTGGGGAACGTGATTTCGACGGAAGGGCATAACTGAGGCGAAAACGATGGGAGAAAAGAGAGAGCGATACCAGAACCGGGTTGAGCTCTTGCAAGGGACGCTGGACCTGCTGATATTGCAGACCCTGCAATGGGGGCCGCAGCATGGCTACGGGATCAGCGTGGCGATTCGGAACCGCTCCGGCGAGTTGCTGCAGGTGGATACCGGTTCGCTTTACCCCGCGCTGCACCGGCTGGAAAGACAGAAGTGGATCAAGGCGGAATGGCGAGTCTCGGAAAACAAGCAGCGGGCAAAGTTCTACCAATTGACGGCCGCTGGCAAAAAACAATTGACGAGAGAACGGTCGAAGTGGTCGCAGCTTTCGGACGCGATCGCGGGAGTGCTGCAGCCGAATGAGAAGTAACGACGCGACAGGGTATTGAAGTAACGAAACGCAGGGGTGACCCGTGAGTTTCTGGCGGCGTAAGAAGCGGGAAGCGGAGCTTGACGAGGAAGTGCGGAGACATCTGGAGATGGCGGCGCGGGGGCGCGTGGAACGGGGCGAAACGACCGGAGAAGCGAGGCGCGCGGCGCGGCGGGAGTTTGGGAACGTGGAGCTGGTGAAAGAATTAACGCAGGATATGTGGGGCTGGCGGTGGCTGAGAGATGTTGCCGACGATCTGCGTTACGGATTGAGGATGTTGCTGAAGAATCCGGGATTCGGGTTTGTTGCCATCCTTTCACTGGCGTTAGGCATCGGCGCCACCACAGCGGTTTTCAGCGTGGTCTACGGCGTCCTGGTAAATCCGTATCCCTATGCCAATTCCGACCGAATGGTGCACCTGGTGGTCCACGACGCCAGCGGCAACCGCCGTTATATAAACCTGAATGGGCCGCAGTTGCAGCAGCTTCGGCAGGCTGCGTCGGTCGAGAGTTCTGCCGCCATGGAAGGTTGGGACCTCATTACGACCGAGGGCGATCTGCCCGAAGACGTCCTGGGCGTGTACCTTACTTCGAACTCCTTCATTCATTTTGGTGTGCCGGCGCTGCTGGGGCGCGGACTGCTGCCATCGGATGCACCCGATGGTCGGGACCCCGAAAATGTGGCCGTGCTAGGCTATCGATTCTGGCAAAGGCGCTACGGTGGCGATCCCAATGTCATCGGGAAGAACATCGAGTTAGTTCACAAGAGATACAGGATTGTGGGCGTGGTGCGGCCCCGGTTCACCTGGGGCGACGGCGAAGTCTATCTTCCGCTCAAGCTCACCGCGGACCCAGTGCGCACGTACTTCCCCATGATTCTGCTCAAGCCTGGCGTCACGCGCGCGGCAGCAAACGCGGAGTTCCAGTCGCTGATCGAGCAATTCACCAAGGAAACTCCAACCCACTTCCCCGAGCATTTCCACATGGCCATCGAAGGATTGAACGATCACTTCGTGACGGATATCGGCGGGACGCTATACCTGTTGCTCGCTGCCGTGGCTTTGTTGCTGCTGATCGGATGCGGAAACGTTTCGATTCTGCTGCTAGCCCGAGGAACGGCGCGTCAGCACGAGTTGGCGGTCCGGTCGGCCATCGGCGCGGGGCGCTCTCGCATCTTGCGGCAGTTGCTCGCGGAAGCGCTGATGCTGTCATTCACGGGGGCGATCATTGGGGTGGCGCTGGCAAACAGCCTGGTGAAGCTCATCGTGAACTGGCTTCCGGAGTTCTCCTTCCCGCATGAAGCCGCCATCAGCATCAATCTTCCGGTGTTGTTTTTCAGCGTCAGCCTTGCGCTGCTGACGGGCATCGTCTTCGGCATTTCGCCGGCTCTGCAATCCGCACGCCCGGACGTAGCCAGGGTGATGCAGACCAATACGCGCAAGATTACCGCGGGAGTTCATGGCCGCCGGACGCACAGCTTCCTGATCGCGGGCCAGATTGCTTTGACTCTTCTACTGCTGGCCGGAGCAGGTGTTGCCATGCAAGGCTTCGTTCGCATGATGCTTGTGGACCTTGGCTATGATCCGCACAACATCATGTCGGTCGGCATCCCGGTGCACGACAACACCTACACTACATGGGAGGCCAGGAGAACGTACTTCAATCAGCTGCTGCAAAAGGTCAGTGCGATGCCGGAAGTTGTTTCCGCGGGCCTTTCGACCAATGCCACGCCGCCAAACAACGGATGGGAACAGCGCTTCGAGATTTCCGGCAAGCCGGCCGCAGAACAGGAGAAAGCGCGGATCAACTTCATCAGTTCCGCGTATTTCAGGGTGCTGCGTATTCCTCTCCTGCAGGGGCGCGTCTGGGACGAAAGCGAGACGATACACGGTTCCAAACTCGCGGTCGTCAATCAGACGCTGGCTCGCCAATATTTTCCGAATGGCGACGCCATTGGGAGCGAAATCCGTGTGCCCGAACTGAAGGGCGAGCCTCCTTTTCGATTGGTGGCCGACGGGAGCGATGGCTGGTTCCAGGTCATTGGCATTGTCGGCGACGCTCGGAACGACGGACTGCGCAATCCCACGAAGCCCTCGGTGTATGTGCCGTACACGATCAGCATGCCGGTGTGGACGCAGATTCTTGTGCGGACCAGGTTTCCACCTCTCACGATACTGCGTTCCGTGCGCGAGCAAATTCATTCCGTTGATCCTGACCAGCAGGCCTTCCGGGATGTTCGCGACCTCGATGGCTGGATCAGAATTCAGCCGGAATGGGGACAGGGGCATTTGGTGGCAACGCTGTTTGCGGGATTTGCCATCCTGGCGCTGGCCCTGGCCGCCACTGGCCTGTACAGCGTAATTTCCTATTCCATCGGTCAACGGACGGGAGAATTTGGCATTCGAATGGCGCTGGGAGCAAGGCGAAAAGATGTCCTGCTGATCGTATTTCGCTCGGCGGCAATGAGTGTGGCTGGCGGCGTTCTAACGGGAGTGCTGCTGACGATCGTCCTCAATCGTGTACTGGCCCGCTGGATTCAGGGCAACTCTCTCGATGCTCTGGTTCTGGTCGGTGTGATCCTGTTACTGGTCGCGACTTCTAGCCTGTCCTGTCTTATACCAGCACGAAGAGCGTCGTCCGTAGATCCGATGGTGGCGCTGAGATACGAATAGAGATTGGAAAGTGGAAATCGAAAATTGGAAGGAGTCAAACGGCGATGAGCTGGCTGAGTGGACTCTTTGGCAAACGCAATCGGGAGAAAGAACTGGACGAGGAAGTACGTAGCCATCTGAAGATGGCGGCGCGGGAGCGTGTGGAGCGGGGCGAGGCTTCACAGGATGCGGAGCGCGCGGCGAGACGAGAGTTTGGGAACGTGGAATTGGTGCGGGAAGTGACGCGCGATGCGTGGGGATGGGGATCTCTTGATCGGCTGACGCAGGACCTGCGTTTTGGCGTGCGAATGATTGCAAAGTCGCCGGGATTCGCAGTGGTGGCGATTCTCACGTTGGCGATCGGGATTGGCGCGAACACGGCGCTTTTTTCAGTCGTTAACGGCGTGTTGCTGAATCCGCTTCCATACCCCGATCCTGACCAGCTTGTAACCTTGGCGGAGAGCAAGCCGAACTTTGATAGTGGCTCTATCTCCTTCCCGAACTTTCGAGACTGGCGCAAAGACAACCACACGTTTTCCCTGATGGGCATTTCTCGAAGTTACTCCTACAGTCTGACGGGCAGGGGCGAGGCAGAGCAAGTAACCGCGGAATTCATTTCTTCAGATTACCTTGCGGTGCTCGGCGTCAAGCCGGTGATAGGACGCCTGTTTGCAGAGGGCGAAGACGAGATCGGCGCCAGCCCCATCGTGCTGATCAGCGAAGGATTCTGGAATCGCAAGTTTGGCGCCGCTCCGGACATCGTGGGACAAGGACTCACTCTCGACGGGCGAACTTTCACCATCGTAGGTGTGGTCCCCGCAAGTTTTAAGCTGCAAGTCTGGAGCTTCCGTCCGAGCGACGTGTACGCCCCTGTTGGCCAGTGGACCAATCCCATTCTTAACCTCAGAACGGCGGGGCTCGGCTTTCACGGCGTCGGCCGACTGAAAACGGGTGTGACCATTCAGCAGGCACGGGCCGACATGAAGCGCGTGACGGGAGATCTAACTGCCGCGTATCCGAACGCCGACACGGGAATCGGCGCCAACCTTATGCCTCTCAAAGAACAGATGGTTGGGTACCTGCGGCCGCTTCTGCTTGTTCTGCTCGCCGCTGTTGGCTTTGTACTCTTGATCGCTTGCGTGAACGTGGCCAACTTGCTGATGGCCCGCTCGACGGGACGAACGCGCGAATTCGCGGTGCGCGCCGCGCTCGGCGCAGACCGGGGAAGAATCGTGCGCCAGTTGCTGACGGAGAGCATGTTGTTGGCCCTGGCCGGAGGAGGTCTCGGCTTATTGCTGGCGGCCTGGGGCACTAAGGTGGCGCTGCGGAATCTACCTTCAGCGTTGCCGCGCGCAAACGAGATTGGCCTGGACGTCCGAGTATTGCTTTTCACTATGGGCGCCTCGCTGCTCTGCGGGATTTTGTTTGGATTCGTCCCGGCGCTTAGGACTTCGAAGCCGAACCTGCACGATACGCTTAAAGAGGGCAGCCGGGGAGCGGGCGGCGGGAAACACCGGGCGCAGGGACTCTTTGTTGTTTCGGAAATGGCTATGGCCCTGGTGCTCCTGATCGCGGCGGGTCTGATGATCCGCAGCTTGAGCGCCCTGTGGAACGTGAACCCCGGCTTCGACTCCCACAACGTTTTGTCGTTTGGCGTGGCCCTTGCCCCTTCCAAGAAAGCCATAAGCCCGGACGCAGTTCGGGCACAGCTCCGGGAAGTCCAAAGCAGGCTGGCATCGACTCCGGGAGTGAAGGCAGCTTCGCTCTCCTGGGGAGCGCTGCCGCTGGGGGGCGACGATGAGGATCTTTTCTACCTCGAAGGCCAGCCCAAGCCCGAGAGCCAGAACGATATGAGCTGGGCGATCAGTTATGTCGTGCAAGAAGACTATTTGAAGGTGATGCGGATTCCGCTCCAGCGCGGACGTTTCCTTACGGCCC
>WNFJ01585935.1_pt1 | contig 10579 bp, 13 predicted proteins | sample 5400461 | NCBI WGS metagenome assembly WNFJ01 (sample SAMN13153349, study PRJNA577476) | soil metagenome | isolation source: 115 cm saprolite on Douglas fir-dominated hillslope | place: USA:California | collected 2013-09-17
AATCGCTGAATCACTGACCGAGGTTCCCGGTACGTGTCCTTCGACTCTGACCAGGCCGGGACCGTGCGAAGGGGGACCACCCTTTACCGTTGGTGCGCCCACAAAAGGCTCGTCGGTCCAACCAGCGCAACCGGGCTTGATAAACCGTTTTTATGATTTTCACCGGTCCCGTTCAACAACCGTCAGCTTCCTTCATGACAAAACGCGAAACCCCGCCGGTTTGAACTCATGCCAAACCTCCTGCAAGCAGGAATATTCGTGCGACGGGAAGGTTATCGGCCGGCACCTGATCACCCGTACCTTCCGTAAGGGAACGTATGCGGGCAAGGACGTGATGATCGTCGACGTCACGAAAACGTAAGGATGGACCTACGCTCTCACGTAAACGCCATTTCACCGGCGACATTAGCGCTCAGCCACGCCCGCGGGTGGGGGCAGAGTTGGTTGAATCCCCATGGCCCCTCGCGCACGCCGGCTGGGACAGGTCTGCTGCAGCGCAAGTGTGCTTGTGGAGGAGGATTGGGACTGTCGGGAGAATGCGAGGAGTGCAAGAGGGCGACATTGCAGCGGCGTGCGGAGAAGACCGCGCCGCCGAGCGTGCCAACCATCGTGCACGAAGTGCTGCGCTCGCCGGGACAGCCCCTTGATCGCGGTAGCCGCTCGTTTTTTGAGCCGCGTTTCGGTCACGATTTCAGCCGGGTACGGGTTCACGTTGACGGCCGAGCCGCTGAATCAGCCCGCAGTGTCAATGCGCTGGCATACACGGTCGGTCGCCACCTTGTGTTTGGAGCGGGACAATACACGCCGGAGAGCCAAGTGGGCCGACAACTCCTAGCTCACGAACTGACGCATGTGCTGCAACAGGGGAATCACGACAGTTCTTACCATGCTCTATCTCTGGCCGAGAGCGGCAGCAAGGAAGAAGAGGAAGCAGAGCGCATATCTTCGTCGATCGTTGGGGGAAATGGGCTGGTCCGCACTGGTCGGGACGCAATTGCAGAGAATGCCGGACGAGCGTTGCAGGTCTCTCCGTTCAATGCAGGGAGGGTAGTGCAGCGCAAGATTCCAACTGGAATTTCGCTGAAAGAAACTCACGCACTCGGACACGCCAATCTGAAAAACGAAGCAGACAAGAAAAAGTATCTGACCTACATCGCCGATGTATCGCTGATGCAGCTAACGCCGCCGGGAGACTACACAGAAGAACAGAAACGAGAGGAATGCACGAAAGAGTTTCTCAGTGAAGTATCCAATACGTGTCCAGCAGCCCCCACGCCCTTCTGTACAGGAGACCGGTGCTTTCAGGTGAATCAGTACAAGAGACCCGTGGGCGATGCTCACACAGGCACCGAAATTCCAGATGGCCCAGACACCTTCGTCGACTTTCACCGCGCGAGATTTGACACCAGCCTGCTTGAGACCAGCGGTAAGACACAGTGCAGCGTGGTGTGTCACCAGCTATATAAGTATCGGACCATGCCCGACCGGCAATACCACGAGTTAGGGGCTTTCTACATTATCCGCAATTTCAAAGCGGACAAGTTCACGCCGACCGGCACTACAACTCCGGTCAACATCACGACCGGGGAGATTAAGAAAGTCGCCGCCGGTGCGAGTGTTCCGAGCAAGGACGATTTTGCCAAGAATATTGCACCGGGACTGGTGCGGTCTGGCGCGCTGCTGGATGCTCCTCCCATGCCGCAGCCACCGTCATCTTCGAGCAAAGGAGAGGAGAAAAAATGAGAAGCCTCTCCAAGCAATTCGGTCAGCCGATTCGTTCCGGACCCACAGGTCTGCTGTACACCAATAGAGCGATATTGCAGCGCAAGTGTAGCTGTGGACAGCATTCGGGTTCTGGAGAGCAGTGCGAGGCCTGCAAGAACCAACAGATACATCGAAAGGAGTCTGCGGCTGCCGGGCCGGCGGTGGCGCCACCGATCGTGCACGGGGTCTTAAGTTCGCCCGGGCAGCCTTTGGACGCAAAGACGCGGTCATTCTTTGAACCACAGTTTGGGCACGACTTCAGCAGAGTGCGCATACATACGGACGAGAGGGCTGCCGCGTCGGCCCGCGCTGTCAATGCCCTGGCTTACACGGTGGGTCATCAACTTGTTTTCGAATCTGGACGTTTTGATCCGCGCAGCGGCGCCGGACAGAAACTGATTGCTCATGAACTCGCCCACGTAGTCCAACAGTCCGGCAATCACAACGGCCATTCTGAACTCACTGCCACCGCGGCAGACGATGCCTTTGAAACTGACGCTGATCGAGTGGCACAAAGGGTGCTTGCAGGTGAGTTAGCTGAACCAGCAGCTCGCAAGCGTGGCCCAGTCCTTCAGCGACAGCTGCCACCGACTTCTCCGGGACCACCCACGATGCAGGGCCCGGACTGGGGATTAACCTGCGGCTTTGTGGAGGGAAAGTTTAAGTGCTCCGGCAATACTCCGGCCGGTGACGTGCCGATCGAAAAAGAGCACTATCGCTGCGTCCTCCTGGCCAGGGAAGGGCGTTGCCCGCCAGATTGTGAAGATGAATTGCGGCCACTGGGTATCCCCTGCGTTCAACCCGGAAAGCCACGCACACCGGAGAAAAATCCCCCAACCGGGGGCGGACCCACGCTCCCTGAGTGTCCTCCCGGTCAGATTTTCATTTCCGGCAAATGCTTCCCCTTCCGTCGCGACTCGACGCCGCCTCCGCCGGGGCCAGTAACGCAGGGGACACCGTCTCCCCAATTTCAATTTGGCGCCACGCCTGGCGCCCGTGTTCAGCACGGAACCATCGAATCTGAGACTTTGGACAATTTCACCCTGAACGATCCTCAAGTTCCTCCCCAATATGCTGACCAGTTGGACCACTTGGCCGGCTTGCTGAATGTGTATCGCGAGGTCGAAGTACACATCGAAGGTCACACCGACGGCAGTGGTACGGAGGCGATCAACATCCCGTTGTCACGTCAGCGCGCTGAAGCAGTGAAGGCTCAACTAATTCAACGCCATGTAGTAAATCCCGCCCGCTTAAAAACCCAAAGCTTCAGCTCGCATCAGCCGCAAGTGACTCCGCATGAGCCCACGGCCCAGGAACCACGAAACCGCCGGGTTGAGGTCTGGTATTACGTCCCCCCGTCGAAGCCCATGGGGGAAGGATTGCGGATGGATTCGAAACCATAGGGGCAGAGACAGCGCTTATGAAAGAGGTGGATCACCGCGGCTATTGAAAGGTGGCATCGTTCTGCTCGATTCGACCAGCGGGGCGGTGCGGCGCATCATCACGCCGCGATACAACCCCAACACGCTCACGCGGTCTCTCGCCATTTTGGGGCGGCTGGCGAGGGTCTTTACGCAGAAGCGAGCCCAGGCGCTGCTCGATGCAATTTTTGCGCAACAGCCGGTTGGTGCAGGCGGACGGGCGCCGTGGCGAAATGAGCGCCCAAACAGTGTGGCTGATCAACTGTCGTGTAACAGAGTCAGAGTCGTGTACGAAGGGAGCGACTGAGATGGAGGGGTGCGAAACAGAATGAATGTGAGTTCACAAACATACAGCGAGGCGGCCTCCTTGCCAGCACCGGGAATGGTTTTGCGCCGCCACTGTGCTTGTCGACAGCACGCTCCCGTTGGGCAGGAGTGCGCCGAATGCCGCCAGAACAGACCACGATCGCTCGGCCATGCCGAGGCTCTTGGGCGAGGCCCTGAAGTGGCAGAGATGGCGCCACCAATTGTCCACGACGTCCTGAACTCGCCCGGCCAACCCCTGGATGTAACCACACGTTCCCGCATGGAGCGGCGATTCCGACATGACTTCAGTAAGGTGCGGGTGCACACGGACGACTCGGCGGCGCGCTCGGCACTTCAGGTCAACGCGGCTGCCTATACTGTCGGCAGTGAGATTGTGTTCGGACCGAATCGCTTCGCTCCCACGACGCATGCGGGGGCGCAACTTCTCGCTCATGAATTGGCTCACGTTGTCCAGCAAGGAATGAGTGGAAATGCTTACGCTTTAAGGTCGGGCCTGCAGATCGGAGCCGCCGAAGATTCCGCAGAACACGAGGCAGACGTAGCAGCAAGCGTCGTCATGAAAGGCTCGCCGGCGGTGAGTTCGCACGCGATGCATGCGCAATCTGCCCACGAGAGGCCGCAGCTGCGGAGACAGCCGGACGACGATAAACCGAAGAAACAAGCACCTCCTTTGATACCGATCCCGATTTTTGACAGGTTCGATATAAAGCCCGTCATTCCCGGGCCAATCTCGGCGCCTTCGCTCGAGGACGTCAACCAGGCTTATTACAAGGTTTTCGGTCCTAACGGGGATCCGAAGGCAAATATGGAATGCGCGATCGGCTGGCGGATGTTGAAGACGGGGATGTGTTGTCCCGGTACCCCTATCGGCTAACCAGCATTGGTCGATGCTGCCCTGCGGATTCATCGGCCCACGGTACGGAATGTGAAAAATTCCCGGCGCTGCCAGCGGCGAAGATGCCTGGCGCAAGTGGGGACAAGGGGGTGACTCCCGGGTCACAGGTTACGAAGGGACTCGAGAAGCAGCTTTCCGCACCGCTGACGATGGACTTCCCGATCTATTTCAAACACAACCAGCCCGGCGCCGTGACGAGCGGCAAGACGCTGGGTGGCAGCCTCACCGAAGCGGGCCAGTCGAGTCTGGAGAGCCTGGTTGCATGGATGATGAAAGGACTCGAGTTCTCGGTACAGCTTACCGGCAAGGCTTCGGTGGAGGGTCCGAAGACGCACAACCAGGAACTAGGAAGGTTTCGGGCACTATCTGTGGCCGGTGCATTGATGCAAAGGGGAATCCTCGGCATCCGCATCGCCGATCCACCGGGTTCCCCGCCGGAGTGCCCGGCCATTGGCACCGGGATCCACAATTGCGGCGACCTCGGAGCCGCGGCCGATGTAAATCCCAGCGACCGGCAAGTGTTGGCTCGCGTTTTCGCGACGCCGCAGAATCCCTAATTTGAGCAGAGAGAGATTTTTGATGAGCACATTTCCTGGATCACCGCGGCTATTGAAAGGCGGCATCGTTCTGCTCGATTCGACCAGCGGGGCGGTGCAGCGCATCATCACGCTGCAATACAACCCCGACACACTCACGCGGTCTCTGCAGGTGCAGGCGGTCGACCAGGCCAGCAAGAATCGCTCGCAAGCACTGCGGTTGATCGGGCCGCCGGTCGAGACGTTCAAGCTGGACGCGGAGATTGACGCCACAGATCAGCTGGAATTTCCCGATCAGAATCCGACTGCAGTACAGGCGGGTATTTATCCGCAACTGGCGGCGCTCGAAACCATCATTTATCCGTCCAGCAGCCAATTGCTCAGCAACAACTCGCTGGCGCAGTCGGGCGTGCTGGAAATCGCTCCCATGGAATCCCCCCTGACGCTTTTTGTCTGGAGTAAGAATCGTGTGGTGCCGGTGCGCATTACGGATTTCAGCGTGACTGAAGAAGCCTTTGACGCCACGCTGAATCCCATTCGGGCCAAGGTGAGCCTTGGGATGCGCGTGTTAAGCATCGACGATCTCGGATTCGACGAGAAAGGCGGAAATCTTTTTATGGTCTACCAGCAGCAGAAGGAGAGGCTGTCGGCATTGAGCCAGGGCGGGACTTTTCGTGATCTGGGAATCGGAGGCATTCCATGACCTCGGCGACAATGATGCCGTCTCTCAATTCGCTCTTGCAATCAGCGGGCGTGCTCCCCAGCCTGTTTGCGGCGAACAGCCGCTATCTCGGAATCGCGACTTCAACCCTTACGACAGCGGACGGACGCACGATCGCGTACGTGCAGCGCCGCTTTGTACCGCAGCCCGAGCAGTTGGCGCAATTGCAGCAGCACACCGTCGTGCAAGGCGATCGGCTGGATGTGATTGCAGCGCGATATCTCGGTGATCCGGAGTTGTTCTGGAGGATCGCCGATGCCAATCGCGCGATGCGCGCGGAAGATTTGACGGCAGTCATCGGCCGAGTTTTGCGCATTTGTCTGCCGCAAGGAATTCCGGGAACACAAAATGTTTAGCGGAATCAATCTGACGGTGATGATTGGGCCAGCCGTGCCTCTGCCGGTGTCGAAGCCGGTTCTGGATGCACTGACCAGTGTCGAGGTAACCAACAAGACCGACGGACCGAGCGTCTTTCAGTTGAAGTTCGCGATCGATAAGAAGTCAATCCTGCAAACCATCTTCATGCTAGCCGGCGGCGCGCAGATTCCGCTGGTTCGAGTAGTGATATTCGTCACCATTGGGGGATCGACGCAGGTTCTGATTGACGGAGTGATGACGGATCACCAGATCACGCCGGGATCGAGCAGCGAATCTCCGGTGCTGACAATTTCCGGCGAAGATCTGACGCGCGTGATGGATTACATCGATCTCACAGGCCTACCGTATCCCGCTATGCCCCCGGAGGCGCGCGTCCTTCTGGCATTGGCGAAGTACGCGATCTTCGGGGTCGCGCCCATCGTGATTCCCAGCATCATGATCGATGTGCCGATTCCCACGAACCGCATTCCAAGGCATCAGGGAACCGATCTGCAGTACATCCGCGCGCTAGCCGACGACGTTGGTTACACCTTTTATGTTGAGCCGACGCCCGTGCCCGGCACCAGCATTGCTTATTGGGGGCCGGAGTTGAAGGTTGGGCTTCCGCAGGGTGCGCTCAACCTCGACATGGATGCGTACACCAACGTTGACTCAATGAACTTCCCGTTCGACAGCGAGCACAAAGAATTGCCGATACTTCTGATCCGATTCCGATTCCGGACATCACTCCGCTCAATCCTCCGCTGGGCGTCATCCCGCCGATTCCGAAGAAAATTCGCTGGCTGCACGCGACGGCGAGGCTCTCTGCGGTGCAGGCGGCGCTGATTGGACTCGCGAAAGCTGCCAAGACCTCCGACGCGGTCAGTGCCACGGGATCGCTCGACGTGCTGCGCTACGGGCAAGTGCTCAAAGCGCGGCACCTCGTAGGCATTCGCGGATCGGGTCCAGCCTTCGACGGACTGTATTTCGTGAAGAGTGTTACGCACAACATTAAACGGGGTGCGTACAAGCAGAATTTCACCGTAGCCCGCAATGGGCTTCTATCCACATTTTCGAGGGTTCCCGTATGAGTAATGATTCGGATTCCGATGTCACAGGCTTGGCTGACTTCGCGGAAGGCGCGTTGGGGCGGCATAAGTTCTATGGCAAGTTTCGTGGCACGGTGATCAACAACATAACAACATCGATCCGCTGCAGATTGGACGCATCCAGGTGATTGTGCCGGATGTGTCGAATTTCGTGCCCACGAGTTGGGCCTTGCCGGCGCTGCCGGTGGGAGGAATTCAGATGGGCATGTTCACCGCGCCGCCCATTGGATCCAGCGTGTGGGTGGAGTTCGAGCAGGGCGATCCGGATTATCCCATTTGGACCGGGTGTTTCTGGGGCACGGCAGCGGAAGTTCCGGCACTGTCGCACTTGGTGCCACCCGCGCTGGCCGGGATCACGCTCCAGACCACGCTACAAAACGGAATTGTCATCAGCGATCTGCCGGGTCCGACGGGAGGAATCATGCTCAAGAGCACGACTGGAGCGATGCTGATCGTAAATGACACCGGCATTTACATCCAGAACGGTAAGGGTGCCAGCATCATCATGGTCGGGCCGACGGTGACTATCAATGAAGGGGCGATGGTGATCACTTAGGAATGCGGTCGTGGGCTGGCCAGGGGAAGGGGGAGTCGTGCCGGGATTTCTCGTGCATGTGGGTGCGACGGTGCTCTGCGCACATGGCGGTCAGGCACAACCGACGGCGCCCAATCCACGCGTGCTGGTGAGCGGCCAGCCGATTGTGAATATGCCCACTCCCTACGTGATTGCAGGCTGTGCGCTGCCACCGCCGATTGCAGCGAATGGCCCGTGTGTCAGCGCACAATTTATCACGGGGTCGGTTCGAGTGCTGTCCAACGGAATGCCTGTCTTATTGATGGACAGTCAAGCAATCTGTGTGCCGACAGGAACTCCGTTGATCGTTGCCGTGACCCAGGCCAGGGTGCTCGGGACGTGAGGATCGAATGAATATTGATTTTCCATTTCGCATCGACGGGCGCGGGCGCACCGCCGCCACCGACGATGAGGACCACATCCGCGACATGATCGAGCAACTACTGTTTACCAATCCCGGCGAGCGGGTGAACCGTCCGGACTTCGGAAGCGGCCTGTTGCAAATGGTCTTCGAGCCGAACAGCACCGAACTGGCGGCGGCTCTGCAATTCACATTGCAAGCGTCGCTGCAGCAGGTGCTGGGCGACCGCATTCAGTTGCAGGCGGTACAGGTGGATGCCCTCGACAGCACGCTACACGTGACCGTGCAGTATGTGATCCGGACCGACCAGCAGGTCCAGACTGCGCAGTTTTCGCGGGAGATTTGAGAATGGCCACGCAGTATTTTTGCCGGAGTTTGAGAAGACGCGCTGAGGTATTGGACGCAGTCGACGGCAGTGGCACCCCTGTGCTCAACGGCATCGATTTTCTCGAGGTCACGTCGGCGGACGAGAAGACGTTGACCGTCCACTTCCTGTTCAATCTTCCGGGATCGCCGAATGCGGTTCCTCCTTCACCCGCGCCCGCGCTTACCGCCGAAAGCATCGTGATTTCGGGGGGAGTACGAATTACGGGAATTAAGGTGCTGCCCGTCAACGCCACGAACAACGTCCTGACGGTACCGGTTAGCGCCTCGGGAGACTACTCGACTTACACGCTCAGCTTGGTTACAGGCCCAAATGCTCCTGATCCTCCCCCCGGCTTTGATCCACAACTCTCATCTGTAGAGTTCACCTTCAAGGTGGAATGCCCCAGCGACTTTGACTGCAAGCCTGTGGGTGTGTGTCCTCCGCCGGCGTTTCCGGCGCCGCAGATCGATTATCTGGCGAAAGATTACGCCAGTTTCCGGCGGCTGATTCTCGATCGCATGTCGCTCATCATGCCCGATTGGCAGGAGCGCAACCCAGCCGACATTGGCATCGCGCTGGTGGAATTGCTGGCGTATGCGGGCGACCAACTGAGCTACTACCAGGATGCGGTCGCGACCGAGGCCTATCTGGGGAGAATTTCCGTTCGTCGCCATGCCCGTCTGCTCGACTACTTCATGCACGACGGCTCGAACGCGCGGGCATTCGTTTTTTTCCAGGCAGATGTTGGAGTGGGGCAGCCCGTTCCGCAGGGGACAACGCTGCTTACTCAGACCAACGCACCGCGTGGCCGGATCGCTGACGATCAGGAGCAAACGGCAATAACGCAAGGCTCACAGGCTTTTCAAACCCTATTTGATATCACGGCGCACATCGAACTGAACCAGATCAATTTCTACACCTGGAGCGACGAGCAATGTTGCCTGCAGCAGGGAGCGACTAAGGCCACGCTGGAGGATAACGGGGCCGGAAGCCTGCTCCAGGTTGGCGATTTGCTTCTTTTCGAAGAGATTCTGGGATCGGCTACCGGGTTCGCGGCGGACGCGATTCCGGCTCACCGTCACGTTGTGCGGCTCACGAGCGTTCTCGGCGGAAGGCAAGATCCACTCAACCATACCAACATCGTTGAGATCGCATGGGATCCGGCGGACGCGCTGCCGTTCCCGCTCTGCATCTCAGCGGTTATCGGGACTGCGGCGGTTCCCAACCTGAGCGTTGCCCGCGGCAACATCGCGCTCGCCGATCATGGATTTGTCGAGCCTGTGGAGACGCTCCCAGACGTGGGCGCGATCTCTGGCCCGTATCGGCCTGAGTTGCATAATCCCGGCCTGACCTTCCGAGTTCTCTACGACGACCATCAAGCGCGCCAGCAACCGGCAGCAGGGATCTTGATCCAGGATGCGCGCCAGGCTTTGCCTGCGATCACGCTGGGAGAAAACGGAAGCACATGGAGGCCACGTCGCGACCTCTTGAGCAGCAGCAACAACGCCTTGGATTTCGTCGTGGAAATGAAGAACGACGATAGGGCAACGTTGCGCTTCGGAGACGGGATTCTAGGCAGCAAGCCGACCAGCGGGTTGAAGGCCACTTACCGCACGGGAAGCGGGACCGCCGGGAATGTCGGCGCCGAAGCCATCGCTCATGTCGTTACCACCGCAAGTGAGCCACTGACCGGCATTGTATCTGTGCGCAATCCGTTGCCGGCGCAGGGCGGAATCGATCCCGAGACTCTCGACGAAGTACGCTCGTTTGCGCCATGGGCCTTCCGCACGCAGGAACGCGCGGTTACGGAAGCGGATTACGCGGATGTTGCTCAGCGTGATCCCGAAGTTGCGAAGGCCCGCGCCACGCTGCGCTGGACCGGCAGTTGGTACACCATGTTCGTGACCGTCGACCGCAGGAGAGGCCGGCCCGTCGATGATACGTTCCGCAACCGCGTCCGCGACTTTCTGGAGCAATTTCGTCTCGCGGGATATGACCTGGAGATCGAAGCTCCCAAGTTTATTCCGCTGGATATTGTCTTCAGCGTTTGCGTGGCGCCGGGATATTTCCGCAGCACCGTGAAATCGGCACTGCTCGACGTGTTCAGCAACCGTGTCCTGCCCGACGGACGACTGGGCTTCTTCCAT
>WNFJ01680023.1_pt1 | contig 10578 bp, 15 predicted proteins | sample 5400461 | NCBI WGS metagenome assembly WNFJ01 (sample SAMN13153349, study PRJNA577476) | soil metagenome | isolation source: 115 cm saprolite on Douglas fir-dominated hillslope | place: USA:California | collected 2013-09-17
GCGGGACTGCGGCTCCGATCCGGACGAAGAGGTCGCCGGGGAGTAGCTCGTACAGCCACCATCCAGCAGCGGCACCGCCGGCCACAAACATCAGGTCGGTCGCTCCGAGTCCCCACGCGATTACGTCGTCGAGTTCCAAGTTCTGCGGGACTTTTACTGGCTCCACGTCAAGCCACCGCTGCGGCCGCCAGCTTGGCCGCGGTGACAGTCGTCTGGACAATCGGGCTCCGGCTCAGTGGGTGGCGGAAAGCCCAGTGGTAGGCCGCGAACGGGAGCTTGAACAGGAGGTACAGCAACGTGATGAGGACGAGGCCCGAGGTGAGGTCGGACACCGGGCCGCCAAGCCAGTCGGTGTGGCGTAGCAGGTCGATGCCAACCTCGACCAAGATCGCTTGGATCACCTGGACGAAAAGCAGGGCACTGAAGACGCGCCACCAGATCCGTGCGATCTCGTCTGTCTGTGGAAGCGCATACGTCGCGAGAGCCAGCGGCGACAGCACCGTCGCCACCAGCAGCACGACGTCGCGGCCGATATAGAGAGCGACCAGCAAAATCGCGAGGACCGCAGCGGCCAGCCCCACCAGGCTGCCTACGACCTGGTCTGCCGCGTGTGGGCTCTGAACGATGGCTGACAGCTGCACAAAGGTGCTCGTGCCCGGGTCGGGGCCGAGCAGGCCGTTGATCAGCGCGTTGTCGAGCTTGATCAACCCGCCGCAGAGGGCAAGACTCGCGTTGGCAGCAATTGCCGCCAAGACGATCCTCGGAATTAGCGCCTTCGCCGAGTACCTCGACTCGACCGTCCCAGACGCCATGACCATGACTCCCGCAGCAAGGAGTGCGATTACGAAGAGCCCGTCGGTCACGGCGCGAAGGAGCGCCCATGCGCGGCCGACCTCTGGGATCGAGTCGTATGCCGGCGTCTGAAAGAGGAGTTGGCCGGCGGCAGCGAGAGCGGGCTTCAGTAGGTGTGCGGCCAGGCTCTGTAGCCAGCCGTTGATGGCATCGATGACCTGAGAGGTGATGTCCATCAGGTGCGGAGCACCTTCTGCAGGATTGAAACGAGCGTCGGCGCCAGCGCCGCCAACCCGTAACCGATCAGCGCTGCCTTAATCCCGGCTTTGGCCTCTTCGACCGCCCGTGGATTGCCCTGGGCGGTGAGGTAGCGGACGCCGCCGACGGTGAGGAAGAGGGTAGCCAGCGCGATGAGCAGCCCAGCAACCCAGTCACGAACCGAGTCGATTACGGTGTTGAGGTCAGAGGCAGCGAACGCCGGGACGGCTAGCACGATCGCGAGCGCGAACGCGACCCCACCAACTGGAACGACCGAGCGAACGAAGCGGGCACGCTTGCGAAATGTCATGCCCAATAGATCTCCAACGAGGTGCTCGAAATTGGTCGGTCATCTCCACCTTCCGTCCACCTTCCGTGCACCTTCGGAGTTCAGGTCGCTGCCTTGGCGTAGCCGACGAGCGAGATCCACTCTTTTGGGCGGTGGCTCCGACCGCATTCAGGCTGAACCACCGAGCCTAGGTTCTCCACGAGTCCCGGTCCCCGCGACCAGCAGGCGGTCAGTGTGGTACGAAGTTGACTTGTGAGCGACTTCGTCGAACAAAACCGCTTGAACTGGGACGCGCGGGTGGGGATTCACGAGAAATCGGCCTTCTACGACCTTGAAGGCTTCAAGGCTGGCAATTCCACGCTACAGAGGTCGATCGAACGTGACGAGCTAAGAGACGTGAGCGGTTTGACCCTCTTGCACTTGCAGTGTCACATCGGTTTAGACACGATCTCATGGGCGCAGCTTGGAGCGAAAGTTACGGGCGTCGATTTCTCTGAACGGGCAGTTGAACTGGCCCGGTCTCTCGCGCTCGAGGTCGGAGTTGACGCTCGATTTCTTTGCTCGGACATCTACAAGCTTCCAGATGTCCTGGAAGGTCAATTTGATGTGGTCTTTACGTCTTGGGGTGTGCTCCCATGGTTACCCGACATACCGAGCTGGGCGGCAGTCATTGCGCACTTCGTTCGGCCTGGGGGGACTTTCTACATCATCGATGGCCATCCCGTGATCAACGGCCTAGACAAAGCGGGCGATCGGTTCCGCTCGACGGCGCCTTATTTTCAAGGACCGGAACCAAATCGGTTCGACGACGGGCGTACTTACGCTGACGCCGAGGCCATAGTGGACCCACCGACAAACTACCAGTGGGACCACCCGCTCGGAGATGTCGTGACAGCGTTGGCGGACGCTGGCTTGAGAATCGAGTTTCTGCACGAGCACGGCGCCCTTCCATGGCCTCGTTTCGAGTCCATGACGCGCGGCTCCGGCGGCCAGTGGCGTCTTGACGGCGATCCCTTCCCGCTTAGCTTCTCGATCCTGGCGCGGCGGCCAAGCTGAGACTCCGCTTTCACGCCCTTGCCTGACGATCCCCGATCCCTAGATAAGGATGCCGTTTCGCACAATCCGCGCGCGAATGGATGGCGAGATGTGCTTGCCAACCAAAACATTCGTCGGTTCCTCATAGGCGAAACAGCTTCCGCAATCGGATCTGGAATGGTGCCCGTAGCCGTCACATTCGCTGCTTTGGCGACGTACAACTCCACGTCCAGCGTTGGATTCGTACTGGCAGCTGGAGCCGTGCCGCTGGTTGCGTTCCTAATCCTTGGTGGTGCGATTGCCGACCGTGTCGGAGCGCGCAAGGCAATGTTGGCGGCCGATGTTCTTCGCTCGGCCTCACAGCTAGGCCTCGGACTCTGGATTGTGTTCGGACATCCATCGCTTCTCGGGTTCATGCTTTTGCAGGCACTGGTCGGCGTGGGAACCGGCGTATTCATGCCCGCTTCAACGGCGTTGATCCCGGCCCTTGCCGATAAGCAGACCTTGCAGCAGGCAAACGCGTTTCGCCATCTTGCGAGCTCCTTCGGAAGGTTGCTTGGACCCGCCGTCGCGGGGGTTGTGGTGGCGCGAGCGAGTCCGGGATGGGCCATCGTCATAGATGGTCTGAGTTATGCGTTGACTGTCGGACTTCTTTGGTCGCTTCGCCTGCTGCCAGGCGTCGCTACAAGCGGAGGCACCCTCATTGTTCAGTTGAGGCAAGGCTGGCACGAGTTCTGGACGCGCGACTGGCTGTGGGCCATTGTGGGACAAGCCGGCCTGCTCGGGATTTCAGCCTGGCCTGTTTTCTATGTTCTCGGTGCCGTTGTCGCAAGGGCAAGCCTTGGTGGAGCTGCAGTGTGGGGTTTGATACTGTCCGCGATGGGCGCGGGAACCATCGTTGGCGGGTTGCTGTCCCTGCGCCTGCGTACGAGGCGTCCGTTGCTTATCGTGGCCCTAATTCCCGCGTCGTGGTTTCTCCCGCTGCTCGGGTTGGCGTTCGAGGCTCCCGCCGCAACCATCGCGCTCGCCGCCTTCGTCGTTGGGGCCGGCGGGTCAGTGAGTATGTCCCTCTGGGACACCACCATGCAAACCGAGATCCCGCCGGCCGTTCTTGCTCGGGTCAGCAGTTATGACCTGACAACCAGCTTCGCGCTCTTGCCGATCGGGTACGCCTTGGTGGGTCCGGTCTCCGTAGCGCTGGGCATTCAACGGACCTTCCTTCTGGCCGTTGCCATCGTTCTATTCGCGGTCTTAGCTGTATTGATGCTGCCGTCGGTGACTAGGCCGAGGCCTGACGATAAGACCTTGAACTCGGGAGTTCAAATCCCGTAGCACCGCGGGATTCGGAAAGAGTCAGACCGGCCACGGGCCGATACCTGAACCGTTTAGATCTGCCGTATTGGTTACGACTCGAGGCTCCACCAAGTACCCACTCTTCAATACCCCATCTACTCAGAGATGAGGGCCATCAGTTCCGGGTGGTTGCGGATCCGTTCGAGGCCGGGATCGGACTGTGCAAGCTCCTTCAACGACGGATCCAGCCCGAACGCGAGCTTGAAGCGAAGCAGCGCTTCGTCCTCGCGCCCGATGTGCGCGTAGAAGCAGCCGAGGTTGTACGTAGAAAGCGCGACCGATTTGGGCTCGGGAAACTGGGCCCGATCCAGGCCGTGCACCCACAGCTGCGCTGCTTCCGCAGCCTCATCGTTTCCCTGCTCGAGGTGCCAGAACATGAGGTGCTCGGCCAGGTGGTGGACGTGGCCCGGGACCGTCTGCCACACCGCTACCCCCGCGGACCGCGGGCGCGGGTGCGGTTTGAGTAGGTCCTCGTCTGAGCTGGCCGAGATCGCAGCTTCCAGCCTTTCGTACGCCGCCCGCGCATTCGATTTGACAACCTCAGCGGTCTTGTCCTTGCTGGCCGCGTAGACGCGTGCGTTCGACCCCTGCACGTCTTCATCCATTCTTGGGGCTTCGGTCCCGGTGCGCACTGCATCCAGCAGCTGTGCCACGTTGATACGCCATGCGGTCAGATGTGCGAGGTGGTCCTTGACCGTCCACTGCCCCGGCTCAGGCGACGGCGAGTCGTCGCACAGAGCCAGGAACTCGTGCTCACGTTCGCGCGCGTCGGCGATGATCTCCAGCAATTGCCGCCGCAGCCCCCCGGACTCCACGTTGCGAACTTACCGCATCAACCACATCTGTTTCCCGACCCCGTTTGGGCAGGACCGCGCGCCGACTAGTTGGGCGTTTGAGCGATCGCCCGCCGCAAGATGATCGCGAACGCTTTGTCGAAATCTGGCCGTGCCTCGGGCGGGAGTGCATCCCGCTGCCGCGTCCATGCGATCGCATGCGCAAACCAGCCGACGCGGATCGCGATTTCAAAAGTCTCTTCCAATCCGCTCCCCCACGGCTCCAGGTAAGCGTCGCGCAGCCTTCGGAACCATGTGTCATTGGGAGCGAGGTGGTTGAACTCCTCGAGAAACCGGAACATAACCAACAAAGAGAAGAAGGGATGCGCGATCGATGAGTCTCCCCAATCCACGACGCGGAGCTTGCCTCCGGCTGAGTAGAGGTTTCTCATGTGGAGGTCGTCGTGTTGGACCGACTCCTGGATTCCCTGCTGGGCCAGGGCGGCGCAGAGCTCGGTGAAGTCCGGCGCAAAGTCCCGTAGGCGCTTAACGTCGTCTCTTGCGATGGGGAGCTCGCTTGCCAACAGACGCTCATAACCCATCGGCAGCGCCGCCATTCGCAGGTCCGGCACGCCGTGGCCGACGTGGTCGAGGGCATGTCCGATCTCTCCTTTCTGCAGCTCGGCATACGACGGCAAAGCCTCGAGCCAGACCTCGGGCAGATTTCCTCGTTCCGCCACCGCGATGCCAGCATCACCGAGCAGCAGCCAGCGCCGCGCTTCGTCGACCGCCAGCACCTCGGTGACGAGGTCAGGCCATCGAGCGTAGAGATCAGCGGTTAGCCTCGGCTCGAATGCCTGAACTTGCGCGCAGGCCTTGAACCAGGCCACGCCACCCACGACCGGCACCCGCATCACCGTCGCGCAGGGACGATCGTGAGTCGTTTCGATGGCGCCCACGGGCTCGACGTGCTTGCGGATCCACTCCTCAGCGGCGATGGCGTCCAACGCCACTAACTATGGCTGCCGGAGGCGAAGTTCAAAAGTGGCTGCATGGGTCGTCATTTGGACGCCCACACTTTGAACTGTGCGGAGAATCTGAAAGTTGACCTCTAGCCTCACGCCGCCAACTCCTTTCGGATGCGCTCTATCGCTCGGCGGCGCCGGAGTCGAAGGGCGTTCGCCGACAGGCCAGACTCGGCTGCCATGTCCGCCAGCTTTTCGCCCAGAACCTCCTGGCGGTACAGGATGATCAGCCCGGCTGAGGGGATAGTCCGAGCCTCCAGCTCTGCCAGCAAACCGGGAATTTCATGCCCCGCAGCATCGGTAGCCCGCCGATCCAGATCGCCAGTGCTTTGGCTCAGCGACCGGATCTCCCTCGCAAGCCAGCGATAGGTCCCCTTGGTGGCCGTAGAAAGCAACCTGTTCGGAGACCAGCGCGCTGGCTCGGTTGGGCCATCAAGTGCCGCGGCCAAGAGCTCAGTGATCAGCTGCTGGGCAACCTCGTCGTGGGTGATCGCCGGTGGCATAGCAGGCATGGCCGCAATAGTGATCACGAGGTCTGGGCACAAGGCCTCGAGGATGATCGTGGCCCACGCTCCGCGCGGCCCCTCAATGTAGTCGCGGAGCACCTGGGACCACATGCGATCCCGAGTCTCGGCTGGCGCTCGCCACAATCTCAGCCGGCTGGGCAAATCATCAACGCCGACGAGTGAGCCGGATCGAACGGTCTCGCGGAAGGCTTCGTGGATCTGGTCGACGAATCGCATCATTTCGAACCTCACTGGCTTGGGATGTGGGGTTCGACTATCGGCTGAGGGCACCTTCTATCCACCTTCGACGACTTGCCGAAGTGCCGGCGAGGTAGGTGCAAGTGAGCAGAGTGCGATCTTGTCTGAGTCGATCTCGGACCTGAACCACCTTCTCATCGCCGCTTGACCACCTTCCGCCGGTAGCCGTGGCATCGAGCGCTGACGGAAGGTGGACGGAAGGTGATCGGAAGGTGTTTGGCGCTCGGGCGACTGCTGGCTGAATTCAGCCTGACTCCGGGAACCCCCTCATTTTTGGGCCAAAACGCGGCCCGGAAGGTGGTCGGAAGGTGGCCTAGATCTAGCCTCGCGACATGAGCCACGATGTTCAAACAGGCTTTTCGCCAGGCAGTCCGGATCGGAGTCATAGGTTTGAGCCAACCTCAAGGAAAGTTGAGGAATTCTTGAGGCTGTGATGAGGATCGCGGCGGCCCCAGACGGCGATGCTCTACCGGGAAACGATTCGATGTCAGGTCGACCGGTGGAAGATCGCTTTGGCGGCGTTAAGATGCCGCTTAAGGGTAAGGGGTAGGTTGCAGCCGTGCTCACCAAGCCCGCCAGGGCACGCGGCTTTCAGATGAGAAATGCGGTCCTGGGAAGCCGGACCCGGACCGGACTGGCGGCTGCCATCATCGTTCTTGTCCTGGGTACGGTTGGCGTTCTGGGCGCCACCGGCCGGCTGGGAGATCTCCGCTACGCCAACGTTCCCTTGATCCACCCCTGGCCCCCATCCGGTTATTACCAGAACCCGTTCAACCCAACTGACCGTGGCGACCTGGTCAACGCCTCTGAGGCCGCGAAGGTGAAGAGCGACCTTGTCGCGGACGGACAAATCGAACTACAGGCATATCGGGCCAGCGACGGCAGCCTTCTTGATGGCGCGGACACAGGAAATCGATTGGTCAAGCTAGGTGCCGCACTTGCACAAAACCACGCGGCGGGGGTGTCTGAGAGCTTCACAAACCATCTGACATCGGTTCGCGTCGGGAGGCTGGCGGACCCAAATGTTGCCTCGGTGACATGGTGCGTTGAGGAAATCGGGACCTCGCGAATCACTCTCACAAACACCGCCAACGGGCAGACCATCAGGCTGTACACGATCCGTTTCGACGACAAGTTCTGGATGGTGTTAGTCGGCGGCAGGTATCTGATAACCGACGCCGAAGTTCAGTCGGAGACTATTTCATGAAAGCGGGGCGACTGATCCGCTCCGCCATTGCAGCTCTAGTCGCCGTACTGGTCCTGCCAGCCTCAGCATTGGCCGAGGCTCCTGGCAACGAAGGTGGAACCGTCAACGTTGGCCCGGTCAGCAAGGGCCCGGTTGTGAGCCAGGGATCTGCCGGCTACGACCCGAACGGCATCAGTGCCACAGCATCTACGCAGCCGACCGGGTCAGGCACGACTGCCACTGCTCCGAGCTACATCTATAGACCAGTTCCCGGCAACTCCGTTCCAGGTGCCTGTCCAACCCAGAACAACGGCCTGGTCAGCAACCCCTGCGCGGTACTACGTATATGACGCGAACGGCAATGCGCTCGGTCTGGTTTGTGTTCCTAACCCGACCGACAGTCTCCTGCCACCGACCACGCCAGAGATCGCGCTGGCTGATCAAGCCAGCTCGAGGCAGCCATGGCCGACTCTCGAGTTTGGTATCAACCCGACCGCTGGGCTGACCGGCTTGCCTTCGTGGTTCTGGCTAAGCGGAAGCGCAGCGATGCCTGACGCAGTTGCATCGTCGGGTCCCCTTACCGTACGAGTCCAGGCACGCCTCGCCGGTGTCAGTTGGGAGTTCGGCGACGGCCTTGGTTTCGACTCAGTCGACCTCGGTCAGTCATATCCGGTTCAGAGCGACATACAGCACCTGTATCAGACCGACACCTATCGGCTGAGCAACGGCTACACGGTGGTCGCAATCCTTCGCTATCTCGTGACCTATTCGGTCAATGGCGGCCCGTGGAACACGCTTGGCGTGAAGACACGTCCCTTCAGCCAGCAATACCTCGTCTATCAGTTGCAACCGGAGGCGGTGGCAGGGCAATGAGCGCGACAGCGGAATCACGACCTCTTCGTCTGGTGGCCGGCACGGTGCAGCGCCGATGGCGCCTGGGAGCATTGCTCGGGCTCCTCGTGGGCCTCGCCCTAGCGGCCTACTCTCTCATCGTCCTCGGCCCAGGCGCCGAACTGAGCCAGATGGTCCCGGTTCTCCGGGCAGCCAGGGCCATTCAGGCAGGCAATACCATCACGGCCGACGAGCTAACAACCTCCCTCATCCGGACTCAGGACCCAAGTGTTCTGGCGACGCTGCTGCGCGACTCCGATCGGTCGCGGATCGTCGGCCAGGTCGCCGCGATGGACGTGCCGGCGGGTGACCTTATCCCCGCTGGAGTGGTAGCACCACAAACGACTGGCGGGATGGTGAAGGCGGAGCTGCCAATTCGCATCATGCCCGCAGACCTCGCGCCCGGCAACCACGTGCTCCTGCTGGTCAGCGCTACGGCATCCAACGGTGCGGCCGTCGATATCGTCTATATGCAGGACGTTCGCGTCCTTCAGGTGGGACAGGGGTCGGCCGAGCTCTGGATTCCGACCAAGCTGTTCCCGCAGGTCGTCTGGTACGCGGACCATGGCGGGATTGTTCTGGCGACCATGCAGCCTGGCGACATCCAGCAACCGATCCCCGCGGGCGGAGCAGCGGGATGACAACCATTGGCGTCTTCTCGGCGCGCGCCGACGGGGCGACAAGTGTCGCCATCGGGCTCGCTGCCGTGCTGGCTGCGAGGGCGCGAACGCTGCTCATCGACCTCAATCTCGATAACCCCGAAGTCGCGACCATTCTCGACCTCGATCCTGAGATCGGAATCTTCGACCTTGCCGACGAACTGGAGCAGCACTGTGGGTTTAGAGATCGCATCGCGGTGGTTCCGGGGATCAAGCGCCGCGACGATGTCCACCGCATCTCGGCTCACTTCATCTCCGGACTTCTGGAAGCAGCCTCGCGGCGCTTCGAACATGTTGTGATCGACCTCGGCCGGCTGCCTTCGTCCCTTGCGGAGGCGACGGGCTCTGGCCGCTTGCTCTGGGTGGTCACACCGACGCCACGCGGCACGGCAGCGTTGGAACGGCGCTACTGGGAGGGCGAGCGACAAGGGGAGGATTGGCTCAAAAAGGCGAGCATCGTCGTCAACCGCCACAACCAGCGCGCCTTCGCAGGCTTCGAGCGCTACGCCGGCGAGGAGTACGGGCTATCCACCGCAGGCAGCGTTCCGGAGGCTCCCGACTATTGGACTCGTGTCGACCTGCAGCATTCGGTCCAGGCACTGAACGTCGCAGAGATCCACACGGCTGATCCCCGCTACGAGAAGCATCACGGACCGCAGGCGCTTGCAAGCCGCCGAGCATTCGAGGCATTGGCGGATTCATTCGCGCCGCTGGAATTAACCGCGGCTGAGAGGGCGTGACATGCAGACCGTGGAAGCCACCGCAGATGAGATGAGCCAGGCCGAAGCCCACATCGTCCCGGCCTTCCAGAAGAGTCTGGACGACTTGCTTCGCGAGCGTAAGGACCCAAGGCCGCAGGTTTCCGACGACCGGGCCATCTTCGGACTCGCTGACAAGGCGGTGCGCGACTACCATGCCGCGACGGCGCGGTCCTCGTCGCTGCCGCAGCTCTCGCAAGTCCAGCTCTGGGAAATCCGGCAGCGGCTCTACATCCAGCACGGCGCGCTTGGACCGCTCGGCGAGCTTCTGGCCAAGGAAGGCGTTGAGGACATCCACATGAATGGCCTCGACCATGGCTACCTCGAGTACGGCGACCACCGCGAGCCATTGCCGGCGTCCTTCGAGTCGGAGGAGGACCTCATCAGCATCGTCCGGTTCTACGCCGAGAGCCCGATTGTCACGGTCACGATGCGCGACGGTAGTCGGCTCAACGCAGTGCTCCCGCCGATCGCCAAGCCCCTCGTGATCACCATTCGTAAGCAGCAACTGCGGCGGTTCCTGAGCCTCAGCGACCTGGTCAGGTCGGGAACGATTCCGGCCCGTGCCGTCCCACTCCTCGAAGCTGCGGTGAGGGCTCGGCTGAATATCATTCTCAGCGGGCCCACTGGCACCGGCAAGACGACGCTGGCGCGAGTTCTGGCGCTCATGATCCCCGAGGGCGAGCGCACCTGCGTCCTCGAGACAGAGACCGAGCTCTGGTTGCACGAGCTGCGTCCGCAGTTCTTCAGCCTCGAAGAGCGCGACGCGAACGTTGAGGGCGCCGGCCGAATCAC
>WNFJ01089959.1_pt1 | contig 10577 bp, 9 predicted proteins | sample 5400461 | NCBI WGS metagenome assembly WNFJ01 (sample SAMN13153349, study PRJNA577476) | soil metagenome | isolation source: 115 cm saprolite on Douglas fir-dominated hillslope | place: USA:California | collected 2013-09-17
GATCGCTTCAACGTCGGTGAGGTCACCCGTACCGACGTCGCGCAGTCGGAGGCGCAGCTTGCCGCCGGCAAGACGCAACTCCTGACCGCCGAAGCCAATTTGGTGACCACGCGCGCGAATTTCCGCCGCATCATCGGCAACGAACCGGTGGCTCTTGCCCCGGGCTCGCCGGTGGATCGCTATTTGCCGGGAACGCTGCCCAGCTCGGTTGAGCTCAGCCTGATAGAAAATCCGAACGTGACTGCCGCGATGTTCGGCATCGATGTCAATTTTCTCCAGGTCAAGATCAACGAAGGCGCGCTGTTGCCGACGGTGACGCTCCAGGCCTCGGTGCAGCAATCCTATGAACAGACCCTGACGATCTTCCGGTCGTTTGGCGCCTCGGCGATCGCGCAGCTTTCGGTCCCGGTGTATCAGGGCGGCGCCGAGTACGCGCTGATCCGCCAATCCAAGGAAACATTGGCGCAGCAGCGCCTTGTTCTTGAACAGACCCGCGACCAGACGCGCGCCAACGTTGTTACCGCATGGGGGCAGTTGGTGGCGGGCAAGGCGCAGGTCGCCTCGGCACAAGCGCAGGTGACCGCTTCCGAGATTGCGCTCAACGGCGTGCGTGAAGAGGCCAAGGCCGGACAGCGAACCACCCTCGACGTGCTGAACGCCCAGCAGGCGCTGGTCAACGCCCGTGTCGCGCTCGTCACCGCGCAGCATGATCGCGTGGTTGCCTCATATGCCGTCCTGAACGCCGTAGGGCGGCTGTCGCCGATCGTGCTCAATCTCGCAACCACCGTCTACGATCCGAGCGTGCATTATCAGCAGGTGCGCGACAGCTGGTACGGCGTTCGCATTCCCGACGGCCGCTGATCGCTGCTGCCTCGTCGCTGTGTCCGGTTTCCCGGACAAACTCGTTTCTCCCGAGATCGCGCTCTAAATTATTGAAAGAGCGCATAACCCTTTGCCAATCCGCTTGAAAACGCTGGGCGCGTTGCTTGCAATCAATTGTTGCCATGACATACTTTTCTTGGAGGCAGCAGAGCGATTCGCGCCGCATCCGGTGTGTTTGGGCCGCGACGCTTCGATGCTCCGAGAGGGGCGGGATCCCGCACGATGTATCGAGCGGCGCTTGATCTGGGGAGAAGTCAGGCTTGCGCGATGAAAATCCCGGCCTGCAGATCCGGAACCGGCAAATCCTGTCGTGCTTGATGTAAAAACGTAGAAGCGTGGTGGTTCAGAAGTTCTCTTCATTCTAGCCGGCAGTCCCCGCGAAAGGACTTCTCAACCAAAGGTCACTAGTATCACGGGGTTCTAGTGTACCTTCGAATCCGGAGTTCGTTAGAGAGCGCGCTGCAAAATGATACGAGTTTCGGATTCGGGACGTCAGAGCATGATCCGGAAAGGTGGGAACCGGTTTTCCGAAAAGATCATGCTCAAACAAAGAGATGAGATCAGAATCCGATGCAATTTAATCGGATCATGATCCAGGGGGCGTGGATGATGTGGAGTCGGAGATGACGCAGCCTGCAAAGGTCCAAGAGCCCTCGATGGAGGAGATTTTGGCGTCGATCCGGCGCATCATTGCCGACGACGAACGACGACGAAGCCAAGCCGCCGGTGGCCGAAAAGCCTTCCAGCCCGGCCGCAGTAGCGCCAGCGAAGCCGGAAAAGCCAGCCGCAGTCCCAGCCCCCGCGGCGCCGGTGGCCAAGTCGCCGGTGATGAACGACATTCCCCCGTCAGCCATTCCAGCGGCGCAAGCCGCCGCGGCAAAGGTGGCAGTGCCTCCTCTCAAGCCCGCGCCGCCTCCCGCCACGCCACCTGCCGCCGCCGCAGCGGCGCCCGCGCCCGCTGCGTCCAACGGTCAGGACGACATCGACGCTTTGCTGTCAGGCCTCGATGAAGCGACATCGGCGGCGGAGATCAGGCCGCCCTTGCCGGACGGCGATGTATTCGATCTCACCGACGAGATGGCGCTGCCCGACCCGCCGCAGCCTTCGTTCAACAAGATCGAACCGCACGACGATCTCGAATTTACCGAAACCGCCAAAGCGGCACATCGGCAGCCGGCGTTTCAGCCGCCGCCGCCCAAAAGTCCCGCGGCTACGCCGCCGCTTGATAGTCCTCAGCAGATCCTGTCGCGCTCCACCGTGTCCGCCGTCGAATCCGCCTTCAATACGCTTGCCAACACCGTGCTCAGCAACAACGCACGCACCCTGGAAGACCTGGTCAAGGAAATGCTGCGGCCGATGCTTAAATCCTGGCTCGACGATAATTTGCCCGGACTGGTGGAGCGCATCGTCAAGGCGGAAATCGAGCGGGTTTCGCGCGGCCGGTAACGTCCGGGCGGTTGAGCCGATTGCCGGCCCTGATTCAGCCATTACATCGGGCTTTATCTTAAGCTTTCGACGTGCCTGTCGTGTTGACTTGGCGTGTTCCGGCGGCTTTCTAGCCCTTATCCACATCCCCGATTGCATCGCCATGATTGAGAAAAACTATCAGCCTGCCGATATCGAAGGCCGCATGTCCCGCATCTGGGAGGAAGCCGGCGCGTTCAGGGCCGGCCGCCCGGAGCGCCGCGACGCAAAACCGTTCACCATCGTGATTCCGCCGCCGAACGTGACCGGCTCGCTGCATATGGGGCACGCGCTCAACAACACGTTGCAGGACATTCTCTGCCGCTTCGAGCGGATGCGCGGCCGCGACGTGCTGTGGCAGCCGGGCACCGATCACGCCGGGATCGCAACCCAGATGGTGGTCGAGCGGCAACTGATGGAGCGGCAGGAACCGGGCCGGCGCGAGATCGGCCGCGCCAGATTTCTCGAGCGCGTCTGGCAATGGAAGGCCGAGAGCGGCGGCGTCATCATCAACCAGCTGAAGCGGTTGGGGGCGTCCTGCGACTGGTCGCGCGAACGCTTCACCATGGATGAGGGTCTGTCGCGCGCGGTGGTGAAGGTGTTCGTCGAACTCTATCGCCAAGGGCTGATCTACAAAGACAAGCGGCTGGTGAACTGGGATCCGAAGCTGTTGACGGCGATTTCCGATCTCGAGGTGCAGCAAGTCGAGGTCAAGGGCAGCCTGTGGTATTTGCGCTATCCGCTGGAAGGCAAGCCGTTCAATCCCGACGATCCCTCGAGCTTCATTGTCGTCGCCACCACGCGCCCCGAGACGATGCTCGGCGATAGCGCGGTCGCGGTGCATCCGGACGACGAGCGCTACGCGGATCTGGTCGGCAAGCACGTGATCTTGCCGCTGGTCGGGCGGAAGATTCCAATTGTTGCCGACGAATATTCCGATCCCGAAAAAGGCTCGGGCGCGGTGAAGGTCACGCCGGCGCATGACTTCAACGATTTCGAGGTCGGGCGGCGGCACAATCTGCCGCAGATCAGCGTGCTCAATCAGGAGGGCCATCTCGCCCTTGTCGGCAACGAAGATTACCTGCGCGGTTTGCCGCAAGAGTCAGAGCAGTTTGCGGAGGAATTCCACGGCATCGACCGTTTCGCCGCGCGCAAGCAAATCCTCACGCGGCTGGAAGATTTCGGGTTCCTGGAGAAGACTGAGCCGAACACGCATATGGTGCCGCATGGCGATCGCTCCGGCGTCATCATCGAACCCTATCTGACCGACCAATGGTATGTCGATGCCAAGACCATGGCGCAGCCCGCCATCGCAGCGGTGCGCAGCGGCGCGACATCGTTTGTCCCGAAGAACTGGGAAAAGACCTACTTCGAGTGGATGGAAAATATCCAGCCCTGGTGTATCTCGCGCCAGCTCTGGTGGGGTCATCAGATTCCGGCGTGGTATGGGCCCGACGGCAAGGTGTTCGTCGCTGAAACCGAGGAGGAAGCGGTCAGCAATGCGCTCGGCTATTACGCCGAGCAGGAAGTCATTACGCCGGAGCAGGGGCGGGAGATGGCGCTCGACCCGGCCAAGCGCGAAGGTTTCATCACGCGTGACGAAGACGTGCTCGACACCTGGTTCTCGTCGGCGCTGTGGCCATTCTCGACGCTGGGCTGGCCCGACAATTTGAAAGATGTCGAGCGCTACTATCCGACCGACGTGCTGGTCACCGGCTTCGACATCATCTTCTTCTGGGTGGCCCGGATGATGATGATGGGCCTGCATTTCATGGGGAACGTTCCGTTCCGGACGGTCTACATCCACGCCCTCGTTCGCGACGAGAAGGGCGCCAAGATGTCGAAGTCGAAAGGCAACGTCATCGATCCCCTGCACCTGATCGACGATTACGGCGCCGACGCGCTGCGCTTCACGCTGGCTGCGATGGCGGCGCAGGGCCGCGATATCAAGCTCGCGCCGAGCCGCGTCGAGGGCTACCGCAATTTTGCGACCAAGCTATGGAATGCCTGTCGCTTCGCGGAAATGAACGCTTGCGCGCTGCCTTCCGGTTTCGACCCGACGCAGGCGAAGGAAACGCTGAACCGCTGGATCGCGCACGAGACGGCGCGCGCCACGCGCGAGGTGACCGAAGCGATCGAAGCCTTCCGCTTCAATGATGCCGCAGGCTCGATCTATCGTTTCGTGTGGAACGTGTATTGCGACTGGTATCTCGAACTCGCAAAACCCGTCTTGACGGGCGAGGACGGCGCCACCAAGTCCGAGACCCGCGCCATGGTGGCGTGGGCGCGCGACGAAATCCTGAAACTGCTGCACCCGTTCATGCCCTTCATTACCGAAGAGCTCTGGGCGGTGACGGGCGCGGATGCCGAGGCGCTCTCTTCTCCCTCCCCCCTTGCGGGGGAGGGCAGGGAAGGGGGTAAGGGGGGAGCGGGCAGACCGCTTCTTGCCTTGACTCCCTGGCCCAAACGCAAAGGCCTCACCGATGACGCCGCCGAAGCCGAGATCGGCTGGGTGGTCGATCTCGTGACCGCGATACGCTCGGTGCGCGCGGAGATGAACATTCCGCCGGCGACGTTGACGCCGCTGGTGCTGGCCGGCGCATCCGCCGAAACCAAGGCACGCGCGCAGCGCTGGAACGAGGTCGTGAAGCGGATGGCCCGGCTCGCTGAAATCTCCTTCGCCGCTTCTGCGCCGGAAGGCGCGGTGCAGGTATTAGTGCGCGGCGAGGTCGCGGCATTGCCGCTGAAAGGCGTGATCGATTTCTCGGCGGAGCGGGCGCGGCTCGACAAGGAGCTGGCCAAAGCCGATGCCGACGTGAAGCGCGTCGACGCCAAGCTCGCCAACGAGAAGTTCGTCGCCAACGCGCCTGAAGAAATCGTCGAAGAGGAAAAAGAAAAACGCGAGGCGGCGTTGGCACGGAAGACGAAAATCGTCGAGGCGCTGGAGCGGCTCAAAAACGCTTCCTAGCGGTCAAGAGTATGATCGAGAAAGCAGCAAATTTTTTGACCCTCCCCAACAGCTTGAAAATGATTCAGTTTCCGTCATGGCCGGGCTTCGTCCCGGCCATCCACGACTTTCTTGCCAAATTGCTGCTAAGACGTGGATGCCCGGCACAAGGCCGGGCATGACGAGCGTCACCATGAAGCGCCATTTCGTTGGTCGCTTTTTGAGTCGGACTCCAAGGAGGCCTCATTGCAGACAGGACAGCCCAGTGACACCGCGCGTGGAGCGGCTGCCTATCGTGCGATCCATCAGACGCTGGAAGGCGGAATTATTTTCAGCGATCCTTTCGCCGCCAGGATTCTCGACGACGAAACCCGCGCCAGGCTGGACGAAATAGCGGCCGACCCGTCGCTGCGGCCATGGCGCCTGTTCATCGCGGCGCGCAGCCGTTTTTCCGAGGATACGCTGGCGGCCTGCGTCGCGCGCGGCACCCGCCAAGTGGTCGTGCTCGGAGCCGGCCTCGATACATTTTCGCTGCGCAATCCCCATGCCGGCCAGAGCGTCCGCGTGTTCGAGGTCGATTATCCGGCAACGCAGGACTGGAAGCGTAAGCGCCTGAAGCAGGCCGGTCTCGCGGTGCCCGCCTCGCTCACCTTTGCTCCGGTCGACTTCGAGCGGCAGAGCCTGGCCGATGGATTGGAGGCCGCCGGTTTTCAGGCCGATCGCCCCGCCTTCTTCCAATGGCTCGGCGTGGTGCCGTATCTGACCCGCGAGGCGGTGTCGCTGACGCTGGATTTCATCGCGCAAGTGCCGAAATCGGAAGTCGTGTTCGACTACGCCGAGCCGTTTGAAAACTATCCGGCCGATCGCCGCGCCGATGTGATGGAAGTTGCCGCGCGGGCGGCTTCGCGCGGCGAGCCCTGGCTCAGTCTTTTCGATCCGGCCGAGCTATCGGAAATGCTCCGTAACAAAGGCTTCGGGATCGTCGAGGATCTCGGCCTTGCCGAGATTACCGGCCGCTTCTACGGCGCCTTAAAAAAGGGCATTAGTATCGGACCGGGTGGCCACGTGGTTCGGGCAGGAAAGACCTAGGCGGTCATTTTGGCCCGGCTAGCACCAAGGCTGCGGGCGCAGGTGTGATCTGGTTCACAAGGCGCCATGGGCGGGCCAAGCTACTACTGGGAAATCGGCCTCCATGGTGAGGCCGGGCTTTGGAGGTTCGCAAATTTCGGTATATTCTGCGGCGCCGGGCTGGCCGCGTTTCTGCTCTTATTATTGGGTGGGTTGAATTGAATTTGAGCGCCAGATTTTTCTAACCGCAAGCTAAGGAGATCTGCCTTGAAATCATTTTGGTACTTAAGTCTTGTTGCAGCATTGGTTTGTTGTGAACCGGCCCTTGCTCAAAAGCTGGTTGACCCGAAAGCGGTCGCTCCCGAGTATCGAGAAGCTGCGGAAAAACGCCGTGCTGAGCAAATCAGGCAACGCGAATGCGCTCACAAGGCCGATGAAGCCAAAGTGCTGCCCAGAGATCGGATTGCCCATATCACGCGATGCCTCGCCGAAGACGGCCAAAGTCAGACGTCTGCCGTCGCACACTGATAGGCTGGGCGGCTGTGTCGTCGAATGCACGTCCGGTTCTGGCACTTTTCGGACAATCCAGCTGACTATGTCTGCTCTTGAGGCCGAAGCAGATCTCGCGGTCACACGTGTCCATGTCCGAAAATAACCCCGAACGGCCATGGGTTCTGATCATCGATTAAGATCGATTGTTCCATTTCTCCTCGCTGCCCGTCCACAAGGTGCTAGGCTCAAGTTACGGCAAAGCGTCTTGTGAGGACGTGCGTTGGCGTGAGTTTCATCATGCTGTCTGGCGCGCGGCCCTCCGGCGCACGCGGCGCGCAGCAGGCCGGGGCACAGTGACCGCGTGACCTTTCGCTCTCGCTTTCTGGATTTCAGCGGGCGCTTCGTTCTGCACTGCCACATGATGAATCATGAGGAACTCGGCATGATGCAAGTTGTCGAGGTGTATGCACCGTGAGGCCGCTCAGGCGCCGGGTCTATCGACAAGCGGTCAAATAAACTTCCACCAACCCCGATCAATTTCCGATCTGCCAGAGCGGCTGGATCGGCGAGTATTTGCGTGTAATTGAGATCGCTGCTCCGGCCTGTGCGAAGGCAGATGCTGATCCTCTCCCATGAGGTCATCGAATGAGGCGTAGTGATACTGACGTCCCCAAACTGACGCGACCGGCTCGACCCGCATGGCCCTGATTGTGGATCGATGTCGTTTTTACTCGCTGCCCGGCCGCAAAGTGCTAGGCTTTAGCCATCAATGAGTCTCCTGAGGCTAGGGCAGCGCGACATGAGGTGGCGCGAAGTCATCATCCTTCTCGGCCGCGCGCGCGCCGACGCGCCTGCCGCACCTTCCATGAATCTGAAACCGTGATCGAGTTTATGACAGGGAAGGCCCGGGACTTCGGCTTCGCCGGCGCAATGGCACTGGTGCTTGCCGTTCACCTTCCCTCTGCAACTCTTGCGCAGGATGGAATCGACCGGGTCACTGGCTTTGCGCGCGACTCGATCCATGTCGCCGCCTGGCCTGCTGGCAGAAAGGTCGCGGTCAGCTTCGCACTATTCGTCGAGGAGTTCGGCTTCGGCCAGGGCCCGGTGTTCCGCCCGGACCTGGCGACCCGCAACCCGGACCTCGTGAACGAGGCTTTCCGTCAATACGCGATCGACTGGGGCATCGCGCGCGTCGGCCGGTTGTTCAAGGAATTGGACGTTCCGCTCAGCATCGTGTTGAACGCCGAATTTCCCGGCGCGCACGCCTCGGTATGGAAGGAGTTCCGCGCGGCACAGCCGAATGCGCCGATCATCGCGCATGGCATGAACAACAGCAACCGCATACTGCCGCTCGGGCGTGGGCTCGCCGAACAGAAGGCTTACATCCACCAGACGTTGGACCTGATCACCGGCGCGACCGGCGTCAAACCCACCGGCTGGTCGTCTCCGAGCGTCTATTCCAATGGCGATACGATGCAGGCGATGGCCGGGGAGGGCATCACCTACAATCTCGACCAGATGGATTCCGACATCATTTCACGCCTGAAGACGCCGGACGGGTCGTTGGTGTTACTGCCTTATCCGGTCGTCACGGTCGACATGGGCCAGCAGCTGGCGCGCATGAAGACGCCCGCGGAGATCGAGATGCTTTGGCTGGATTACGTGTTGGAGTTGGCCCGCGAGGCCCGCGCCAACCCTGCGCGAGAGGCAACCACGGTGGTCATCGGAATCCACCCCTTTGTAATCGGCACGCCCGACGGAGCGGCCGCCTTGCGGCGTGTTCTGCTGCGTCTCAAGACGGATGATGCGGTCTGGCTGACCGACACCGACGCAATCCTGAAGGCGGCCAGCCTGAAATGATGAGCTATCTGCGTCTCTAAAGATCGGGTAAGTCGAAATTGTCCTCATCTCTCGATCGAGAAAAAAGATGGAATTTACCGTATTGTTCCTATCGATCCTTGTTGTGATGGCGGTGTCGTGGTGGGGCTCGCGCCGTCTGGCGCTGGCACTGTTTTCGATCGTCCTCGTCGCGTCTGTCGCAACCTATCTCCACCATGCGACCGACACCTTAAATCTCTCGTTCTAGGCGCGCAGGCATGAACCGGTCGACCGGCGTCACCCTCAATGCACTTGGTCTCTACGGCATCGCGCTGGTCCTCGTCGCCGCCTTCGCGGGTCAGATTTTGCTCAACGAGCTGCCCTGTCCCTTATGCCTCCTGCAACGCGTCTTGTTCTCACTATTGGCGATTGGGCCGATTTTGAATATCCGCTTCGGTCCGCGTCCCAGTCACTACGCGCTTTCATTGCTTGCCGCTGTGGTGGGCGCCACCGTTTCCGCACGTCAGATCCTGCTGCATATCATGCCGCGCGATCCGGGGTACGGCAGCGCGCTTCTCGGCTATCATTACTATACGTGGGCATTCATCGGGTTCGCCGTCGCCATCGTCCTGATCGGCATCGTCCTGCTGCTCGACGATCGGCAGCGCGACGATAAGGGGGCAACGCCGGTCGGACTATTTGCGGGCGGTGCGGTGTGGCTTGTGATCGGCCTGACCGCGATCAACGCCGTCTCTACGCTGTTGGAATGCGGCTATGCGGCCTGTCCGGACGATCCGACGTTTTACGAACTTCTCAGGTCAATCCGTTAGGCAATCACATCGCCGGGAAGCCATACGATTTATCACTCAATTGGCTGGACAAATTGCCCCGGATTTCAGCCAGGCTTCGACGAGCGCTCCGGCCGCCTTCTGCGTGCCCGGAGCGGGAGTGCGTCCATAACCGGGCGCCCAGGCCCAACCAACCAGCGTGTCCTCACCAATGTGATGGATGAGGTCTTCAGGCTTGCGGCCGCCATTGCGCGCGGAGTCCTTGATCTGAGCGCAGATCTCGGGGAGCGTTTTGCCTTCCCACGCCATTTCGCGCGGCGCGATATGCCATTCCGGGTGGCCCGGCACGCGGCCGGGCTCGAAGTTGGCTTTCTGGTGACAGATCGAACAACGCATCGGCTCGGTACCATGACCGTCGGCGCCGCGCTCGACGGGCGGCTGGTGCAGCTGGCTCTGGTCACCCTGGCGCGGGCGGTTGCCGGCCGGATGACAATTGACGCAGCGCGGATGGGTCAGCACCTTGCCGAGCTCGGTGAACATGGCTGCGGACCGCGCATCGGTGTCGGCGATCGAGCTAAAGCTTTCCGGCGAAGCCAGAGTATTCGAAGTCATGCTCACAGCAAGCGCTGCGACCGAAGCGAGGATCTGAAACCGCATGTCCGATTTCATTGTCATTTTGCCCTTCTGGGTCTGGCTTCACTGAAACCACGGGATAACGCACAATTGCCCAGAGCGTCTGCTAAACCAGATAACGCTTCGGATCGGCGAGAATCACGTCACGCACGGCCTCGTGGTATTTGATGTAACCGGTGCAGCGGCAGAGGTGGCCGTCGAGCGCTTGTTCGACAGTCTTCTCAAGCTCGGCACGTGTCACCGGCTTTTTTGCCAAACGCTCCAGCAAAACCTGGGCTTCGTTCAGGAAGCCGGCAGTGCAGTAACCGCATTGGAACGCGAAGTGATCGATGAAGGCCTTCTGAAGAACGGACAGCTCCCCGTTCTTCGCGTGGCCTTCAACCGTACGAATCGCCTTGCCGTCGAAGCTCGCTGCCGGAACGATGCAGGTCGGGCTGGTGTAGCTGGTGCCGTCGGGATTATCGATGATGACCGCGCAGCTCAGG
>WNFJ01146215.1_pt5 | contig 10577 bp, 11 predicted proteins | sample 5400461 | NCBI WGS metagenome assembly WNFJ01 (sample SAMN13153349, study PRJNA577476) | soil metagenome | isolation source: 115 cm saprolite on Douglas fir-dominated hillslope | place: USA:California | collected 2013-09-17
TGTCTTTGTGATGGATGTGCCGACCTATCCGCGACCGCTGTTTATCACTGATGCTGCCCTCAATATCTATCCCGATCTGGAGACCAAGCGCGATATCGTGCAAAACGCCAGCGACCTCGCGCACGCGCTTGGCATTCGGATCCCGAAAGTCGCGCTGCTCTCAGCCGTCGAAACCGTGAATCCCAAGCTCACCTCTACCGTGGAAGCGGCAGCGCTGTGCAAGATGGCGGATCGCGGGCAAATCACCAGGGGCGTGGTGGATGGTCCGCTGGCATTTGATAACGCCATCTCGCTGGAAGCCGCGCGCACGAAAGGCATCGTCTCCCCGGTCGCTGGCCAGGCCGACATCCTGGTCGTGCCTGATCTGGAGGCGGGCAATATGCTGGCCAAACAATTGGAATACCTGGCCGACGCGCAGTCCAGCGGCATTGTGGTGGGCGCGCGGGCGCCCATCATGCTCACCAGCCGCGCGATAGTCCCCTGGCGCGTATGGCCTCCTGCGCGCTCGCCCTGTTGCTGGCGCAGAGCACACGGAGGGCGAAAGCATGACTGACGTGATTCTCGCCCTCAATGCCGGCTCGTCCAGTCTCAAGTTCTCGCTGTTCGTCCCCAGAGAAGGCATGGATACCCTTTCCCTTCTCTATGGGGGAGAGGTCGAAGGCATTGGCAGCGAACCACGCTTCCTGGTAGGGGATTCCACAGGCCAGCGGTTGGTAGACGAACGGCTCACAGTCAAAAAAGTGGCGGCCACGCTGGGTCACGAAGAGGCGCTTGGTGTGCTGCTGGAGTGGATCGAACGACATGAGGCCAGGTTGACGTTGATCGGGGCCGGTCACCGGGTCGTCCACGGTGGCACCTCGTTTTCGGCACCGGTGCTGGTCGATGCCGGGGTGATCGAGCAACTGGAGTGAGTCGGTGATAGCAAGAACGGCGATCACGTCGACGCTGAACTCCTTGTGGAGGAACTGCTGAAATGTTTCTCACAACAGCGGGAGCCCCCGAGGAGCACAACCGCCAGCAACATCCAGGTGGCTAGATCACCGCGCCCGGCAAGCCAGAGGACCAGGCTTCCTCCCAGCAGCGCGACCAGTTCGGTAATGATGAAGTTGGTCGTGACCAACAGCCTCCGTTGGATTACCGCCTGTTTCACAAGACCCACTACCACAGAATTAAGAGGATCCGTGCCATCCAAGTAGTATGCCCATCCAGAAGTATCGATGAATAAATCACTTGCTGTCGGCATGGTTCTCTAGATACGTCTCCGCTAAGTACTCATCGTGTTTGTCCGCCCAACCTGGTTCGCCAATCGCAAACATTCCCGCTACTTGGAACAACGGGCCACTCAAGAGATCTCCTGGCGTTGGTCTCGGTTTGAGAACGATTGACCCTTCAGTTGTAGTTCCCTCTGTTGCGATAATGACAAACGTCATGGCAGCTTCGGATGCTGGTCGTTGTGTTGATGTGTGAATGAACTTCCTCCAAGAGGAAGATAAATTGTAAGTTGGGCCAAAGGGTATCGCTTCTGCGCTCAAAGGCCCAAGTACTGTATAATCCGATGTCGATCCCAAGGGGCGAGCGCTAGACGTGACAATAGGACTATTCATCTCCGCTTACCTCCTCTTTGCTTGTCTTTTCACTAAGGCTGCGCAACTGCTTAATCGCTGTTGTCTGCTGATCGTACTGGTCTGCCATAACGGCAAGAAACTTTTCCATTGTGTCACGCGATATAGCGAAACGAAAAACAGGTTGGGCGACCAGATGACCAGCCTCCGTTGCTGCTGTTATCTCTGCCTGATCTGGAGGCATAACGACGCCCAGAGTAAAGTAAAACTCATCACTACCTGTACGAAGGGCCAATGCATTCACATGATGTATAGTCAAGTTGGAAGCGTCAGCAATCGTGATATTGAACGTTACTGGCGTGGGTTCCAATTCTGGTTGACTCATTCTTTTCCTCCAACCGTGTAGAAATCGAACGAATCTGGTAATCTGTCAAACCTGACAGGCGGCCGCGTTTCCTGTGGGGAAACGAGGCCCGCCTGCTTGCGCTGCATATTACTTTACCAGGACCTCCAATGCATCGACCAGCTTATCGATCTCATTCTGCGTATTATAGTGAGCCAGTCCAACCCGCACCAGGCCGCCCTTCTCTTCGAGTCCCAACCGTTCGGTGACCGCGAGAGCGTAGAAGTTCCCGTCCCACACGTTGATATCCTCGGTGGCAAGCGCCTCGGCGAGGGCGCGAGGTGTCCAGCCTTGCAGCGTAAAGGAGAACGTTGGCACGCGCTGGTGCAGGCTACGCGGGCTGGTGATGCCGCGGACCCGCAATCCAGGGATTGAGCCAAAACCCTCAAGCAGAGAGTGATTCAGTTCCAGCTCATAGGCTTCGATGGCGGCCATGGCCTGTTTGAGGGCTAGAGCGCGCCCACTGAAAGAAGCTTGATAGTTCATTGCGTATTCGGAACCGAAGGTGTTACCCAGCCACGCAAAATACTCCATCGCGCCAAGGGTACCGGCGATTGCCTCAAAACTCTGTGTGCCCGTCTCGAACTTATCGGGAGGCAGATTCCCCGCGGGACGAACTTTATACGCCGTCAAGCTGTCAAGCAGTTCGTACTTGCCGTAGAGAATGCCGAGGTGAGGCCCAAAGAACTTGTAGGCAGAGCAGGCCAGGAAATCACAGTCCAGCGCTTGCACATCAATTGGCCTGTGTGGAGCGTGCTGAACGGCATCCACGAAACAGAGCGCACCTGCACGGTGGGCAAGCTGTACCACCCTGCTCACATCATTGATAGTGCCCACAGCGTTTGAGGCATAGCCGACAGCCACTATTTTCGTGCGCTCCGTGATTCGCTGCTCCATGTCCGTCAGATCCAGCGTGCAATCCTCCTCGTGAATATCGACCCAGCGCACCGTACAACCGCGCTCTTCGGCTATGAGTAGCCAGGGGGCGACATTACCGTCGTGATCCAGGCGCGTCACCACGATCTCATCGCCTGAACGCAGGGTGCGCGCCAGGCTGCGACTGATGGAAAGCGTGAGGGTCGTCATATTAGGGCCAAAAACAATCTCCTCTGGATGAGCGGCGTTCAGGAAATCGGCCATTGCCTGGCGCGCCTCGGCCACCGTGGCGTCAGATTCCCGGCTGGTGCGAAATGCACCGCCGTGGTTGGCATTGGTCGCGCGCAAATACTGATCTATACGTTGTATCGCTTCCCGGGCAATCTGTGTCCCACCAGGATTATCAAAATAAATGGTTTCCGAGGCCATGGCAGGGAAATGAACACGTATTTCGTCCAAATTGAGCATGATATGTCCTCCTGAGGATATGAAGAAGCGTTGTGGCGGTTGAACAGCGGAAGCAGCCACCCTCTTCCCATTGTATCACAGGAGTTCCTGTAGCAGGTCACCCTCAGCCTTGTAATATTTTTACCTCAATGGTACGTGCTAGAATCAGCGTTGCTATAAATGAAAGGAAACAGACCAAATGCAAACCCGACAGCTTGGTAACAGCGATATACAGATCACCCGACTTGGCCTGGGGACCTGGGCTATTGGTGGAGGAAATTGGGCGTTCGGTTGGGGGTCGCAGGACGATGAAGCATCGATAGCGACCATTCACCGCGCCATTGCCCTCGGCATAAATTGGATAGATACCGCCGCTGTTTATGGCCTGGGCCACTCGGAAGAGATCGTGGCGAAAGCGCTCAAGGGGCGCTCAGATCGTCCCTATGTTTTCACAAAGGGCTCGCGAGTGTGGAATGACCAGGGCGAAATAACAAGCAGCCTGAAAGAGCAGTCGCTGCGGCGCGAGGTCGAGAACAGCCTGCGCAGGCTCGAGGTAGATACTATCGACCTCTACCAGCTTCACTGGCCTAATCCTGACCCTGATATCGAAGAGGGCTGGAGCACCCTGGCGAAATTGAAGTCCGAAGGCAAGCTGCGCTATATCGGCGTTTCGAACTTTAGCGTCGAACAGATGGAGCGAGCGCGGAAAATTGCGCCGATCACCTCGCTTCAAGTGCCATATTCTCTCATCAAGCGAGATATTGAACGCGACATCCTGCCCTATTGTCAGGAGCACAATATCGGCGTTATCGTCTATTCACCGATGATGTCTGGCCTGCTCAGCGGAAAGATGACCAGGGAGCGCATTGACAAATTCCCAGAAGATGATTGGAGCAAACGTAACGAGGAATTCCAGGAACCGCGTCTATCACGCAATCTCAAGCTGGCAAGCCTCTTACAGGATATTGGCTATCCATATAATCGCACCACCGCTGAGGTCGCTATCGCCTGGACGCTGCGGCACCCGGCGGTAACAGGAGCAATCGTGGGAGGCCGGCGCCCTGAACAGGTCGAAGAGATCATTGGAGCCGCCGAATTCCGCCTGTCCGAAAGCGAGCTTGAGCAGATCGAGAAGTTCCTGCAAGAGAACCCTTAAGGGCCGCATAAGAGAGTAGTATGCTCCAGCTAGACGATGGGCTCGAGATGTTGCGCAAACCACTGACTTGTCAACTCCACCACTTGTTTTAGCGCGTCAGAAGCTTCGAAGAGACCTGCGCTGGAAGCAATGCTTTCCATCTTCTTGTTGGTCTCTGAGGCTATGGGCATTTGCTGCAGCGCCTCGCGGTTCATTTGCTGCGCGGCGCTATCGCTCTCCCGCACCATGAGCAATGTTGGGGCCGCTACACGGGTAAGATAGGGTTGAGCCAGGTCTATACGCCCTTCGCCCACAACGATTGCATAAACGAGATCAGGGCGTTCAGCTGCTGCGACGAGGGCCGCGGCGCCCGTTGGACCGCTCCCAAAATAACCGATAGTAAGGTTTTGCGTCTCCAGGTTCACTGTCAACCATTGGGCGATACCTATGATGCGCTGGTACAGTATACTCACGTTGAAGCGGAAGAATTGCGTTTCACTATCTAATTGCTCTTCGTCCTCTGTCAGCAAATGAACAAGCAACGTAGCCAGTTCTGCTTCATAGAGTGCATCCGCGAGCAGGCTATAAGAAGATAGTGGTTCTATGTGTTTACTGCCCTGTGCCAGTAAGACTATACCTCGTGCGTTTTGTGGTATGCTCAAATCGCCTGCGAGCTCAAGGGCTCCTGCCGCTACTTGCACCAGTCGTGCTTGCCTACCTCTCTCAGAAGATGGGCTCTCCGTCATTTTTTTCTCCCTTAACTGCAACTTTGACGCCGTTTCATTTAGCATAATGCAAGAGCATACAAGCATACAAGTCAACAACAAATGGCCCATTCGATCAGGCTGGTTACTGCCAATCAGGCTGCTTTCATGTTTATACTGGAGGAATCCCTGTTGCTCCCTACTCTGATAAAAAAGCACATTCGCGACAAGTGCGACAAGTGCGACAAACAGCAAGCAGAGTGATCACATTGAGCCATCGATCAAGCTACCAGTCTGCCACCGACAGGGAAATAAGTGCTAGTATATAGGGAGTTGCCTGTATACTGGCACCTACGGAATCAAACTGACCCACACGAAAGAGAATTCGACAGCTTAACAATGGCAGACTATTCGAGGTCGTTACTTAACGACAAGGTACGCCTGGATGGAGAACCAGAAGTACTTCATGCTATAGATATCAAAAAGGCAAGCCCCTGGATACTGCTGGCGACGATCCTCGGCTCAAGCATGGCCTTTATCGACAACAGCGTGGTCAATGTTGCGCTGCCCAGGTTACAGGCCGATCTGAATGCAACAGCTACGCAGGTCCAATGGGTTGTGGAGGCCTACGCGCTGTTTCTGTCAGCTCTTATCCTCGTTGGCGGATCACTGAGCGATTCGTTTGGCCGCAAACGGATCTTTGCTATCGGTATCGCTCTTTTTGCCGTAGCATCCATAGGTTGCGGACTCTCGCAAAACATCTCACAGTTGATTGCGACCCGTGCGCTGCAAGGGATCGGAAGTGCCTTGTTGACCCCTGGCAGCCTCTCTATCATCCGCGCGACCTTTCCCGCTGAACAGCGTGGACGAGCTATCGGCATGCTATCGCCGCGGCTTTTGTGGACAGTTTCCGCCTGGCTATGTGGATTGGAGTTGGTCTCGCGCTCACGAGCGCATTATGCGCTTTCTTACTGGTTGAAGGGAAGTCCACTTCAAAGAGCGAATAATCCTCTCTAAACCTTCTTGACATCAAGAGAAGCCATGTACTGGCATTCAACATACGCCTGGTAGGCCCCGGCTGAGCCTGGAGCGTCGGTAGGTCCTCCACTGGGTGGAATAGTGCGGCCAGTATATGCATCTCCTGCCAGCTGCTTCAATTGCAGCGCTACAGTCAAGACGGCAGGATCTGCAAGGCTGGAAGCTTTGAGGATTTGCGCATCATAGCCGCGCATTTGTTGTACCCAGCTCTTCAAGTCAGCCAGGGCGTTGCTCACATTCTGAGCATGCTGGCGCAATGTGGCATTATCTCCAGCTGTCTGACTTATCTTATCTACCTGTGCAGTCAGAGCGTCGATATAGCCTTGCTGTGCTGGTGAGGAGAGAAGACCAACCGGCAGCGAGAGCATATCAGGGTATGAGGCCGGTAAATCTCCGCTGCTCCTCGCAGACTGCGAGCCATCGATAAGCTCGATGATACGGATTGCCTGGCGTTGAGCCAGCGCGTATCCCTGCTTCGACTGGACACTGTCCACCACGCTTACAGCCTTGTCATTGATCCCCTTGATGGAGTCGAAGAGTCCGCTAATGAGGCTCGCATGGGTAGGATAGCCAGGCAGAGAGTACAATACATGCTGGATATACGGGAAGGAAGCGGCAGGCAGATCAGCCTGATAGACTTTGGCGCTAAGCGTGGGCGCGGCAGGCGCGGAGGTTCCATTGTTTTCTTCAGTCACGAAGACGCTGCGGATAAACGCCAGGAGATTGCTATGATTTGCGTTCCCTGGATAGAGCAGCGTCGCGGAGCCATTTTGCAGCGTGAGATTCCCCAGTGGTATTGCCTGCCCCGAGACGTTCTGGAGCCAGGCAACATAGTGGCTCCCTTGCGGCGGATCAGGGACGCTTTGCACTTCGATGTGCAACATATCGTTCTTCCCAAGCGCATCATCCTGGAAGAAGACGTGTCCAACCACGCCGTTCGTTGAAGGAGTTGAAGCAGAACGGAATAAGAGGCTGACCCCAAGCGAGCCGACGACGACCAGCAGGAGGAGCGAACCGATAATTGCCAGCGCCACCGGCGATAGGAAATTTCTAGAGCGCAACTTCAAATCACCTGCTGCTATTGCTGATGACACCACAGAGGTCGCAGGAACCTTCATCGAAGGCGTCGCCAACCTGCCGCCGGTCTGCGTTTGCTGCTGAGGTAAGTCAATGCGCTGAGCGGCGTGCAGGTGTTTTCGGGTTCAATTTCAAGGGGACAGTTGTGGGACGAGGGTTCTCTCCTATCGTTTGTTTGCCCGGGTTCCCTTGCCCCGGCAGCGCGACATGTTCCGAGGAGATATCTGAGAGAGGTTGTGATACTCCCAGGAACGATGACATGCCATTGGCCGACTGGCGCACCCGGGGGTTGGGATCGCGCAAAGGTCCACTGTTCCTGTAGAAAAGTGGCTCCTCGGATTTATTCAATGTCATTTGCGGTAACCGCTCTACGGAGCAAGCTTCGGCGATGGCTCTTGCCAGCAATGTTGCCGTGGCAAAGCGTGTCTTAGGATCTTTCGCCATAGCCCGCAGGATCACTTCTGAAAGTGGAAGGGGAATATTGGGGTTAATGAGCATAGGAGAGGTGGGTAGCGTATTGAGGTGATGCCTCATGATAGCTATGCCACTCTCACCTTGAAAGGGCAGTACTCCGGTACATACTTCGTAGAGGATTACTCCCAGTGCATAAATATCGCTACGCGGATTCGCTTCCCCCCCTTTCACCTGTTCCGGGGAAATATAGAGGGCGGAAACATTATTGTTGGTTCCGGGGAGATGTGCAATGCCGAAATCGGTGAGCATTGGTTCGCCGGCGGGTATATGCGTCGTGTTTTTTATGTCGAGCAGGATATTCGACGGTTTGATGTTGTTATGAACGATTCCTTGTTCATGCGCATAATCAATGGCGGCACCTACGCCTGTAAAGAGATTCACAATCTCGGTGACAGGCGGGAACAGCCCCATGCGCGATGTACGCTGGATGCTCTTCGCGAGCGTGGTTTGCCCTTCGATGTAGTCCATGACTATATAAGGGGTGGTCTCGTTGCTGGACTCCGATGGACGGGAAATATTGGCCTCGCGTACTTGCACAATGTTGGGGTGGTGCAGTGCCGTTATGCCTTGCCATTCTTTCATGAAGAAGGTAATGAAATTGGGGTCATTCTGAAGCAGATCGGGATGAAGCACTTTCACGGCAACATCCTGCCGGGATTGTCTATCAACACCTTTCCAGACCTCGCCTGTGCTCCCGTATCCAAGCAATTCCTGCAACTCGTATTTTCCAAGGCGTCGTGGGGTTGCGCTCATGGTGCTTTTCCTTAACCGCAACAAGATTAACAAAATATTACTACAATCCCATCATTACCATACAACTTTTTAGACATGCGTTCAAGTGCCTGAGACTTTTTTCCCATCTATGATATGGGGTAGAGCATCTGTGGTGCAGCCAGAAACGGCTTATCCCATAAGAAATAGATGAAGGAGAGCCATGCAAAAACATGGTATGAAGATGCTTCCTTTTCAGCTATAATAGAGGCTAGACGTAACAAGTAAAGGGGAAACAGGTGCGTTTCAGTCTGCAGGACATCAAAAAACAGATATATCGACGTGGGGGAGAACTCTATGTCGGGCTGCACTTTCTCCGGCCAGGTGAGCTGCGGCCAGAGATAGAACGCTTGATTGCTTATCATGAGCAATTGATGGGGCAACCACGGAGGCAGTTTTCCCAGGACGAGGCCCGCGCATGTGTAGGCGATTACCGCCTGGCCCACTGTCTCATCGCTGCACTGAGCGCCTGGTATCACTGGCAGCAGCGCTCCTGGTCAGAGGTGTTCCAACGCACTGGCAGCGAATCCCAGCCGCTGCTTGAAAATGCAGGTATTACTTCTCCTATCCAGCTGCGGCTGGCGCTTTATGATTATGTCAACGAACACCGGCAAGGCTTCCTGGACGCACAGGGACGCACTGACACTTTGCAGAAGTTCGCGGCCACATACCAGCTCGGCGCTTCAGACCTGGAGTACCTGCTAGCGCTGGACAGCGACGACGAAGGGGTGCTGATGCGCGAGACGCCGCGCCCCCCATCCGCGCAGGATGTGGCGACAGTGTATAACCAGTGGGCTTTTGAGTCGGCGCTCTTCAATGCCTCGAACGTGCGCTTTATCATCGACTGTAACGCTTTTGAACATGCGCAGAGCGGAACTGATCTCCCTGCCGTCGTAGCCGGGCAGATCGGTACTGGTATCGGCACAGTCGTCAAACGCCTCTGTTACCTGGCTCGCCGGCTCGGCGTCTATTATGATCTCACCTATGACCCATCCGTCGCCAACACGGCACCGCTGTTGCACCTTACGCTCTATGGCCCCCAGGAGATGACTGGTGCGCCACAGCAGTACGGCATGCGCTTAGCGAGGCTCTGTCGCTTACTTTTAGGCTATGGCTCCTCCCCACGCCAGGTTGCTACCGTTGCACACGAGCGGAACAAGCAGAAACGGAGTAAAACCCTTACGAACGCCATCGTTGAGGCAGAGGCGACCGTGCATTTTTTGCAACGGTCGTATTGCTTCGCCATGGATCAAACGCTGCTCTCGCTGCTGCCACCTGTTGAGGCAGCGCCCGATAGTAACCTGGAAGAACGGCCCGCGTATGCTCAACGGGGAACAACGGATGCGCCATCCATCTTTGATAGCAGCATTGAACAATCCTTCACCGAGGCATTCATTGCCTTGCAAAACAGCAACGCCGTAGAAGGTTGACAACTTATTCGCGAGCCTGAGCCGCTCATGATCGAACACGGTATTTTCATCCCGGACTTCGCGCTTACACGCGAGCAGAAGCGCATTTACGTTGAAATACTCGGTTTCTGGACACCATCATACCGGGAGCGCAAGATTCAGAAGTTGCAACAACTGCGCAATCGCGGAGACATTGTGCTGGCTATTCCAGTAGAAGCGAGAGAGGCTTTCGCAAGTATCGCACAGATGTTCCCCATTGCCTGGTATGCCGGTCAATTATCAGCTACCGAACTCATCAAGCTGTTGCGCAATCGCTACAACGACTTCGCGGACCGCCTGGCATTGATCGACAGCGCCACCGTGCAACAGCGCGTACAGGCAGAGGGTTTCTTGCCGGAACGTCTCTGCTATGAACTCTTGCACGCGTACCGCCGCTCAGAACTGCCGCAGGCAGCGGAACATGTGAGCGGGCAGGGCGTGGCCTTCTCCGCTGGGATAGGACTCTACAAGCTCGATTGGATGGAACAACTACGAACCTCGTTCGTATTATTGATAGAGAATCTTGCTGCGCCCTCTCTGGCGGACGTTCTGCGCGAGGCCAGAGCGCGCTGGTCCTCTCTAGCCGATTGCGAAGACTCGACCATCGAAGCGATACTGGGCCTCTGGCCGGAGGTGTGCGTG
>WNFJ01286333.1_pt1 | contig 10576 bp, 11 predicted proteins | sample 5400461 | NCBI WGS metagenome assembly WNFJ01 (sample SAMN13153349, study PRJNA577476) | soil metagenome | isolation source: 115 cm saprolite on Douglas fir-dominated hillslope | place: USA:California | collected 2013-09-17
GGAGGTGGCGCACTTGGGCGAGCCAAGAGGGCGGGGCAGATGAATTCGCAAGTCTTCCGCGAGTACGATATCCGCGGCATCGTGACGCGAGATTTCGACGACGGATTCGTAGTCGATCTCGGACGTGGTTATGCCACGCTGCTCCGTCGCGCGGGCAAGCAAAAGATCACGCTTGGGCGCGATTGTCGGCTCTCTTCGGATCGTTTGCGGAATCTTTTGATCGAGGGTCTGCTTCCCGGCGGAATCGACGTGGTTGACGTGGGCGTGGTGCCGACGCCGCTCCTTTATTTCTCGGTGCTTAGCTGGAAGATGGACGGCGGCGCGATGATCACCGGCAGCCATAACGCGGCCGAGTACAATGGGTTCAAGCTTGGGGTGGGGCCAACGACGATTCACGGCGCTGAGATTCAACGGCTGCGCGAAATCGTCGAGCGGCGCGATTTCGAAACCAGCGGCGCGCTGGGCGTGCTCTCGGAGCGGCCGGTAATTCCCGACTATAACGATTTCATTCGATCGCAATTCAAGCTGAAGCCCGGGCTCAAAGTTGTGGTGGATGGCGGCAACGGATGCGGCGGCGTGATCGCGGCGCCGCTGATGAAGCAGCTCGGACTCGAAACGATCGAACTCTACACCGAAATGGACGGGCGCTTCCCGAATCATCATCCGGACCCGACGGTCGAAGAAAATATGCGCGATCTAATCGCGGCGGCGAAAAAAAATCGCGCCGATATCGGTATCGCGTATGATGGCGACGCCGATCGGGTCGGCGCGATCGATGAGAACGGAAGGATCGTGTGGGGCGACGAGATGATGGTCGCGTTTTCGCGCGCCATTCTGAAAGAGAATCCCGGCGCCACGATTATCGGCGACGTGAAATGCTCGAAGCGGATGTACGACGATATCGCGAGCCATGGCGGGCGGCCGATCATGTGGAAGACAGGGCACTCGCTGATCAAAAGCAAGCTCAAGGAAGAGCACGCGGCGCTGGCCGGCGAAATGAGCGGGCACATGTTTTTCGCGGACCGCTACTTCGGCTTCGACGACGCTATCTATGCGTCGTTCCGGCTGCTCGAGATCGTGAGCCGCGAAGGGCGAGGTCTTGCTGCGATTCTCGCCGATCTGCCGAAGGCCTATTTCACTCCAGAGATTCGCGTCGATTGTTCCGATGATCGCAAATTCGAAGTAGTGCGTGGCGCCGCAGATTTTTTTCGGAAGCATTACGAAACAATCGATACCGACGGAGTGCGAGTGAATTTTTCCGACGGATGGGGGTTGGTGCGCGCGTCGAATACGCAGCCTGCGCTGGTTACGCGCTTCGAAGCGAACAACGAAGCGCGGCTGGGGGAGATTCGCACGCTCTTCGAAAACAAGCTCCGCGAACTCGGCGCAATTTGAGCGACAGGATCTGAACTCCACGATGCGTCGAACTTCCGCGCGGCCGCGCGCCTCGGTGCTGATTATCGCGGGCGGCCGCGGCACCCGCTTCTCGCCCGCGAGCCGCGAGGCGCGGCCCAAGCCGCTTTTTTCGATCGACGGCAAGAATAGCCTGCTCGCAGACACGATCGCGCGGCATATCAAAAACGATGCGGATGATCTGCTTACCCTTTTCGGCCCCCCGCCAGCCTGGTCCTTCGCCTGCGGCTAAGGCGGACTCAATTGGGAAGTTCGGATCTTCCGATGTGACTTCAACTCTGACTAGGTCTTCGAGGTCGAGCCATTCCCGTTCAAATTGCGGCCCTGGGATGATCGCAGCCGGATTAACCACTTTTTTTCGCATGGCTTTATTCTCTCTCGATCAAACATTGGGGCGAAGTTTTCGGGGTGCGAAATGCAATAGCGCCCGTTTTGCTCCTGACACGGACGCATTTTTCAGCGATCTCAGTGTGCCCACGCAAGTCGCATTTTGTTCTAAAGCACCAGCTTTTTTTGCTCGTCTGTGACCACTTGCTTTTGAAACCAAAAGCACATTAGATTTCCGTCGCTCGTCGCTGAGGTTACTTCCCTATGGATCGCGACGCATGGAACAGCCATAAGTGGTCTAGCGCTCGGGGGCGGCAGATAGAAATCGAACCCGGTAAGCCCCTCATTCAACATCACTGCTCTCGATGCAGGCGTGATTTCGTCGAAGACCAACAGTCCGGCGAACGATACGCCGTTTACGTTTCAGTATTTCGCTTTCGGAAACTTCCTGATCTGGTTACTGAACAGTGGGTCGGGGAGCTGTGTCCCGGCGCACCACGCCCGCATGACATCGAAGTCCGCAGCAAATTAATTGAACATCGGGTCAAATAAATCGCCCCGATAGCGGCGGACGCATGAACCCCGCCACGCCGCCGCACCCGCCTTTGTAGGCTGGTATCTGCTAGCACCGACGGTCTACAAGCACGCAAACTCGGACTCCGCCACGTCATCTCTTGGTCCACGATCCCGCTGGTTTAAGTAAACGACGGACCATTAGTCCAGCTTTCCCAAAAAGAACGCGCCAGCGAGGAGTCAACTGCGCCAGCCCGAAGCCGACTGGGTAAGGGGGGCAAACCCGCAGCCAGCGCCTCCCTTCTACCAATGCGTCGCGCGAGCGTCCAAGGGCCTATACTTTCAATCGCGCTCGCGCTTGTGCGCTGGTATTTGATCGGGAGAGGAAGAAATTGCCGAGCAGTCCTTGCCGGTTCAAGCTGATGCAGTGCTCGCAGAGCCTGTAGCCGGTTGGCGCACCAGATACACGATCATTTTGCGGTATCTCACGCCCCGAATGACACTCGCTGTTGTTGTGATAGACACGATTTTCAGCCGGCTTGTTGATTTCGTTGACGGAGTAGAAGTCGTCTACGTGCTGCAAGCCGATTTCGATTCTGCACCTACGACATAAGCTCTGCGGCTCCCGCCCGCTTGAATCGCCTGGAAGCTCCGACGTTTGAGATCGAGCTTTTCAGTCGGCCGTGTTAAAGCTGATTGCGTAAGATTGCAGCGCTGCGAATGGGAGAGTCGCTGTGCGCGGGTGGCACGAGGAGCAGCTCCTCTTCGACCGTTTCGAACAAGAAGAAGCCCGGCCTCACACCTGCCGGCAGAAGGCGGTTGTCCCTCCTCAAGCCTCGCGGCTTCCCGCAACGCATCGGTTTACCCTTTTTGAGAGAACCGACCGCCTCCTCTCTTATCACCGGTGTTTACCAAGGACTGGCACGGTGCGCCGAAGGCGCCGGGAGATTTGTGCTTGAGGTCGCTGCATCGATCGACATTGAGGTGCGGAGAAGAGGCTGCGGATAACTGATGACGTTCACCGAAGCGACTTCGCGCGCCAATCATGCGCGGCGAAATCACCTGCAGCGTTCGGATATAGCGGAGGCCTCACGTCAAGGTCGGCGGCCGTTACAGATTGGGCGAAGGATTGATTGAAGTGACCTCGATCCGGCGGAATCACGCTGGCGGACGTCACGCCCGAACGGGCGAGACGCTCCGGCTTCTTGGGTGTTGTCGATCTTCTGAAGGTGGCGAAGCATGGACCGGGCGAGAACGTCTACCTGATCGACTTCGAATACCACGCGGACTTGCTTTCAAGGCGGTGACAGCTTCCGCCAGTTGCTTGCGCGCCGTCGCGAGCAGGTTCAGACCATCTTCGTCATTCACATTTTGCGCAATTTGCGCGTGCAATAAGGCGGGTGCAGGCCCGCAAATTGCGGTCAAGTCGATGAGCGAACCCTCGAGATGACCAAGAACGCCCGCGTGGTGGCCGTGCTTTTCTGATCAGCACCACCGCGCGAGAACGAGTCGTGTGACACGCCACCTTTGAATTGCAACGTGGACGAAAAAGCCAAGCAGTGCGCCAAAGGTGTCGAGCATTACGTCCAGAATCGATCCGTTACGACCGGGTGAAAAGGTCTGAAAAGTTTCGTCGACGCATGCGAAAGCGGCACAAGTTAACAGAGCGGTGATCGGACGATCGCGCAATGGCCCCAGGACCAAAGCCCAAAACGCCACTGTAGGTATGAAGAAGTGCCCCATCTTTCGGGCTACACTGTGGACCACTGCGAGAGTGTGAGCAGACGCATGCGGCGCGAACAGGCGAACGATTGGTTCGACGATGCTGAAAGTATTGCCATGCGAGAAAAGCATAGTCGAAAAAATCGCAAGCCCGACAATAAAGCTGATCCACAAAAGCGCGTTTGCGATGTGGCGTTCTAGACGCGATGCGGGCGATTCAAGATTAACTCGCGACCTTCTCGTAGATCTCATGTAAATCTTAAGCTAACATTCGACCGCAATCTGCTCAAAAGAATCCCCGGCTGTGTGCTCGTCCGAGGGCAGGTCGCGCGCACGGTGGGATTATTCTTCGTACCAATACTGGTGACTCGTCCCAGCGCATTCACATGGGCCCGATCGGGTAGCATTCTCTTCGCAGTGAATCTTCATGTCCCTCTTTTGCATAGGTGAACTCAACATACAGAGGTGTTGTCGATCTTCCACCAGAAGGGATCGATCACGAGCCGAACCTCGAGGAGCTTGCACGCGGCGCATGGCGCCCGATTCTTTTTTCCCTGCTCCGTCCTTTGAACCTTCGGCGGTCCTTTGAGCCTTCGGCGCTCATGTGCGATTCTCGGGTGCCTTATCGTGATTGACGAGAGGAAAGACTCTCAGACGACGGTCCATTTCTGACGACTGGCTGACGGAGCAAGGGGAATAGAACCCCCGGTGTCGCGAGAAGAACTTCCGACGGAAAAACGGCGCGGCTATTGGAGATCCTTCGCGTCGAGATTCGTCTGCATCCTCGGGAGGGTGAGTTCGCCTTCAGATTGGTGGGACTTCCTTCGTAACCTTGAATTTCGGTGTCACGAGATTCCTTCCGACGAACTCAATTCATCCAAGGGCAGCGGCTCGCCGAACGCTTCACGGGTTCTGATGGCCACTAAATCGCGGCGCCGAGCATACCCGACGCGCGCATGGTCGCTACGCTCTCGGGGTGAACTGCGGTGGGCTTCCTCCCGACAGCCATACATCGAGAGACGCTCTGTTAATCCTCCAGTTGGCGCCGATTTTGAAGCCGGGAAGATCGCCGTGCTTGACGAGCCGATAAATTGTCGTGGGGTGCGCGCGCAATATTTCAGCAACCTCACGGATAGTAAGGACTGTGAGTTTTTCCATTTGCCCCGCCCGGATCCGTTTCACGACTGCGCCACCTCCGATGACGTGATTCGGATCGCCCACACAGCTGAAACGGCGCCCGGACGTCAAGGCTTTGTCTCAAATTTTCACTGGCGTGGACGTGCGCCCTCACCTCCAATGCAGAAATTGCAGTGAATCTGATCTCAAAATCGGAGATCAATCAACAGTGCTTGCTTGCGGCTTCCACGCAGGTGCCATATTCGTCTCTTTCTATCTGCTCGATTCGGCCAAAAAAATCACTCGATGTGAGTGAAGGAAGGGCATCGCACGGAAGAACTCTCTTGGTATCGTTTGGTTGAGAAGCTTAACGATTGCCAAGCGGAGGTGGACGCCGAGCGCTGGCGACTGCATCAACAACCTCGCTATCAAACGCAGCTGCCCGGTCGATCACTCATGGTTCCTTTACCACCTAGGTACCTTCGTAGTGCTTCAGGGCGGTCGGCTTATCCGACTCTCCATATCCGACCAGATCGGGGACGATTACTCGGTCGCCCGCTTTCAGCAGGGGTGGCACTTGGTATTTCCAGACACCACAGGCGTCCGGCATTCCGTGCACGAGGAGTACAGCCGGACCCGATCTCTAGTCGAAGACGTGCATCGTAACTCCGTTCACCTTTATCTGTTTTCCGGGCAGACTGCTGTTGATGGTGATTGCCGCAACGGGTTGGTCGGCGAACGCGCTGATGAAACGGAATCCTCCAGTAAACAGGCGCAAACCTTCGGTGCGCCTCTAGCCACTTGGCGAACGTCTAGCTCGGCCTCGCGACAAGAGCAGGGCGGCTGTCGGCACACATCAGGTAGGCTGCAATGAAGCCGAACACCATAGCGAGAAAGGTCGCAGCGCCCAGCCCGTTCTGGCTCAGCTCGTCATGCGCGGGGAGTATTAACCACCGCGTCCAGGCAATCGCGAGTCCCATCTCAGCAAGACTATAGTTGATAAGTCCGGCGCCGCGCGCGCGAGTGCTGGTGTCATCCGCACGCGCGAGCATAAGAAGGAAAACGAGAAAGAAGGTTAAACGATGAAACCAGACCACGGTGAGCAGGGCCACTAGCCACGCGACCCACAGCGCAAAGGCGAACTCGGGGCCGTCCGTTTTTGTTCGCTATGGAGGCTCCATGCACTGTCAGCAGAAAAAACACGACTTCCACCAGTAGGATTGCCGCGAGCAGCGCCTCCGCCCACGGCGTACCCGGATACGCGCGTGCAGCCGATTGAACGCCCTGGGTGATCAGTGCGGCGAACGACCCGTTAGTTGAATACGGGAGCAGCGCCGAACTCCCGGTCCGCCATGCCGATTCTGCGAACTCCAAATTCAGGCCGGGACCAAAAACCACAACCGAAAATGCCGCCCCGACGAGCAGGGTGAAAGCTGCCGCCAAAAGCAAACGCGGCCGACGATCAGAGATGAACCCAACCAGGATTGCCGCTGGAAAAGCTTTCCACAGGGCGGCGAGCGCGAGCGAGATCCCGCAGGTCGCGTCAGAGGACCGACGGGATCGCTCGCAACGAAAGCGCGATCAGCAGCATCACAACCAGGTCAGACTCTCCCCGGTACAGTTCATCGGTGATCGGACCATAGAGCAGCGCCAGCGCGAGAATGGTGACCGGGGAACCTCGTTCGCCCGCACAGCGGATCATAATCGCGATGCTCGCCACCAGGAGAGCGAAGTTCGTCCCGCACCATATCCATAACGCCGTCCGCACGGCCAGCAGGCTCAAAGGCTTGAACGCTAACAAGACTAGCGGTGGATAATTGGCGGGAACGGCGTCGACTTGAAGCGCCTTGATGATCGGTGGCAGCACGCTTGAGCGGGTAGGGATCGAGGCCGTCGCGAGCCGCAAAGCCCCACACATAGTAGGAGCCGAACTCGATCTGACGCTCTTGAGAGCTGATCTCGAAATAGTAGAGCGCAAACAGATAAGCTGCCGCAGCCAGCAGCAGTGCCCAAGCGCCATCGAGCTGTCGTCATAGCGGTCATCCCGCTTCCCGTCGCGCAATCCAATTGCGACGTGCCGGCAGCGTTAGGTCGCCTTGTTTCAACCTCCATCGACGTCGTAACGGCTTTCGGTTATGAACGATGCGCCGTCAGATTCACAGCATCTACTGCTTTCCGCAGGGTCTCGCTGGGGGGTAAAGCCCGGCACATCAGAAGATGGCAGCAGTTGCCCATGACAACGATTGTCAGAGCAGTGTCGAAAATCGAGGAACCTCGCGCGCGCGTAGACAGCCGATCAAACCGAATATCTGCACGTCCGGCCTATTGCAACGCGCTCGTAAAACAGTTCTGCCGGACGGTATTCTGCTTTTTGCCGTTGAACATATACGGTCCGACCGAGACGCTTGTCGGCTCGTCTTTCTTAAGGCAATCCTTGTACTTGACGAACGCCTGTTCGGTCGTGGTACCAGCCGGCAACGCCAGGTGGTTCACTTGGATTGCGTGCTTGAAGCAGTCCTGCTGGCTGGCCTCCATCTTCGTCACCTCCCAGTGTTGCCGCCGATGCAAAACTGACCCAGGGTCGCCGATTGAAAATTGACCCACCCCGGCGTGGGGTACTCCGCAGCGGAGGACCTCATGCTGGTGGCGGAGGAAGCAGTGGAGATCCGGGTCTTGAGACGGCAAGGCAAGAGCATTCGCGAGATCGCTCGGATGCTGGACGTGTCACGCAACACAGTGCGACGTTATCTGCGGGTCGAAGGATCACCGCGGTACGCGCGTGAAGCACGACCGAGCAAGCTTGACCCCTACAAGCATTACGTCGATGAGCGAGTGAAGGCCGCCGCGCCGGACTGGATTCCGGCGACTGTGTTGCTGCGTGAGCTGCGGGGCCTCGGCTACCCCGGCGGGTACAGCATCCTGAAGGATTACCTTGCCGGACTGCGACCACTCGCTAAGCCGGAGCCGCTGATTCGATTCGAGACTGATCCAGGGCGACAGATGCAGGTTGACTTTGCGACTATCCGGCGTGGGCGTGACCGGCTGTCGGTGTTCATCGCGACGCTTGGATGGAGCCGAGCGAGCTACATCGAATTCGTCACTAATGAGCGCCTGGAGACCGTGCTCGGCTGTCATGAGCGCGCGTTTTACTTCTTCGGAGGGGTTCCGCGCGAGGTTTTGTACGACAACATGCGCACGGTAGTGAGCGATCGCGATGTCTATGGGCCGGGGCTGCATCGATATAACCGCAGCTTCCTCGACTTCGCGCATCATCATGGCTTCCTGCCGCGCCTGTGCCGTCCCTATCGGGCGAAGACCAAGGGCAAGGTTGAGCGCTTCATCCGCTACCTGCGCGCGAGCTTTTACGTGCCGCTGGCCAGCCAGCTCAGTCCTGAAGGGCTCATAGTTGATCCCGATACGGCCAACGCACGAGCGGGAACCTGGCTGCGCGAGGTCGCCAACGCGCGGGTGCATGCGACCACCGGCGAGGTCCCGTTGGTACGCCTCGAGTTGGAGCGCGAGCGCCTGCAGCCGATGGCCACGCCTTGGCCGGGATCGCTTCAGCGGGTTCGCTCAAGTCGTCCGGTGCCGATCCCGCGCGGCTATCAGCACTCGCTCAAAGTGTACGAAGAGCTAATCGTGGCGGATGAGCATCCAGCACGAGCGAGTGCTTGAACTGTGCAACGAACTCCGGCTCGGCGGAGTGGCCGCACAGTACACCGCGCTGGCGCAGAAGGCGGCCGAGAAGCACACCTCGTTCAGCGATTTCGTCGAAGAGTTGCTCAGTGCCGAGCGCGACTCGCGCCGCGCGCGGGCCCGCGAGATGTTCGCGCGCATCGCTTGCTTCCCGGCGGTTAAGACGCTCGATCAGTACGACTTCAACTTCGCCACCGGCGCGCCGCACAAGCAGATCATGGAACTGGCGAGCCTCGCCTTCGTCGAGCGCGCCGAGAACGTGGTGTTCCTCGGACCATCGGGGGTGGGCAAGACCCATCTCGCGATCGCGCTCGGCTATCTCGCGACACAGAAGGGCTATAAGACGCGGTTTTTCAGCGTGGCGGACTTGGTACTGATGCTGGAGGCGGCTCAGCGCCAAGGCCGCTATCGCCAGGTGATGCATCGCGCGGTGAACGCATACAACTTCTGATTATCGACGAGATCGGCTATCTGCCGATGACCCGCGAGCAGGCCAACCTCTTCTTCCAGGTCGTTGCCCAGCGCTACGAACGCGGCTCGATGATCCTCACTTCGAATCTCACTTTCGGCAGTTGGGATAGTGCTTTCGCCGGCGACGGCGTGCTCACCGTGGCGATGCTCGATCGCATCCTCCATCACTCGACGATTGTAAACATCAACGGCGAAAGCTTCAGACTAAAGGACAAACGCAAAGCCGGATTGCTCGCTGCCCAGGGAAAGGCAGCGAAGCATTAAAACGGCATTGTTAATGTGGTTTCCTCGGTTGGCGCCGAACCCGTGAATCAGATGCATCAGCGCCACGTTGCCGGCCTCGCCAACCAGATGATCGATCTGAGGACCGAAACCGGGCCAAATCTTGCTGGGGGAGGCCGATTGGTTTATACCGCGACTTGGAATTGAAGCGTCAAAATGGAAATTCCGGTTGAATGACATCGCATCGAAAAATCCCGTGCCGGGGCACGGCGGCGCTCGGCTCGAACAAAAATCCGGACGTATTTCTATTTCTGGCGATCCACTCTCACCCTCAAAGCGATGACGAGTAACCGTGCGATCGCCGCGGCGATGGGCGCTGCTGCAGCGCTTGGCCTGACAGTCGATGATGCGATCGTGCTCCAGGAGTCGAACAAGCTCGCTGTGCGCCTGCTGCCGTGCGACGTTCTTGCTCGGGTCGCAGAGGAGCGCATCAAGCGCTGGGCAGAGTTCGAAGTCGAGCTTGCTTTACGGCTCGCGGAAACGGGGAGCCCTGCAGCAGCGCTTGAGCCTCGGGTCGCGCCGGGCGCCTACGTGCGTGACGGCTTTGTGGTCACGCTGTGGACCTACTACGAACCTGTGCCGTCCCGAGAGTTCGCGCCAGCCGACTACGCCCACGCGCTCGAACGGCTGCATGACTGCATGCGGCAGATCGAGTTCCCTACACCGCATTTCACGGATCGAATCACCGACGCCCAACGGCTTATTGGAAACCGCGACCAGACTCCAGAGCTCGTTGACGCGGACCGTGAGCTTCTCAGCAACACGTTACGAAGTCTGCGGCAGGCGATCAGCACCCGCGGGTGCCCCGAACAACTCCTGCACGGCGAGCCACACCCGGGCAACGTGCTCAGGACGAAGAAGGGCCTGCTGTTCATAGACCTCGAGACCTGTTGCCGCGGGCCCGTCGAGTTCGATCTCGCCTACGTGCCCGAAGAGGTGAGCGTGCTCTACCGGAGCACCGATCAACAACTGCTCCGCGAATGCCGGGTCCTGATGCTTGCGATGGTCGCAGCATGGCGCTGGGATCGAAACGACC
>WNFJ01610927.1_pt1 | contig 10576 bp, 11 predicted proteins | sample 5400461 | NCBI WGS metagenome assembly WNFJ01 (sample SAMN13153349, study PRJNA577476) | soil metagenome | isolation source: 115 cm saprolite on Douglas fir-dominated hillslope | place: USA:California | collected 2013-09-17
GCCCGTCATCCCGAGATGCACCACGAGCATGCCGCCGCCATCCAGGTCGAGCAGGATGAATTTCCCTCGCCTTCGCATCCCGACGATGCGCAGCCCGGCAACCGCGTCGATGAACTCCTCCGGCTCCGGGTACCGGACGATGGTCGGGAAAGGAAGCTCGGCGCGCACGATGGCGCGGCCGACCAGGTGCGGCCGCAGGTCCGCGACGATCGTCTCTACTTCCGGAAGTTCAGGCATCCGGCCTCCGGCGAGCGTCGAGATATTCGGCGACCAGGTGGTCCAGATCCGGGTGAAGCGACGAGCAGCGGAGCGAGCGCATCGGTGAATGCGTGAGCGAGCAGCGCAGGAGCTGAACCCGGAGATGGGCCGCATGGGCGCCGAAGATCCGACGATCGGCCGGAGGCGGATGCCTATGCACGTACCACAGCCAGCTTTTTCATGTCCGCCCAGTTCGCCCCGACCTTGGTCTCGACCTCGATCCCGGTCTCGAGCTCGTACGCGCCGGTCATGATCCGGGGCACCTTCTCCGCAAACTGGTCAACCTCCGACTCGGGCACCTCGAAAAGCAGCTCGTCGTGCACCTGCAGCAGCATGCGTCCCTCGATGTGGTCCGCCTCGATCTCGCGCTGCAGCCGCACCATAGCGATCTTGATGATGTCCGCGGCCAGCGACTGCATCGGAAAGTTGATGGCCATCCTCTCGGCCGCGCTGCGCAGCTGAAAGTTCGGTGACCGCAGGTCTGGAATCGCGCGCCGGCGGCCCGTTGCGCTGACCACGAACCCCTCCTCGCGCGCCTTCCTGCGCACCTCATCGAGGTACTCCTTCAAACGCGCGTAGGTCGACCAGTACTGCGCGAGGAACTCCCTGGCGACGTCACCGGTGATGCCCAGCTGCTGCGAAAGGCCGTACTCGCCCTGCCCATAGATCGATCCGAAGTTCGCGACCTTGGCCAGCCTGCGCTGGTTCGGATCAACCGACTCGATCGGAATCCCGAACACCGCCGCCGCGGTCGCGGTGTGGATGTCCTGGCCGGCGGCGAAGGCGCCGAGCAGCTTCGGATCCTCGCTGAGGTGCGCCGCGATGCGCAGCTCGATCTGCGAATAATCCGCGGACACCATCACGTGACTGGGCCGCGCCGCCTTGAACGCGCGGCGGATGCGCTGCCCGAGCTCGGTCCTGATGGGGATGTTCATCAGGTTCGGGTTGGAAGATGAGAGCCGTCCCGTGGCGGTGCTCGCCTGCCCGAACGAAGTGTGCACGCGGCCGCTCAGCGGATCGACCAGCTGCGGCAGCGAATCGACGTAGGTGGACTTGAGCTTCGACAGCTGCCGGTGCTCGAGGATCAGGCCGATGATCGGATGCTTGTCGCGCAGCGCTTCGAGCGTGTCCGCATCGGTGGAATAGCCCGTCTTGGTCCGCTTTCCGACGGGAAGGCGAAGATCTTCGAACAGCACTTTGGCCAACTGCTGCGGCGCGCCGAGGTTGAACTTCTGGCCCGCGACCTGCTCGACTTCGGACTCGATAGCGGCCAGCTGCGCGCCCAGCTCATCCTGCATGTCCTTGAGGTAGGGCACGTCGATCGCGACGCCCTCCGACTCCATGTCCGCGAGCACGCCGGCGAGCGGCAGCTCGATCTCGTGGAAGAGATAGTCGACGCCGAGGTTCGTCATCTCGGCTTCGAGCCGGGGCCGCAGGTTCAGGATCGCTTCGGCGCGCCGGGCGGCAAACTCGGCCGCCTCGCCGCGCGATACATCGGCAGGCTTGCGGGCGGCGCGGCCGGTGCCCAGCAGCTGCTCGTTGCTGACGAGCGTGACGTCGAGGAACTCTCGCGCCAGGTCCTCGAGCCGGGGGTCGCGCGAGCCTGCGCCGAGAAGGTAGGCGGCGAGAAATGTGCTGAACGCCCACTCGCGCTTGCCGCCTCCAAGCGACCGCAGCGCAAGCTCCGTCTCCTTGGCGTCATGGCCGGAGATGGGCCGGCCGGAGAGCGTGCTCGCGACCGCATCCATGGCGTCGGGCGTCGCGGCATAGAACGTTTGAGGGCCGGTAGACACGCCGAGTCCGCAGATGCGGGCCGAGCGGCCGGCGCCTTCGTTGAACGCGAAGACCGCCACGTCGGCGGATCCCGCGAGCAGGCTCGCCGCCTCGGCCGGGTCCTCGACAATTCTCAAGCCGGCGGGCTCGGGCACCGGCTCGAACGCGAGGCTGGGCTGCACCGGCACCTGGTCGGGCGGCGGAAAGCGGCTCAGCAGCTGCCGGAACTCGAACCTGTCGAAGACGAGCCGGACTTTCTCGTAGTCGTAGCGAGTCCAGCGCGCGCGTTCGAGATCCAGCTCGATCGGAACGTTGCGCACGATGGTGACCATGCGCTTGCCCAGGCGCACCTGCTCCTCGTTTGCTTTGAGCGATGTCTTCAGGCGTCCTTCCGGCAGCTCATCGACTCGCTCCAGAAGCGCGTCGATCGTGCCGAAGTCCTGCACGAGCTTTGCCGCGGTCTTGTCGCCGACGCCGGGGACGCCGGGAATGTTGTCGGACGTGTCGCCGCGGAGCGCCTTGAAGTCGATCAGCTGCGACGGCTCGAACCCGTAGCGCTGGCGAACCTGGTCAGGCCCGTACACAAATGTGTCCGTGATGCCCCGTCGGGGGACGAGCGCCTCGACCGACTCCGAAACGAGCTGCAGGCAGTCGAGGTCTCCGGAAACGATCGTGACCGAATGCCCACGCTCCTCAGCGAGCCTCGACAGCGTGCCGATCAGGTCATCCGCCTCGAAGCCTTCGATGGCATAGATCGGAATCGAGAAAGCCTGCAGCAGCTCGCGGACCTTTTCGATCTGCGGCCGCAGGTCGTCGGGCATCGCGCGCCGGCCGGCCTTGTATTCCTTGTATTCAATCGAACGAAATGTCGGCGCGCCCACGTCGAAGGCGCCGATCGCGAACTCCGGCCGCGAGGCGAGGACGATCGCCAGCATCGACGTGAAGCCGTAGACCGCGTTCGTCACCTGCCCGTCGGACGTGCTCATCGGCGGCAGCGCGAAAAAAGCCCTGTAGATGAGGCTGTGGGCGTCGATCAAGACCACCCTTCCCCGCTTGCCCTTCGCCACCTTCGTATCGTACCCAGGCCTCAGAAAGATCAAATTTCGGGGGTTCGAAGGTCCGAAAGGTATAGTGGGTCCGAGGATGAAAAACCTCATCGAGGTCTCCGTCGACAGCATCCGGATACACATGCCGACCGCCCAGCACCTGGTGATCCTGAAAGAGAAGGAGGCCGATCGGTACCTGCCGATCTGGATCGGCTCTTTCGAGGCGCAGGCGATCGCGACCAAGATCTCGGGCAACCCCCTCGGCCGGCCCCTGACCCACGACCTGATGGCTACGGCTTTCGGCGACCTCGGGATCAGCGTGAAGCGCATCGTGGTGACCCGGCTCGCCGACCAGGTCTTCTACGCCCGCCTCTACGTGAAGCAGAACGGGCGTGACCTGGACTTCGATGCGCGGCCATCCGACGCCATTGCGCTGGCGGTGCGGGTCGAGTGCCCGATCTTCGTCGCGGAGGAGGTCATGGAATCGGCCGGCATCATTCCCGACGCGGATGAGGAAGCCGGCGACAAGGACAAGGCCGAGGCGCCGGTGGACGAGGAGCGCCTGGCCGTTTTCCGAGATTTCGTGAACAGCCTCGACCTGCCGGAGCTGCCCGACGAGCCGGGAGCCAAGGACGAGCCCGGGGCGCAGGACAAGCCCGGGGGCCGTCCCGGCAGAGGCTGAGCCGCTGCCAATACCAGGGAGCGAGGCCGAACTAGGTCTTCGCATTTTCGTAGCGCTCCTCCTGGGCCTGGTCCTCGGAGTCGAGCGAGAGTATCGAGGCCACCCGGCTGGTCTGAAAACGATGTCGCTCATCGCGGTAGGCGCATGTTTGTTCACAGGGGTTGGCCTGCTCCCTGCGTTCAAGACAGGCGTAGACCCAACACGAATCGCCGCTCAGATCGTCACCGGGGTCGGGTTCCTGGGCGCAGGTGCGATCTTGCGGCTGGGCAACAACGTCCACGGTTTGACCACGGCCGCGATGATCTGGCTCGCCGCGGCCGTCGGCATGGCGGTGGGGTTCGGTTATTTTCTGCTCGCCGGCTTCACGACCTTCATCGTGCTGGTGATGCTGTTGGGCCTGAGGCCGATCGAGCTTCGCTTCTTTCGCAACCGGAAGAATCGCCGTCGCGACGACCCGATCGAAATGAATCCGGTCGACGAGTGAGCACGCAATCGGTCGCCATCGTCACCGACTCCACAGCGGACCTTCCACCCGAGCTCGCCGCCCTGCGCTCGATCACGGTGGTGCCGCTGACGCTCAATTTCGACGGAAAGCCGCTCCTCGATGGAGTCGACATCCGGCCGGACGAGTTCTACCGCCGGCTGCATTCGGTGACGACTCATCCGACGACGTCGCAGCCTTCGCCCGGACGGTTCGCGGAAGTCTACAAGTCGCTGCTGGACGAACACGATTCCGTCGTCTCGATCCACATCTCGCGGAAGCTGAGCGGCACTTACGAATCGGCGCGGCAGGCCGCTGCCATGACCGACGCCAAGCGCGTGCGGGTGATCGACTCCGAACTGGTTTCGATGTCACTTGGGCTGATCACGCTCGCTGCTTCGTCGCTTGCCGCGAGCGGAAGAGACGCGGCTGCGATCGAGGCCAAAGTCCTCGACATGCGGGCGAGCATCGAGACCTACTTCTCGGTGGCGACCCTCGAGTTCTTGCGCCGCGGTGGGCGAATCGGACGGGCGAGCGCGCTTCTCGGGTCGGTGCTGCAAGTGAAACCGGTGCTCTGCATCCGCGACGGTCTCGTCACCCCGCTCGAGCGCGTGCGCACGTTCGAGCGAGCGTTGACTCGAGTCGTCGAGCTCACGCGTGAGGTCGATCGCGGCCAGGGCGTCTGCATCATCGTCGGCCACGCTGACGCGGAAGCGGACGCGGAGCGGATCGCCCGCGAGCTGGAGCCGATCGCCGAGACCCTCATGATCCAGCCGCTCGGGCCTGTGGTCGGCGCGCACGCTGGACCGGGGGTGGTCGGTGTCGGCTGCTACCCGGCGGAGCTGCTGCCGCTCGGGATCAAACCGGCGTCCAGCGCACGGAGTCGGGCGTAACCGACTTGCTCACGCGGTCGTCCACCGCGAGCGCCTGCAGGTGCGCCAACGCCTCCTGGAGGGCAAGCCTCTTCTCATAGAGGTTGTCACGTGGACCCCACAGGTCCAGTGCGACCTCCCACCCGGTCTGCTTCCCACGGCCCACGATCGCCACGACCTGGTCGAGGCGCTTCCGGTGGTGTGCCTCCAGGACCTTGACGCGCGCCGGCGCGCCGGTGAACGGCCGCCCGTGGGACGGAAGGATCAGCTCTGGTTCATAGGCGGCGAGACGGCGGAGGCCGTCGAGATATTCATGCAGCGGATCCGGCGTGCTCTGCGGGTGCAGCCCGATGTTCGGCGAGAGGTCGGGCAGCATGTGGTCACCCGCGAAGAGGAGCCTGTCCGTGCGGTCGTACAGACAGATGTGCCCCGGTGAGTGTCCGGGCGTCCACTCGACCCGCAGGTGTCGCCGGCCCATCTGGAGAAGCTCCGCCCCATCGAGCTGGACCGAGGGCTCCGCGGTCTTCACCACCTGGCTCAGAGCCCTCTGCGAGTTGCTGAGCACATCCGCGTCTTCCGCCGGAACGCCGTTGACCAGGAGGTAGGTGCGAACCTCCTTCACGAGCTGCTCGAGCTCGACGTATCGCGGGTGGACGAGCGGCACCTCGAGGCGATGGATGTAGAGGTCGGCCATCCCTTCGCCGGCCAGGCTGCCGGCGGCGCCGTAATGGTCGGGGTGGATGTGGGTGATCACAAGCTTGCGCAGGCGCTTCGCACCGATCTCGCCGATCGCCGCCTTGATGGTGGCGACCGACTCGTCGGAATTCATGCCGCAATCGAGCAGGTCGGCCTCGTCGCCGTCGGCAAAAAGGAAGACGTTGACCAGCCCATCTTCGAACGGGATCGGAAGCCTCAGCTCGAAGACTCCAGCGGCGACTTCGGTCAGCCCATGCTCGGTCAGCACCCCAGCATTGTCGCGGCTACTATGAGATCGAACGCGGCGGTAAGAGTCCAGGAGAAGGGAATGTCTGAAGTCCAGTTGTCACCAGAGCAGATCATTGAGGCGCTTCCGCAGTACCTCATCCCCGAGAAGGCCGGCACCACCAAGGCGACCATTCAGTTCGACCTGTCCGGTGACGGCGGCGGGAAGTGGTGGATGAAGATCAACGAGGGGAAGGCCGAGACAGGCAAGGGCGACGCGCCCGAACCCGCCAACCTCACCATGCTCGCGAGCGCCGATGACTGGGTGAAGATCGCGACCGGAAAGCTCGACGGCACGGCCGCCTTCATGCAGGGCAAGCTCAAGATCAAAGGCGACATGGGCCTGGCGATCAAATACCAGTCCCTGTTCAAGAGGCCGGCGTAAAGCGCGGGTGAGGACGTAAGTCCTCCCCCGCGGGACCCCCTCCTGTTTGCTGCGACGCTGTAGTTGCTTGGTAATGACGGGCGGTGTGACGGCCGGGATAAACCCGGCCTAAATCTCCACCTCGTCTGGCTAAAAGGTGAACTTCCACGTGCCGAGCCGGCTCGACATCTGGGCCTCGAGGTCGAGGTGACCCTCGCCTGAGTGCAGATCCATGATCACGACGTGGTGCTTCGTGAGCGCGATGCGGCGCCCGTCCGAGAGCTTCGCCGCCTCCATGGAGTCGCCCCACGAGATGCTGTCGCCCGTGGGCAAGACCGCCAGGTTTGCCTGCTCCCAGGAGGCCAGGTTCGGCGAGCTGCCCCGCTCGTAGGTCGAGATGATCATGAACGCGAACAGCCCGGCGTCGGGAGAGCAAACCGGCCTGGCCGACGCCCCGGTCGGGCTCGTGCAGGGGATGTCCGTGATGTCAAACGTGAGGTCCAGACCCGGCGGGCTCGTGCTGCCCTGGGACCGTTCCTGGTACTTCCAGGTACCCGGGTAGCAGAACCCCCAGCCGGCCTGGGTGTCCTCAAAGCCATGGTCCCCGCTTGCACACTTGAGATTGCTCCCGATCTGCGCTACGCTCGGCACCGGTCGAGGTGTCGGTCCGGCCTGGCAACCGGCGAGCACCAGGACCATGGCCACGGTGGCCAGTGTTTTGAGGGGGGATGGCAGCGGGGACGGCATCAGGCGACATATTGTGCGCGACCGGGTACGCGTACCGGTGCGTGCGTTGTGTCTGACGAATCCAAACGCTGCCTGACCGGTAAGTCACTTTGGAGGGGGGTTTGTCAATGGCAGTTCGCAAGCGACCAGACAATGCTCCGGAAGAGAGGCTGGAGGCCGATCGGCGGCAGCTCGAGCTCCTGGCCGCGCAGTGCGGCGAGGAGGCCGGCCTTCACCGGCCGCTCAACGACGTCACAGGCGGCGTGATCACCGGAATCCCTGAGGACACCGACCTGGCGCAGGCACTGTCGGACCGCCAGACGACCGACCTCCTGGTGCACCTCCTGGACCAGAACCGCGAGCAGGTGGAGCGCGCGCTGGAGCGCCTGCGAGAGGGAGCCTACGGCGTGTGCGAAGGCTGCAGCCGGCGCATCCCATCCGAGCGGCTGAGGTACCAACCCGCCGCCACGCGGTGCGTTGAGTGCCAGGGCCAGTGGGATCGCCTCAACGGAAGAACCGCCTAGCATTTCTCCCCCTCTCCCCCCAAGAGAGGGTCGGGGGAGGGGTCGAGAAAGACCTAAGCCTGCTTTCTAGGCCGGCCTAAGAATCCCGCTGCGGCAAGCGCCAGGCCGGCCACGACCAGCGCGCTGCCGATCCAGAACCATTTGGGGTCGTTGGACATGAAGCTGCCCGGGATGTAGCCGAGTCCCTGGCCCGCGAAGACCGCGCCCATGAGCACGATCAGCACGCCGACCACGCCGACTCCAACCCTCACGGCCAGTGATTACCCGCCCTGGTTACCCGACTCCGCCGTACACCACCGATTTCTCCTCGGTGTACTGCAGGAATGCTTCCACGCCGTGCTCCTTGCCGAAGCCCGACTGCTTGGTCCCGCCGAACGGCAGCTCGTCGTGCGCGATCTGCAGCGCGTTGACCCAGGTGTAGCCGGCCTCGAGCTCCTGAACCGCGCGATACGCGGCAGGCATGCTGGCGGTCCAGATCGACGAGCCGAGCCCGAACGGGGAATCGTTGGCAAGCCGCAACCCCTCGTCGAGGTCCTTGATCTTTCGCACCGGCAGCGCCGGCCCAAAAACTTCCTCAGTCCACATCCGTGCGCCGTCGGGGACGTTCTCGAGGATCGCCGGCTCGATGAACCATCCCTTCTCGTAGCCGTCGCCTTTCGGCCGGCTTCCGCCGAATACGAATCGGGCCCCGCGCTGGATCGCGTCCTTGACCTGCGCCTCCACCTCGGCCCGCTGCGTCTCCGTGTGCATCGGACCCATGCGGCTGTCCTTTTCGAGACCGTTTCCGGGCTTGAGCTTGGCCGCCCTCGCGACCAGCTTCTCCATCAAAGCGTCGTAGACGCCTTCGTGCACGTACAAGCGCTTGACCGCAAGACATGCCTGGCCGCAGTTGAAGAAACGACCGATCGAGATCGCCTTGGCGGCCGCCTCGATGTCCGCGTCGTCGAGCACGATGCACGGATCGCTGCCGCCCAGCTCGAGCGTGATCTTCTTGAGCTGCTCGGCCGCTTTGGCCATCACCCTCTTGCCCGTCGGTGTCGATCCGGTGAGCGCAATCTTGCGGATGAGCGGGTGCTCCACGATCGCCTCGCCAGTCGCCTGACCCAGCACGACGTTGACGACGCCTTCCGGCAGACCGCCTTCGATGAGCGCCTCGATACACGCGAGCGTCGACAGCGGCGTGGTGCTGGCGGGCTTGAGCACGACGGTGTTTCCCGCCGCGATGGCGGGGGCCACCTTGTTGGCGGCCAGGGTCAGCGGAAAGTTCCACGGCACGATCGCGCCGCACACCCCGATGGGCTTGCGCACGACGAGGCCATAGGTGGTCGTGTCGGGCAGGGCAACGTGAGACCCGTGAATCTTGTCCGCCAGGTCGGCGAACCAGGCGATGTTCTCGCCAAACCGCTGCGCCTCGATCCTCGATTCGAGGATGGTCTTCCCCTGCTCCTTGGTCAGGATGACCGCGATCTCCTCGACCTTCTGGAGCATGTGGTGGGCGGCCTTGTGCAGGATCTCGGCCCGCTTGTTGTTCGGGAGCTTCGACCAGGTGACGAATGCCTTGGCCGCCGCTTTCGCGGCCTTGTCGACGTCGGCCGGGCCGCCGGCCGGGACCTCGTCCACGACCTCGCCGGTCGCCGGGTTGCGGACCTCGTACGTCTTGCCGGACGCGGCCTTGGTCCTGTCGCCTTCGATGATCATCGTCGCCATTTCGTGCGGGCACCCCTCTTCACATATTTGGTCAGTGCTTCAATTATCGGCGTCAGCGGATTCGGGGGTTCGGAGGGCTCTGGGATGGCGGTGAGGCTCGAGAAGGAAGGCGGCGTTGGAATCATCGTGCTCGACAAGCCGCCGGCCAACAGCTACGACTACGCCTTCCTGCGTGAGTTCGCCAGCGCCATCGACGATGCTCGCATCGACCTCAGCATCAAATCGGCAATCGTAATCACGAGCGCGTCCGGAAGGTTCTTCTCCGCCGGCGCGGATGTGGCTGTGTTCGCGGGCGGGTCACCCCGCTCGCGCTTCATGCTGGCGCTCCTCGCGCACGAGACGTTTCGCAAGATGGAGAACACGCCGCTGGTTTTCATCGCCGCGATCTCGGGGCACTGCCTGGGCGGCGGCCTCGAGCTGGCCCTCGCGTGTGACCTGCGGTTCGCCGCGGAGGGCGCGTACCAGATCGGACTCCCAGAGGTGAACCTCGGGCTGTTTCCGGGATCGGGCGGAACGCAGCGGCTGCCGCGCCTGGTCGGGTTGTCCAGGGGCCTGGACATGATCGCGACCGCGACCACGCTCAAGCCGGCCGATGCGAAGGAAGCCGGCATCGTTGACCGGCTGTACCCGGACGCCGCGGCTTGCCGGGCGGCCGCGATCGAGTACGCGGCCAAGCTCGCCGCCGGCCCGGGCGTCGCGATCGGCCACGCGAAGCTTGCGATCACGCAGGGCTACGGCGGGCCGCTCGACCTGGGGCTCGCCATCGAGCGCGAAGCGATCGGCCGGGTGTTCGTCTCCGAGGACGCGGACGAGGGCATCAAAGCGTTCCAGGAAAAGCGCAAGCCGGAGTTCAAGAGCCGCTGACTCGTGGTAGGCTGCGGCCCACGAATCAAAGGAAGGAGGTGGCGTTCGAATGAATGAGCTTGAAATGACCGTTTTCCGGCCGTCGGCCGCCTCTGGAGCGCGCTCCTAAACAAAAGGAGCCCATCCTCCGCCGGGCGGACCGATACCGCCCACCGTTTTGTTGACCGGAGGATTCGGTGTTGTCCACTTACTTCACATCCCGGCTCGCGACGCTGGGCTGGGACTCCTACTTCGACGAAAAGTTCAAACATCTCGCCTCTCTTGGAGGCATTCCCGCGCGCGTCGTCGCGGACTACGG